>Ga0153915_10002147_pt1 | contig 18099 bp, 16 predicted proteins | sample Opewatmetagenome_2_FD_107003 | JGI IMG/M metagenome (GOLD analysis project Ga0153915, IMG submission 107003) | Freshwater wetland microbial communities from Ohio, USA - Open water 3 Core 3 Depth 3 metaG | ecosystem: Environmental > Aquatic > Freshwater > Wetlands | place: USA: Ohio, Lake Erie...
ATGGCATAATCGATGGCCTGACGCACCTTCACATTCGCTAAAGGAGAATCGGGATTAGCACTGCTGGGGTTCATTACAATCATACCTCCACCACCGATAGGAGGCTCAAGGATATACCCCTTAGCTAACAAATCGGATTTGGTCTTATCTTGATTCCCGCCGCCCAGGAAAATGATTTCTCCTCCCCCGGATAAGAATGCCAGATTCTGGGTCGTTGCATCAGCGATATATTGAATTTCTACGCCATCAAGATAAGGTTTACCGCCCCAGTAATCATCGAATCTTTCAAATTTAGCGCTAACAGATTGTTGAAAACTGACGAATTTCATAGGACCTGTACCGATTGGATTTTTACGAACCCAATCTAAACCGTTTTTATCATTGGCCTCTTTGGAAACCATATCAGACATGCGCAAATTTAAACCATACAAAATCGAGTTATCGTATTTTTTCAAGTTGATTCGGATGGTATAATCATCAATGATTTCCACGGAGTCCCAATTAGCCGTACCAGAAATCTTGGCGACCTGCTGGGCATCCATGTTAAACTTAGCGACCTCGGCGTTAAAATCAGATCCATCATGAAACTTAACACCCTTTCTCAGATTAAAAGTGATGGACTTACCGTCATCGGCAACTATCCAATCGGTAGCCAGCAAACCTTTAAAACTGCCATCAGACATTCCCTGCACGAGGCCTTCGCCGACAACCCCCATAGGCTCATCCGAACCCCAGGTGATTTCCGGAGGCCAGCCGATGGGACTGGAAACAACTGATTTTGTGAGGTATCTAACAATACCCCCAGACTGTGGAGTTGAGGTTGAAGCTGAGGTGGCCGCAGTAGAGACGGGAGATGAGGTTGTAGTATTAACTGGATTTGCGGTGGTAGACGGTGCGGCAACTGCAGTCGTTGATGTCGCAGCAGATTGAGTACAGCCACTCAATAACACACTAGCAATTAACAAGATCATCGTAATAGCCAGAAACAGTTTTCTCATTTTAATCTCCTCCTAAATATTAATTGGGGGGCATTCCAATATCAATTACCAGAATGATGCCGGCAGCTTAATATCTATGGCGCGTTTCGGGCATTCCATCCAGCAGATGCCGCAGTGCCAGCATTCTTCTTCATAGGTTGAAATAGGTAAACCCGTTTTATCGTCAATAGTAAAAATGTCCATAGGACATAAGTTATAACAACGCTTGCAACCGATACAACGCCGATAATCAATTTTAGCAGGCATATTACTTCCCTCCTTTAGAGTATTCTGGCTTGAGTCCGATGGCATCAATGTATTCCGTGAATATCTGACCATTTTTCTGGCGTTGTATCAGGCATTTGTTATCGAGCTTTTCATCCAGACCAGGACAGTCCAGACGGAGGAAGTTACCTCTCGTCTCTCTGCGTAAAAGAGCACCCTGCATATGTATCCGGGATAATTCGAGGATGTTTCTGACCTCAAGGCAGCCTACCAGATAATGGGGAGTTCTGGCCATGAGCCTGGGTAAAAACACTCTTTGCAGCGTCTCTAATCTCCGCAGCCCTTCCCGAAGTCCGCCCTCATTTTTCTCAATACCGGCAAACCGGGCATTGAGCTGGCGAATGGTGGCTTCCAATTCCAAATACTCAGTACCATCTTTTTCGCTGGCAGGGGCTAAAGCGATTCTCTTCTGATTTTCAACCTGATCCTCGTCGATTGAAGATTCAGGCGCCTCATTCACAAATTTAGGGATATTATCGCCAACCAGCAGACCCGAACCGCAAGCTCCCGTGACGCTGCCCATGTTGGCACAGGTGCCTCCGATGGCGAAAAGTCCCTTTAGCGAAGATTGGAAATCCTCGTCGATATTCACACCGCAAGTACGATAAAAGCCGGTAGGGCGAATGGGCATCATCAGATAAAAGTGGGTACGAGGATTAAAACCTCTCTCCTCCGCTATGGGAAAGGATACCATTCTTTCATCCACATAAGCTACTTCCATTCTTTTTTGGAAATCATCAGGAAGATGGCTAAGATTATGATAAAGTGGGGTTAAGCCTTCTCGCTCCAGTTCCAGATAGCGTGCGGCATTGGGATTCAGGGTCTCCTTACCAGTCCAGGAGTAGGTATGCATAGGAATACCGTCATTGACAGTGAAGTTGCCATAAGAAATAGTTTTCTCATCGTGCATTCGGAACATCCATCCACCCATATCCATACCCACCAGATCAGCACCGGCCCTGTAGGCTGCCGCCATACCATCTCCAGAGATTGAACCCGGAAAGAAATGGTAATTCATTTTATATTTCCAGGGAGCGGATGATTCAGCATCATATGAACGGTTAAACCTGCCTGTGCCTAGAATAGTAGCTTTAGCCTTGATAACGATAAACTGACCGGTTCTGGAATTAACAGCCGTAGCACCAATGACTCTGCCATTATCAGTCAGCAAGTCTACCAGGGTTGACCTTTCAATAACATTTACTTTTCTCTTTTTGACAGCCTCTGCCAGACGGGGTTTAACATTCTGCCAGTGAACCCGCAGGGAGACTCTTTCTCCGGTCCAGGTCGGCACCGGAAAGGTCATCCAGAGGTAATCCCCATCGTCCCACTTCATGGGGACGCCGAATCTTTCCAGTTCTTCCAATATCCAAAAGCAATTCTCGTAAATTTTATATTTAAGATTTAAATTAGGGAAACGCGCTCCGTAACGCCCCAATTTCCATTCCTCAAATTGCACCACTTTCAGTGTGGTTGCACCATCGCGGGGAAAGAAACCCTCAAAATGGTCTATTCCCTGGGCGGCGTCTCCACTGCGTTCCGGCACAGCTTTTTCCAGCAATGTGACATTCAAGCCATGCTCTGCGGCTTTAGCTGCCGCGCAGCAGCCTGCCAATCCGCCACCTACGACAAGTACATCGGTATTTACTACTGTATCCGCAATACGCTGTATCGACAAATTTAGCCTCCTCTAGCCTTTTGTTTTGCTGCTCTTTCCTGCTCTTCAGTTTTCATAAACTGAATCATCTCATCGAGACGGCTTTTTATCAGAGCATCATCATAAGCAAAATTCCGATATGGGATAGTTTTTACATATTCCGGGACGACCTCTTCCGCGGCTTTAACATAGCTGATATCCTTTTCTTCAGCACGTTGCTTGATCAGCTTCCATAAGGGGAACTCAAATTTTTCCTCATAGTGCTGGTCGAGCGCTTTCGCTACATCTACCATGATAAATTTTCTCCTTTCCATTTTTTAGATTATGTGTTGATATTACATCGAATTATGTTTAAGCCAGGGATTTACATGGAGCAACTGGCGAATATTCTCTTAATTCTTCAATATTAAAGCTTAATTCTGATTATTTTGGACGCATATGGTGATCATAAGTTGTTATCTAATAAGTTTTTCTTTATAATACAAAATCATAAACAAGTTGCTTATCTTATTAAATAGACTTTAGTCCCCATTCCTTTGGCTCGTGCTATATGAAAAAATAAATATTTTATACAAATTGACCCTATTATGCTATCGCTAATATGGATGGAATATGAACGGAAAATCGTATAATGATTTAATCAAAATACGGGTAATTCTAGCTAATGGCATCCCCTTGATTCGACAAGCACTCAAGGAATATATAAAACAGGAACAAGATATGGAAGTGGTCGGAGAAACAGGTGATGGAGAGGAAACATTGGCTATTGCGTCTAAGTTACACCCGGACATCATTCTGATGGATTTAGTATTATCTTCAATGGATGGGCTTGAGGCAACGAAAAGGATCGTAAGAACATGTCCTGGAACCAAAGTATTAGTATTGACGATTACTGAAAATAGCGATCTCAAGCATGATATTTTATACTCCGGAGCCAGCGGGTGTTTATCAATTAATACACCGTGCGGAGCGATTATTCATGCGATGAGGCAAATTTCTAATAATGGAAAGGCATTTAAGACAGCGGCATTTTTGAATCCTGAAGAGGAATCTTTAATGGGGAAGCCCCCATTTTCCAATATCACAACCAAACTCACCATTAGAGAGCTTTCGATTCTCAAAATGGTAGCTACAGGGGTCTCAAACAAAGAAATCGCTCAAAGTCTAAACTTAAGTTTACATTATGTAAAAGCCTGCTTGACTAACATATTCACGAAATTAAGCGTAACTTCACGGACTGAAGCTGTTTCAATTGCCTTAAAATCCGGCATAATCGAGCTCAGCGATTTACATCATTAAATTAAATTATCCAACTCTCAAAATCATTTCAATTCTGACTTTTCCCGTAAATTAAAACCATTTGCGATTAGAGCCTCCTTCCCCTCCAGGCGAACCCTCCAAGTGAATCCTGCTTTACAAGCCTCTCTTTTCCGGTTAAAATGAAATAGATTTCTGCGGGAGTAACTCAGTGGTAGAGTGCCTGCCTTCCAAGTAGGACGTCGCGGGTTCGAATCCCGTCTCCCGCTCCATAGCCTCTCAAGCGATGACCTACCTAGTTCTGCGAGACGAAGCCAGGTCAAAGCCGGAGGCGACGACCTACCTGAACAGAAAACCAGCACTACAACCGGCTGCAAATGAGATTTGAAAAGCGGCTTGATATCCTAGGTTAGCGAGACGGGTTACCTATCTTAACCAGCGAGCAGGAGTAAATCAAACCGGTGTAGCGTCCACCGGCTCCGCCACACTGCCGCCCTGGCATATCTACGGCAGGCCCAAGACAGCATTCCTCATCAGTTGGGCTATCAGCTCCTCTAATACTTTCACATCGCTGTGTTCAGTGTCCCTGGCGCTATAAATTAAATTTATGTCAGTATGTTCGGCTTCCCTGGCAATTCTTTCCAGGAGAGACCTCTTCTATTTACGGGAGTCTATTAAATTCATCTTCTCTATTTTCATTGTGGAATGGCTGTCTGTATTAATCAAGATAAGAAGGAATCAGTTTAGAGTCACTGCAAGCGGCTTGTTTAAGGCCACTGTTTCAGGTGATCACGCAGATATGGCGCAAAGTTAATGAAGAGATTATTCAATGGCGAGAGAAGGCGGGAGAAGGCTAAATGAATTTTTGGCCGCTTTGAAAAGCCTGTTCCAGGGCTTCGGGGTGATTTAAGATTTCGCCTTTGGCATCGATGCCGGGAAGCAAAATATCTCCGGAATAGGGTAAATCCAGGGTCCGGAAAAGGGTTTTTAGCGTTATCAGCTCAGCCTCAAAAAGATTGGGAATGGTGCGGCGGCCGCCTACAGAAATAAAAAATCCCCGGCGCTCCCGGGTATCCCCAAGAGGGGGTATTTTCAGGATATATTTGCGGACCCAGAAAGCCTGGCAGCGGTCAATCAGGGCTTTGAGCTGGGCAGAGACAGTCATAAATTGTAAAGGGGAAGCGATGACAATACGGTCAGCGGATTCCATTTCACGATAGACCATCTGCATATCGTCCTGGACCTGACAGTGTCCAGTGGTCAGGCAGGCATCGCAATGCCGGCAAGGGGCGATTTTGAGGTCACAGACCGAGAGCGAGGTAATCTCGGCGTCCCGGCTCCTAGCCCCCTCCTCAAAACGTTTCAAAAGGGTATCGGTATTGCCGCCTTTCCGCGGACTCCCGGCGATCGATAAGAGCTTCACAGCAGTTCCTTTTCGATTTCTCCCAAGATGGCTTTTTCGCGGGCCTTCATGGCCGGCTCCATTTCCGGTTTTTCATGGTCATATCCCAGGATATGCAAGACCCCGTGCACGATCAGGGCAGCCAGCTCCTTGTGGAGGGAATGGCCGCTCTCTTGAGCCTGAATCAGAGCCTGGGGATAGGAGATAATGACTTCTCCCAGGTGCAGCAGCCCATCCGGCGGGCCGATGAAAGCCACCGGTTCTTCTTCCGCTTCTTCTTTCTGCTCGTTCATGGCAAAGGATAAAACATCGGTAGGGCTGTCTTTGCCGCGATAATCCCGGTTGAGCTCCTGGATTCTTTCCTGACCGGTGATCACCAGGCTGAGCTCAATTGTTTCAGGGATATTTTCAGCTTTAAGCGGCATCTCGACGATTTTTTGCAGCCAGTCCGCATCGAGGTTGATATCCAGGTCTTCTTCAATTAATACATTTATTTCCATAGCTTACTTCTTTATTATTATATTACTTAATAGAGCGTCCAAGATGAAACTGAGATTAAAATCCCTCTCAATCTCACGGCACCCAGAGGGTACCCCCAGCATAAAGGTTACCCCCTCACCTAACCTCTCCCACGGAGGGGAGAGGGAAGGGTTATTGTTAACCTCTCCCACGGAGGGGAGAGGGAAGTGCGAATCCACCAATTCAATAGGGACAGACTACCAGTCATATATTATTCCTTATTTAGCTTTTCCCATAACCTCATCCGTCACACTGTCCAGTATCTTCCAGATCCGGTCCAGCCAGTCTAAATGTTCCGGCTTCATGAGGCAGGAGCGCAGGCAGGTCACAAACTCGCTATCGAATTGAACTTCCGGCCAGCTTGATTTCAGCAGGCGGGCCGGGTATTTGAAGACCGCCAGGTGAAGGTCATGTTGGGCCGCAGTCTCAAAAATGGCCTGCGACATTGCCGATATTTGGGATTGGGTGTCCGCCCGGGGCGCCCAGACGACAATATCCAGCTGGGGCTCCAGAAAGGTTTTAAAGCGCGGATCCTGAGATAATCTACGGTAAAACTCGATAGCAGCCCGGCGCGATTTAGACAAGGCGATGGCAAATTCACCTCCAGGCGTCATGGGCAGCAGCTTCTGGGTGGCCCACAGGGCGACGGCGGCGGCTCCCGGACGGGAGCATTCCAGACTGATCTCGCCCAGATGAAGCTCTTTAGAGCTGAAGTAGGTATAGGGGGATTCATGTTTGTAGAGAACTCCGACTCCCGGATCCCGGAAAAGGACACACCCGCAGCCAAAAGGCTGCAAGCCATGCTTATGCGGATCGACCACGATGGAGTCTACCTGTTTTAAGACAGCATAAGCCTGGCGGGTAGCAGGACTAAGATTGTCCGCCAGAATAAAATAGCCGCCATAGGCGGAGTCCGCATGCAGGCGGAAGCCGTATTTCTCTTTGAGCTTGAGTATTTCCGGAAGCGGGTCGATGCATCCGGCAGCAGTCGTGCCGATAGTGGCAACGACGGTACCGACCCGGCCGGTTTTCAAGACCTTTTCCAGGGCCTCCAGGTCCATCCGGCAATAACTATCGCAGGGAATCGATTGGAAAGGCAGCTTTAAGACTTCAGAAATCCGGCTATGGGTATAATGAGCGACCTCGGAGGCCACCACCAATTTACCGGGATTGAGCTTACCGGCTACCCAGAGCGCCTCCAGGTTAGCCATTGTCCCTCCGCTGCAAAGATGCCCGAGAGCCGTCTCCCAGCCAAACATGCGGGCAATCTCGGCTACCGCTTCTTTCTCCAGGCGTGAACTAGCCCGGCCTCCATCGATGGCATGGTTATTAGGGTTAATCCACAGGCTGAGCATATAAGCCAGACGGGCAACCGGATGCGGAGGCTTCAACATCTGCCCGGCATAGAAGGGATGGGCATAAGGATAGTTGTCCTGCATTTTGTCCGCGACTTCCAGCATGACCTTGCGGATCGCGGCATAATCATAATGGTTGGCGACGTCCGGTAAAGCACTAAAACCCTTTTCCAGTTTTTTCAAAGACTCGGCCAGTATTTCCAGGCTTTGATCTTCCAGTTGCATCTTTTTCAACTCCAGATCGATTCAGTTAAAATAATAAGATACAGGGATTTTTCTGCTTACTATTATAAGCTATAATAGCCTGAACGGGAAAAATATTATTGATTCATCCAGGTGGGGGTATATGGCGGCGATTGAGGCGCATCAATTGACCCGACATTTCGGGAAACTGGTGGCAGTGGAAAATTTGGATCTGGAGGTAGCACAAGGAGAAGTGATGGGCTTCCTGGGGCCGAACGGCGCCGGGAAAACGACCACGATCCGCATGCTTTCCGGGATGATTGCACCCACTTCCGGGTATGCCAGAGTAGCCGGAATACGCACGGATGATCCCGTCGAAAAGCTGCACGAGGTGATCGGCCTGCTAACCGAATCGCCCGGCTTTTATAACCGTCTCAGCGCTTCCCGGAACCTGGAATATTTCGCCGGATTCTACTCTCAGAACGATATGCCGTCCCGGATAGAGTCATATTTAAAAATAATGGGGCTTTGGGAACGCCGGAACGATCCTGTCGGGACATTCTCGAAAGGCATGAAACAGAGATTGGCCCTGGCTCGCGCCCTGCTGCCCGGCCCGCAGGTGCTGTTTCTGGATGAGCCGACCTCCGGTCTCGACCCCGAAGCGGCGGAAGAGGTACGCGGATTAATCAAAAAACTCAGCGGAGAAGGACGGACGATTTTTCTCTCGACTCATAATCTGACCGAGGCTGAACAGCTTTGTCACCGGATTGCAATTTTTCGCAATCACTTATTAGCTCTGAATACCCCGGAGAGGCTGCGCCGACAGCTTTTCCAGCGACGAGTGAGCATTAGATTGGACAAGTTTAATGAAGCTATTTCTGAAGCTCTTAAAAAGCTGGCAGCCGTAAAATTCTTCGAGCATCAGGAGAACCAGCTCAGCCTATCAGTGGACAACCTGGAAAAGGACTTGCCCGGCATCATCCAGACGATCGTTTTCGCTGGAGGAGGAGTCCTGGAAGTAAAAGAAGAGGAGCATTCTCTAGAAGAAATTTACCTCATCCTGATCCGGGAGGAGGATAAAGCATGAACTGGAGAAGAATCCGAAATATTCTTTTCAAGGAATGGGAGGACATCTTCAGCGACCTGAACAATATTCTTTATGTCACCTTGCTGCCTCTCCTGATTATTGCCGAACCGCTAGTCGTGATGTGGCTGGTGGCGCGCTTTGGGGGTGAATCGCTGATTGCTAATTCCTTGATCCAATCCGCAATCACAAACCTTTCCCGGGAAATTCCCAGCGCAGCCGTTTTGACGGACATGCAGCAATTCCAGGTCCTGCTGCTCAGCCAGTTTAAATTTTTTCTCATGCTGATCCCGACCATGATTGCGGTCAGCTTCGCCACTTTCAGTATCATCGAAGAGAAACAGTCCCGCAGCCTGGAGCCTCTTCTGGCGACTCCGGTGCGGACCAGCGAATTGCTCCTGGGCAAAGCCCTCTCCGGGGCGATTCCGGCAGTGCTAGTCTGCTGGGCTTGTGCAGCAATTTTCTTTGTGGGGGTGGCGATTATGGGATGGGGAGGTTTAATTCCCCAGGTGCTGACTCCTTCCTGGTATGTCATCTTCTTTCTGCTAAACCCGGCTGTGGCTTTGCTAAGCTTTTTGCTGGGTGTCATCGGGTCATCCCGGGCTAAAGACGCGAAAAACGCCCAGAACATGATTCTGCTGATCGTGCTGCCGGTACTGGTTTTAATTGCGATACAGATCATCGGCGTGGTCTGGTTCAACCTGCTGCTGACACTGGGGCTTTCGATCGCCCTGTTTATCGTGGATTATTTAACATTACGCATTGCGGTCAATTTGTTCCAGCGGGAGTCAATCCTCATCAAATGGAGCTAATTATCAATTTTGTCTCAATCTTTTATTCCTTCTCCCGATCTAAAAGCCGTGCGCTGCCAGCTAACGACTCTTCTTTCTCCTCTTGACCCTTAACCTGTAGCTCAGTTTGATTAGATAGGGAGTCAGGAAGGTGGTTATTCCGGCGGAAACGCCGACGATGGAAAAAAGGAAGGTACTGATCAAGCCCAGGTCCTGACCGGCTTTCATGACGATGAAAGCAAACTCCCCGATCTGGCTCATGCCCAGTCCGACTTTAATAGACGTGGAGTTGTCGTAGCCGAATAAGCGGGTGCCCAGGCCACAGCCTAAGGTCTTGCCAAACACCATCAGGACCGTGATCAATAAAGCCGGCATCCAGAAAGATGGGAATTGCGTGATATCTATCAGAGCCCCGACTGAGACGAAGAATATGGCGGCAAACATATCCTTCACGGGAGAAATCAAAGTGATGATACAATCGACACAGCGGGTACCGGCCATGATAACGCCCATGAGAAAGGCACCGATAGCTACAGAAAAGCCCAGCAAACTGGCAATGATAGATAATCCGAAAACAAATCCCAGGACTACCAGAATGACAACTTCATTGTTTCCCATTTGCACCATTCTATTGGTGATTTTCGAAATCACGAAGATACCCAGAAGAATGCTGCCGATTAAGAAAGCCAGAATTTTTCCCAGTTGTATTGAGATCATGGCAAAATTAAGGGAGCCGTTATGGGAAGCTACCGTTATCAGCGACAGCAGCATGACTACAATCAAATCTTCAACCACCAGGATGCCGAGCATGATGGAGGCCGAGGTTTCTTTGATTTTGCCCATGTCGCTTAAGACCTTGGCAATGATGGCGGTGCTGCTGGAGGCCAGGGCAGTCCCCAGGAAAAGGGCTTCGATCAAAGACCAGCCGAGCAGTTCGGCAACCCCAAAACTGAGAAGCATCATTATGGCGATTTCGATGGCGGCCACGCCGATGGAGACTTTACCGACTTTCCTGAGCCTGGAGAGCGGAAATTCCAGGCCGATGTCAAAAAGCAGCAGGATCACACCCAAATCAGCCAAGGCACTGAAGACTTCGGTTTGAGAGACCAGGCTAAAAGGAGGGGTGTAAGGCCCGATGATGATTCCGGCTATCAAGTAACCTACAATGATAGGCTGCTTGAGCCTGTGAAACAGGTAGACGACGATGGCCGCGACAATCATGATCACGGCCAGATCGGCCACAATAGAAGAGGAATAGCTCACTATTTACACCTTGCCGGGAAGAATTCATTCCGATGGAAGATGGCTTCTAATTAGGTTTTAGCATATCCGGTGTTCTGAATGACAGGAAATCGGTTGACAAATTCTCTGCACTTGTCATAATTAAGGATGTCAGCCTTCCCTTCTTTCCTGAGATATAGTTTGAGAAGTACCGGAATAGTCTAATGGAGCCTGTTACCAGAGAAGCATCACCTGTTGAGAATTTTTTTCGATTTGCCCGTAACCTTTACGGGGAAGACCTGCTGGAGAATTTTTTAGTCACAGCAGTGGCTTCGGTATTGGTAATTCGCCTCTTTTTACAGTTGACCGGTTATCCCCAGATCGGCGGATCAGGATTGCATTTGGCCCATATGCTGTGGGGAGGCCTGCTGATGCTGATCGGCCTGTTCCTGGCCTTAGGATTCCTGAGCCGTCCGGCTCACGAATGGGCAGCGGTGCTCGGAGGCACCGGATTCGGCGCTTTTATCGATGAGCTAGGGAAATATATTACCAATGACAATAACTATTTTTTCCAGCCTACTATTGCTATTATATATGTCACTTTTATTCTCATTTATCTGGCGATTCAAGCGATCTACAACCGCAAACCGCTGACGTCCCAAGAGAACCTGGCGAACGCCTTCGAATTGATGAAGCAGGGCAGCATTAACGGGCTGAATTCAGCCGATGAGCAGACCCTGCGGGAGATGCTGGCCGGGGGTGACCCGGCGAATCCTCTGGTGAAACAGCTACAGGAAATGCTGCCGCATATCGGGGTTAATGTCCGCCAACCACACCCGCTCAACCGTTTTAAAAGGCGGGTCGATGAGTTTTACCATATCATGATTACCCGCTGGTGGTTTGCCGGCGTGGTGGTGGCTTTTTTTGCTTTTACGGCGATGACCGGGTTTTCCACGGCCCTGGGGGTGATTGAAAGACCCTGGTCGATAGCTTTCGGAATTGCCGCCTTAAGTATTATCTTACTGGCCGTTTTTCAGTTCTGGAAAGGCCATAACTCCCAGTTGCAGATTGTTACTTCCGGCAGTGTTATCGCAATTTTTCTGTTGATGTTATGGATCGTGATTATTAACCGCAATAAGCTGGACTTGCCCTTTGCGGACTGGGCCCAGTTTGCCTGCTCCAGCTTATCCGCGCTATTGATTATTGCCGGAATAGTCTTGATGGGCTGGCAGCGCCTGGCGGCCTACCAGATGTTTCACCGGGCGATCCTGATATCGCTTTTATTGACGACAGTCTTTGCTTTTTATGAATACCAGTTCTATGCTTTAATCGGGGTTTTCCTGAATACCCTGATCCTCTTTGCCCTGCGCTATATGATTAACCGGGAAAAACTTAGTAAAGCTCGTGTTCCGGAGATGTCTTAACCGCCTGGTCCAACTGCTCCACGAAAAGGTCCCGGCCGGCCGGAGAGATCAGGATCCGCAGATCGCCGCGCCGGACAATTTCCACGACGTATTTCGAAGAGGTCACCAGCCGCAAAGCGGCAGCACCGGAGGCACGGGAACTGGCGCCTCTTTTGATTTCCTTGATTTCGGAAAAAGGAACCGTGAGGCTTAAAGGCCTTCCTAATCTAACTACCAGCCTATCGGTATAAATCTGATAGCGGCGCGGCAAAACCAAGTAAAAAATCAGGGCATCGAAAGCAGTAACTCCCAGGAGAATGTAAGCGGCCACGGGGTCCAGGGTAAAAAAGACGATTCCCAGGACCAGTGTCAGAGCCAAAACGCCTCCGATAACCGCTTTCACCCAGGCATCCACCAGCGGACGGTCTTCATAGACCAGATTCCCGGTAAACATGATCAATCCTCCAGCACTCTGGCCAGTATAGAGTTGGAGACCAGAGCCCATTCCGGCTTGAGCCGATAAATCGCCCCGCTACGGGTCAGGAAGCCTTCTTTAACCAATTGATCCAACCGCCACATCAGCCCGACCAGATTCTCATCGCCCAGTCTTTCAATCATCTCGGTGATATTCAAACCCTCTTCCAGCAGCCGCAGCCGCAGGATAGCTTCTTCTCCGGCTTTTTTACTCTGCGGAAGATCTTCAATCTCCTCTATCTGACGGCAGGGGTCTTGAAGATAAGCCTCCAGGTCGGATTTATTTTTAAAGCGTTTTCCCTGGAAATGGGAAGCGGCGGCCGGGCCCAGGCCCAGATATTCCCCTCCCCGCCAGTAGTTGAGATTATGCCGGCATTCATAGCCCGGCAGAGCAAAATTGGAGATCTCATAATGGAGATAACCGCGCTGGTGAAGCAGGCCGAGGGAATTCTCATACAGCTCAGCCTGTTCATCATCCGAAGGTATACCCGGAGGGGGATGGATGGCCAGGGGGGTATGAGGCTCAATAGAGAGGCAATATAACGAGATATGAGGCAATCCCATCCCAATCAGTGTTTCCAGGGTAATCAGGAGCGATGTCCAGTCCTGTCCAGGGAGGCCCAGTATGGCGTCTGCGGAGACATTCCGGAATCCGTGCTTTTGCGTCATTTCAATGGCGCGCATGGCCTGCGAGGCGGTGTGGACCCTGCCGACCCTCTCCAGCTCGCTATCGGAAAGGGACTGGACGCCAATGGAAATGCGGTTGACTCCCCTGGACAGGGCAGCTTGCAGCCAGTCCGGAGTGATGGATTCCGGGTTAGCTTCCAGGGTAGCTTCGGTGACACTCGACAAGTCGAAAATCGGGCCCAGGCTACCGAGCAATTGATTAAGTCCGGCCGCCTGGAGCAGGCTAGGGGTACCTCCTCCTACGTAGAGGGTCTGAAATTTTAATCCTGCATATTGGCAGGCTTCGAGCGCAACGGCCTCAAGATAAGAGTCCAGCCGGTCCAGTTGATGAGGCAGGGAGTAGAAATCGCAATAAGCGCATTTTTGAACACAAAAGGGGATATGGACATAGAGTCCGCGTTCCCTGGCCAGGTCCGGTACCAGGGATGGCATGATCAGTCCTCGTCTTCCATTTTGAGAAGCAAGAGGAAGGCTTCCTGGGGAACCTCGACGGAACCCACCATCTTCATTTTCTTTTTGCCTTCTTTTTGTTTCTCCAGCAGCTTTCTCTTGCGCGAGATATCGCCGCCGTAGCATTTTGCCAGGACGTCTTTTCTGACCGGAGCGATATCTTCCCGGGCAATGATCTTGCCGCCGATGGCCGCTTGCAGGGGGATGGAGAACAATTGTCGGGGAATCAGTTTGCGGAGCTTATGGATCAGCACTCTGGCTTTGCCGATGGAGCTATCCCGATCGGAGATAAAGGAGAGGGCATCCACCTGATTTTCCTTGACCAGGATATCTACTTTAACCAGCGGCCCGGGCTTATATCCGGTGAGCTCATAGTCCATGCTGGCGTAGCCCTGGCTGACGCTTTTTAGCTTATCATAATAGCCGGTGATAATTTCAGCCAGCGGAAACTCATAGGTCAACATTGCCCGCCGCTTGTCCGGATGTTCCATATTTTTCAAGGTGCCGCGCATCTTTTCGGACAGCTCCATGACCGAGCCGATATGATCCTTGGGCACAATAATGCGGGCTTCGATGATAGGCTCTTCGATGTGATCGATAAACTGGGGGTCGGGAAAGCGCGAAGGGTTGTCGATCATTACTTCTTCACTTTTTTCACCCCGGCGGGTAACTACTTTGTAGACTACTGAAGGCATAGTCGCGATCAGGTCCTGTCCGTATTCCCGCTTCAATCTTTCCAGAGTAATATCCATGTGCAGCATGCCCAGGAAACCCAGACGGTAACCGTGACCCAGGGCAGCCGAAGTTTCCTTCTCATAAATAATCGAAGAATCATTTAACTGGAATTTTTCCAGGGCGATGGTCAGCTTAGGGTAATCATTGGTGCTGATAGGATAGATGCCGCAGAAGACCATGGGGAGAACGCGTCTGAAACCCGGAATCTCCGGGGTTTCGGGATGATCGGGAGAAATGATCGTATCTCCGACGTGGATATCACCTACTTCGCGAATGATAGCACCCAGGTAGCCCACCTCACCGGTCTCCAGCTTGTCGCAGGGGACCAGATCGGGTGTGAAATAACCCACCTCATCCACATCAAAAGTTTTCCCGGTAGACTTGAGAGTGATTTTATTTCCTTTTACCAGGCTGCCGGAAAAAACGCGGATATGCGGGATCACTCCGCGGTAGGAATCATAATATGAATCGAAAATCAGGCAGCGTAATGGGGCTGCCAGGTCATCAGGAGGGGGAGGTATGCGGGAGACCACCGCTTCCAATAACTCGGGAACTCCGCTGCCGGTTTTTCCGGAAATCAGCAAAGCATCATCTCCGGGCAGTCCCAGCATGTCCTCGATCTGCATCCGGCATTCGTCAATCATAGCGTTGGGCAGATCGATTTTATTAATGACCGGAATAATCTCCAGCCCGGCATCGATAGCCAGGTAGGCGTTGGCGATGGTTTGAGCTTCGACACCCTGGGTGGAATCCACCAGCAGTATCGCTCCCTCGCAGGCTTTCAGACTACGCGAGACCTCGTAGTTGAAATCCACATGTCCCGGGGTATCGATCAAGTTGAGAATATAGTCTTGCCCATCCTTAGCTTTATAGGGCAGCCGGACCGCTTTAGCCTTAATGGTAATTCCTCGCTCGCGTTCGAGGTCCATACTGTCCAACACCTGTTCGTTGTTGGTGGTATGGATTACCCCCGTCAATTCCAAAATACGGTCCGCCAGGGTAGACTTACCATGGTCAATATGGGCAATAATGCAAAAGTTACGTAAATTTTTCATCTGTCAGTTGAATATTAACATGAGCCTTCATTACAAGCAAGGAAATTTAATCATAATACCCCCAAAGCCGGTTATTTTACTTTGAGCTACAAGCTATTGCAGGTTTCCTACAGGGATAACATAAAAAATGCCTTCCTTTTCCCCCAGTCCCAGAACACTCTTGATCTGGTCTTCCTGGAAACTGGCGGTCGTGACGGCTCCCAGCCCGAGGGCGGTGGCCTCCAGGACCAAATTTTCGGCAGCATGCCCGCCTTCCAGGTAGACAAACTTAACATTATCCTCACCGACCTTGTCGGTAAGCACAGCGTAATTGGCTCCCATCAGAATATCTACCGCACTACCCATGTCTCTGTAAGCCGCAGAGACCGGATTTTCTTCCGCTACCTGGAGCAATTGATGGCCCTGGGGTTGATACAAATAAATTCCAGGATCGAGATTGGCAACATTCTTTACTACGACGTAGACCAGAAGAGGATACGATGCCATGGCTGAAGGAGCGGTCCTTTTTCCTGAGCTCTGATCGGTGATGCCCTGGGCGGCCCACAGCAACTGGGATAAATCACTGAGGTTTAAAGGCGTACTGGCATAGCTGCGGACCGAGCGCCGGGTGGCCAGAGCTTCTTCCAGGGACATTTCTCCGGTTACGGCGGGTTCGGGCAGGTCAATCGTTGCCAGCGGGGTGATCTCAGCGACTTTCAAGGAAGCCGCCCCGGGATTTGGGGTCTCCTTAGCCGGTTGCCCCGGTGTGGCTCCGGACGGTGGTGAAGGAGGCATCCCTGATGGTGATGCTGCTGCCACGGATGAACTGATAGTGGTCTCAGATAAGGCTGCTTGAACCTTTTCGGCTGGGGTATTGGAACATCCTGCTAATAGGACTACCAATATCAGGCTTACCGAGATGAGGCTGTATAGAATTCGTTTCATTTTATTCTCCTTTCTGCAATGGGACGGATTTTTCACCTGGCTTCAGCGAGATTACCCTTGAAAGACAGGTCAGGGCCGGGCCATATACTTTGGGAAATTAGCAAAAAATTGTTAAGCAAATGTTAAGAGTAAGGCTGCCTATATCAGGTTAAATTGCCACAGAGAGATGATAAAACGGAAGCCGCAATATTCAGTACTCCCAGCATGCTCAGTCCCTTGATCATCATATTGACGGCAATCGCCGCCAGAAGCAGGCTGGAAATTTTAGAAATCGCCCGGACTCCACCCTTGCCTAAAAAACGGATGATGTAGTTGCTTAAAAAAAACAGGAGCCAGACAATCAGCAGGTTCAGGGTGAAGGAAATCACCACGTAATAAATGGGAAATTGGGTAGCCAGGAGCAGCAAAGTCGTGATAGTGGCCGGTCCCACGGTCAAAGGGGTACCGATGGGTACCACGGCTACCATTTCCTCTTTAATAATTTCCATAGAGCGCCCGCCGATCATATAGTTCACGGACAGCACCAGCAAAATGATGCCGCCGCCGATGGCAAAGGACCCCACTGAAATGCCCATGACATTCAAGACCCATTGCCCGAGGAATAAAAAGAAGAAGCCTACCAGAGCGGCGGTCAGGACTGCCGCATTGATCATTTTATTGCGCTCTTTGAGGGACATTTCTTCGCTTAAAGAAATAACAAAAGGCAGGTTGCCGACGGCATCTATCACGATGAAAAGCGGCACGAAGGTCAACAAGAAAGATTGCCAGATGCTTTGAGTTGTCATAACTTCATTTTAACATAAGCTTGACTTTATGCTATATGTAACGCCATTAAAATCCAGGTATTAGAATTTGGGCGTGAATTTTTACGATTTAATCTCAGAATTAGATTTTGATTATGCGCAAGAATTCAGGGCGATATATATAGATGCGGGATTCACAAATTGGTTGATCGAATATTTAGATATTCGGGAAACCTTAATCAGATATTAATAATCCCTTGATACTATAGTTTTAAGAAAGGGTTAAGGTTTAGTCTCTGCAGGACTTGCTGAACACTACAAATAATCAAGGAGCAATTTATGAAAATCCAGATCAAGCATATTATTAAATGGGGTTTAGTTACCAGTATGGGAATAATTTTAATCCTGGCTTCGGTAGCCTGTACTGCCTCGGATTCCACCACTTCTACTACGGCCAGCAGTAGCTCGAACGCACAAGCTTCAACTCCTGGATCACAGTCAGGAGGGAATATTCAGGATCAGGCGGGTCAGGATATGGGACAACCGCAGGAGGGTCAGGGCGGTCAGGGTGGTCCAGGCGGTACTGGCGGAGATAGGCCTGAGCGGCAGGGTACCAGCGGTACTCTCACAGCCATCAATGGTGATACCCTTACTCTCACCGATTTCCAGGACACGGCTGTGACAGTCAATGTGACCTCAGAAACTACTTATCAAAAAACGGTATCCTGTGAGGCGGCGGATTTAGCAGCCGGAGCCCTTTTAACGGTTACCGGCACCCAGGATGAGAATGGGAATATCACGGCTGATTCCATTAGAGTGCGGGAGGATATTGGGTCTCAAGAAGCTCCTCCGGAGCTTTCAGCGACACCCACCGACCTTCCGACCGATGTACCGACC
>Ga0153915_10002148_pt1 | contig 18096 bp, 12 predicted proteins | sample Opewatmetagenome_2_FD_107003 | JGI IMG/M metagenome (GOLD analysis project Ga0153915, IMG submission 107003) | Freshwater wetland microbial communities from Ohio, USA - Open water 3 Core 3 Depth 3 metaG | ecosystem: Environmental > Aquatic > Freshwater > Wetlands | place: USA: Ohio, Lake Erie...
CAGTCCCGCACCGGCGAAGCCCTTGAAGCGATGAGGGCGATCGCCGTCGAGAATCCCAAGTTCACGGCGGCTTTCCGGAAGATCGTCGAGGTCTCCTCTTATCAGAACGACTTGGCGCCGGCCCAGGCCTTCTTCGAGGACCTCGTCGCCAAAGACCCGGACAACCCCGGCGCCCATTACGGCCTGGGGCTCTGCCATGCCGAAAAAAACGATTTTGCCCGGGCGGCGGAAGCTTCAAGGAAGGCGATCGCGCTCTTCTCGGGCTCTCCCTATTTCTTCCATCTGCTCATCAACTCCTCAGAACGGCTGAAGGAGCTGAATACTGCCGCGTCCCTTGTCATGGACATAGCGAAAAAAGAGCCGGCCAGCTATGCGCCGCTCTATGCCCTGGCCTACCTGCGCTTCAAGGAGAGAAGATGGGAGGAGTCCCTCGGATTCCTGGACAAGGCCATCCAACTCAACCCTGAGGACGCACTCCCCTACCGGCTCAAGTGCGACATCTTCCGGGACACGGGCCGGAACAAAGAGATGCTGGCCCTCGCCCTCGAAAAGCTGAAGACGCCGGAGAGGATGGACCCCGACCTGGAGATCGACTTCTGCACACGGGCCAGCTCAGCCTACAGCACGCTCGGTCAATACCAGGAGTCGTTCGAGTATGACCGGAAGTCTCTCGACCTGGCGCGGAAGATCGGGAACAAGAGGAGCGAAGGCATCGCCCTCGGGAACATGGGCGTATACCATGCTCTCACCGGCAATGTGCCCGAGGCCATGAAGCTCCTCGAGGAAAAGCTGGCCCTGATGAAGAAATTGGACGACAAGGCTGAGCAAGTCGCGGTCCTCTCGAACATCGGGGCGCTTCATGACTGGCAAGGCAATGTCCAAGGATCTCTCGAGAGCTACCGGGAAGCTCTCAAGATATTGGAGGGGCTGGACGACAAGAAAAAACTGGGCCTCCTCATGGGCAACATGGGTGCCGCCTACGAAAAACTCTCGGAATACCCCAAATCCCTCGACTATTATCATCAGGCCCTCAAAATCTTCCAAGAAGCCGGAGACAAAGGAGACACGGCCTGGATCCTGGGGAACTTGGGGGCCATCGCTTCGAAGCTGGGGAATGACAAGGAGGCCCTCGAGTATTTCGAGAAATCCCTGGCGCTCATGCGGGAGGTGGGAGACCGGAAATATGAAGGCTGGGTGCTCGGGACGATGGGCGCGATCTACAAAGGCCAGGGCGAAACGGAGAAATCGTTCCAGTACCTTAACCAGGCCTTGGAGATCGCCAGAGAGATCGGGGACAAGAGGATCGAGGTCGAACACCTCGGGAACATCGGCTCCAACTACCAGGAGACGGGCGAATACGAGAAATCCTCCCAGTACCTGAATCAGGCCCTGGAGACCGCCCGGGAGATGGGTGACAAGATCGTGCTCACCGAAGTCTATATCCTTCTGGGCATCCTGCACCGGGAACAGGGCGCTGCCGATCGGTCCATCGCCGACTTCGAGCAGGCCTTGACGATCGCCAAGGAGCTGGGCGTGCCCAGGACCATCTGGAATTCGGAATGGGGGCTGGCCCTTTCGTACGATAAGAAGGCGGAGTACGAGCAGGCCCTCAGCCACTACAGAAAGGCGCTCGAGACGGTGGAGAGCATAAGGGGAAAGCTGGTCACCCAGGAACAGAAAGTGGGATTCCTGGGGGAAACCATCGACATCTACGAAGGCTTTATCGACCTCCTTTTCAGGCTCCGGGAAAAGGACCCCGCCGGCGCTTACGCCGCCGAGTCGTTCCACCTGGCCGAGAGGGCCAAGTCCAGGGCCTTCCTGGAGCTCTTGGCCGAGGCCAACGTCAACCTGGCCTCGGGCATCTCCAGGGAATTGGAGGCCGAGGAGAAGAACCTCCAGGTCCAGCTGACGGACCTCCAGCAGAAGCTGATGGACCCCGAACTCAAAGGGGAGGAAAAGGAGAATCTCTACAGGGAGCTCGAGGCCGTTGAATCCCGCTACAATGATTTCGTTCTCGAGCTCAGGAAAAAGACGCCTGAATACGCCTCCACGGCCTATCCCGAGCCTTTCACTCTGGCTCAGGCCCAGGAACGACTCCTTGATAAAGACACATATCTCCTGGAGTTCTTCTGGGGCAAGGAAAACGTATATCTCTGGGTGGTGGCCAAAGATCGGGTCCTCCGGCTCCAGTCTTTTCCCAAGGACCACGAGGTCTTCGAGAAGCTTACGGAATATCAAACCCAGGTCGCCCAGCACAAGCTCAACCTCGACGTCCGCCTGGGCAAGGAAATCTATGATATCGTCCTTAAGGATGCCTTGAGCCCGGTCGCGGCGCCCGCCCATCTCCTCATCATCCCCGACGGCCTTCTCCTGCGCTTTTCCTTCGAAGCGCTGGTCATGGCTGCAGGTGATAGCACTCCCAAGTATCTCTTGGAGGATTACGTTATCTCCTATGCGCCTTCGGCTTCGGTGCTTGGAGAGATCAGGGCCCGAAAGCAGCCGCAGCGGGATTGGCCGTTTGACCTTTTGGCCCTGGGCAATCCTGCGTACGGAGGCACGGAGAAGACCCCAGCGGCCGACGTCGAGTACTTGCGGGCGGGGGCACGCCTCCTGCCCCTCCCCTATGCGGAGGAAGAAGTGCTTTCGATCAGCCGGATCTATCAACAGAACGGCGGGCGAACGGAGTCCTATGTCAAGGACAAAGCCCTGGAAGAAGTCCTTAAGTCAAAGGACCGCGGTCCCTTCCGGAATCTCCATTTCGCCACGCATGGGTTCATCGATGACCGCGTCCCGGCTCTGAGCGGGCTGCTCCTTGCCGCGAGCGCTACGCCGGACGGCGAGGACGGATTCCTCCGCTTGAACGAGATCTTCCACCTGGACTTGAGCGCCCGGCTGGTGACCCTTTCCGCCTGCGAGACAGCCCTGGGCAAGGAAGTGCGGGGCGAGGGAATGATCGGTCTGACCCGGGCGTTTTTCTATGCCGGCGCCCAGTCAGTCATAGCGAGCCTTTGGATGGTCAGCGACCAATCGACGGCGCTGCTCATGCGAGCCTTCTACTCGGAATACGTCAAAGGGGTGAGCCCGTCGGCGGCCATGCGCCGGGCCAAGTTGGAGCTTTTAAAGGGGAGCGACAAGACATATCGCCACCCCTTTTTCTGGGCCCCGTTTATCGTGACGGGCGAATACTAGGTTCAGGCGCCGAGCGGGGGTTTCTTTTCCTCCCGCTCCTTCTCCTTCTCTCTCTTGGGCGGCTTCAGGTCAACGGCGGTGTCCCCGAACGTCGTCCTCAGCCAGCCGAAGACGTCGTCCCATCCTTCAAAATCTTCCGGTCCTCGTCCCTTGACCTCGATAAAGCTGACGTTGGCTTTCGCCTGCTGAAGCTCGGAGACGACCCGGCGGGCCTCCTCGAGCGGAGCTCCTTTCTCCCTTTCCCCGTGGACGACGAGTATATCGAGGCCTTTCGCCCGGTCGAGCATGTCCAGGATGCTCTCCGCTCCCGAGTGCGGCGGCGGGACGAAGATCCCGGAGCGCACGATGACGCCCCTGAAAGTCCCGGGGTTCTGCAGGGCCAGGCGCAGGGCGCCGTAACCTCCATTGGCGAAGCCGTCCACGACGACGCCCTTGAGGTTCACGCTGTATACTTTAGCTAGGTGGGCGATCGACTCGATCACCCTTTCGGCCGAGGCCCCCGTATACCAGCCGGCCGGATCATCGACCTCCGGCGCCAGGATGAAGAAGTCGCCCGCCCTTTTCCGGACCCGCGGGCCGAAGTAGCTTGATACCAAGCCGAACATCGCCCTTCGGACTTCGACCGCTCTTCCCGAAAGAGTGACCAGGAGAGGCAGCGGGATCTTCTCGCTGTACCAGTCCGGGACAAAGACGGAGTAGGACCGCAGGGCCCCGTCGGCTTCCGAGCGGTAGCCGAGACGGGAAACCCTCCCCGAGGGGAAGAGGGCCGGCTTGGCCTCCTCGACCAGCTTGAACAGGTCCTTGATCTCCAGATCCCACTGTTCGACGGGCTCCAAGTCGGCGAAGGAAGGCGATTTCGCCATGAAGTCCCGGACCCATTTCAGGCGGACCTCCAGGGTCGGCAGGCTTTCCTTGAAGATGATGTCCTTGGCGTACGCCTCCCCTTTCTTGATCTCGCCCAGCTTGGCGTCGTAGGCGTCGAACTCCTGCCGGTCGAGCAGGAAGAACCGCCGGTCGTCGGTATAGCGGAGCGTTCCTTTCTCATCGATCAGCCCCACGCTGAGCTCATAGATCCCGGTCGTCGTCTTCTCGAGCTCGACCGGGAAGCTGAGGATGTTCATTCCCTGGGCGAAGGAAAGCGGGGTCTTGGACTGCACGTTGCCCAGGGGAGTCGTCAAGATCATCCTCACCTGCCAGCCGGTTTGCGCCTCGGGTGAGAGGACGGCCAGGTTGAACTTCCGCTCGTCCTGGGGATAGAAATGGTTGGCGTTCAGGGCGGACTGGAATTCCAGCGCCCTAGGGGAACCGACAACGAACTCGGCGCTCAGGCTCTTTTTCGGGGCCGGGTTCTCCGGGAGGTAGCCGGGGTCGGGGGCAAGCTGGACAATCTTCTTCTTCCCGCCGTCCAGGTCATCATAGGTGAGGTTGATACCCAGCTTCGACTGGATAAAAGGGCGGAAAAAGGGGACGTATTTCCAGGGGATCGCCAGTTCATAAACGACCGACTTCTGCGGTTCGTTCAGCTTGATCTGGAGCTGGACGTCTCTGGCCGGCGCGGCGCCCGCTTCTTCCGGCCGGTTGATGAAGGCGACAGGCTCGCTTCCGAAACGGGAGAAACCGAAGACGAGCGTTGGCCCGCTTTCCCCGGCCTTCTCTAGGCTGACGAAGGTCAGGTAAAAGCCGTCGCCCTCGCGGCGGCTCATATCGGGGAACTCGACCTGGTCGTCCAGCACGTTGACGGCGGCGTAGAAGAACTCGGAGTCAAAGCTGAACCGGGCGGTTACGGTCAGGTCCGCTGACGGCGCGAGGACCTGGCCCTCGCCTGAAAAGTGAACGGCTACCTCCGGGATCGACCCCCAATCGGAGAGGTCGCCGTCGATGGTCATCCGCTTTTCGGCCTGGACGATCTTGAGCCCTTCCGGCTGCTGGGCCGGCAGGGCGGACAGACTGACGATCATTAGGGATAAAAAGATTCGGCCTGCTGACATGTCCGATGTTCTCCTTCCGGAACTCCCGTCCCTTTTTATTGTAGTGCACCCGGTCCGGATTGACAATCCCAAGGCCCGCTCCTATAATCGGGGCAAATCGACTTTTTCAAAGGTGAGGCCATGACGCTTCCAGACAGAAGATCACCGTCGGATCCGCCGGACGGGGTATCCCATATCAGCCCGGCAACCGTTATCCAGGGGGAGATCAGCGGCCGGGAGGACCTCGTGGTCAGGGGCCAAGTGCGCGGCAAGGTCGAGCTGCCCGAGAACGACCTGATCGTCGAGGAAGCCGCCCGCGTCGAGGCCGAGGTCAGGGTGCGCAACGTCCGCGTCAAAGGAGAGGTCGTGGGAAACGTCACGGCCTCAGGGAAAGTTACGATTGAAAGAACGGGCCGGATGCGGGGCGACCTTTCCGCCGCCGTCATCTCCATTGAGGACGGGGCCCTCTTCAAGGGGATCCTCAAGATCCTGCCCCGGCCCTGACCATCCTGGCGCTCCGCTTTCCCGCATCACCTTCTGACCGCCCCTCAAAAAATTGATATAATGAAGCGATGAAGAAGTTCGAACTCCACTCTGAGTTCAAACCCAAGGGGGACCAGGTCAAGGCCATCGACGCCCTTTCCGAAAGCCTGGGGACCGGAACGCCCCACCTCGTCCTGATGGGGGTCACGGGCTCGGGCAAGACCTTCACGATGGCCAATGTCATCGCCCGCCTCCAGAAGCCGGTGCTCGTCATCTCCCACAACAAGACCTTGGCCGCCCAGCTCTACCAGGAATTCCGGCGGTTCTTCCCGCCCAATGCGGTCGAGTACTTCGTCAGCTACTATGATTACTACCAGCCGGAAGCCTATATCCCCGCCTCCAACACCTATATCGCCAAGGAAGCGACCATCAACGATGAGATCGACCGCATGCGCCTTTGCGCCACGAACTCGCTCTTCCAGAGGCGCGATGTCATCATCGTCGCTTCAGTGTCCTGCATTTACGGCATCGGGGCGCCGGAGACGTACTATTCGATGAGCTTTCATCTTTCCAGAGGACAGCCGGTGTCCCGGAAAAAGATCATCGCGTCCCTCGTGGGCATGCAGTACGAGCGCCGCGAGGATGATTTCAAAAGAGGGTCGTTCCGGCTGCGGGGCGATATCATCGACGTCTTTCCGTCCTATGAGGACCTGGCTTACCGGATCGAGCTCACGGACAACGGAGTCGCCGGCATCTCCTCCATCGACCCGCTCCTCGGCCGCAGGGTCGAGACGTTCGAGGAAATCGTCATCCATCCCCGGACCTTTTTCTCGACCCCTTCCGACGTCCTGCGGGCCGCCGTCGCGGGCATCGAGAAAGAGCTCGCCGAGCGCATCGAGTTCTTCCGGAAGCAGGGCAAAGCCGTCGAGGCCGAGCGCATCGAGGAGCGGACTCTCTATGACCTGGAAATGCTGCGCGAGTTCGGCTACTGCCCGGGCATCGAAAACTACTCGCTGTACCTGAGTCAGCGCCGGCCGGGAGAGCCTCCCTACACGCTGCTCGATTACTTTCCGCCCGACTTCCTGACCGTGATCGACGAATCGCACGTGACCGTTCCCCAGATCGGCGGGATGTACCACGGCGACCGCTCCCGCAAACTGACGCTCGTCGAACACGGCTTCCGCCTGCCTTCGGCGCTGGACAACCGTCCCCTGAACTTCCGGGAGTTCACGGCCCGGACGGGTCAGGTGCTGTATGTTTCGGCCACACCCGGGGAATACGAGGTCCGGGAATCGAAGCGCCAGGTCGTCGAGCAGATCATCCGGCCGACCGGCCTGACCGACCCCGAGGTCGAAGTCCGTCCGGTCAAGGGACAGGTGGAGGACCTCAAGGCAGAGATCCTGCGGCGGGCGGAGCGGGACGAGCGCACCCTGGTGACGACGCTCACCAAGAGGATGGCCGAGGAGCTGACCCGCCACTATCACGAGCTCGGTCTCAGGGTCCGCTACCTCCACTCGGACATCGAGACCTTGGAGCGGGTCAACATCCTGCGCGACTTGAGGAAGGGCAAGTTCGACGCCCTGATCGGCATCAACCTGCTCCGCGAGGGGCTGGACCTGCCCGAGGTTTCGCTCGTGGCCGTCCTGGACGCCGATAAAGAGGGATTCCTCCGTTCCTCGACTTCCCTCATCCAGACGTTCGGCCGGGCGGCAAGGAACGTGGCCGGGAAAGCCATCCTCTACGCCGACACGGTCACGGAATCCATGTCCGAGGCAGTGGCCGAGACGAACCGACGCCGACAGATCCAGGATGCCTACAACGTGGAGCACCGCATCACCCCCCAATCGATCCGCAAGCGCATCGACGAGGTCATGAACAGCCTCTACGAGAGGGACTATCTGGACTACACCCGCATTTCCGAAGAGAAGGCCGTCTATCTGTCTCCGGAAAAACGCAAACAAAAGATGGAGGAACTGGAGAGGATGATGAAGGAGGCGGCCCGCTGCCTCGAGTTCGAGAGGGCGGCCAAGATCCGCGATGAGCTCGTCAAGCTCAAGAAGCGAGAGCTCGAGATGGGATTCTAGGGCCCATGGAGGACAGGCTCAAGCAGCGGCTGGCCGAGCTCCCCGACAAGGCGGGGATCTACTTCTTCAAGAACGCCGGCGGCGAGATCATCTACATCGGCAAAGCCCGTTCCCTCAGGGACCGCGTCCGCACCTACTTCCTCGCCCCGGCCGACTTCAAGGTCGCCAACATCCGGGCGGAGACGGCGGACGTCGACTTCATCCTTACCGGCTCGGAGAAAGAGGCGGCCTTTCTGGAGAACAACTTTGTCCAGCGCTATCAGCCCAAGTTCAACCTCAGGCTCAAGGATGATAAGAGCTTTCCTTATTTGAAGCTGACCGTCGGGGAAAAGTATCCGAGCGTGACCCTGACCCGGAAGGTCGAGGAGGATGGGGCCCGCTACTTCGGTCCGTTCAGCCCCGCTTCTCAAGCCCGCAAGACGATCCACCTGCTGAACAGGTACTTCGGCATCCGGGGGTGCGAAGAGAAAATACCGGGCAAGCGGCGGCGGGCGTGTCTCGAGCATGACCTCAAACTATGCTCCGCGCCCTGCGTCGGCGCGGTCGGAGAAGCGGAGTACAGGGAGGACGTCGCCAACGGGATCCTTTTCCTCGAAGGAAGGACCGAACAGCTGCTCAAGGCCCTGAGGCTGAGAATGGATGCGGCGGCGGCGCGCTTGGATTATGAGCAGGCGGCCCACTGGCGCGACCTCATCCGCACTATCGAGCAGATCAAGGAAAGGCCGCGGTTCATTTCCGTGGGTCTCGAAGACACCGACATCTTCGGACTGGCCAGGGACCGGGACAAGGTCGGACTCTATGTCTTCTTCATGCGCCAGGGAAAGGTCCGCGAGGCCGAGGAGCTGGTGATCCGGGAGCCGGAAGGGAACTCTACAGAAACAGTGCTGACGCGCGTCCTGACGGGTTTCTACGACCAGAGCGAAGACGTTCCCGGCCAGATCCTCCTCTCTCACGCGCCCGCTGCCCTCCCGGAGCTCTCCCGGCGGATCTCCGGGAAGAAGGGCGCTCTAGTGCGGATCCTTGTCCCCCAGAGAGGCCGGGACAAGAAGCTCGTGGATATGGCCGTGCGGAATGCCGAGCGGCTGCTGAAGAAGGCCGAGCCGGAACACCCTGCCCTGAGCGAGCTCGCCGGAATCCTGCGTCTGGATAAACCCCCCGGCCGCATCGAGGGTTTTGACATCTCCAATACCGGAGGAGAGGAATCCGTCGGGTCGGTCGTCGTCTTTGAGGATGGAGAGCCCAGCCGCAGCGAGTACCGGAAGTACAAGATCAAGAGCGTCGCCGGGCCCAACGATGTGGCCAGCCTCCGCGAGGTGATCGGTCGGCGTTACGCCCGGCAGCTCAAGGAAGGGGGTAAACTCCCCGACCTCATCCTCGTCGACGGCGGCAAGGGACAGCTCCAGGCGGCGCTGACCGAGCTGGGCAGGCTCGGGCTGGCCGGGACAGCAGTCGTCTCGCTGGCCAAGCGGGAGGAGATCCTGTACACGCCGGCCGATAAGGACGGCCTGAGGCTGGAGCGGACGACGGCGGGCCTGAAACTCCTCCAGCATATCCGCGATGAAGCCCACCGCTTCGCCATAACCTTCCACCGCCAGAGGCGCAAGAAAAAGAGCTTTGCTTAAAAGATCAGCCGCACCAGAAGGCTGGCCGCCACCGCCACGGTGACGCTCAACCCGACGGACAGGAAAGCGGTCCTCTTCCCCCCCTCCTTCCACAGGATACCAAACGTCGAAAGACAAGGGATGAAGAAGCTGACGAACACCGTGAACACCAGGATCTGTTCCCTGGAAATGACAGTGAGCAGGTTCTTGTACTCGACCCCGAGCGCCTGGAGCATCATGATCAGGGAAAGCTCCTTGCGCAGGAACCCGAAAACAAGCGTGATCCCCAGCGGCTGCGGCAGGCCGAGCCCGCGGACGACGAGCGGAGAGAGGGCGGAGTTGAGAATCCGATCAAGGGACAGAAACTGGAGCAAGCTCAGGACGACGCTCCCTCCGACGAGCAGAGGCCAGGCGAACCGGACAAAGGACTTGAGCTCCAAGTAGGTTTTCCTGGCCATCGCGGCCAGCGAGGGCGCTTTGAGCGAAGGGATCTCGAGGATGAGCCCCGGCGAGGGGTCCTTGAAAAAAAAGGACAGCGCCTTGCCGACCAGGGCGATAATGAGGATGTTAAAAAAATAGAACCCCAGGGCGTAGACCGGTCCCAGGTAGAAGGCGACAAGCGCCAGGATAACGGTGGTCCGGGCGGAGCACGGGATAAAGGGGATGAGAAGGGATGTGATCATCCGATCGCGCGGAGATTCGAGGATTCGGGTGGAGAGAACGGCCGGGACATTGCAGCCGAACCCCAGGATGAACGGCGATACGGACTTCCCGTGCAGCCCGATGCGGTGCATGAAGGTGTCAAGAAGGAAGCCGGCCCGGGCCAGATAGCCGAGGTCCTCGAGGAAGGCCATCAAGAAAAGGAGGGGGATGAAGTAGGGCAAGACGATGGCGGCGCCCCCGCCGACCCCCTGGAGGAGGCCGTCGGCCAAATGAAAGATAAGCCCCGTGCCCAGCCAACCGCCGAGGAGGACTCTGAGGCGGGCCAGCGGCGCGAGGAGCCGCCCTTCGAGCGGCCCCCCGATCTTGAAAATGAGAAAGAAAAAGGCCAGGAAGATAAGGACCAGGATGGGATAGCCGAAAAACGGGTGCATGATGATGCTGTCGACACGCTGCTCCCAGCCCAACGCCTTTCCGCGGCGGACGCGGCTGCTGTCTTCGCCGAGCTTGAGGGCCAGATGGTGGCGCTCCGCGGAGACGACCTCGTAGACCTGGGCCCGGCGTCTTTCCTCGATCCTTTTCTTGGCCTGGTCCAGCTCGTTCTTTAAGGCCGGCTCGGACTCGCCGAGCACTTCCAGGCAAAACGTCTGGTTGGCCTCGAGAAGCTTGATGGCGGTGAAGCGGGGGTTGCCGGCGATGACGACTGCCGCAGGCAGTTTTTCCGCCAGGCGAGCGACCTCTTCTTCGACATCGCCCGACCAGCGGGGAGCCTGGGTTGGACAAGGATGGTCAAAGCAGAAGAAGGCCGCGTCAAGGAGCTCTTTAAGACCACGGCCGTGCGCGGCTACGGTGGGGATGACCCTGACCCCGAGCTTTTCTTCCAGCCGGCCGGGGTCGATTTGGACGCCCTTTTTTTCGGCCAGGTCGACCATGTTCAAGGCCACGATCATAGGATAGCCGATCTCGAGAAGCTCGAGAGTCAGCTCCAGGCTCCGTCCCAGGATTGAAGCGTCGACCACGTTGATGATCAGGTCGGGCTTTTCCTGGAAAAGATGACTTAGGACGACCTTTTCGGCGGGCTCCGAAGGATTGAGTGAGTAAGTCCCAGGCAAGTCGACGACGTTGAAGATCCGGCCTTCGATATTGACCTCGCTGTGAGTGTGCTTGAGACTCGTCCCGGGGAAGTTCGAGGTCAGCGCCTTATGACCGGCGATGGCGTTGAAGAGGGTGCTTTTGCCGCTGTTTGGCTGGCCGAGGAAGATGATGGTCGGCCGGTCAACTTTCATCGGCGGCGGCCTCGACCAGGATCCTTTGGGCGACCCCGCACCCCAAGGCCACGCTGGTATCGGCCGTCAGGTTCTTGACGAGAAGCGGGCCCCGGAGGATTCCCTGGGAGTTGACCTCGACCAGGTCATCGCGATGGAAGCCAAGCGCGAACAGCCGGCGCCGCACCCCCTCCCCTCCCTGGATCTCGAGGATCCGGAGCTTGTGCCGGCGGGGGGCTTCAGATAGTTGGATCATTTTGCTGCCTTTTCTCTAACCTAAGTGAGAATGATTCTCAATATCATCATACCTCATCCCCTCCCCAAAATCAACTCCGAATGGGGACGCTCCCCAAAGTACCACCCTATGATCATCAGGGGAGGCTCGCCGGCGAATTACCTCTTGACTGTCCGTAAAGGGGACGTTCCCCGAGGGACCACCTCGCTAAGGGTGGCACTTTTGGGAAAGTTCCCAAATTGACATGGAGGGAAGTTTCTGATAATAAATAGAAAATGTTCAAGTGGCTGCTCACCAAGATCTTCGGGACCAAGAACGAACGGGACCTGAAAAAGCTCCAGCCCCTGGCCGCCGCCATCACCGAGCTCGAACCCCGCATCCAACCCCTGTCTGACGCCGAGCTCCGGGCCAAGACGGCCGAATTCCGGGAGAAACTGGGCCAAGGCGCCTCCCTCGACGACATCCTGATCGAATCCTTCGCCGTCGTCCGCGAGGTGGCCCGCCGGGTCGTCCGGATGCGCCATTTCGACGTCCAGCTTATCGGCGGCGTCGTCCTCCACCAGGGCAAGATCTCCGAGATGAAAACTGGAGAGGGCAAGACCCTGGTGGCCACCCTCCCCGCCTATCTCAACGCGCTCACGCAAAAGGGCGTCCACATCGTAACGGTCAACGATTACCTGGCCAAGCGCGACACGGAGTGGATGGGTCCGATCTTCAAGGCCCTCGGCCTTTCGGTGGGCACGATCCAACACGACATGAACGATGCCGACCGCAAGCAGGCCTACGGCTCTGATATCACCTACGGGACGAACAACGAGTTCGGCTTCGATTATCTCCGCGACAACATGAAGTTCCGTCTCTCCGACCTTGTCCAGCGCAAGCACAACTATGCCATCGTCGACGAGGTGGACAGCATCCTGGTCGACGAAGCCCGCACCCCGCTGATCATCTCCGGCCCGACCGAGGAATCCACCGCCCTCTACTTCAAGGTCGACAACCTGGTCCGGCGCTTCCAGAAGGACAAGCACTACAAAGTCGATGAGAAGACGCGGACCGTCTCCATCCTGGAAGACGGCGTGTCCGAGGCCGAGAGATTCCTCAGCGTCTCCAACCTCTACGACCTCGCCAACATGGACCTCGTCCACCACATCAACCAGGCCCTCAAGGCCCACCATCTCTTCAAGCGCGACGTCGACTACATGGTCCAGGACGGCAAGGTGATCATCGTCGACGAGTTCACCGGCCGACTGATGCCGGGCCGCCGCTACAGCGACGGTCTCCACCAGGCTCTGGAGGCCAAGGAGAGAGTCCGGGTCGAGGAGGAATACCAGACCCTGGCCTCGATCACCTTCCAGAATTACTTCCGCATGTACGAGAAGCTCGCCGGCATGACCGGCACCGCGGCCACCGAGGCCACCGAGTTCCACCAGATCTACACGCTGGATGTGGTCGAAATCCCGACCAACAAGACCCTCATCCGCCACGAGCATCCCGATCTCGTCTATCGGACGGCCAACGAGAAATGGGAGGCGGCCCTCGAGGAGATCATCGAGCTGAACAAGATCGGCCGCCCCGTCCTCGTGGGCACGGTCTCGATCGAAAAATCCGAGCACTTGAGCACTTTGCTCCGCCGCCGCGGGCTCAAACATGTCGTGCTCAACGCCAAGTACCACGAGATGGAGGCGACCATCATCGCCCAGGCCGGCCGGGTCGGCGCTGTGACCATCGCAACCAACATGGCCGGCCGCGGCGTGGACATCCTCCTCGGCGGAAACTCCGACTACCTGGCCCGGGAACAGCTCCGCAAGGGCGGCGTCGATCCCCTCAAGGCGACGCCGGAACAATGGGAAAAGGCCGTGGCCGAAGCCAGGAAGACGACCGAGGAGGAGCACCAGAAGGTCGTGGGCATGGGCGGGCTCCACATCCTGGGCACGGAGAGGCACGAGGCGCGGCGGATCGACAACCAGCTCCGGGGCCGGGCGGGCCGCCAGGGAGATCCCGGCTCTTCGCGTTTCTACCTCTCTCTTGAGGACGACCTGATGCGCATCTTCGGGAGCGAGCGCATCTCCGGGTTGATGTCCCGGATCGGCATGGGCGAGGGCGTGCCCATCGAGCACCGGATGGTCAGCCGGGCGATCGAGAGGGCCCAGCGCCAGGTCGAAGGCCAGAACTTCACCATCCGCAAGCACCTGCTCGAGTACGACGACGTCATGAACAAGCAGCGCGAGACGATCTACAAGATGCGTAAGGAGATCCTCGAGGGCAAGGACATGAAGTCCTACGTGCAGGAGCTCATCGAAACGCTCGTCGAATGGCACCTCGACACGCACGCCAACAAGGACAAACAGCCGGAGGACTGGGACATCGCGGCCCTGAAGCTGGCGGTAGGCACCCAGTTCGGCCTGAACCTCGACGACCTGCACCTGGACGTGGAGGCCATAACCTGCGACGAACTCCGGGAGAAGATCCTGGGGTCGCTCAGGACCTCTTACGAGGAGAAGGAGCGCCTTCTCACGCCCGGAAGGATGCGCGAGTTCGAGCGGATCATCATGCTCCAGGTCATCGACTCCCAGTGGAAGGACCACCTGCTCGGCATGGACTATCTCAAGGAAGGCATCGGGCTGCGCGGCTACGGCCAGCGCGACCCGCTCATCGAGTACAAGAAAGAAAGCTACGACATGTTCCAGGCCATGATGGACCGGATCGAGGAGGATTCCATCCGCTACCTCTTCCTCATCCAACCGGTCGTTCAGGAGGAGGTCCCCCAGAGAAAGCAGCAGGCCATGTATTATCAACAGCCGCAGGCCGCGGCGCCCGCTCCCCGGGGGCGACAGATCCGGTCAACCATCCCTAAAGGGAGGAAAAGGCATTAGGCCGCTATAGGAGGACCCATGCTGGACGCAAAAATCAGGGAAGGGCTGACCTTTGATGACGTCCTGATCCTGCCCTCCAGGTCCAGCGTCATCCCGGCGGACGCCGAGGTCAGCACGCGGCTCAGCCAGAACATCGAGCTCAAAATCCCGCTGGTCAGCGCCGCCATGGACACCGTGACCGAGTCCCGCATGGCCATTTCACTCGCCCAACAAGGCGGCATCGGGATCATCCACCGCAACCTCCCCATCCGTACCCAGGCCGAAGAAGTGGACAAGGTCAAGCGCCACGAGAGCGGCATGGTCGTCGACCCGATCACGGTGCGGCCGTAGGAGAAGATCTACAAGGTCATCGAGCTGATGCATAAATACAGGATCAGCGGCTTGCCCATCACCGACGAGAACAACAAGCTGCTGGGCATCATCACCAACCGCGACATCCGCTTCGAGACCCGTCTCAACCTGGCCGTCAAGGAGGTGATGACCAAGGAGCTCGTCACCGTCCCCCTCGGCACTTCGCTCGAGCAGGCCGAGAAGCTCTTCCATGAGCACAAAATCGAGAAGATCCTGATGGTCGATGATCAGTTCCACTTGAAGGGGCTGATCACCTACAAAGACATCCTCAAGCGAATCCAGTATCCCAACGCGGCCAAGGACCAGTTCGGCCGCCTCCGCGTTGGGGCGGCCGTGGGCGTCGGCGTGGACACCATGGAGAGAGCAGAGGCGCTCATCCAGGTCAAAGTGGACATCCTGATCGTAGATACGGCGCACGGTCATGCCCAGCGGGTCCTGGACACCGTCAAGAAGCTGCGGGCGAAGTTCCCCGGTCAAGAACTCGTGGCCGGGAATATCGGGACGCCCGAGGCGGCCGAAGACCTGATCGCGCTCGGCGTCAATGCCGTCAAGGTCGGCGTGGGCCCCGGTTCGATCTGCACCACCCGGGTCGTCACCGGCGCGGGAGTCCCCCAGATAACGGCCATCGCCGATGTCTACAAGGCGGCCTGCCCCAAGGGCATCCCGGTGATCGCCGACGGCGGCATCAAATTCTCGGGTGACGTAACCAAGGCCATCGCCGCCGGAGCCAGCTCGGTCATGCTCGGGAACCTGCTGGCCGCGACGGATGAGGCGCCCGGGGAAACGGTCATCTACCAGGGCCGCTCCTATAAGACCTACCGCGGGATGGGCTCTCTCGAGGCGATGAGGGAAGGGAGCCGGGACCGCTATTTCCAGGACTCCCCCCTATCCGAGAGCAAGCTCGTGCCCGAGGGCATCGAAGGCCGGGTTCCCTACAAAGGCAGCACCTCCCGGGTCGTCCAGATGATGGTGGGAGGGCTCAAGGCCGGGATGGGCTATGCCGGCTGCCGCAGCATCGAAGAGCTGCAAAAAAAGGCAAAGTTCATCCGCATCACCTCGGCCGGCCTGCGGGAAAGCCACGTCCACGACGTGATGATCACCACCGAGGCTCCCAACTACCATCTCGATTGAGCGCCGCCGAGGCCGCTCCGGGTCCGCCCTTGGTCAGCTGAAGCATTCCCCTGGATGGACATTTTCCAACGCGCATACTAAGATGAATGGTGAATGGGATTGAACCGATGGGAAGGGATCGTCTCTGACCTGAGGGAGTTCCGATGCTGAACAAGAAATTCTACCGGTGCTTTATCTGCAACGACATCCATTTCGGCCTCAAGCCGCCGGAGATCTGCCCGACCTGCCTCGCCAAGAATGCTTATGTGGAGATCACCTCCGACGAGGCGGCGCGAATCTCGGGCCCGAATCAGGCGACCATGACCCGGGAGCAGTTCCGCGCGGCCATCGAGAAGTTCACGGAAAAGAATGAGTTCCGGGTCAACCCGGATACAGCGCGGGTGGAAACCCTCCTCGACGGGGTCTTTGCCAATGAGCAGAACCACGGCCTCAAGTACTGTCCCTGCCGGCTGCGCACCAAGGACTTCGACGAGGACCTGAAGCTCGTCTGCCCCTGCAACTTCATCATCCACGAGACCTACAAGGATAAAGAGGACGGCGAGTGCTGGTGCAGTCTGTTCGTGAGGAGGAAAAAATGAAGAAATTGATCATGTTTCATGGCCGGGAGTGCCCCCACTGCAAGGCGATGATGCCTCATGTCGACCGGCTGGAGAAGGAAGAGCACGTCCAGCTCGAACGGCTCGAGGTCTGGCACGACGAGAAGAACGCGGATTTGATGCGGTCCTATCGTCCCGTCATCGCACCCAAATGCGGCGGACAGCTGCGCACCCCGACGTTCTTCTGCCCTGAGACAAACGACGTGCTCTGCGGCGAAGTGACGTATGACAAGCTCAAGGAATGGGCGTTGAAGCAGGGCTGAGAGAGGACATGTTCCAGATACTGGCCGAAGACGGCCGGGCCGCCCCCGAGCGGGAGCCGAAGCTCGCCGCCGCCGACCTGAAGAAGGTCTACCGTCTGATGGCGATGACGAGGGCCGCCGACCTCAAGGCGCTCAAGCTCCAGCGGCAAGGCCGCATGGGAACGTTCGCGCCCAGCCTGGGCCACGAAGCCTGCCAGGTAGGTTCCGCTTTCGCCCTGCAGCCCCAGGACTGGGTCTTCCCCTACTTCCGGGATCTGGGCACCTATATCACCCTCGGCCTCCCCCTGAAAAACTACTATCTTTACTGGATGGGGAATGAGGAGGGGATGCGCCTCCCCGCCGGCCTGAACATCTTCACCATCGCCGTGCCCGTGGGCTCTCAACTTCCCCACGCCGTCGGCTGCGCCATGGCGATGAAATACCGGAAGGAACGGGCGGCAACTATCGTCTATTTCGGCGACGGCGCCACTTCGGAAGGGGATTTCAACGAAGCGCTGAACTTCGCCGGCGTCTTCAAGACGCCGAACGTGTTCGTCTGCGTCAACAACCAGTACGCCATTTCCTTACCGGTCTGGAAGCAGACGGCCGCCAAGACCCTCGCCGAAAAGGCGGCGGCCTTCGGGTTCGAGGGCATCCGGGCGGACGGGAACGACGTTCTGGCGATGTACGTTCTGACGCAGAATGCCCTGGAGAAGGCCCGCTCCGGAGGCGGGCCGACCCTGATCGAAGCGTTCACTTACCGCATGGGCGATCACACGACCTCCGATGACGCATCCCGCTATCGGCAGCAGCAGGAGGTCAAGGAATGGTCAAAACGGGACCCGATCGAGCGCTTCCGGCTTTATCTGAAGGGCAAAGGCCTTTGGGACGACGCCTTTGAAGCCGCGATCCAGAAGGAGGCCGACGACCTTATCAACCGGGCCGTTGACGAGGCGGAGAAGGCCCCCTCTCCCCAGCCGGAGGACGTCTTCATCTATACCTACAAAGAGATGACTCCCGAGCTGAACCGGCAGCTGGCGGAGTTGAAGGATTTCTTGAAGAGAGAACCGAGATGATGCTCAACATGGTCCAGGCGCTCAACCAGGCGATGCATCTCGAAATGGAGAGAGACCCCAGGGTCCTCATCCTGGGAGAGGACATCGGGGTGGACGGCGGAGTCTTCCGTTTGACGGAGGGCCTGCTCAAGAAGTTCGGCGAGGAACGGGTCATCGACACGCCGCTGGCCGAGTCGGCCATCGTGGGGACATCCATCGGGATGGCCGTGGCCGGGCTCCGCCCGATCGCCGAGATCCAGTTCATGGGTTTCATCTACGTGGCCATGAACCAGATCATCTCCCACGCCGCCCGGATCAGGAACCGCTCCCGCGGGCGGTTCTCCGTGCCCATTGTTATCCGGAC
>Ga0153915_10002149_pt1 | contig 18095 bp, 14 predicted proteins | sample Opewatmetagenome_2_FD_107003 | JGI IMG/M metagenome (GOLD analysis project Ga0153915, IMG submission 107003) | Freshwater wetland microbial communities from Ohio, USA - Open water 3 Core 3 Depth 3 metaG | ecosystem: Environmental > Aquatic > Freshwater > Wetlands | place: USA: Ohio, Lake Erie...
CATGTGCGTGATGAACGGAAGAGGCGTCTGGATCGTCCGCTTGCCCGTGCCATCGATCTCGAGGTCGACGCTGATCTGCGTCTCCTTCGTGTTGCGGTCGAGCTGGACGTGACGTGCCACGACGTACCTCTGGAACTTGTATCAGCCGCATGCCGATCGCACAATGTCGGCATGCGTGGCTACGTCCTCGGGGTTTGCACGATCTCGCTTCTTGCGTGCGGTGGTGGCGGCAAGAAGCCCGTCAAGAAGCCGAAGCCGAAGCCGGACGTCGAGGAGCAGGCAAAGCCCGAGACCGAGGAAGATCGTGCGAAGAAGCGCCACGACCTGGCCGTGAAGATCATTCCCGAGGGATCGAGCTGCCTGCCGACCTCGCTCAAGGAAGAGGGTGCGCCGCGCCTGGAGCTGGCGGCCAACGGAACCGACGCGATCCTGTGCGCGATCGACGAGGACAAGGAGCGGCTGCTCGGTCCTGTCGGCTGCTGGAAGGTCAACCTGGCGACCGGCGCGCTCACGTACAAGGACTCCGACCTGCTCCCCTCACGGGGTGTGGCCGTGATGCTCGACGATCGCTGCGCGCGCGGCTATTGCCTGCCGAAGGACGCGAAGGTCGCGGGCAAGACGGCGCTCATGGCGAAGAACGCGGACGGTTCGAAGGTCGCCGTGCTCGTCGGCGACGACGTCCACCTCTTCAACGCCGGGAGCAAGGAGCACGAGTCGACGTTCTCGATTCGTGGCGAGAAGGGCGTCACGAATGATCCCGTCGCGGTTCACTTCGTCGGCGATCACATCGTCGTCGAGGGCGCCGAGCAGGGCCCGTACTCCGCGGTCTGGGTGTTCAAGTCCGACGGTACCCAGGTCGGTCCGGTGACGAACCTCGGCGGCGGCAAGGACGAGAAGCCGATCTCGACCTACAAGGGCTCGGTCTCGATCCTCGACAAGAACCGCATCGGCGTCTCCGAGCACGGCATGGAGACCTTGACGACGTATCAGGTCGACAACGGTGCGCGCGCGAAGCTCGTGCGCAAGCTGAAGACCAAGCCGGCGTGCAAGGCGGCCGAGCTCGACGCCTACTGGCACGACGGTGACAAGGTCACCGACAAGTGCAAGGACAGCATCGAGAAGATCGACGGACACCTGATGGGTGCGACGGCGGTCGCCGGTGCGAAGAGCCTCCTCGTCCTCCTCCGTGGCTCGCGCCTCGGTGAGCTCGGCGTGCTCGATGCGAAGTCTCTCGAGGAGAAGAAGGTGATCAAGCTGCCGTGGTGCAGCGGCGATGGCGGTGGCGAAGGCAAGCCGTCCGGCGACGAGAAGCCCAAGGCCGACAAGGACGCCGAGGAGAAGGCACCAGCGCCCGCGTCGGCTGACCCCGAGAAGGAAAAGCCGGCGAAGGACACGAAGCAGAAGAAGCCGCCCGCGAAGGCCGATAAGGGCGACTCGAGCGATCCCCAAGAAGGCGGCGAGTAGCCAGCCTCAGCGGGGCGCGCTGCTCGGTTCCTCCGGTCTGAGCATCAGGTCTCAGCCCTTCGCGGTCGACCCCGGAGAGAGCGGCTCCTCGAAGAAGCCCTTCTCCGTGCCGTCGTCCGGGAAGTCGATGTCCTCGCTCGTCGGCAGCGCATCGTCGCTCGCCGATGGATCGACGATGACCGAGACTGCGGGCAGGCGCTTCGCTGCCGGCGTCGTCGTCTGGCTCGGCATGCCGCGGGGCTTCGCCGGGCCAACGTTCTTCGTCAAACGCCCGATGACGGGCTCGCCGGGCGCCGTCGGTGGCGGTGGGGCGAGCTCGAACCGATCGTGGTGCTCGCCGCGCGTCACCGGTCGCTCGGTCGCACGGAGATCCTGTGCTCGCTTGCCCTGGCTGTGCCCCGACGTCGTTCGTTCGGGCCCCACCGCGACGGCCGGCGCGCGCTCGAAGGCCGATGCCTGCAACGCGGCGCCGACCGCGACGACATCCTCGGGGTTGAGGTCGGTGCGCGGCGGCTTGCCGAAGAACCGCGCGACCTGATCGCGTACGTACGGGATCTTCGTCGTGCCGCCGACGAGAATCACGTCGCTGATCTGCGTGATGTCGAGGTTCGCGTATCGCAGCGCCTCCTCGCAGGCAAGGAACGTCTTGTCGACGATGTCGGCGATCTGGCGAACGAGCTCGTCGCGCCGGATCTCGATCTGGAGTTCGAGCGGCTTGCCATTCGGGCCATACGCGATCTCGTCGACACGAACGAGCGCGCGCGAGCGCCGCGACAGCTCGATCTTCGTCTGCTCGGCGACCGCACGCAGGCGCATCATCGACACCTCGTTCGTCCGCAGATCGACGCGGTTCTCTTCGAGGAACTTGTCGACGAGTCGCTCGACGAGTCGCTCGTCGAGGTCGTCGCCGCCGAGGAACGTGTCGCCGGCCGTGCCGAGCACCTCGTAGACCTGATCGGCGAGCCTCAGGATCGTGATGTCGAAGGTACCGCCACCGAAGTCGTACACGGCGATCGTCTCGTCGAGCTTGCGTGTGTTTCCGTACGCGAGGGCCGCTGCAGTCGGCTCGTCGAGGACGCGCACGATCTCGAGACCGGCGATCGATCCGGCGGTCGCCGTCGCGGAGCGCTGGGCATCGTTGAAGCTCGCCGGTACCGTCACGACCGCGCGGCGGACCTCGGTGCCGAGCGCCGTCGTCGCGACGTTGCGCGCGTGATCGAGGAGGATCGCCGACATCTCCGGCACGGCGAGCTCGCCGCCGCGCGTGACGATCATGGGCAGCTGGTCCGTGCCTTCTTTGATCTGATAGGGCACGCGCTGCTTCGCCGTCTGGACCTCGGGCGAGCTGAAGCGGCGGCCGATCAGGCGCTTGACGCTGAAGATCGTGTTCCTCGGATCGATGACCTTGCGCTGCTTCGCCGCTGCACCGACCACGACACCGCCGGTCGGGTGAAACGACACGACGGAGGGATGGATCTTGAAGCCATTTGCATCCGCGAGCACCTTCACCTGGCCGGTGACGCCGTCGGCGCGGGCGATGACCGTGTTCGATGTGCCGAGGTCGATGCCTACGATGGGGTCGGTCACGACTCGAGCGCTCGTCTATTGCCGGTCCTCGAGACCGGCAAGGATGCGATCGTACCAACGTTCGAGGCTTCCCCGGAACGGCCACATCCATCCGTACGATGCGCTCGTGAACTGTTCGATCACGTAGTTGCGATGCCGAGAACCCCGGACGTACCCGACGCCCCACACCTCGGCGGCGGCGCGGATCGTCTCCGCGTACGCCTCCTTCTCGAAGTGCGCGCGAAAGTACGCGAGGCCCATCGGCAGTGGCAGCAGCACGTAGAGCACGGCCATCACCGGCAGCGTCAGCTTGCGAAACTGGCGCAGGTGCACTGCCTCGTGGCGGAGCGTTACGTAGCGCTCGTCCGGCTCCCGCTCGTCCCAGTCCGCGGTCACGTAGACGGTCTTGCCGATGGTTGTCTGAAAGGAATCCAGATAACTCCGCATGCGCCCGAGGGTCACGACGACGAGGGCGTGATGGATCGCGCGGTGAAACCGCGACTGGTCCTTGCGGACGATCCGGAACCCCGGGATCTCGTCGCGGATCGCCTCGACGAGCGTGGTGTAGCGATCCACCGGCGCATCCTAGCAAACGCGGGAGTGTGGTTGACGGATCGACCTCCGATCCGTAGCGTTCACTGCTCGGTGTCCGTCGATCTGTCCAAGCTCAATCCGCCCCAGAGGGAGGCGGCGAGCCACGGCGGTGGACCGATCCTCGTGCTGGCGGGGGCCGGTTCCGGCAAGACCCGCGTCATCACGTTTCGCATCGCGCACTTGCTCGCGCAGGGCATCCCCGCACGCGCGATCTGCGCCGTGACGTTCACGAACAAGGCTGCCGAGGAGATGCGAGAGCGCATCGCGCACCTGCTCGGGGACAAGAAGCTCGCGAGCGAGCTGACGATCGGCACGTTCCACGCGCTCGGCCTCCAGATCCTGCGGATGGAGCGCAAGGCGCTCGGGCTGCCGCGCGGCTTCGCGATCTACGATCAGTCGGATCAGCTCGGTGCCGTGCGCGAGGCGATGCGGCACATCCACGACGGCGATCGCCGCTACGACGCGAAGGCCGTGCTCACGCGGATCTCGCTCGCGAAGAACGCGTTCATCGGTCCCGATGAATTCGAGGGCAACCCGGCGGATGACTACGACGCGATCACGCAGCTCGTCTACCCGAAGTACCAGGAGACGCTCCGGGCGTGCGCCGCGTTCGACTTCGACGATCTGATCGTCGAGCCGGTGCGCCTGTTCCAGCGCAACGAGGAGGTGGGGCGCCGGTGGGGCGAGCGCTTCCACTACGTGATGGTCGACGAGTTCCAGGACACGAACAAAGCGCAGCTGCGCATGGTGAAGTCGCTCGTCGAGCGGCACAACAACCTGTGCGTCGTCGGTGATGACGACCAGTCGATCTACAGCTGGCGCGGCGCCGATCCGTCGAACATCCTCGGCTTCGACAAGATCTTCCAGGGCGCGAAGATCGTGAAGCTCGAGCAGAACTATCGCTCGACGAAGACGATCCTCGCCGCGGCGAACCAGGTGATCGCGCACAACAAGGATCGCCACGGCAAGACGCTGTGGTCGGATCTTGGCGGTGGAGAGATCATCACGCACGCGGTCGCGCCGAACGCCGAGGCAGAAGCGAAGTGGATCGCGCGCGAGATCCGTCAGCTGCAGAAGGACGGCCGGCGCTGGAGCGATGTCGCGATCCTCTATCGATCGAACATCCAGTCGAAGGTGATCGAGGAGGAGCTGCGCACGGCCGAGGTCCCGTACGTCATGTACGGCGGCCAGCAGTTCTTCGAGCGCAAGGAGGTCAAGGACGTCATCGCGTACATGCGCGTGGCGCTCAATCCTCGCGACGAGCTCGCCCTGCGGCGCGTCCTGAACTATCCGGCCCGCGGCATCGGTGCGACGACCGTCGAGAAGCTGGTCCTTGCCGCGCAGGCGAATCACGCGACGTTGTGGGATGCACTCGGCAACGCCGAGGCCGCCGGCGTGCACGGTTCGGCACGCGGCGCGATCGATCAGTTCGCGACGATCGTGACGCGCCTGCGCAACGCGTTCGAGAGCGGCGTCAATGTCCTCGAAGCGACGAAGAGCCTGATCGAGGACATCCGGCTCTACGACGATCTGCGGTCGGCGGCGCCGAGCATGTCTGCGGCGCAGCGCCGGATCGACAACGTGACCGGGTTACTCAACTCGCTCGAGCGCTGGTCCGCGAAGGGCAAGGGCGTCGACGAGCTCGGCCAGTACCTGCGCGCGCTGTCGCTCGATTCCGGTGATGACAAGAAGCACGACGACAACGGCGACAAGGTCGTGCTCACGACGCTGCACGGCGCGAAGGGCCTCGAGTTCCCGGTCTGCTTCATGATCGGCCTCGAGGAGGAGCTGCTGCCGCACATCCGCACGCTGCAGCCGCAGGCAACGGACGTCAGCGATGCGGACCACGCGACCGATATCAGCGAGGAGCGGCGGCTCTGCTACGTCGGCATCACCCGCGCGCAGCGCAAGCTCTACCTGACCCGGGCGTGTACGCGGATCAGCCGTGGCAAGGTGATGCAGCGTACGCCGTCGCGGTTCCTCCTCGAGATCCCCGACGAGCTCCTCGAGGTCCGCGACCTCGGTGAGGAGGCCCGCCAGGTCGTCCCCAAGGACGAGGTCCAGAACTTCTTCGCGAACTTCTCGTTCGACGACTGAGCGCCACCGATCGGCGCGTGTCGCGAGTCCGCGAGCGACACGCGCACCTTGGCGCGAAGGAGTCCCTCGCGGATGACTGAGTGAGACAGCTGTCGCACCCTGTCCCGCTGCCCCGGGTCGCAACGATGTCAGCGGGAGTCGGACCCACGATGCGCCTCTCCGTCGAGAAACCCGTGGTATCTGCGCGGGCATGAAGAGGAATGCCATCCTGTGTGGTGCGCTGCTCGCAGCCTGCGGCGGCACCACCAAGCCAGCGACCACCGAGCTCGGGACCGCCTCGCACGACACCGCTTCGGCGTCGGCGTCTCACCCAAAGATCGCGGAGAACACCGACCCGGCGCTGCCGTTCCGCCAGCATTTCACGAACGCCGGCGGCATGTGGATGCCGATGCAGATGACGCTGCCGCAGCACGTCGACAGCTTCCGCAAGATGGGCGTGAAGCTGGCGGCGGAGGCGCTCGCCGATCCGCTGAGCGAGCCGCTCGCCGCGATCGTGTCGCTCGGTGGCTGCACGGGCTCGCTCGTGTCGCCAGATGGCCTCGTCGTCACGAATCACCACTGCGTACAGGGCGCGCTGAAGTATCTATCCACGCCCGACCACGACCTGATCGAGAACGGCTTTCTCGCAAAGAATCGCGAAGAGGAGCTGCCGGCGGGTCCCGACAAGCGCGTGATGGTCGTCCAGTCCTACAAGGACATCACGCACGAGATGCGTGACGGTCTGGATGCGATCAAGGATCCGATCGCACGCAAGGACGAGTCCGAGAAGCGGTACAAGGCGCAGATCGCCGCATGCGAGAAGGATCGGCCCTGGATGCGCTGTCAGGTGTCGTCGTTCTTCGGCGGCGGCATGTACCAGCTGTTCGAGATGCTCGAGATCAAGGACGTGCGCCTGGTCTACGTCCCGCATCGCGCCGTCGGCAACTACGGTGGCGAGATCGACAACTGGGCATGGCCGCGCCACACCGGTGACTGGTCGTTCTATCGCGCGTACGTCGGCAAGGATGGCAAGCCGGCCGAGTACTCGCCCGACAACGTCCCGTTCAAGCCGAAGCACTGGCTCAAGGTCACGACGGCGGGGCTCAAGCCGGGCGACTTCGTGATGGTCACCGGCTATCCGGGCCACACGAGCCGCACCGATACGGCGGCGTCGATCCACCACGAGGTCGAGTGGTACCTGCCATACGCGATCGCGCACATGCAGGAGAAGTACAAGATCTACGAATCGCACCTGAACGATCCCAAGAAGGAGACCGCGCAGGCCGCGACGACCGCGAAGCAGGGCGTGCAGAACTACCTGGAGAAGTACCAGGACATGCTCGAGGGCCTGACGAAGGGTGATCTGCTCGCGCAGAAGGATGACCTCGACCGCCACGTTCACGAGTGGGCCGCACAGCCGGGTCACGAGGAGTTCAAGACCGCGATCGAGAAGATGGAGCAGCTCGAGGCCGACGACTTCCGCACGGCGCGCGTCGATTACGACCGCGACACCGCGTTTGGCGGCTCGAGGCTGCTGTCGACGGCGCTGTCGCTGACGCGCTGGTCGGAGGAGCGGGCGAAGAAGAACGAGGACCGCAAGCCGGGCTATCAGGACCGCGACATGCCGCGCTCGCTCGCCGGCCAGAAATCGTTCGTGCGGACGTTCGATCGCACGCTCGACCGTGAAGGTTTCCGCCTCGCGCTCACCCGCGCGCTCCAGCTGCCCGACGCAGATCGCCCGTGGCTCGCGACCCTGCTCGATGCGAAGAAGGGCCAGAAGATCGACGAGGCGTTCATCGATAGGACGCTCGACGGCTGGTACAAGGCGACGACGCTCGAGGACGAGAAGGTCCGCATCGCGCTCCTGCAGACGGGTACGACGAAGCAGATCAAGGCGTCGAAGGATCCCTTCATCAAGGCGGCACAGCGGATCTGGTCGACCTACAAGGCCGACGAGAAGAAGGACGACGCGAAGGCCGGCGAGATGATGCTGGTGCGTCCGTTCTACGTCGAGGCGATGCGCCAGATGCTCGGCGGCGTCCTGTCGTCGGATGCGAACAGCACGCTGCGCATCACGTATGGCACGGTGAAGTCGCTCAAGCCGGGCTCCGCGGATCCAGCGGACCGCCCGTTCACGACCGCGTCGCAGATCCCGATGAAGAACACCGGCAGCGAGCCGTTCGACGCGCCACAGCCGCTGCTCGACGCGATCCACGCCAAGAAGTTCGGCGCGTACGCGGATCCGTCGCTCGGTGGTGACCTGCCGATCGACTTCCTCAGCGACCTCGACATCACGAACGGCAACTCGGGCTCGCCGACGCTCAACGACAAGGGTGAGCTCGTCGGCCTCGCGTTCGACGGCAACAAGGAAGGCGTCGCGTCCGATGTCGTGTTCAACCCGTCGGTGACGCGCACGATCCACGTCGATGCGCGCTACATGATCTGGATGATGGACACCGTCGACGGCGCCGACCATCTGGTCAAGGAGATGGGGCTGCAGCCGCAGCTCTAGGCGGCTTCGTCGCTGGCGCCGCCGTCAGCCTCTCGCGGGCGAGTCCGACATATCTGGCGTCGGCGTCGCCGGCGAGCCAGTTTCGGCCCAGGCGTGCCGCGACCACCGCCGTCGTTCCCGACCCGACGAATGGATCGACGACGAGCTGACCAGGCGCGCTCGACGCGAGGATCAGCTTCTCGATCAGCGCCTCGGGCTTCTGTGTCGCATGGGGTGTCTTCTCCTCCATGCCGTTGCAGATCACGGGGACCTCGATCACGTCACGCGGCTTCGCGCCGAGCGGATGCGGCTCCCAGCGATCACGGCGCACGCCGCGTCCGTACTGCGACGACACGGCCTGGATGCGCGCGGGGTACTTCGTGGTGTGGCCGTTGTACGGCACGCGCACGGCATCGACGTCCAGCTTCGCGTCCACGCCGCGGAGGTGGAGGATCGACTCGTGCGAGCGGCCCCAGTCGCGGCCGAGGTTCGCCTTGTTGCGGTAGTACCAGATCAGCCAGCGGCACCCGGAGAACCGACGAGCGCTGCGCGCCTTCACGTCGGCGAGGATCTCGGAGAACCCGCACACGTAGGCCGAGCCATGCGGTGCGAGCACGCGCGCGACCTCCGCGAGCCACGTGTCGCACCAGTCGACGTAGACGTCGAGCGACTCGAACTCGTCCCATGCCTCCTTCGCGATCGCGTAGGGCGGATCGGTGACGACGAGATCGACGGAGCCGCTCGGCAGGGTGCCGAGCAGCTCGAGGACATCGCAATGCCAGAGCTTCCCGCGCGCATCCTCGTGCGCGAGCGTCGGACCTGGTTTGCGAAGGTCTCGCGGGAGCGGCAGCTCGCGGGCTACGCGGGGTGGACGCTTGGGCACGTTGGGGAGCATCCTACAGCCGATGTCTCGTCCGGACCACTATGCGCACCCGACTGCGATCGTCGAGGGGCCCGGTACTCACGTCGGCTCCGAGACCAAGATCTGGCACTTCGTCCACGTCATGCCGGGGGCCTGGATCGGGGACCGCTGCGTCGTCGGCCAGGGCTGCTTCATCGGCAAGGTCCGGATCGGCCACGGCTGCAAGATCCAGAACAACGTGTCGATCTACGACGGCGTGACCCTCGAGGACGACGTGTTCCTCGGCCCGTCGTGCGTGTTCACCAACGTCAAGCACCCGCGCGCTCACGTCGAGCGCAAGAAGGAGTACGCGCGGACGCTCGTGTGCAAGGGCGCGACGGTCGGCGCGAACGCAACGGTGATGGCGGGCATCACGATCGGCGAGTACGCGATGATCGGTGCCGGTGCCGTCGTGACCGCCGATGTTCCGCCGCACGCCGTGGTGGTCGGAGCTCCTGGCCGCCGCGTCGCGTGGGCTTGCGCGTGCGGAGAGACGCTGCCCGACGACATGAAGTGCACGCGTTGTGGAGATCGGTATGCCGAGCTCGACGGCCTGCTCGAGCACCTCCCGTCCGACCCGCTCACGACCACGCAGGAAACTCTCCGGACCGATTAACCACAGAGACACAGAGCCACAGAGATCAGATCGGAAGAGAGGTCTCGGTGGTTTATTGATCCGGGCGGTAGTGGTGCTTGAGCCTGGACCACAGCTCGATCGGATCGAATCCGAGGAGGGCGAACGGGTGCGCGCCGCTGGCCTTCATCGCATCCTGCGCGCGATGCGCCATCGCGGAGGCCATGTCTCGGGTCGACTGCGGCAGCATCGCTGCGAGCGCACGGCCGGCGCGACCCGCCATCGCCGCCACCGCGGCACCGCCGAGGAGCCCCAGGAGCCACGCGGGCGCCGGATCGATCACGACGTTCTTCGCGTTGAGCTCGCGCGCCAGCTGATCGCTCGGACCCGTCAGGATCTTCATCAGCGTGTCGCGCTCGAGGAACAGCCCGATCGACGGCTTCGCGAACCGCTCCTCGACGCTGGCGAGCACGCGCTTGTAGCCCTGGTTCCAGTCCCGCGCGAGCGTCGGTTCGGAGACCAGGTCCGCGATCGCACGATGCGTCGCTGCCCGCGTGATGTGACCACCTTGCTTCACGGCGATGATCGAGGTGTGGACGCGCGAGCGATCGTCCTCGATGATGTACGCGACGAGCGCACTGCGATCCGGAACGAGCAGATCGAACGTTCGCTGGACCGGCTCGGCGTGGGGGGCCGGCAGCAGCTCGAGGAGTGCGGGCTCGGTCCAGATGCCCTTGCCCGCGTGCTTCTTGAGCGCGCGCAGCGCGACCAGGCCCTGCGTCATGCCGTCCATGTCGAGGCGGAGCGCGGGCTCGATCTCCGACGACAGCTGGCTGACGAGCTTCCTGTCGACGACGATCACCGCGCCGACATCGAGCTGCTTCGCGTACGCGGCGAGCGCCTTCTCCGTCACACCGGGCAGCGGTGCACTCGCCGGATCGATCGAGCCACGCGCCCGATCACCGGCGACGATGACCTTGAGGACGCGATCCGGTGAGCCATCGACGACGACCAGTGCCCAGCGCGGACGATCGATCACGCGGGGTGGCGCGAGCAGCCGCCAGCCGTTACGCCAGTGGCGGGCATCGAGATGGTGCAGCTCGAGCTCGGGCGAGATCACGACGGCAGCATACTTGATTCACGGATCCTGTCGGGTGAGAGTCCGTTCATGACGAAGACCCGCTTGTTTGCTGGATTATTGGTGATGGCAGCCGCCGGTGTCGCTCACGCTGGCGGTCAGGCTGCATCGATCGGTGTCGGTGCGGAGTATCAGCTGTCCGGAATCGGCGGCGCATCCGTGAACTACGACGCTGGCTCATTCCACGTCGGCGGGTTCGTTGGCTTTGCCGATCCCGAGGGACGAAACAACACCATCCTCGACGTCGGTGGTCGGTTCTTCTATCACGTGCACTCGACGGCGATGTCCGACTTCGGCGTCGGCGGAAACCTCGGCATCGCCAGCTATCACGACATGGTCATGGGCGTGGACGAGAAGCTCACCGGCGTGTTCGTCGAGCCGAGCGTCCAGATCCGCCTGTTCCTCGCGTCGAACGTCGCGCTCAGCGCCACCGTCGGCGTCGTCATCGGCGTGGCCGATGCCAACGGCGTCGCGCTGACGGGTCAGAGCTTCGGCGGCGAGCTGACCGTGCTCGGTGGGAACATCGGCATCTCGAGCGGTGCCGGCATCCACTACTACTTCTTCTAGATCGTCAGTTGACCGCGTCTTCGCCGCCACCGACGGTCGCGGCGAGGACGACGTCCTGCGCCTTGATCTTCGACGCGTCGAACTTCTTGGCGCCATCGATCATCTTGTCGATGGTCTTGTCGAAGTCGGCCTTCTCGTCCTTGCCCGACTTCACGAACCGCAGCGGATTGATCCGCGCGACGACGATCGGCTTCAGGTAGCCGCTGGTCCAGCCGGCATCCTTGAGCTTCTGGACGGCCTCGCCGACGAGCTTGTCGAGCTCGAGCAGCTTGTCAGCGTGCGCCTCGCGCACCTTGAGGCTCTTCGTCATCGGTTCGGTCGAGAACGACTCGCACTTGCTGACGACCGAGTTGTAGGCTCCGCCGGAGAACCGTGGGTTCTTCTCGTAGCAGATGCCGATCGTCACGAACGACGGCTGCTCGAGCTCGAACGAGAAGTCACTCTCGCTGCGATTGTCTTCCGCGGCGACTGCGCGCGCCATGCGGATCACCTCGAGAGCCTTGTCCTTGAGGTTGTGCGCCTTCTCGGTGTTGAGCGCGAGGATGCGGAAGGCGATCTCGTGCTCCGGCATCACGAGAGCGACGATCGTCTTGGCCCCGAGCGCACCCATTGCGGCGATGCGGTGCATGCCGTTCGGCGAGATGAATCCGCCACTGCCATCGGGAACGGCGATGACGGGATCGAGGAAACGACCGACCTTCGGGATCACGGTGGCGAGCCGGTCCGCGTGCGCCTTCGATAGCTCGCGCTGATACGGAGTCGGCTTCACTTTCTCGAGCGGGAGTGCCGCGAGTGCGACCCAGTGGCCGCCAAGAGGCTCTCGATACAGCGAAAGCACCTGACCCTCCGCGTCCTCGATCTGCTTCTTGAGCTTGGTGACCTCGGCGGGAGGGCTGCCGGCTACGACTTCTTCCGCCGTCAGGCCCACCGAGCCCGCAGCGGCCTTCACCTTCTTCTTCCTGGGCGTCGACGCCTTCTTGGGCGCAGTCGTCTTGGCTTTTGCCATGTGCGGACTCTACTCCTGCTAACCTCGCGGTCGCATGGCTGAGACGTCGTTTCCGAAGTCCGAGATCAAGATCCTGTTGCTCGAGAACGTGCACCCGGTCGCACGCGATGCGTTCGCGGCCGAGGGGTTCCAGGTCGAGCTGCTCAAGGGCGCGCTTCCCGAAGCGGAGCTCGCGGAGCGCGTTCGCGACGTGCACGTGCTTGGCATTCGCAGCAAGACGCAGGTCACGCCGAAGGTCCTCGACGAGGCACGCCGGCTGCTCACCGTCGGCGCGTTCTGCATCGGCACGAACCAGGTCGCGCTGAAGCACGCGAACCAGCGCGGCACGCCGGTGTTCAACGCACCGTTCTCGAACACGCGGTCGGTCGCCGAGTTGATCATCGCCGAGATCGTGATGCTGTCGCGTCACCTCGGTGACCGCGTGCGCGAGGTTCACGCCGGCCACTGGAAGAAGGTTGCCGTCGGCAGCCACGAGGTGCGTGGTCACACGATCGGCATCGTCGGCTACGGCCACATCGGCAGTCAGGTCGGCGTGCTCGCCGAGGCATTCGGCATGCGCGTGGTGTTCTACGACATCGTCGCGAAGCTGCCGATGGGGAACAACCGCTCGTGCAGCAGCCTCGAAGAGCTGCTCAAGGAGTCCGACTTCGTCACGCTCCACGTCCCCGAGACGCCGCAGACGAAGAACATGATCGGTCACACGGAGCTCGCGCACATGAAGAAGGGCGCGTGTCTGCTCAACGCGAGTCGCGGCACCGTCGTCGAGATCGATGCGCTCGCGGCCGCTCTCAAGAGTGGTCATATCGGTGGCGCGGCGGTCGATGTTTATCCGAGCGAGCCGGAGTCCAACTCGGATGGCTTCCAGACGCCGCTGCGCGGTCTGACGAACGTGATCCTGACGCCGCACATCGGCGGATCGACCGAGGAAGCGCAGGAGGCGATCGGCAAGGAGGTCTCCGCGGCGCTGATCAAGTTCATCAATCAGGGCGCGACGACCGGCGCGGTCAACTTCCCGCAGGTCGAGCTACCCGTCACGAGGCAGACCCACCGGATCCTGAACATCCACCGCAACGTCCCCGGCGTGCTCCGCGACATCAACAAGATCGTCTCGGACCTCAACGCGAACATCCGGGCGCAGCTGCTGGCGACGGATCCCGATATTGGCTACTTGATCATGGATCTCGATCAGGACGTCTCGCAGGACGTGAAGCGAGCGGTCGCGGGTCTGCCGACGAGCATCAAGACGCGCATTCTGTTCTGACGCGCCCGGTCGGATTCGTGTGGGGTCCCGAACCGAGTTCGGCCTTCGGCCGGATCTCTGGCAAACTATCGGGACCCCGTGCATATCTCTGTCTTCGACATCTTCAAGATCGGCATCGGGCCGTCGAGCTCGCATACCGTGGGACCGATGCGCGCCGCGCGCCGGTTCGCGGAGCGGCTCGAGGCCGAAGGCGTGATGCCGCAGATCGAAGGCATCAAGGTCGAGCTGTTCGGCAGCCTCGGGTTCACGGGCAAGGGGCACGGCACCGACAGGGCGATCATGCTCGGCCTCCAGGGCGAAGATCCGGCGACGGTCGATGTCGACTCGGTCGCCAAGCGGGTCGCCGAGGTCGAGGCGAGCCATCGCCTCAAGCTGCTCGGCAAGTACGAGGTCGAGCTCGATCCGACGACGAGCCTCGTATTCCACCGCCGCGAGAAGCTGCCGCTGCACGCCAACGGCATGCGGTTCACGGGCCTGGGCGCTGCGGGAGCGAATGGACCGATCCTCGATCGCATCTACTACTCCGTCGGCGGCGGCTTCGTCGTCGATCATGCGGGAGTACCGGCCGATGGCTCGACGCCTGCGGATCAGGTGCAGGTGCCGTACGAGTTCAACTCCGGTGAGGAGCTGCTCCGGCACGCGAGCGAGCACGGCATGAGCATCTCGTCGCTGATGTTCGAGAACGAGAAGGCGCTCGCATCGGAACCCGAGGTCCGCCGGCGCGTGCTCGAGATCTCGGTCGCGATGGATCAGTGCATCAAGCGCGGCACGGAGCGCGAGGGCATCCTGCCGGGGGGCCTCAAGGTGAAGCGCCGAGCCGCGGCGCTGTTCCGCAAGCTCAAGAGCGATCAACGCGGCGACAGGGATCCGCTGGTCATCATGGACTGGGTCAACCTGTTCGCGCTCGCGGTCAACGAGGAGAACGCCGCGGGCGGACGCGTCGTCACCGCACCGACGAACGGCGCGGCTGGAATCATCCCGGCGGTGCTCACGTACTACCGGCGCTTCCTGCCGAATGCCGACGACGAAGGCTCGTTGCGGTTCCTGCTGACGGCGGCTGCGATCGGTGCGCTCTACAAGAAGAACGCATCGATCAGCGGCGCCGAGGTCGGTTGCCAGGGCGAGGTCGGCGTCGCGTGCTCGATGGCCGCGGGTGCGCTCGCCGAGGTGATGGGCGGTACGCCGGCACAGGTCGAGAACGCCGCGGAGATCGGGATGGAGCACAACCTCGGTCTCACGTGCGACCCGATCGGTGGACTCGTTCAGGTCCCGTGCATCGAGCGCAACGCGATGGGCGCCGTGAAGGCGATCAATGCAGCGCGTCTCGCCCTGCAGGGGGATGGCACGCACAAAGTTTCCCTCGACAAGGTCATCAAGACCATGTGGAGGACGGGTGCAGACATGAGCAGCAAGTACAAGGAGACGGCGCGCGGAGGTCTGGCCGTCAACATCATCGAATGCTGATTGGTTTGCGATGCGATCCGCACCATCGGCCGAGCTGATACTCTGATCGGAGTGGAGAGCGCCGCGGCCATGGAGATCGTCGGCCTGGAGGCACGCCGCAGCGACCTCGCGCGAGGGATCCTGGTCGCGCGCAGCTCGCGGTTACTCGACGCCGCCGAGCAGAAGGCGCTGTGGGACGCGCTCGCGGCGGCCGGTGTGACCGAGCAGGCCGACGAGGACACCGAGGACGAACCGGCGCGCCAATGGCACGCGGCGCCATGGATCCCGCCTGATCTCGGGCAGGTCGACGCGCAGCGCATCGCCCTCGAGGCGATGGCCGAGCGCTTCGCCATCGACGCCGTGTGGCTCGTGAAGATCGAGACATCGATCGATGGCGTGGCCTGGCTCGAGATGACTGCCGCCGAGGCGCCGTCCGAGGATGAGGACGACGAAGAAGAGGAGTCTGACGCGCCGAGCGACGTGGTCGACGGCATCTTCGAGGACTCCGAGCAAGAGGTCCTCTACGCGGCACCCGATGCGCCGCCTCCCGAGACCGAGGAAGACGAGGACGAGGAGGAAGACGAAGACGAAGACGAAGACGAAGATGACGACGAGGCGCTCGGCGAGCTCGAGGTCGTCGCACTCGAGAGCCACTGGCGCAACGGGGCGCCGCCGTTCGAGCACAGCGTCCCGTTCCCGATCGAGCGCTATCCCGAGATCATCGACGACTACGACTGGGAGAGCTTCGGCATCGCGTTCAAGCTCGCGGGCACGGGGCTCGCTGGAGAGGAATCGGTCGTCAACGCGTTCTTCGCGCTGTGGCTGTCGGTTTACCAGGACGAGCGTGCCGAGGAGAGCCCCGCTGGCCAGGGCTACGAGCCTTTTCAGCGCGCAGACGTGATCCACGATCGCAAGCACCGGTCGGCGCTGATGTGGGTCGAGCGGTTCTCGGTCCCTGCGACGGCATCGGACCAGGTCCACTTCCTGCTGTGGATCGTCGCCCGCCTGCACGAGATCCTTCCGATCGCGTGGGCGCGCTTCGATACCGTCGACGACGCGGTGAAGGCAGCTGCCACCGGCAGCGAGGGCAACGACCCGTTCGTGCTCGCGGGCAATCCGTTCGCGGAGCGGTTCCAGCGCCAGGGAGAGGAAGCGGCGCTGACCTGGGCAGTGTCGCAGAGCACGTGGAGCCGTCGCGAGCTCGCCGGCATGCTCGTCGAGGTCGCGCTCGAGCACGATCCCGACAATGCCGAGACCGCCGTGATCGCCGAGCGATTGCTTCGGCGTGCGATCTCGTTCGAGCCGAAGTCCGAGGCGGCGGGGTATCTCGCGATCGTCCTCGTTCGCCAGCGCCGGATGACGGAGGCGATCGCCGTCGCGCGCAATGCACCGAGCCGCGATGTCCGCCTGCTCGTGATCGGCGAGATCGCGGAGCACTCACCCGGCGAGCTGCCTCCGGCGCTCGATCTGCTCGATGCCGAGACGGCGCGCGTGACCGCTCCCGAGGAGCTCGCGGAGCTGACGGCGTCGGTCGCACGGCACGCTCCACAGCAGCTGCCGTCGCTGCTCGCGAAGCTGCCGAACGACGTCGCGCTCGTGCCTCACCTCTACAACGCGAGCTTCTCTGTCGACCGACCGCTCGCCCTCGCGATCCTGCGCCGCGTCCTCTCGCTGCCCGAGCCCCCTCGCGATTCCGGCGAGGCCCGGACGGCGCTCGTCATGGCGTGGAACAACGCGTGTATCCACGCCCACGCGCTCGGTGACTACAAGCTCGCCGTCGAGCTCGCCGATGGTGGGCAGCCGTACGCGCCCGAGAATCCGTACATCTATCACTCGGCGGCGTGCGCCTACGCAGCAGTCGGGGAGATCGAACGTGCTCTCGACCAGGTGAGGCGCGCGATCGAGCACGAGTACGAGCACACCGAGAAGATGGAGACCGATGCGGATCTGTCTCCGCTGCAATCGGATCCGCGGTTCCCGGCGCTGTTCAACGAGTGGCGCACGCGGCGCGCCGATCTGAACTGAGCAGCGTACAGCAAGTACGCGCTCTCGCTCCGCTTCCGCGGCGTGCGCCGCGATCCGCCTCGCGCTGCCAGGTCTCGCTCGACGTCGTGGTGCATCATCCGGGCTCAGGACGGACGGAGCGTCGCGCCGGACTTGTCGCTCGCCTCGGTGGACAGGTGCTTCGTCGCCTCGTCGTAGTGCGCCCAGCAGACCGGTGCGTAGTGCTCGTCGGCGCCGAGCTGGATCTGCGGGCCGTCCAGCGTCGGCGTGCCGTTGACGAACCGCAGGTTGCAGATCGCCTTCTTCTGGCAGTACTGGCAGGTCACCTTGACCTCTTCGATGCCGTCGGCGAGCTCCATGAGCCGGCGCGCACCGGGGAACAGCTTGGTCTGGAAGTCGGTGCGCAGGCCGTAGCAGATCACCGGCACGCCCGGATCGACCGTGATGCGACGGAGATCTTCGATGATGCTCGGTGCGAGGAACTGCGCCTCGTCGACCAGCACGCAGTCGAGTCCGGCGAACTCGCGCGGATCGAGCGAGCTGTCCTCGGCGACCATCAGATCGGCGTCTGCCTCGAGGCCGCAGCGCGACGAGATCTTGGTGGCTCCGAACCGCGTATCGAGGCGCGGCTTGACGAGCAGCACCTTCTTGCCCTGCTTGCGGTAGTTGTGCGCGACTGCGAGCAAGTTCATCGACTTCGCCGAGTCCATCGTGCCGTAACGGAAGTAGAGCTTCGCCACGGCGCGAACCTAGATCAGGGGCCTGACAGCCCTACCAGGCGTGGACGAGCCGGGCGAGGTACAGGGCGCCGGCTCCGACCGCTCCCGCGGCCGGAATCGTGAAGATCCACGCCCATACGATGCGCGTCGCCAGGCCCCAGCGGATGCCGCGGACCTTGGTCACCGAGCCGACGCCGACGATCGCTCCCGTGATCGTGTGGGTCGTCGAGACCGGCACCTTGAGCCAGGTCGCACCGAACAGCGTCGCTGCACCGGCGAGGATCGCGCAGA
>Ga0153915_10002150_pt1 | contig 18092 bp, 13 predicted proteins | sample Opewatmetagenome_2_FD_107003 | JGI IMG/M metagenome (GOLD analysis project Ga0153915, IMG submission 107003) | Freshwater wetland microbial communities from Ohio, USA - Open water 3 Core 3 Depth 3 metaG | ecosystem: Environmental > Aquatic > Freshwater > Wetlands | place: USA: Ohio, Lake Erie...
CCGCGAGGGCCGGGTCCTCAAGATGCGCTTCGGCCTGGGCGACGGCAACGAGCACACGCTCGAAGAGGTGGGCCAGCAGTTCAAGGTGACGCGCGAGCGCATCCGGCAGATCGAGGCCAAGGCCCTGCGCAAGCTCAAGCATCCGAGCCGCAGCCGCAAGCTGAAGTCCTTCACCAACAATCACTGATGGACGGCCGGAGCTTTCTCCGAGCCCCATCCGGCGCATTTCGGACGCGGGTTGGGCCTCGCCGTCGCGGCCCGGAAGACGGCGTCCCCGTGGAGTTTATGCCTCCGTTCATTGACGGACATACGATATTTTGTTATAAAGAAGGGCCTGGGCCTATAGCTCAGCGGTAGAGCCACCGGCTCATAACCGGCTGGTCCCAGGTTCGAATCCTGGTAGGCCCATTCGTTCATGGGGCCGAAAGAGGACTGACGGATCGTGGATATCGATTTCAACAATATCATCCAGCTGCAGACATTGGATTCCGAAATCCAGGCCGCGACGCTCGTCCTCGAGGGGATGCCGCGGCTCATCCAGGACATCGACAAGAAGATCCAGGCCGGCTCCAAGTCCGTGGCCGAGGCCAAGGACCGGATGGCCCAGAACCAGAAGAAGCGCCGCGACCAGGAGACCGAGGTCAAGGACGCCAAATCCCAGATCGGAAAATACAAACGCCAGCTGAGCGAAGTCAAGACGAACAAGGAATACACTTCCTTCCTCAGGGAGATCGAGGAATTCCAGCGCAAGGTCGACGCCGTCGAGGAGGCGATCATCGCCGAGATGCTGGCCGCCGACGACATCGAAGAGGAGATCAAGGCGGCGGTCTTGAAGCAGGGCCAGGAGGAGGAAGACCTCCGCAGGGAAAAGCAGGCCCTCGACGAGAAGGCGGCCGAGATGGAGGCGAAGCGGACGAAGCTCTTCGAGGAGCGGCAGGCCCTTCTTCCCCGCATCCCGCCGGACCAGATGAGGCTCTACGAGTCGATCTTCCTGAAAAAGGGCGGGACGGCCCTCTCCCCCGTTAAGGACGACTTCTGCGCCATGTGCCACATGCGCATCCGTCCCCAGATGCTCAACGAGATCCGGGACGAGATCAAGATCATCGTCTGTGAAAACTGCGGCCGCATCCTCTATTGGCCGCCCGACAAGCCCGAGCCTCCCAAATCGGAGTGACGGCCCGGCGCCCGCTCATCCCCCGTTCCGGTTGTCCGCCGGCTCTTCCTTGTACATGGCTTCGATGAGCTCCTGGTATTTCTCCTCGATGATGGCCCGCCGGATCTTGAGCGACGGCGTGACCTCGCCCTGCTCGATCTCGAAGTCCCGGCCGAGGATGACGATTTTCTTGATCCGCTCGTAGGCCGCGAGCTGCGGCGTGGCCTTGTCGACCTCGGCCCGCATGAACTCCACGATCCGCGCGTCCCGGGCAAGCTCGTCCCGGTCGCGGAAGCGGATGGCCCGCTCCCGGGCGAAGGCCTCGAGCCTCTCGAACTCGGGCACGATCAGGGCCGAGACGAACCGCTTCCTGTCTCCGAGGACGACGGCGTTGGCGATGTACGGGCTTGTCTTGAGGAGGTTCTCGATGGGCTGGGGGGCGATGTTTTTCCCGCCCGACGTGACGATGAGGTCCTTCTTCCGGTCGGTGATGACGAGGAAGCCGTCCTCGTCGATGTGGCCGACGTCGCCCGTGTGGAACCAGCCGCCCTCGAAGACCTCGCGGGTCTCGGCCTCCTTCTTGTAGTAGCCCTTCATGACGTTCGGGCCCTTGGCCAGAATCTCGCCGTCCGGCGCGATGCGGATCTCGACGCCGGGCATGGGCCGGCCGACGGTCCCGGGCCTGAGGGCCTCGAGGGTGTTGACGGCCAGGACGGGCGACGTCTCCGTCAGCCCGTATCCCTCGAGGATGATCAGGCCGAGGGCGTAGAAGAACTCGGCGATCTCCTTGGACAGGGGCGCGCCGCCCGAGACGAAGAAGCGGACCCGGCCGCCCGTGCGGGCGATGATCTTGGAGAAAACGAGCTTGTGGGCGATCGAGCGCTTGACGCCGAGAGCGGCCGGGATGGGCCGGCCGGCAAGCTTGCGGGCGCCGTACTGGCGGCCGACGTTGAGGGCCCAGAAGAAGATCTTCCGCCGAATCGCCGGGCTGATCAGGATCTGATCCATGACCTTGGTGTAGATCTTCTCGAAGACGCGGGGGACGCTGACCATGATGTGGGGCCGGACCTCGAGGAGGTTCTGGGCGACCGTCTCGACGCTCTCCGCGTAGCCGATCGTGCAGCCGGCGAAGAGATAGGTGAAAGTGACCATCCGCTCGAGGACGTGGGACAGGGGCAGGAAGGACAGGCAGACGTCCCTGTCCGTGAATTCGACGATCTGATGGACCGTCTTGATGTTGCTCAGGAAGTTTTCGTGGGTCAGGATGACGCCCTTCGGGTTGCCCGTCGTCCCCGAGGTGTAGATCAGGGAGGCCTCGTCGCCGGGCTTGACCGCGGCCGCGAGCTCGTCGAAGAGGCCGGGCCTCGCCGCGCCCAGGACTCTCCCCTTCTCCCGGATCTCCTCCAGGGCGAGCACGCCGGCCGGCGCGGGGCCGTCGATCATGACGAAGTGCCGCACCTTGCCCAGCCGGCCCCGGACGGCCTCGATCTTCCTCCAGTGGTCGGCGTTGGCGACGACCACGATCGCGGCGTCCGAATCGTCGACGATGTAGTGGATCTGGTCCGGGACGAGGGTCGTGTAGATGGGAACGGTCAGGCCGCCGGCGCACAGGGTCGCGAAGTCCGTCATGACCCATTCCGGCCGGTTTTCCGAAAGGAGGCAGAGCTTGTCGCCGGCCCGGAAACCCAGGGAATTCAGCCCGAGGCAGATCTCCCGGACGGCGGTCTCGAACTCCGCGGTGGAGATCGGGACGTAAGCTCCCTTCTTCTTGGTCAGCATCAGGTCGTCCTTGACGAACGACTTGACCGTATTGGCGAACAATTGAGGCAGAGTCATAACCATAATACCCTCCGAGCAAAAAAGTGCCCTGATTCTATTTTTTACCGCCGCCCCTGTCAAGGGGATGTCAGCCGGAGAAGACGCGGCCGTCGCGGAGCTCGATGGTCCGTTGGGCCGTGCGGGCCAGCGGCAGGTTGTGGGTGACGAGGACGATGGTCAGGCCGGTCCTCTCGTTGAGGTCCTTGAGGAGGACGCCGATCTCCTCGCTCCGCTTCGTGTCCAGGTTCCCGGTCGGCTCGTCGGCGAGAAGGATCTGCGGCTTGTTGACCAGGGCCCGGGCGATGGCCACGCGCTGCATCTCGCCGCCCGAGAGCTGGCCCGGGAGGTGGTCTCGGCGCTTGTCGATGCCGAGGAGCCTGAGGACGTCCTCGACGCCGTCGCCGGCCCCGGGCTTGCGGTAGAAGGTGAACGGCAGGATGACGTTCTCGTAAACCGTCAGCGTGGAGACGAGGTAAAACTTCTGGAAGATGTAGCCGAAGATCTCCCGCCGGACGCGCGTCAGGCGGGACTCCGAGAGGGCTTTCCCCTCGGCGAACACGGTCCGGCCTTCGAGCAGAAGCCGGCCCGAGGTGGGATTGTCCAGACAGCCGAGGACGTTGATCAGGGTGGTCTTGCCCGAGCCCGAGGGCCCGACGATGGAGACGAAGGCGCCCTTCTCCAGGCTCAGGGAGACGCCGTCGACGGCGGCGATCTCCTCGGCCCCGCGGCGATAGACGCGCCGGAGGTTCTCGGCCTCGATCGAAAAACGGGCCGGGGCGCTCATGATTCCTCCTCGCTCCGGATGGTCTCGAGCGGCCTCAGGCGGCCCGCCTTCCAGGACGGGTAGAGCCCGCTGACGAGGCCGATGACGGTGATGACGGCCAGCGTGGAGAGGACGAGGCGGAGGTCGATCGAGACCAGCCCGCCGCTCGGCGAGTACGGCAGGAGCTTGCGGATGAGGATGTCGGTGACCTGGGCCGTCCCCACGGCCAGGGCCGTCCCCAGGAGGCCGCCGGAAACGCAGATCAGGATCGTCTCCAGCCAGACGAGCTTGAAGATGTCGCCGGCCTGGGCGCCCATGGACTTGAAGATGCCGATCTCCTGGCGCCGCTCCATGACCGACATCAGGATCGTGTTGACGACGCCCATCATGGCGATGAGGATGGCGATCAGGGCGATGGAGAAGACCATGACCCGGGCCGTCGCAACCAGCGTCATGATCGTCGTCTTGACCTGGGTCAGGCTGACGACCTGGACGTCGGGGAGCTTGAACATCTTGTCCTCGAATTTGGTCATGTCGACGTCCTTCTTGACCTTGATTCCGATCGACGTCAGCTCGTCCGGGACGCCGAAGACCTTCTGCACGGTCCCCAGGGGCAGGAAGATCGTCCCGTCGTCCTGGGTCCCGGTCCGGGAGAGGACGCCGACGACCGTGATCTCGACGTTCTTCTCGGGGATGAGATACTTGTCGCCGACCTCGCGCTGCTCGAGCTCGGCGACCTCGTAGCCGAAGACGGCCTCGGCGGCCCCGGGGTCCTTGAACCAGCCGCCGGCCTTGAAGGCCAGGCCGGCCTTCATCCTCGGATAGGTCGCCGGATCGACGCCGAGGAAGGCCGCCAGCCCGCCGCTCTCGCCCTTGTTCGGGTCGAAGACGACCTGCATGAGCATGGCCGTCACGCCGTCGACCTCGGGCTCGCGGGCCACGTCGCGGGCGATCTCCTCCTTCATGTACTTGAGCCCCGTGCCGCCCTTGAGCATCAGCGTCGCCGCCTCGTACGGGCAGCCCTTGGCAACGACGAGCATCTGGAAGCCGAGGTTGTCGATGTCCTTGTTGAGAGACTTCTCGTAGCCGTTGTTGAAGCCGAACAGGCTGACCAGGACCCAGCCCGCCATGGCGATGCCGATCATCGTCAGCGCGCTCCGCGTCTTCTTGCGCAGCAGATTCTTGTAGGCCACCTGGAAAAGGCTGATTCTCTTATCCGCCATGATCATCTCCCTTTGTTAAGGGGGGCAGCCCCCCTTTATTTCTTCAGAAGGAATTCGTCGACCAGGATGAGGTTTTTCTTGGTCGCCCGGAGGGTCGCCCGGAAGTCCGCCTCTGAACCGGGATCCGGGTTCTTGATCCGGCTGATCGGCCCGGCCGGCTCCTCCTTGCCCGAGACGACGTCGTAGCGGGCGAAGTCCTTGAGCCCGAGGCCGATGAACTGCTTGCCGAAGGCGGGGTCGCGGAAGGGCCTGGCCGCTCGCGACGTCAGCTTCTGGAAGTAGAAGCCGCGGATGACTCCCGCGCGGTCGAGCGCCAGGAAGACCTGGAGCCCGCCGTAGGTGCCCTTCTGGTTGACGCCGTGGATGAAACCGATGAGCTCCGGGCCCTTGTAGATCTCGTACATCGTGTAGGGAACATCGGCGGTCTCGAAGAGGCCCTTGAACGTGTCGCCGAGGCGCGCCTCGATCTCCCGGAGGAGCGCGTCGCCGCCCTTCCGGGCGATGGAGACGTAGAGCGTTTTGTAGCCGGTGGATTCGGGAAACAGCCGCTTGACGTCCCGGTCGGGGTCGTTGAGGTCGCAGCCGACGGCGGCGCGCAGGAGGGCCGCGGCCGCCAGGATGAACAGGGCCGCCGGGACGATCGCCCGCGCGGGACCGGGGCCGCGCTTCGACCGGCCGCCGTCCGATGCTTTCCTGCTGATTTGTTTTCGGCCTTTGCTCATCATAGGCGTTCGCTCCTCATTCTTCTCGGGCGTGCCTCACAGCCGCTTGTAATAATAGACCTGGAAGACGAACCGCGTCTCCGTCCCGTCGCGGTCATACTGGACCATGGACCGCGCCGCCAGGTCGGCCGTGATCTGATAGGTCAGGCCGCCGGCCAGCCGCCAGTTCCAGTCGCCGCCGGTCTTCATGACCAGCGGCTGGGCCTCGACCTTGAGCCGCCCCTCCGCCAGGAGGTTGAGGCCGGCGCGCCAGAAAAAAGCCATGATGTCCGCCCCGTCCTTCCGCCCGGCCAGCGCCTCGAACCTGTTCTCCACGTTCCGCCAGAGGCAGGCGGCGTCCGCGGCGACGGCCGAGAACGCCAGCGGATCGGGGCTCAGGAGATGGTTCCCCATCGTGTCGAGGATCCGACCGCCGGCGAGAGAGAGGCCGACGCTGAAATTGTCCCGGGCCAGGACGCCGCGCGAAACGCGGACGGCCGCCAGATAATTCCCCTTGAAATAGAGCGGCATGCCGCTTCCCGTCGTCAGGGTGGCGGCGGCGTCGCCCCAGGAATAATCCCGGTGGAGGCCGACGCCCCAATCCCGGTCGAAGCCGTAACCCGACATGGCCGGGCTCGGCAGAAGCAGGGCGTGGCTGTCGAGCGCGTAATCCAGCCCGAGGGCGGGGCGGCTGTGGCCGGCCCAGATGTCGGCGAAGCCGGCCTTGAACCGGAGATACGCGTTGTAGAGCTGCGGCTCGAAGCGGTGATCCCCTTCCTGATTGTAGGCCAGCCGGAACTGGACGGCCAGGACCCCCCAGTCGCGGGTCGAGGTCGAAAGCCGCCGGACGAAATCGAAGCCGAGGCTCGGCTTTTGCATGACGTCGTCGGACATCAGGGAATAGAGCTGGATCTCCCTGGCCCTGGTCGAGTACGCGGCCAGGCCCTGGAACTCGAAATAGAACAGCGAGCTCTGGGCGGCGAGAGGCGCCGCTCCGAAGAGAAGGAGCAGCGCCGCCGCGGCGATCGCTTTGTTCATCCGGTCAGACATCGAAGAGCAGCCGGCCGCGGAAGATGACGATCTTCGTCCGGGAAAAGGTCAGCTGAACCTCCCAGTCGCCGGGCATGACGATGTTGACCGGCAGGAGATAGTCGCCTTTCCTGTTGAGCTTGAAGGCGACCTCCCCGGAGTCGTGGGCGCCCCGCATGGAGGGCATGTCGGACCGTCCGGTGATGTCGAGAGCCGTGACCTGCTTCCCGTCCTTGCCGAAGAGCTGGATCTTGAGGATGGCCGGGCCCATCTTGGGGGTCCGGTCGAACTCATAGATGAAATAATAGACTTCGCCGATCCAGCATTTCTTGCCCGCCTTGGGCAGGTCCTTGAACTCCGGTGTCCGGGCCTTCGGCCCGGAGGGCGTGAGGCCCGGCGAGTTGCAGCAGGACGCCGCCGGCTGGGCCGAGGCGAACGGCGCGGCGAGGAGAACGAGGAGAACGAGAGGAATGGCGGCGGCGAAGGGTTTAATCAACCTGGTCATGGCGGATCTCCTTCCGGCGGGGAATAATCCCATATTCCTATATATCCTATCACCTTTAGACAAGCGGCGCGACCGCGCCTCGCCTTCCCATCATAGAGCCATTGTCCGGGCGTTTCAAGCCGGCCGCCCGGCCATGATTTCAGAAGTGCGGGATCATCTCCCCCCCTTTGCCGATTATCTCGGAACCACGAAGGCCTCGAGGCCGGCAGGATTTCCGTCCAACCTCTGCCCATCAAACCCTCGTGGACTCATTTTTATATAGAGCAATTTTCATGCCATTGTCATCAGGCGGGGGAATGCTCCATCAGGGCGGTTTCGTCCATCATTATGGATCACCGTCCAATTTTCCGGATGCAGGATCGGCGCACCAGGCTCAGGTTTTCAGCGCCCCGGGAATGAAATCCTCGAAACGGAATTGCTCCGGGCCGCGGGATTCCTCTTCCCCCCGGGCGCGGCTTTCCATGCGGCACAATTCGGCGGCGGCCTTCGGGAAGTTCCTGATCTGCTTCCTGCTGCTGCGCCAGGAGGCCCTGTTTATGGCCAGGTGCAGCAGGGGATGCGCCCGGTTGGCCGCGAGCCGCCTCAGCGCCGCGGACGTCCTGGTGAATTCGTTACGGGCCCAGATCCGGCCCGCGAGAAGCTCGGGCAAGGAAAGGTTCTTCGGCCGGAAAACGACCGTGTTGTGATTGTAATACCGCCAGTCGTCCGTGAATATCCTGCCCTCCGCCTTGAGCTGCCGGTGGATCTCGGTGCCCGGGTACGGCGTCAGGACATTGATGCTGGCCGAACCGACGCCGTTTCTCTTCATGAATTCGAGCGTCTCCGGGAAGGTCCGCGAAGTATCTTCGTCGAAGCCGATGACGACGGCGTCGGCATGCCCCAGGGCCTCGTCCGGCAGGATCGTGGGATGAACGCCCCCCATGACGACGGCCTTGCCCCGTTTCTTGAACTCCCCCGCCAGCTCGTAGCCCCGCGGCGCGTTCGACGTCATGCAGCTCAGGCCCGCCAGATCGCAGTCCGCGTCGAGATCGATGGCGTTGTATTCCTCCTCGACGATGGTGACGGCGTGTTCGAGCGGCGTCAGGCCGGCCAGCAGATCAAGCGCCAACTGGGGCATCATGACGCTCTTCTGTTGCTTGATATTCGGCCCTCGGCCCGGAGAAATCAGGAGGATTTTCATGCCGCAAAAATGATACCGTCCCGCCGGCCTGATTGTCAACAAAGCAAAGGGGCTTGTCAAGCCGGGCCGGCCGCGATATCTTTCGGTACGAACCGGCGCACGGCAGACGTGCCGCGACCGGGCCGGGAGGAGGATGTCCATGACGAAGCAGGCCGCCGTGATCGTTATTCTCGCGGTTTCCGCCGCGATGTCCGGAGCCTGCCGGCCCCGCGCCGCCGGAACCGGCCGCGCCGAGGGCTGGCGGGTCGAAAAGGCGTCAGCCAATCCGATCCTCGCGCCGGACGCCGCTCCCCTCTTCGCCAATTCCGATTTCGAAAGCGGCGACTGGACCGGCTGGACGGTCGTCTCCGGGACGGCCTGGATCAACCGGCCCGAAGGCTGCGACGGAGCCCCCAACAACGACGTCGCCTTCAGGATCCCCGACCTCCGGGGAGGGTACAGAACGGCCTGCTCCGACAACGGCGGAGACGCCGCCGTCGGCGTGCTCAAGTCGCGGCCGTTCGTCGTCGGCCGGAAATACATCACGTTCATCTCGGCGGGCTGGGACGGCGGGGCCGGGGCGGCCGGGCGAAACAGGATCGAGCTCGTCAGGGTCGACGACGACGCCGTGCTCTGTTCGACCGGGGCGCCGCAGCGCGGAACCTGGGGCATCACCCGCTGGGACGTCGCCCGCTTCCAGGGCTTTCAGGCCTGCCTCCGGCTGACGGACGCCAACGACGGGGACGCGCGCGGCTGGATCGGAGCCGGACAGTTCTACGCCTCGGATTCCGACTGGGAAGATTTCGCCGTCAGGACGCCGGGACTTCTGCACGACGGAAACGGCGTCGCCCTCCGGGGACGGGACGGACGCTATTGGATGTTCTATTCGGGGGAGTCCTTCGACAACACGAAGAGGACAACCCTGCAGCGGATGGGACTGGCCTCGAGCGCCGATTTATTGCATTGGACGAAGGCGGGCGAGCCGATCATCCCCTTCGGCGGTTCCGGCGCGTTCGACGAGCGCCAGACAGCCGATCCCGACGTCGTGCTGGCCGACGGTATCCTGTGGATGTTTTACGCGGGGAACGACCGTTCGGGACCGATCAACGATCCGCAGATCGACCGCGGCAGGATCGGCTTGGCCTGGTGCCCGGAGTCGGCGGACTGGACTTCCGCCTCGAGCTGGAAGAAGTATGAGAACGCCGCGACCGGCAACGCCCTGCTCTCCCCTCCGCCCGGCGACAATTTCTGGGGGATGTCGGTCCTCCGCGAGAACGGCCGCTGGGAGATGTGGGTCGACCATTATTACCGGGGCACGGGCGAGCAGATCGACTACTACTACATGGACGCGGCCCGGCCCGACGGCGCCGATTGGCTTGCCTGCCCGGGAAATCCGGTCTGGTCGATACCCGAGGGCTGCGGCGGCGGCCAGACGAGCGGCGAAATCGGACAGCCGTCCGTTTTCAAGCACGGCGGGAATTACTACATGGTCTACCATAGGAATTGCGGCACGGGCCGCATCAACACCTCGCTCGCGTCGAGCCCCGACGGGATCCATTGGACGGCCCTCGGCGACGAGCCGCTCCTCGCCGGCGATGACGGCCGGTGGGACGCGGCCCAGATCCACATGCCCTTCGCCGCGATCATCGACGGCGCTTGCGTCATTTTCTACAGCGGCGCCAGGGCCTACACCAACGATTTGAACAGGTGGAGCATCGGCTCGGCGCGGATCATCAACTTCTCCGGCCGCGGGCCCGAAAAGCGATGACCGGATTCCCGCCGCTTTTCCGTTGAGAAAACGGCGCTCAGCCGCCCGCGACCGGGCCGCCGCGTCTACCGGGCCAGCTTTTCCGTCAGCCAGTTCTCGTAGGCCCCGAGGTCTTTCCAGGCCGTCGCCGCGGACATCGCCCTGCCGCCGGGCGCGACGCGCATCAGCCCTTCCGCCGTGACGTCGATGGACAGACCCTCCATCTCCAACAGCGGTTTCGGGCCCGGCAAAGCCAGGTAGACGGCCACGGTATCGAAGAGGACGCTGCTCTGGCCGAGCTCGTCCTTCGCCGCCTTTTTCGCCCAGATCCGGTAATTCTCCATCAGAACGCGGACCAGCGCCTCCGGACTGTCGCGGAGCGTCCGGAAGCGCTCGCCCGCGAGCCGCACCAGGCCGCAGGTGTCGAGCGGCGTGATGATCATCTTTTTCCAGGGCGCGAGAAGCGCCCGCCGCGCCGCGGGAATATCGGCCTTGACGTTCCACTCGGCCGAGACGGGCCCGCCGTCGTATCCCCTGCGGACGCTGCCCTGCATGCCGACGAAAATCGTTTTCGCGGCGATCGAGGGATCGCGCCGGAGAGCTTCGGCGACGGTCGTCGACGGCCCGATCGAGATGAGTGTCACCGGCCGCGAAGAGGCGTTGATTTCGTCGATCATCGCCCGGACGCCGTCCTGGTGGACCTTGCCGGCGTAACTCGCGAGATCGTAGCCCTTGACCCAGGCCTCCTGCCCGCCGGTGCCGGCGCGGCCCCCGGCGCCCAGGCCGACGGGGACGCCGGCGCGGCCCGCGGCCGTCAGGATTTTGGCCGCGAGTTTCGCCCTGTACTCCGCCTTGCCGTAGGTGGTCGTCACCAGTCTCAGATCGAGCTCCGGGCTCTTCAAAAGCAGGACGAGCGCCCAGGTGTCGTCGATGTCGTCCCCGATGTCCGTATCGAGGATAACCGGCGTTCCGGCGGCCGCCTTCTGCGTCACCGGAGCGACCGGGGAGGCCGCGAGACCGGCGGCGATGACGGCCAGGGCCGGAAGCAGCAATGTCCCGAGCGTCAGTCTTTTGAGCCGTTCTTCATCCATCGGGCGCCTCCCGCGTCTTGTCCGTCGTTGAGAACGCCTTCGATGGTATGCCCGTCCGCGGATGGGAGTCAAGAAGGCGGCCGTCGCGGCGAGCGGCCGGCCTCTTCCCCGTCTTTCGCCGCGGGACCCAACGTCAGGATATCACAGGTCACCTGGAATTCGCCCTGAAAGCGCTTTTTTAGGATGCTGATATCCTTTCCGCCGAGCGCAATATTCCGGGCCGGAGACGATCCGGGCCCGAAATCCGGGAGTATTGAATAGTCCCGGGGATTCTGCCAGAATACGCGGGAATGGACGTTATGACGTGAACGATCCTGTGAAATCGTCGAGAATCGTCCTCGATCGGAAGAGTGCCGTTCCCCTTTATCTCCAGATCGCCGACCAATTGAAGGCCATGATTCTACGGGGGGACATTTTTGTCGGCAAGAAGCTTCCCTCGACGCGGAAGCTCGCTCAATCCCTCGGCATCGATCGGAGCACGGTCCTTCTGGCCTACAATGTGCTTTACTCCGAAGGCTTTATTGAAGCCCACGTGGGCCGCGGGACGATCGTCGTCGATTCCAGCAATTCGGACAGTGGAAATGTTCCCATCCTCACGTCCCTGAGGTGGGACGACTTCTTCACCTCATGCAATTTCTCCGCCTACGATTCCGTCCTGCAGAAGAACAACGATTTGTTCGACCAGAAGGAGATCATCAGCCTGGCCGGAGGGGACCCCGCCCCGGACATGATCCCGGCCGGGGAAATCGAGGCGATCATCGCCAGGCTCTGCCGTGACGATCTCTACTCGGTCCTGAAGGCCTCGGCATGTCAGGGAATTCTGCCGCTTCGGGAGCGGCTCGCCAGCGACATGATCGGCCAGGGAGCCACCGTTTCCCCGGAGGAGATCATCATCACCTCCGGCGCCGTCCAGGCCATCTCCCTCCTATCGCGGACTCTCCTGGACCCGGGCGACGTCGTCGTCGTCGAAAAGCCGACGTTCTACGCGGCCCTTCAGATTTTTAAGGCCGCGCAGGCCAATATCGTCGGAGTCCCGACGGACGTTCAGGGCATGCGGATCGACGCCCTGGAAAGGGTCTTTTCGGTCCACAAGCCGAAATTCATCTACACCATGCCCACGTATCAGAATCCGAGCGGCGCCGTGCTGAGCCTGGAGAGGCGGAAGGCCCTCCTCAATCTCGCCTACCGCTATCAGGTCGGCATCATCGAGGAGGACCCCTGCAGCAAGATCTTCTTCGGCCAGGCCCCTCCCCCATCGCTGAAATCCATGGATAAATCGGCGGCGGTCATCTATGTCGGCACCATGTCCAAGATGCTGTTCCCCGGCTTCCGGATCGGCTGGATCATGTGCACCCGCCGGATGGCCAAGCGTCTGGCCATGGTCCGCCAGTACGAGGACATGCATCCCAACACGCTCGGCCAGCACGTTTTTCTCGAATTCATGAAGACTGATCATTTCGAGAGGCACCTGTCCGCTATCCGGAAGATCATCGGCCGCAGACGGGATGCCATGATCTCCACCCTGACCCGGACCTGCGCCCCCGCCCTGACCTGGGACAAGCCGGAAGGCGGCTTTTATCTCTGGTGCAGATTGAAGGCCGGCCTGAGATCGAACGAGATCTCCGAAGAGCTGCTCAAGAAAAACGTGGCGACCGTCCCCGGGACGGCTTTCTTCATCAGACCGGAGGAAGGCATGGACCGGCTCAGGCTCGCCTTCAGCTATGAAACCGAGGAAAGGATGGAGCAGGGCATTCAGGTCCTCGGAAAAACGGCCAAGAGCCTGATCGCGCGCAAAAAGGTCAAGCCCGACGTCAGCGAAATCGAAATCGGCAAGATTCTCTAAGTCTCCATCGCATGAAAAAAAAGATTCTTTCCGTTAAATGCCGCTAGCCGGCCGGCGTTCGGCGAATCGAACCAGCCGGACTTCCGCTTTTCCCCCCGTCCGCTCGGTGAAGGCGACCCAGAGAGCCCCGTCCGTGCCCGCGACGAGAACGGGGTCGGAGCAATCGTTCTTCGCCGCCGGACCTGATACGGGGAAAGGCTCGGACCATTCGTTCGAGCGATACCGGCTACCGTACAGGCGCCAGCGGTCGCCGTCGAGCTGGCGCCAGACGAGGGCGGGCACTCCGGCCCGATCGACGGCGATCGAGGGCGTGCAGGCAACAGCCCGGACGTCCGAGGCCACGATATCGGCGCTGAAATCCGCCGCGTCCCCGGCTTTCAGGCTTGTCAGGATGACTCTCCGCGTCCCGGCGAACGCGTCCCAGGCACACCAGATGTCCTTCCCGGGGCCCGCGGCCAGAGAGGGAAAGACATCGATGCTGGAATCGTTTCCGGTTTCGCGTACGCCGACGAAAAGGGCGTTTCCCTCCTTGCGGCCGTCGGCCAGCTTCTGCGCGAAGATGGTCGGGAGGTCGGCGTTCAGGGGATTGGCATAGAGGCGCTGATGATAATCGAAGCTCCAGGCGATCCAGGCGCGGCCTTCTCCGTCGACGGCAACCGCCGGGTCCGAATGATCCTCCACCTTCGGCTCGAGAGGATTGACCTCGGTTTCCTCGCTCCACGAAGTTCCATCGTAGAAGCGGGCGAAGACGTCCCGGTCCCTGGAGACGCCGTTTTCGGGATTCGTGTTCCACCGGTAGTACGTGATCCACAACCGCCCTCCGGGGCCGGCGGCCAGTCTCGGCCCGAAGGCGTCGTCCGTCGTCCGGGTGATCTTCATGTCCTTCGATCCTTCCCCGTTTTTATAGGACTTGAGAAAGACGTCGTAGACGCCCGTCCTGTTGGACACCCAGGTGATCCAGATGGAGTCGTCGGACGCGACGGCGATATCGCAGGCATAATCGTCGCCGAGCGACCTCGACACGGGGACGTCCTTGCCCATCGCCTTTCCGTTCCCGTCGTAACCCCTGAGATAGACGTTGTTGTCGCCGTCCCGGTCGGAGATGTAGGCCATCCACAACCGCCCCTGACCATCGACGGCCAGCCTTGGATGGAAATCGCCGGCCGCGGACGCGTTCCCCTTGGATTTGATGGAGCAGGCGCCGTTTTCGCAATCGGGGTCTTCCCCGGCTTTGGCCACGGCGCTTTTGAGCCGGCTCAGGATCCCGTCCAGGACCTCGAACGGTTCTTGGTTGCCGCCGTGGTAGAAGGCTTCGACGGAATGGTACCGGACGATCCCCTTTTCGTCGACGATCACCGTCGTCGGCCAGCTGGTGGCTCCGTAGGTCTCGATGTACCGGCAGTTGAAATCCACCAATCCCAGCAGGCCGTCGGCCCGGTAGTGATTGAGGAAGTCCTTCAGGGCCGCCTCGCTCTCCCCGAAGTTGACTTTCAGGAAGACGACTCCCCGGGATTTGTATTTTTCGACGAACTTCTCCACGGCCTGTCCCTCGCCCTGGCAGCCGCCGCACCAGGTCGTGCCCAGGTGGATGAACAGGGGCGAGCCTTTCCATTCGGAAAGCGTGTGCATCCGTCCCTGGAGGTCGGGAAGAGCGAAGTCCGGCGCAGGCTTCCCTTCGAGCCGGTATTCGTCTCTCGGAGCGATCTTGTGGTACATCTCACTGGAGACGGGCTGACCCAGACGTCTCAAGGCCTGCAAGGCGCGGACCAGGGTCCTCCGGTCCGCTTCGACGCCGAAGACATCCCGATAATGGACGACGGCCTCCTCCGGCTTTTTCAGCTTCTCGCAACCCATTCCGAGATAAAGGAGGTTCCAGGCCTTCAGACCGGACGGCAGCGCATCGGCGTTCAGGCTTCGTCCGATGAATTCGGCCGACTCGGCGTAACGACCTCTCTCGTACTCGATCTGCCCCAGCAGCTTCAGCAGGACGGCGTCTGCGGGATGGTTCTTCAGCCTGGCCGAAGCCTCCGCGAAAGCCCCATCGAGGTCCTTGTCCAGGATTTTTTTCGTGATGGACTGGACGTCCCCTTGACCGACGGCGAGACCGCCAAATATCAGCGAGGCAGTCATCAGCATGAGAGAAATGAAAGCTGCCATCCATTTATTCATCGATCTTCTCCTTGTCGGATTTCGTTCACGTCCGTTCCTTCGCCCGTCTCCGCTATATACGGCCGGCCGTCATTCAGGCCGCACCCTGGTGAAAACGCTCATGAAGTTCCCGCCGATGAGCGCGGCGATGTCCTTATCCACGAAGCCGGCCTTGAGCATCTCTCCGATCACGCTTTTCATCCGTTCCCGCCCCCGCTCCTGCCAGAGATCGTCTTCGCTGACGATGGAAATCTGTTCCCGGCCGAGCGAACGCGCGAGTTCGTCCAGTCTCTTGAAATAGGCCGAGGGGTCTTCCCCGCGGTCGAGAATCAGGCCGAGGTTCGAGCGGGTCTTCCTGACGAGGGCCAGCGTCTCCGGGTCGGGAGCGTCATTTGTCTGGATCACGACCGGCTGTAGGCAGGTCTGGAGAAGGCTCCGGTTCTCGGCGGCGGTCAGGCCCCTGGCGACGAGGAGGAGCCGCGCCTTCCCCAGCGCCTTGATGACCTCCGCGCCCTTTTCACGGAGCGTCCCGCCGGCGAAGAGACCGTCTCCCCTCTCCAACAGGACAAAGGAAAAGCCCTGCTTGGACAGCACCCCAGCCCAGGCGACATCGTCCTTCACCCGGTCCAACCCGCGGACTCCGACGAAGACCGCCGTTCGGCCCGGATGGAGTGCGGTTTCATATTGGTGCTGGTAAGCCGGCCTGCTTTCGTAGGGCGTCAGCCCCGGACACGCCTTCAGGAGATCCTTCTTGACGACGAGATCTCTCAAAAGGCGCGCGCCGTCATCCCGGCTCCCGATGTTTTCCTCCGTCACTGCCAGCTGGACATCCACATCCGGATCCGTCTGTTCCCGATGGTCCCGGATCAGCGAATCCAGGGGAAGCGGCTCGTAATTGACGACCGTCCGGGCTTTCCACTGGTATTGCACGCGCCGCGCCTCGAGCGTCCCGTCGCGCTTGAGCTTTTCGTCCAAGGCGAGGATCTCGACCGTTTGCGTCACCGCTTCCCCCGCGTTCTTCAGGACGTCCGGCTGGATGAGCGCCGGGACGTCCCCGACGCGGTTGGTCTTGAAATGATAGCCGTCCGTGTCGATGAAAGCCGTGGGTACGCCTCCAGTCATGAACGGATAGTGATCGGATCCGCCGCTCCCTCCCCTCACGGGGACGAAATAGGCGGCAACGTCCCGGGGAATTCCCCTCTGAACGGAGTCCCACAATTCGGGCGCGAAATAGGCGCCTTCGAACAGGACCCGGCCGTTGCCATGCCCCTCCATGTCGAGGTTGATGTAGGCGGCGGTTTTCTCCAAGGGATACAGGGGATGCTCCAGGTAGTATTCCGAGCCGTGCAGGCCGGTTTCTTCGGCCGCCCAGAGGGCGAAAACGATCGTCCGCTTGGGCCGGACCCGGTTGAGGATCATCGTCCGCGCCGCTTCCAGGACAACGGCCGCGCCGGAGGCGTTGTCGTCGGCGCCGTTGAAGACGTCCCCGCTCATGTCCATGCCGAGATGATCCAGGTGGGCGCCGAGAATGACGACCTCGTCCCGGAGACGCCCGGCGGATCCCGGAATGCGGGCCAGAATGTTCATCGTGCGACGCGCTTCGTCCCGGACCATGTTCAGGCGGACAAAGGCCTTGACGGTCAACGCGGCGGAGCTGGGCTTCAGGGTCTCCTGGATCTGCTGCAAATGAAAGCCCAGCTCGGTGGGCTGATGCTTGAACATGAAGTCCACGACCGTCTTCTGGACGTTGAGGATCACGAAGTCCTTCCGGAGAACGTTCTGACCGAGATCCTGGTACAGATAGCGTGTCAGCTCCCTGGCCGGCGCCCCGGTCCGGAAGAGGACGATGCCCCGCGCGCCATGGCTTTGGGCGGCCCGGACGCGGTCCCCGGTGGTGACTTTCCGCCCGAGCTTTTCCTCCAGTTCCCGGGGGACGTCGGTGCAGGCCAGGACGAGCTTGCCTCGAACGTCCAGACCGTCGTATTCATCGTAGCCGTCTTGCGGCTCCGACAGGCCGTACCCGACGAAGACGACCTCCGAGACGAACGTCCCCGATCCCGAAGAATTGTTCGCGACCCACTCGTAGTCGTAATGAAACGCCAGGCTTCTCGGACCGCTGATGACCTGGAAGAGAGCTCCCTTTTCGGGCTCTTCATACACGTGCGTCATGTCCTGCAGAAAGCTCCCGGCCGCGCCGCCCGGTTCCAAGCCCCATTCCTTGAATTTCGACACGACATAGTCGGCCGCCGCCTGATACCCCGGCTCGCCGCTCATCCGGCCCTGGAGCCCGTCCGCCGCGAGAACGCGGATGTGTTTCAGGGCTTCCTGGACGTTGAAGGAGACCCGAGGACGGCCCCAGGCAGAGAGTGCCAGCAGAGCCAGCATCGACGCGATCATCGTCCTGCTCATGAGTTTCATGCGGAACCTCCTCCCGGCATTGTCGCTCAGGGCGGCGGCGTTCGGATGCCGGTCGACGGTCATTCCGCCGTTTTCGCCGGCTTCTTTTGTCTCAACGTCAGGACGTCAGACTGCGGGACGAAGATGAGGGAATCGTAACGGTCGTATTCGTCCTTCATCCTGCCGATTTCCCCGGAAAGGCCCGGGGATTTTTCCGCCGTCGTCCGGGCGAGCCCGTCCCAATCCGCCCGGGTGACGAGGAAGGGCGCCCGCCGGCTTTGCCCGGCGGCCTTGAAGAGCAGCATATAAAACGCGATGGTGTCCGGGGTCGTCTCTTCGTCGGCGTATCCGTAATACCCGTCCTCCGAGAGCAGGCCCTCGCGATGGGCCTTCTGCATTCTGCCCAAGAGACGTTGATAACCGCTGCCGCAGGGAAAGCCGGCGGCGAGATCGACGCCGGCCATTTTCCCCAGCCTGTAGGTCAGGCCCTCGACGCGGAGGGAATAGGTTTTCCC
>Ga0153915_10002151_pt1 | contig 18089 bp, 15 predicted proteins | sample Opewatmetagenome_2_FD_107003 | JGI IMG/M metagenome (GOLD analysis project Ga0153915, IMG submission 107003) | Freshwater wetland microbial communities from Ohio, USA - Open water 3 Core 3 Depth 3 metaG | ecosystem: Environmental > Aquatic > Freshwater > Wetlands | place: USA: Ohio, Lake Erie...
GAAAGCTCCGTAGAATCGACGACCGCAGGCTTCGCAAGTTGGCCCGTATTAATGCAATACGAGCTAACTTGCGATCGTCGATTCTACGGGCTTTGACGCAGCGAAATAGTTCAATTTATTGTTAGACAGCTCCTTAACAAGCGAAGGCAGCCCAGAAGGAGTTCTTCAAACTTCGAATTTGTCCTCCAAAGCGAAGTTGCAACTGGCTCTTACATTGCCATCTTATTCGTTTTAAGAATCAAATTGCAAACCTCAACATGCAAAAGACATTCCAACGGGATATCGAACATCGAAAAATGGGATATGTACTGAAAAATGCCTCGAGAGCCATTTTTCATGTCAACCCAAAGTTAAAATGTCACCCCTCCGGCCAAAGTTAAAATGTCACCACCCTGGTACTGGAGGGTTTTGAGTACACAGGGTTTCGAAGGGGCGTAGCTCCTTCTTTGAACCAACTAGCCCCCCGTGGGGGGCGCGCGCGCCGCATCGGTTTATCGCCATGGATGTTGTCTTCCCGGCCTCTTGTATATTCGTGTCGGCCAATGCGCTTCTAGCTCTTTGCTATCCAGGATTTTTGGCTTCTCATGTTGAGCTGTTTTTTCCCATTTCGTATAAGGGTATTCTTTTCCGTTAGACTCAACTAAAATCGGCTTTCCGGGTCTTTCCAAGATGTTTACTTTCGTATGTCGAAAGCGATTCGGTGAATTGGCGTTAATCTGGTAAAACACGCCCTCGTATTGAAAACTCAAATCCTTGCTTACTTTCCGATAGGATCTACGGGCGAATATTCTCTCTAATTCATCGCTTTCTCTTAGAGGACGATGCGCGTCCTCTGCGCTTCGAGGCTCCTTGCCGAATTTGCGACCAAAATCCTCCATAAATGATGGTAGATACTGATTTGCTTCCTCGATGGTATTGATCTTCCGAAGACGCATCTCTTTGATCAGGCGATCCTGCAATGTGCCATTAGCCCTCTCTACGCGTCCTTTTGCTTGTGGGCTATGAGCGCAGATGAGCTCGATGTCCAGCTCTCGCAGAACTCTTGCAAAGTGAGTCTCCGAGTCTTTCAAAGTCTCACGGTTGGTCCTGAAGATGCTGTGCTTGTCGACATAAAGCGCTAGAGGCCTGCCATATTTCATCAAGTGCTCCTCAAGAATGTGTTGGTACGCTTCTGTTGTCTCCGCAGGAAGAAATTTCCCGGCTGTTAATCGACCCGTCGCATCGTCTATAAAAATGACCAATGTACATACCTCGCCGCGATCTTCAAACCACGCATGTCGAGAGCCATCTCCTTGCAGCATTTCGCCAAAGCGACTCCTTCTCACACGTCTCTGATAAACCTTGCAGACTCTTCGCTTTTTTTCCTCCCAAAGCCCCGCTTCAAGCATCCATTTTCGCAGGGTTTCATCCGATAGATAAGTTCCATGTCGCTGACGAAGCTTCTCCTGGGCAAATGTCGGTCCAAATCCTGCGTATTCTTCTCTTCGCAAGATGGCGAGAACCTCATTCTTGAGCATCGGGTTTATTCGGTTCTGACTGACCTTTCCTCGGTGCCTGGAAATCAAGCCGAGCTCTCCATGGAGAATATAGCGCTTTCGAATTCTCTTTGCTTGGCGCAATGAAACACCCAGTTCCTCACTTGCCCTCCTCATGTTCAACATTTTTTTATCAATCTGCTTCATCACACCTAGGCGATTTGCCTCTTTGATGCTCATCGTTATTTTCTCCAATGTTTTCGCCCTCCTTTCGTAGAGGGGTGACATTTTAACATTGGCGAAGGGGTGACATTACAACTTTGGCGCTACAGAGAGCCATTTTTCATTGGCGAAATTATCGATCAAGGAATAACCTCAATGCCCTTTAAAAGGAGCGGAAAATGCTGAATCATAGAAATCTATTCAGTTTATTAATCGCAGTCTCTGCTTTGAGTCTCGCCTCGTTGGATTCAGCATTGATCAATGTTCAAACGGCTATACCCAGCATCCAGGTCGATCTGAAATATGCGACGCCGGACAACTTTACCGGACAGATCGTATATGATTTCCATGATTGCTTATTGCAAGAAGATGCCGCTCTGCGATTGCGGGAAGTTCAAGAAGAGCTCGAACCAATGGGTTTGGGACTAAAAATCTGGGATGGATACCGCCCCGTTGCCGCCCAATGGAAGTTTTGGAACTTAGTGCCCGATGAACGATATGTTAGCAATCCCCAAAAAGGAGGCCGGCATACTAGAGGTACTGCTGTCGATGTGACTTTAATCACAAAAGACGGTAAAGAATTGCCGATGCCATCCTCTTTTGACGATTTTAGTGAAAAGGCCCATCGAAATTACATGGGAGCGTCTTCTGAAGAGATTGCCAATCGAGCGCTTCTGCAAACCGTAATGGAAAAACACGGCTTCATCGGTATTGCCTCTGAATGGTGGCATTTCGATCTCATTGGATGGAATAATTATCCGCCAATTGAGCCTAAGGGTCTGTGAAACAATAAAGTGAACGGTTTGGGTAGCGTGAAAGCTCCGTATAATCGACGACCGCAAGGCTTCGCAAACGGGTACGTATTTGCAATACGCGCCCGTTTGCGATCGTCGATTATACGGGCTTTGACGCTACCCAAATCGCCCACTTTATTGTTTCACAGACCCTAAGGAATAATTTTATTACGACTAATTTAACTATTTACTTCAAAGCGCAAACAAACGTTTTCAGATATTTCTTTTTAAGATAAAATATAGCTTTAAAACAATATTTGAGGTTTTTTATGACATTTGAAATCCAAGTCGACCAACCAATAACACTTACACTACCGGCTGAAAATGAACGTCCACAAAAGCGCCAACGCCAGGCCCTAACTCCCTGCCGCCTCTTTGCCCCACCACGCGCTCCACAGCAATCCGCACCAATCATGTCTGCGCATGAACGGTCGCACGCTCCTGAAGCCGTAAAAACGCAAGCGTTTGCCCAAAACCTCTTTTCTCCATTAAGTGATGAGCCTCCCGCAGCTGCCGAAGAGTTTTCTCGAAGGTTGTCTGCCCCCACCGGTTACTTAAGGCGCCCCGTCCGAGAGCAGCCTCCCAAATTTGAATATCATCCGAAAATTGCCAATGTTCCTTATATGCCGCGCTGCGGATATTTCTCCAGCGCATCAATTCAAGATCCGTTCAATCGCGCTGCACTGAATAATGAAAAAAGAAAAGCCTTTGAATGGCAAGGCCGTATCATCCCTTTTGATACTTCATATGATGCTTCTGGAAAATGCAGAACTTTTGTAGGAGGCGCTCATTGCCTACTGTCGCGCATACCCGCATCTGAAGATCCCTTGATTGACGTTATTCCCAACGAATCGATCATTATGAAAACATTTCTTGCACAATCAATTCTATCAAAAGATGAAAACATCTCGGTAGGAGAAGGAGCCGCCCAACGGGTTCTTCAACAACACAGATTCGCCCGAGAAGCCGGCATTGCAGTACCATCATTATATAACGTAGCTGAAGCTGATGAAGGATGCGGTTATTTTCTCTTTGAATTTATCCCCAATCCATTTGAAGTAAGTTGGGATGTTAACGCAACGCCTAAAAGCAACGCAGATTTTGCAGCAATCTATCAATTGTTCTACATTGCCGCTCATCATGGAATAGATCTGGATCTCAGGCCATCAAATTTGCGGCGCCGCGATGATGGCAGTATCGTTCTCGTCGACTTTTTAGAAAGCGAACCTAAAAAGGGGCAAGCTCTCTATTACGAACTGGAAAATCGGATCAAAACTTTTTGCCAACCCGGAGACGCAATCTACAATCAATTGCTTCAAGCAATTACCGTAGAAGCATAATATGACCGCAAAAGTCGAGCCCTTTCCAGGCATTCAGTTCCCTCATAAACGCGGCCGATCTCCAGAGATCGGCCCGCCTGCAGAAACTTCCAAAGCGCATCGAAGCGCTATGGAAAGATTTCGTATGCCAAATGTATCTTTAGACATACCTATAGACGACATTCAAGATACAAATATTCAATATTATGCACTGGTCGACGGCCAGCCACTCATGCCTCGGTACGGATACAAAAGCCCAAAACAAATCACCGACTCGTTCAACCAACAAGCTCTACAGATTCAGCGAGATGGATTATATAGATGGGGGGATCGGCTGATTGCCTTGGATCTCTCTTATGATAAGACCGATACACGCAGGACAGTTTCCTGCGGCGCTCATTATCTGATGTCCCATATACCCGATAACGAACACCCACTGATTGATGGGATAAATAACCAATCGATCGTCATTAAGACTTTTGTCCAGCAGTCAATCTTGTCGAGAGATTCTAAGATCGCAATCGATGATGGCGCTGCATTTCAGATCTTATTGATGTATGGACAATTAAAACATAACGGATTGCCCATTGCAGTGTTGTTCAATCAAGAAACTGCCCTATCTTCCGGGTATTTTTTGTTCGAATATGTTCCGGATCTTTATCGTCCAAACTGGCCCGTAGATGCCACTATCGAAAACAATCAAGATCTTGCTGTGATCAATAACCTGTTCCGGTTTGCCGCAGAAAATCGGATCGCACTCGACCTCAAGCCCTCCCATCTTCGCCGGCGCAACGACGGCTCTCTTGTCCTGATCGATTTCCTGCTAAACCCGCTTATCAAAAAGAAAAGCCTTTACGAAACCCTGGAAAAATCCATTTGCACTTTCTGTCAAAAAGGCGATCCGATTTATAATCAGCTACATGAGACTGTTGCTGAGATCTTGTCACCTTCCATGCCTGACTGAGAAAGCACACGTTCGAGTTTTGCGATTGGTTCGCTCCCTAACAATACTTAGCCATTCGCGTTCTATCAACTAATTTCAGTTAATTATCGCCACACAGTTATTACATACAACTATTTAAGATAAATCTTAAATAATAATAATTGACTACACAATTTTTATTATATAAAATGAAGATACGGGGCAAAGATCATATCGAGGTGCGCAATGTTAAATCCAATTCAAATCGAAGAAGCGTACAAAGGATTTATGGGGGATTTTCCCAAGAACGCACATGATGGGATTATCTTTGTGAACTTGCAATTTCTGTTTAATGCTGGGTTATTAAACTGGATTTACGAAGAAGCAGATAATCGCGACAATCTAACACAATATTTCCACGTGATTGAAAGTCCTGATAAAGTCACTCTATTTAATGAACAATTTACAGTCTGGATCGTGCCTAAAACTGAAAAGGAGAGCGGCGCGACATATGTTCTGATCGCCCTCAACCATCAAGATAGGCTCAGTCTCGAAATCGTCTTTGCGACAACAGGGGTTTATAATACCCCAAAGTATGTGCTGAAAATCCTGCAGCATTTTCTACTCGATGTTCTTGAGACTGAAGCAACGCTTCTTTCGATGGAAAAGAGCTAGTAGGTCGATTCCAAAATAACATGGCTTTGACGCAGCCAAATCGCCCACTTTATTGTTTCACAGACTCTTAATGTCGCCGTTTTTTAATGAGCGTTAATATATTTTGATCGTTTTTCCTCTCATAACTGACTTCATCAAGACACTTGCGGATAAATAATAAACCCAAACCCCCTGCTTGCCGTTCCTCAAGAGTTGCATGGGCATGTACTTTAGGCATGCCGGCCAATGGATTAAAAGGATCGCCCGAATCTGCAATTGCAATGTGAATTGAATCGCCAAAAGCTTGGATCGATATCATGACATTCCCCTCGCGGCCTTGATAGGAATGGCGAATGACATTGACGATGGCTTCTTCTGCGGCCAATTCAATTTTGTAAAGCTCCGAGTGAGAAAAAGCCACTTTATCAGCTTCGTTGCGAATCCAAACGAGCATTTCATGCAAATGGTCAAGAGATGCAGCAAAAACTTTCGTTTCCATCTTGAGACCAACCTACCACTCAGCGCTAATCGCATCGACAATTTTTTGAGATAGTTTTTGATAAAGAGGCTTCAGCGCAGCCTCATGCGCCGCCTCTTGCGGCTCTAGCTGTCCCAGCGAAAATGGCAAAACAACCACTTGGTTTTCACCATCAGTGCGAAATTCCAGATCTTGCAGCGAATCCCCATCAACGTAATCGTAATCGACATAAGAGCCCAATCGGATCGGACCCAACACCGTTTGCTGATTTTGCTGATCAACAATCGAGGCATCGACAAGGATCGTCCTTCGCTCTTCATTTTGCGTGAGATGTTTGCGGATTTTTCCATCAATCTTTTGCGGATCGCGACGGTATCCCAGAGGATCAGCAGAGTCTTGCACTATCTTCACTTCAAGCCGATAGCGACCATCCGATGCAACAGATATATTTGGCGATCGGCAGCATTGATGGATCAGTTCTGACGTTAAAGTTCCGTCTGTATCACCCACGACGTAAGGAATGGAGAATGTGCGCTGATCATCGCAAACGGCCCATCGATAGCCGCAGCCAGTGGATAAAACCAAAAGAGCCAGTTGCAAAATTCGCTTAATCGAATCGCAAAATTTCATCCTATTTATCTAATTTTTCGCGTGCGACAGCCGCAGCCTCTGTATCAGGATATTTTGCGATGACTTTTGAATAATAGATCTTAGAAGCTTCGTTTTGCTTTCGTTTTTGAAAAAACTGTCCGGTTTCGAGAAGATTTTTCGCATAAAGCTCGTTCATTTCCCGTAAAGCGGCAGCAGCAGTTTCCAATCGAGGCTCACGAGGGAAAGCTAACCGAAACTTTTGCAAATTGACTTCTGCCAGATCAAGCAGGTTCGGATCGAGATGCAATGCCTGGCATTGCTTCAAATAAATTTTATTGATTTGAAGATAGGCTTCTGCAGCCAAATCATGCTTGGGGAATCGGTGAATCAACGTTTGAAGCGTCTCGACACCTGGCTTGAAATCTTCGAATTCCACTTGAATTTCTGCCTTACCGAGAAGGGATCGGATGGCAATGTCGTGATGCGGCAACGTCGTAATTACTTCATCATAGATCTTAAGGGCATCCTCTCTCGCAGGCAAGATAGCCGGCAATTTATGCGATCCGAACAATCGTTTTTTTCCACCCGAGCGGAAAAATTCCGCGATGGCAAATTTCATCTCGATGGCATCTTCAAAATGCTTGGGGCTGGCGGATTTTTTCAAATATTCGCTGAGAGCCGTATTGGCCAATTCATACTGATTGAGGCGAAAATAAGACATTCCCAGTAAAAAAGGAATCTCCTGGCTGAAGGGGGATTCGGGAAAATTATAAAGAACAATCTCGCCAAAGTCGATCGCCGACCACCAGTCTTCATCGTCGATAGCCTCTTGCAGGTAGCTATAAAATTCTTGAACGGAAGGAGTTTGCATTTCCACGTCTTGAGGCTGAACCTCGACAACAGAAGTCTCCGAAGAGGGAGGCAACCCGCCATTCACATCCAAATCAGCGCTTGCAGCGGATTCAGCAGCCATGGATGAACCTGCCGCCAGCATAAAAGCCATTGGCAATACTCGGCGAAATGCGCAATACATGGAAATTCTCATTTTTCGTTCCTTAGAAATTAGAAACAAGGGTAGGGGCTTTTTCGTTATTCTGTCAATTGATACCACATAGAGGCATTCCGGGGTATCCTCGAAGAGGCATATCCGGATGACTCCGCAAGTCAAACAGAGCGCAGTTCATACTGGATAGGAACGGTTCTAGCCAATTGATCTAATTTTTCCTTGAAAGCGCGATCTGGTTTTACCCCCCAAGGAGCGTCGATCTGCAGCATCGCTACCCGAGATTTGCTTCTTTCAAATTGTATTTCAACGCGCGATTTCCCGGGATGGCTTCGAAAAATTTCTTTCAGGGCAAGGATGTGGCTAAAGCGAAGCTGGTCAGCATTTGCGAGTATGACTAAATACTGGGGAACTTCGCGAACTTCCTGAACAGGCGTTTTCTTTTTGACGTCATGTGATTTACCTTGATATTTCGATGCCTTGAGCCGATCGAACAAATCGCCCGTCGTTTGGATCATTTTCTCATCAGCTTTCGTCAAATCATCCAAAAAGCGCGCCTGCAAATGGAGCGATCCCTCCTGCCTTGAGATTTGCAAAATTCCGAAAAGCAGCTGATTTTCACGCAAAAGCACTCCCTTTTCTTCATAGAGATCCGACCAAACCGGCAATTCAAATCGCTCGATGCCGTCGCTGATCACTAAAATAGCGAATTTGCGCTGCGATTTAGCGGACACCTTGATTTTTATGGATTCAACGACAAAAGCAGCGCGCACATAGGCTCCATCGGGCATATTTTCAAATTCCCGGAATGGGACGCAAGAGAGCATAGACATCTGGCGTCGGTAGTTATCCATGGGATGGCCCGTCAAATAAAATCCAAGCAGTTCTTTTTCGCGTTGGAGCCATTGCAGCTGGGACATTGGCGACAAAACGGGAGGCGGCGTTAAAAAATGATTATCAGGTTGATCAATCAATGAGAACAGGCTGATGACGCCGCGCTGAGCTTCCCTCTGGCTCTGAGCCGTCTCATCATACATCGCCTCTAAGCTTTGAAGCATGGCGTCGCGAGACCATTTAGTAAAATCAAAACACCCCGCTTCGATCAGCAATTCGATCTGTTTTTTGCCGACTTTTGTCTTATCGATGCGCTGGACAAAATCATAGAGGCTCGTAAACGGCCCTTTCTTGCGCTCTTCGAGAACGATCTCGACAACTCCAACGCCAACGCCCTTGATCCCCGTCATCGCAAAGCGGATTCCACCGGGCGCGGCAATGAATTCTTTGCCGGCTTCGTTAACATCCGGCGGAAGAGTTTCGATTTGCATCGAACCGGCTTCGCGAATAAACTTCGCGACTTTTGATAGATCGTCGCGATCGCACGTCATAAGCGCTGCAAGCCATTCTTTGGGGAAATTTGCTTTCAGATATGCCGTTGCGTAGGAAAGATACGCATAAGCCGCTGCATGGGACTTGTTGAATCCGTACGAAGCGAACTTTTCGATCTTATCGAAAATGGTACGACCAGCATCAGCGCTGACACCGTGCTTTTCGCAGCCTCCCAAAAATTTTTCACGCTGGCGAGACATCTCATCTTTATCTTTCTTTCCCATGGCGCGGCGCAAAACATCGCCCTCCGCCAACGTAAATCCGGCGAGTTTGCTCGCGATTTCCATCACCTGCTCTTGATAGACTATTACGCCGTAAGTCTCGGCCAGAACATCTTTCATAAGCGAATGATCGATCTCGATTGATTCGCGCCCATGCTTGCGGTTAATGAACGACGGAATCATATCCATCGGACCCGGACGATAAAGTGCGCCAACGGCAATAATTTCTTCAAAAGTATCGATGTGCAGCTGCTTAGCAAGATCTTGCATCCCGCCTGACTCAAGCTGGAACACCCCAAGCGTACGCCCTTGGTTAAGAAGATCGAACGTCGGCTTGTCATCAAGCGGTAAATTGCTCCAATCAATCCGCTGATTCGTATTCACGGCAATCGCATCAACGCATTTTTGAATGGAAGTCAGCGTCTTGAGGCCGAGGAAGTCAATCTTAAGCATCCCAACGCTTTCTACAGGCTTCATCGCAAACTGCGTGACCACCATATCAGAGTCTTTTGCCGTACAAACCGGAACGTGTTCGGTAATCGCGCTTGCCGAGATGATCAAGCCTGCAGCATGAGTGCTTGTATTGCGTATCGAACCTTCGCATTTTTTGGCCATTTCCAAAACACGGCGAGCTTCATCATCTTCCCTCAAAAGCCTTTCCAGCTCGGGATCAAGCTGAAATGCTTTTTCCAATGTCATCGCCGGGTCTTCAGGAACCAGCTTGGCAATGTCATTGACCTTTGCCAGCGGAACATTCAAGACGCGGCCTACATCGCGGATCGCCATTTTTGCCTTCATCGTTCCGAACGTGATGATCTGCGCAACCCTTTCTTTCCCGTATTTTTGGATTGTATAGTCGATTACTTCCTGCCGCCGGTCCATGCAGATATCGACGTCGATATCGGGGTAGGACAAACGCTCCGGATTGATGAAACGCTCAAAAATGAGGCGAAAGCGAAGCGGCTCGATGTCTGTGATGCCAATAAGATAAGCGATAATCGATCCCGCCGCAGAGCCGCGCCCAGGCCCCATGGGAATTCCGCGGCGTTTCGCCCAGTTGATGAAATCATAAACGATCAGCATGTAATCGCACATGCCCTTCGAGGTCAGAATGCTGAATTCATGCTCAAAACGGTCGCGAACAACGCGAAGAGGATCTTTTCCGGGATTCTTTTTCTGTACCTCAGCCAGCCGCTCAGGAGTATAGCGCTTTTCAATACCGGAAACGCAGAGATCGTATAAAAACTGTTCGGTCGCTTTGACGCGCTCTTCTTTCGAATAGTTTTGATTGTTCAAGCAGGGAGGAATAAAAACTGGATAATGTTTTGTCTTGAAATCGAGTTCAAAATAGCATTTTTCAGCGATGCGCATTGATTCGGCAACCGCATCAGGCGCATCGGCAAACAATGCGCTCATCTGCGATGGGGATTTGAAATACAGCTCATGGGTAAAAAGAACCTCGCGCCTGGGATTCGGCGTGCGGCTTTTGGCCATGCCGCGCGAATCGCGCTCCCAGATTTCGCAGGGCTCGCCGGACTGAATGTTCAACAGAATCTCATGCGCTTGCCAGTCATCGCGCTCGATATAATGAATATCATTCGTTGCTACAGCGCGGATGCCCAATTCCTTCGAAAGATGCAATAAAACGGAATTGGCGCTCTCCTGGCGGGCTGCATTTTCACGCGTCTTTTGCAGCAGCCACTGTTCTTGATCGATCGCATCCAAGCGGATCTGCTCATCGCTCATTGCATGGCGCTGCAGCTCGAAATAAAAATCTTCGCCGAAGAGCTTGAGATACCACTCGATTTCCAAACGCAGCTCGGCTTCCTTTTCGGCTGCGGCAAGCCCAGCGATCGGACCATTCAAAGGGCCAGACAAGCAAATGAGCCCCTCGCGGTGAGCCGCCAGCAATTCTTTATCGATGCGCGGTTGATAGTAAAAACCTTCCAGAAAGCCACTGGATGAAAGTTTGCACAAGTTGTGGTAACCGGTCAGATTTTTAGATAGTAAGACGATCGGGCAGCCGGCAGGCTGGCCGGGAACTCGCTTCTTTTCACGCCGATCATTCGGCGCCATCCAAATTTCACAACCGATAATTGGCTTGACGCCCGCGGCTTTACAAGCTTTGTAAAAATCGACCGCTCCGTACAAATTTCCCTGGTCGGTCAAAGCAAGGGACGGGATGTTAAAAGCCTTCGCCTTTTCAGCAAGCGCATGCACCGATGCGGTGGAATCAAGAATGGAGAATTGGGAATGGACATTCAGTGGAATCCAGCATACTGAAGACTCATCGGATGGCATGGCAATACTCGTTGTAATGCCTTACTATACTGTCCCGGACTAAAAATGTGAACCATGCATGGCTCAACTATCTATTTTGACCCAAACAGCTTTCCATTGTTCATATTCCTTAGGGTGGAGCTGGTAACGAGCTATATTTCCTTCATGCAGTCCTTGCAATTCTCGTTCGACCCATTCGATAAAACGAGACCGGTCTGCCTCGGGAATCCGTTCGGCGATTTGGCGTAAATGAGCAGGCGCATGTTTTTTATCTATCAATTGACGAACAATCGCCTGCACGGCGTTTTGGATTGCTGATCGGTATTCGAAACGAAAAATATCGGGTTCGCCGATCGTTGCACGTGTGGCTGCATATAACGCACAGGAACGAAAGTAAGCCCACTCAAACACATCTCTCAATAATTCGACCTTGTTGAATTCATAAACGCCAAGCAATCCATTGATGTACGTTTTTTCAGGCACATCAATAAAAGACACCGGGCATAGGTTGTTTTTTATCAACGGAATATTTGCGGCTAACCGCGATGTGCGTTTATTTACATCATCGAACGGTTGTAAATAAGGGATCTGGACAAGGAGGAAAAAAGCTTGTTCAAACGGATCTTCGATGTGTTGGGCTTTTTCAAGCAACAAATCAAAACACTCGTTAATGGTGACAAAGATATCCAAAGGTTGGTAGACGGAGTGCGCAATTCCTACTGGAATAGAACGCACCCTGCCAGCGGCGCTTGGATCAACCAATAGATTGTCTGACAACAAAGCATGAAGATTTAAAATTGTATAACGATTGATCGCAATCTGATCCGCCATGGAAATCAGAAATTCAATGGCCGTTTTATGATTGAGAATCATTTGAGTTTCTTTCAGATCCTTTCCTGGAGCTTTTTCTCCCAATTCGAGAAGACGCTCTGTCTCTAAAAGTGAATAAGTATTACCCTCCAGACGGCTGGAATTCCATGAAAGATCAATTAAGAGACGGTTGAAAATCCGCCGCGCATAGGTTCCTGCCGGGTATTCATTGCTTTTTGATCCACCGAGCTGAGCCAACTTTTCTCGCAAGAATTTGGGAAGGTACCACGTCTCATTGGGAATATATTTTTCCAAAAATTCCCGATGGTAAATCGCTACTGTTCGAGATTGGATCGGCTGAGAGACAAGAAGCTGAACCCTTTCCCCGGCAGTACTAAGGGGTAATTCAGCAGTTTCTTTTTGAACCAAAACTGCCTGTTTAATGGATTGATACCGCCGAGCGCGACCCTTGCCAAGAGCGATGAGCTCTCCTTTCTTGACTAGGTTCGCAAGCCGCCTCTGCAACGTACGGCGAGAAATATGAGGATCGATTCCCAACATAACCTCTTCCAGAGAAGCGCCTTGCGGAAATCGATTAACCAATTCAACTAATATCTCATCATCGTTTGGATGTTGCATGCCGCCCCTTTTTCTTCATTATATGGCGCGATTTGATTATCGCGCCACATTTTGGCGCGATTCACCAAATCGCGCCAAAACCAATAAGAATTAGAGCCGCAACCACTAAAACGATTTTTGAAGAACTTCTTAACGATATACTCCGCATCGGCAGAATTAGAGGGGCCTTGACGCGGGCCCAAATTCACAATTTCTGATGGTGCGGAGTTACTGCAAAGAAACGAAAAAACAAAGCCTTTGTAAAGATTTTATTCGTCCGACGCTACTTCGGCTTCAGCTTTTGCAATAGCAGGGCTGGTCTTCAAGGACCAGAGAGGAAGCATGCAAAGCAGGACGACCACAGCACAGGCTCCCATTGCTAAAAAGAAGCTATCCCATCCCCAAGCATTCGTAATAGCCCCTAAAGGCACGCCAGCCGCTGCGGCGCCAAGATATCCGAAAAGCCCAGCGAAGCCATTGGCAGTGGCAGCTGCTTTTTTATGCGCCAGCTCGGCGCAAGCAAGTCCAATCAACATTTGCGGGCCAAAAATAAAGAATCCAAACAAGAATAGATACGCGCTATCCAATAAGGGCGCATATCCTGTCACGACTCTGAACCCCCAAATAGAAATCAGGATTCCCAAGGTAAAAATAACGTTGATGGGTGTCCTTTTGCCTTTAAACAACATATCGGATCCCCACCCGGCAACCAACGTTCCAATAAATCCGCCGATCTCAAACCAACACACGCAAGAACCGGCAATCAGACTGGAATACCCCTTGACCTCTTTTAAATACATCATCGTCCAGTCGTTGATTCCGGTGCGAATCACGTAAACGAAGAAATAAGCAATCGCCAGCATCCATATGAACTTACTGCGCAGGACATAATCCCAAAGGATCTGTTTAGCGGAAATCTCGCTTTTATCCTCGCTCAGCTGCGCCGCCGGATAATCATTACGGAATTTTTCAATGGAAGGCAATCCAAGAGACTGCGGTGTGTCGCGCATTAAAAAAATGAGGACAAAACCAATTAAAATGCAAATGGTGCCCGGAACAAACATGGCGAAACGCCATCCCATGCGCTCAGCGCAAAAAGCCGCAACGAGCGGAATAAGAGCGCCGCCCAAATTATGCGAAGTACTCCATAGGCTCCACCACCGGCCACGCTCGGATTGAGAGTACCAATGGGTCATCAATTTAGCGCAACAGGTAGCTCCCCACCCCTGAAACAGCCCATTCAATCCCCAAAACAGGGCAAACATAATAAAAGTCGATGATGCGCCAAAGAAAATATTAAATACCCCCGTGAGGATCAATCCAATCGACATGATATAACGCGGATTGGACTTATCGGCGATAATCCCGCTTAAAAATTTACTAGCCCCATAGGTCAGGCTCATGATGGTGACAAGAATGCCCAGATCCAACTTGTCCATCCCCAGGCTCTCATGCATCGCCGGCATGGCAAACGTAAAGCTTTTACGGGTAAAATAATAAAACGCATAGCCGACGTACATTGCTATAAATGTCCGCAACCGCCAATATTGATAGTTTTTTTTGATAAGCGGTTGATCTTGAATCTCTTCAAGATAGGGCGCGGGTTTTAAAAAATGAAAAAATGCCATAAGGGGCCCAAGTATAGTCTGTAATCGGCGAAAGGGTATAACCTGCTCATTGTGAGCTTGTCAACTTATTTTCGCTCAATTTTACAATTCATAAACTCAAAAATACAACGCTAAAGAATGATTATTCTATCTAACAAGCCCAGCGCATCTATTTTTGACAATGAAGTTACGAATAATTCATTTATATATTACGATCAAGCAAAAGCGAGAACAGTTAGAGGGTCGTCTCCGCCCCTTAATCACTCGCGCTACAACCAAAAATTCGAAAATGCCGGATTCATACCAACCTCCGATTTCAGGCGAACCTCACGATCCGTTTGAAAAATATCGAATCGCAGGAATTCAAAAAGAAAAAGAACCCCACGATGCTTCGGAAGGAACAGAAGCGTTTCAGCCAAAACGGCCTTCAGGATTCCTCGGATATGCGATATTGATATTAAAAAAGTTTATTGAAATTTTCGAGCATACGACTGAGCACGGTCTGACAACTTCCGCGCAAAAAGAGATATTTGAGCATCTCGCTCAATTCAAATCATCCCTGGAAATCCTAAGGAATGAAGATCGAAGCCAAGACTCACTTTTTCTAAATCAGCTGGCTCAGATTTGGCATCTTTTGCTCGATGATTCCTATTCCTTCCGGCGCAACACATTGCTTTCAGTGAAAGTCCGAGCCTTCATTAAAAAGCTTCAGCATCACTCAGAGCGGCAGGGGCACTCCCTTGGTTATTACCTCACCGAATACGCTGGTCAAAAATGGCTACCGTTTCCCTATATGGATATGATCCGCCATCTCCACATGGAAAGCATGAAAAACCAGGAAAACAGCCATCTTGCCACCTGGTCGAAAGATGTCGATGAAATGCTTCTGATCATCAAGCCCCTGCCGCAGAACTAGCAGTCAGCATTCCAAATTATGCATAAAATGCTTATGATGATGCATAAAGCCGCATTGGTTTAAGAAAAAATATGACGAAGTTTCAAATTCCTAAAGGCACTTTCGATATTCTTCCCTATGGCGCCGAAGAGCCGTGGCAGCTCTCTTCGTTGTGGAGCTATGCTGAAGACGTCATCCGCTGCACCGCTTTGGAATACGGCTACAGAGAAATCCGCACTCCTATCTATGAACAGACGGAACTATTCAACCGAGGCGCCGGAGAAAGCAGCGATATCGTGATGAAAGAGATGTTTACCTTTGAAGATAAAGGCGGAAGATCTATGTCGCTGCGCCCTGAAGGAACCTCCGCCGTCATGCGCGCGTTTGTCGAAAACAATCTTTCGCAACTCAGACCCGTCCACAAACTTTTTTATATCGCCCCGATGTTCCGCTACGATCGACCCCAGGCAGGACGATATCGCCAGCACCATCAATTTGGCGTCGAGGCGATCGGCGTTTCGAATCCCGCGCAAGATGCGGAAGTAATTGATCTGTTATGCGAGACGTACCGCCGTCTCGGGCTGAAAGATTTGACAGTCGAACTCAATTCAGTAGGCGATGTTCCTAGTAGAATTGCATTCAAAGAGGCTTTGCAAAACTATTTACGGCCCCATTTTCAGGAACTGTCTCCGGACAGCCAAACCCGATTCGAGAAAAATCCTTTGCGCATACTCGATTCCAAAGACCCCAAAGACCGCGAGATTCTTAAAAACGCGCCCTCGATCTTGGAATCGCTTTCCGAATCGGCAAAAGCTCATTTTGATGAGTTGCGCCTTTTATTAGATGAATGCAGCATCGCGTATCATATCAATGACCGGATCGTCCGCGGCCTCGATTATTACAATAAGACAGTGTTCGAAGTGACCGCGAAAATCGCCGGGGCTCAAAATGCGCTAGGCGGAGGCGGACGCTACGACGGACTAATCGGTTCATTCGACGGTCCAGATTTACCTGGCGTAGGATTTGGAACAGGAATCGAGCGCATACTGCAAACAATGGTTTCGCAGAATATTCCCTTGCCCCAGGAAATGAGGCCTCTTGCATACATCATTCCATTCGGCGATGAAGCAAAAGCCCCCTGCTTCAAATTAGCAACTGCATGCCGGCATCAAAAAATTCCAGCTGAAATTGACTTGCAATCAAAAAAAATTCAAAACGGATTGCAAAATGCTATCAAGCTTTCAGCCAAAATTTGCGTGATTATCGGATCAGAAGAACTGAAAAAAGGTGTCGCGCAAATCAAATATCTCGAAAGCCGCCATCAGGAAGAGATTCCTCTGGACGGGCTGATCAGCTTTTTGAAGGAACAGCTATGAACCGAGTTCTTACCGCGACCGCTTTTTTTCTTTTTTGCTCTGTCTCTCTTGTTGCTGATGAAGAGACTGCAGATCTAGCAAAACTTTCCGAAGCCATGGGACATCTCATCGGTAAAAACCTGCATTCTTCCGGCATCCCAATCGATGTCGATGCCCTTGTCCGCGGAATGAAAAAGGGATGCAATGAAGAAGGATGTTCGCTTTCTGAAGACGAGTGTTTGCAGGCAATCGCCGATTTGCAGGAAAAAGCACTCTCCATTGAATCAGAAAAAAACCTATCCCAAGCGAACGAATTTTTGAAAAACAATCAAAAACAAAAGAACATCGTCAGCATCGAAAATAACAAGCTGCAATACCAAATCCTCAAAGCCGGATCGGGCAACGCTGTGCAAAAATACAATTCCCCATTAGTACGCTATCAGGGGCATTACCTCAATGGGCAATCTTTTGGCTCATCTGAAGGCGACGAGATGGTCGCGCTCGATGACACAATCGAAGGATTCAGCAAAGGCATTGTGGGCATGAAAGAAGGCGAACGGCGTGTTATATATGTACACCCCGATTTGGGTTACGGCCCGCACAGCCTGTCGATGCCAAACGCCCTGCTGGTTTTTGAGGTTGAACTGATCAAAGCCGATGTTTCCATGCAAGCGCAGGAAGCCAACAATTCCGAAGATTCGCTTCGCGATGCCGAGACATCCATTCAATGAAAGTGATTCTATTCCATCCGCAAATCCCTCAAAATACTGGCAACATTGCGAGAACATGCGCTGTAACGGGGGCTAGTTTAGTGCTTGTACGTCCCCTAGGCTTCAGTACGGCGAGCCGCCATCTCAAGCGTGCCGGTCTCGACTATTGGAACGACATCCAGGTGGAAGAAATTGACGATCTCATGCTTTATCTCCAGGAATCGGCTGCTCCATTTTTCTTCTTTTCATCGAAGGCGAGCCGCCTGTATACCGAAATCAAATACACGCCGGATACTCAATTAATCTTTGGGTCAGAGACATCCGGACTTGATGATTCATTGTGGCAAAAATGGCCGGATCGATTTTATCGGATTCCCATGAAACCGGGAGCGCGCTGCCTCAATTTGTCCTGTTCAACAGCAGTTGTTCTCTATGAAGGATTACGCCAGCTAAATCCAGACCTTAATCGTTGAAGAACTCCTCCCTGAAAGGAGGAGATTCTTCCGCCGCTCAAGGAACCGAAGCAGCTGTAAGCTGCTTTCGCTTGTTAAGTAGCTTGGCCTTGACCCGCCCCTGAAGGGGCCGGGATTGCGGCAAGCGATGCGTTCAAAGAGTGATGAACGCGCTATTTAGGGTCTGTGAAACAATAAAGTGGGCGATTTGGCTGCGTCAAAGCCCGTATAATCGACGATCGCAAACGGGCGCGTATTGCATTAATACGTACCCGTTTGCGAAGCCTTGCGGTCGTC
>Ga0153915_10002152_pt1 | contig 18089 bp, 13 predicted proteins | sample Opewatmetagenome_2_FD_107003 | JGI IMG/M metagenome (GOLD analysis project Ga0153915, IMG submission 107003) | Freshwater wetland microbial communities from Ohio, USA - Open water 3 Core 3 Depth 3 metaG | ecosystem: Environmental > Aquatic > Freshwater > Wetlands | place: USA: Ohio, Lake Erie...
ACACAAGGTTCTTGGACCCTTTGGTGGGATCCAGACGATTGTCGCGAAGCTCCCGCACCAGGGCTAGGGTCAGGCTGCTGGTCCTCGATGTTCCCTCTTCATCTTTCACGATGTCGGGTGCATCATGCGACAGGTCGGAGATCTTCACTCTCTCGTTGCGGTAGGTCAAGAAGCCCTGGAGAGCGTAAATGAGGGGGCGTCCGCCCGTAATACTTCCTCCCAGTCTTCCCTCCGTCCAGTCAGGCAAGTAGCGTTCCTGATTGTAAATATTAAATCCCACGGAATTATCCGTGTCATAGACCCTCGGGTCAAAGCAGGCTAGGTCGAACCTCTGCCTCTTCTGAGCGATCTCTGCCGTGAGGGAAACCCGCAGGCCCTTTCCCAGAAAATTGCTTTCGGCGATCTGGGCCATCCCCATCACGCCGTCGACGGACCCATAACCGCCGCCAAGCGAAAAGGTGCCGGTCATCTTCTCTTTCACCCCCACCTTCACCACCAGCGAATCCTCGGCACTACCAGGCGTGGTGTCGACATTTACCTCTTCGAAGAATCCCAGGGCACCGAGGGCCTCCTTCCCACGGCGCACGGCGCGGTTATCGAAAACCTCCGATTCCGCCAGCCGAAATTCGCGGCGGATCACATTGTCCCGGGTACGATTATTGCCGCTGATCTCCAATCGCTCCAGCTTCATCTGCCTTCCTTCCTGGACGGAGAGCTTGATACGCACCAGCAACTTCTCCCGATCCAGGTCGGTTAATGGGGCGACATCCGCGAAGATATATCCTTTTTCCCCATATTTATCGGTAATGGAGAACATGTCGCGCTGCAAGGTTTCGTAGCTGAAGACCTCACCCTGCTTTGTTTTCAGGCCCTCCATTAACTGTTCGGTGAGGAAAACCGTATTGCCTGACATCGCCACCTCCCCTACCTTATACTGGGGCCCCTCTTCAATATGAATGCTGATCCGAATCTTGGTTTCCTTCTTATCGATCTCCACCTGGGGCTCACCGATTTTAACATCCAGGTAGCCGTTGTTCATATAGAAAGCTTTCAGCCGATCGACATCCGCCTTCAGATCGGAGCCCTTCAACGTCCCAAAAAAGAAGAAGAGGAGGAGTTCCTTCGTCTTCATTTGCTTCTTCAGCTTGCCGTCGCTGAAAGCCTTGTTTCCACTAAAGACGATATCCGTGACCTGGAATTTTCCCCCCTCGTTGATCTGGAAGATCACCTTCGCCTCGTTTTCCGATACCGGTTCCACGACCGGCTTGACCGCTACCGTGTAGTATCCCTGCTCTTCATAGAAGAGGCGAATCTTCTCTGCGTTCTGCTGGAGGATCAAGGGGTTCGCGATGGAACCGAGGGGCAGATCCACTTTCTCCAGGATCTTACTTGTCTCCAATTTCTGGTTCCCCTGGAGGACGATCTCTTTGATGTAAGGCTTTTCCTTGACCAGAACCGTAAGCTTCAATCCCCCCTCGAATCCCTCTGCATCCACCGCCACCTGGTCAAAGTATCCCATGCCGTAAAGGGCCTTCACATCTTCCCGCAATTTCTCCACTGAGAACTCCTCACCCACCTTGGTCTTCATCTTATACAGGATCGTGGCCGTTTCGATCTTCCGATTTCCTCTTACAGATATCTCCTTAATGAGGATTTTCTGCGGTTCCTCTGAAAAGGCGAGAGGAGCATAAAAGATGAAGGGTAGGGAGAGGAAGAAAAAAATCGTGAGTCGCTTGAGTGTCCGCTTAGGCAAGGATGATTGGGTGTGCAAGGGGTAAGGTGGCGGCCGCACGTTATCACTTAGATGCGCTCGAGTGAATAAAAAAACCCTCTTCAACGAGGGCTCAGGCACACAACTCGGGCTTTAAGGTCATTTTTTCGTCTCTAAGGCATGGCTCAACTCAAACTGAAGGGCATCGGAGCCCAATTTCACCGTTATCGTACCCCCTTCGGCAAACCTTCCTTTCAAAACTTCCTCGGCTAAAGGATCTTCAATGAAGCGCTCAATAGCTCGCCGTAGCGGTCTGGCTCCATAGGTTGGATCGTAGCCTTCGCGGATGAGGAAGTTCTTTGCGTCTTCTTCCAGAAGGAGGCTGAGGTTTTTCTCTTCCAGCTGCACCTGGATGCGTTTGATCATCAGATCGACAATCTCGACCATGTGATTTCGATCCAAGGTGTGAAAGACGATGACCTCATCGATACGATTGAGCAGTTCGGGATTGAAGGTACGCTTCAATTCGCTGAGGACCATTTCCTTCATCTTCTTGTAGGGTATTCTTCCTTCCTCCCCCTTGGAAAAACCCAAGGTAGCGGCGTTCCCGATTTGTCGGGCCCCTAAATTCGAGGTCATGATCACGACGGTGTTCTTGAAATCGATCAATTTCCCCGTATTATCCGTGAGATGTCCATCCTCCAGCACTTGCAGAAGAAGATTAAAGACCTCAGCATGGGCCTTCTCAATCTCATCCAGAAGGATCACCGAGAAGGGATGGCGTCTCACCTTCTCCGTCAGATGAGACGAATCTTCGTAGCCCACATACCCGGGAGGCGCCCCAGTGAGACGCGAGACCGAAAACTTCTCCATATATTCGGACATATCAATCCGAATCAATGCATCTTCGGTCCCAAAGAGAAATTCCGCAAGCGCCTTTGCCAGCTCGGTCTTACCGACGCCGGTTGGCCCCAGGAAGATGAAGGAACCTACGGGTCTCCGGGGGTTCTTAAGGCCAGCTCGGGAGCGACGAATGGCCCGAGATACGGCTCGAATCGCCTCTTCTTGTCCTATCACCCGATTATGAAGCTCCGATTCCATTCTCAGGAGTTTCTCTGACTCTTCCTCCTCGATCTGGAAGAGGGGAATCCCGGTCCAGCGCGATACCACATAAGCGATATCCTCATCGTTGACCACGATTTTTTCCTTCGCCCGCGATTCCTTCCACCGAAGCTTCTTCTCTTCCAACTCGATCTTGGCCTTCCTCTCCGTGTCCCGAATCCGGGCCGCTACCTCGAAGGCTTGGGTCCGGATGGCCTCATCTTTCTGCTGCCTGAGCCTCTCCGCCTCCATCTCCAGCTCCTGAAGCTCAGGCGGGAGGGTGAGGCTCTTCAATCGAGCCCGAGAGGACGCCTCATCGATGACATCGATAGCCTTATCGGGAAGGAATCGGTCTGCGATATACCTCTGGGAGAGCCGCGCGGCAGCAGCGAGCGCCTCGTCGGTGATCGTGGCAGAATGGTGGGCCTCATAACGATCCCGGATCTCTCGGAGGATGCGGATGGTTTCATCCACGGAAGGAGCCTCGACCAAGATCGCCTGGAATCGCCGTTCGAGGGAACGATCCTTTTCGATATAGCGCCGATATTCATCCAGGGTCGTGGCCCCGATTACCTGGATTTCGCCCCGGGCCAGGGCCGGCTTCAGCATATTGGAGGCATCGATGGCCCCTTCCGCTGCTCCAGCACCCACCAGGGTATGAAGCTCATCGATAAAGATGATGATGTTGCTGGCTTGCTGAACTTCTTTCAAAACGGCCTTCAGCCGTTCTTCGAACTGTCCCCGATACTTGGTCCCGGCCACCAAGGCAGCCAGATCCAGCATTACTACGCGCCGATTCAGCAAAGTCTCCGGGATATTGTTACGCACGATCCGCTGGGCCAGCCCCTCGACAATGGCGGTCTTTCCCACTCCTGCCTCCCCGATGAGGACCGGGTTATTCTTCGTCCTTCGAGAAAGGATCTGGATCACCCGCTCGATCTCCATCTCCCTTCCGACGATGGGATCAAGCCTTTCCTGCCGAGCCAAAGCGGTCAGGTCTCGTCCGAACTCATCCACCGTGGGAGTACGGGACTGGGTAGCTGGGCGAGAGCTCTTCTCTCCCAACAATTCCAAGGCCAACGATCTGGCGGCGGCTTCGGTAACCCCATTCTCTTGAAGCACCAGAGAGGCAATTCCTTCCCCTTCTTTGACTAAGCCTAGTAGCAAATGCTCGGTACCGATATAATTATGGCCCAAAGATCTGGCCTCGAGGATGGCCAATTCCAATACTTTTTTCCCTTGCGCCGAGAAAGGAATCTCCCCTGCGGGAATCTCTTTCGATCCCGCCGAAAATCCCTTTTCCACCTCTGCCTTCAGCAGGGACATATTGAGCCCCATCTTCTTCAGGATCGCCAAGGCAAGCCCATCCCCTTCACGGATGAGACCCAAAAGAAGGTGTTCGGGACCCACGAAATTGTGCCCCAGCCTGATCGCTTCTTCGCGGGCAAAGATGATGACCTTTCGTGCTCTTTCTGTAAATCTCTCAAACATGGAAAATGTGTCTCCTATTTCTTTTTCTCCGAATTCTATTATAGGGTACCTTCGGAATTCGTCAAGTCCAAATCACAGGGATCCGGAAAAAGGGCACTGTAAGGCTTCTACGAGGGATGCCCCACGATAGTGCCGTCCGCCATCTTGATAGTTCGATGGGTGGAGGAAGCTAGTCCTTCATTATGGGTGACCATAATAATGGTGAGGTTCCTCTCCCGATTGAGCCGCAAGAGCAGCTCAAAGATACCCTTGCTGCTCGCTCCGTCCAGGTTCCCCGTGGGCTCATCTGCCAGGATCACGGAAGGGCAGGTAGCCAAAGCCCGAGCTACTGCTACTCTCTGTTGCTCTCCACCGGAGAGTTCGGCCGGCTTATGCAGCAGGCGATGGGAGAGATGTACCTCCTCCAGAATGGATATGGCGGCCCTCTTTGCCTCTTCCCTGGACATCCGGGCAATGAGGGCCGGCATCATCGTATTTTCGAGGGCGCTGAATTCAGAAAGCAGGTGATGGAATTGGAATACGAAGCCGATAGTTCGGTTGCGGAAGGAGGCTAATCCCTCGTCGGAGAGGCGAAAGAGGCTGGATTTTTCATAGATGATGTCCCCGGAGGTCGGCCGATCCAGGGCTCCCAAGAGATGCAGGAGGGTACTCTTGCCGACCCCTGATGGTCCCACAATGGAGATAAATTCCCCTCGCCCAACTCTCAGATTTACCCCTTTGAGAACGGGGATGGCGATCCCTCCCAGCCAGTAGGACTTCTTCAGATCTTTGACCTCGATGAATTCACTCATAGCGGATGGCCACCACCGGATCTAACTTGGCCGCTTGCCGAGAAGGATAGATGGTGGCGAGAAAACTGATTAGCAGGGCGGAAAGGGAGACCATAACGAAATCCAAGGGCTTCATCAATACGGGGAGGGAGTCGATATAATATACATCTTCAGGCAACTTGATGAATTTATAAGTGTCCAGCGCCCAGCAGGCCCCAAACCCGAGAAGACAGCCCAGGACGGTTCCTACCAGTCCGATTACCATTCCCTGTACCATGAAGATGGACATGATGCTTCGCGAGGTGGCGCCCATCGACTTCAAGATGCCGATATCTCGCCCTTTCTCCATCACCATCATAATCAGGGTACTCACGATATTAAAGGCAGCTACCAACACGATCAAGACCAAGATAATGAACATGGTAATCTTCTCTAATTTCAGGGCGGAGAAGAGGTTTCGATTCATCTCCATCCAATTTCTCGTCCAGTACGAGAATCCCAGGAGCCTCTGAATTCGATCCCCGACCGCCTTCGCTCGATAGATGTCGTCCAGCTTCACCTCAACCCCACTCACCGCCGATCCCATCCGAAAGAACTGTTGGGCCGCGGGGATGGAGATATAGGCCAGGCTCGCATCGTACTCATACATGCCCACCTCGAAGATCCCCACCACCTGAAATCTCTTCACTTTAGGCATGAGGCCCATGGGAGTGGAAATGCCCCCCAGGGGAGACACCACATTGATTGGATCCCCCAGGGAAACACCCAAATGGCGCGCCAATTCGCGGCCCAGGATGATACCATCCCCTGAGGTTCCTTTCTTTCTCAGATCAGAAAGGCTGCCCTGCTTGATGTTCTTGGCCAGGTCCGTCACGCTTCCCTCGCTCCCGGGGTTGATCCCTCGAAGCACGACCCCGGATACATTATTCTCGGAAGTCAACATGACCTGGTTGAGAGTGAAGGGAGCCGCCTCCACCACATGCTCGACTCCCTTTATCTTGTCCATGACTTCTCCCGGGGTGTCCATTCCTCTTGCCCCTAACTTGAGTATGACCAGGTGGGCATTGGTCCCCAAAATCTTGGTGCGGAGATCGTTCTCGAACCCGCTCATCACGGAAAGAACGATGATCAGGGCCATCACCCCCAGGGTGACGCCTCCGATGGAAATCAGCGTAATCAGGGAAACAAAGGCTTGCTTTCGTTTGTTTTTCAGATACCTCAAGGCGAGAAACAGCTCGTAGGGAAAGGCCATCATGCCCTCTCCGGGCGCATATGGGGAAAGAGGATCACATCGCGGATGGAGGCTGAGTGGGTAAAAAGCATAACCAGGCGGTCGATTCCGATCCCCTCTCCGGCGCAAGGAGGCATTCCGTATTCTAAGGCCCGGATGAAATCCTCATCAATTGCCTGGGCTTCTTCATCCCCGAGTTCCCGCTGCCGGGCCTGTTCCTCGAAGCGCCTTCTCTGCTCCAGGGGATCGTTCAACTCGGAGTAAGCATTGGCCACCTCCAGCCCCCCAATGAAGAGCTCGAATCGGTCCACAAAGGGAGAGCCATCCTTTTTCTTCTTGGCCAGGGGAGAAAGCTCTAAGGGATAATCCAGGATAAAGGTGGGCTGAATCAACTGAGTCTCCACTTTAGCCTCGAACAGCTCACCCAGGACCTTTCCCCACCCCATACCTTTTTCGCCAAGATTCAGCCTGCGACCCAGATCTAAGATGGCCTCAGGCGATGCCACGTCCTTTGGGGCAATTCCGCCGATCTCGACCAGGGAATCCACGAGGGTGTAGCGAGGCCAGGGAGGCTCCAAACTGATCCTATTCCCCTTGAATTCAAGCTCCAATCTCCCCAGGGCTCGCGTTCCGATCTGACAAATCAACTCTTCCGTCAACTCCATCAGTTCCTTGTAATCGGAATAGGCCTGATAGAATTCCAACATGGTGAATTCCGGGTTGTGCTGGGTGGAGATGCCCTCGTTGCGGAAGTTGCGATTGATCTCATAGACTCGATCCAATCCTCCCACGATCAGTCGCTTGAGATAGAGTTCGGGCGCAATGCGAAGATAAAGGTCCATATCCAGAGCATTGTGATGGGTAAGAAAAGGACGAGCAGAGGCACCGCCGGCCAGGGGCTGCATCATGGGCGTCTCGACTTCCAGAAAGCCCCGTGCATCAAAGAAGTCCCGCACCGCTCCGATGATCGCGCTCCGAAGACGGAAGATCCTGCCTACCTCTGGATTGGCCAAAAGATCCAGATACCTCTGGCGATAGCGTATCTCCACATCTGAAAGGCCATGCCATTTTTCAGGGAGTGGACGAAGGGATTTCGACAAGAGCTCGAACTCCTTCACCCATATGCTTAACTCGCCCGTCTTGGTGCGAAAGAGCTTGCCCCGCAGTCCAATCAGATCTCCAATGTCGAGCCGTCTGAAGAGGCCGTAGCCTTGGGCCCCGATCTCTTCCGCACGAAAGTAAGCCTGAATGCGCCCGCTCCGATCCTGAATATGGGCGAAGGAGGCCTTCCCATGCCTACGCAGGGACATGATCCGACCCGCCAGACTAACCGGGATCTCCGGTTGGAATTTCTCTTCCTCCCACGATCCATACCGCGAGAGGAGGTCTCTTGCCAGATCTTTCGCCTCGTAACGATGGCCATAGGGATCGATCCCCGCCTCTCTTAACTCCTTCAGTTTCCTTCTTCTCTCGTCGATGAGCTCATTCAGCTCTTCCACGCTCTCTCCTCTCTGGGCTCGCATTATAGGGAGAAATTCCGCGCCTGTCAAGGCTTACCAATAGAGCCTCAAGGCTGCCTTACTCCCTTAAGTCCCCTCTTGAGTGCATTCGGAGAAGCTGGTGAAGGATCAGCTCTGCCCCACCGGGAAGGGGGGAGTCTGGCTAAAGGAGGGCATTTCCTCCTGGGGCTGGCGCATAAGGGGAACTGAGGGGCGTGCGTTAGTGGGTGAGGCTCGGGGATTGTCGCAGAAAAGATTCGATGAAGGGATCAAGCGCCCCGTCCAGGACTGCGTCCACATTGCTGGTCTCATATCCCGTGCGGTGATCCTTCACCAGCTGATAAGGGGCTAATACGTAGGAGCGGATCTGGCTTCCCCAGCCGATTTCCTTTTTCTCTCCCTCCAATTCGGCCATCTTTTCCTGCTGCTCTCGCTGGTAACGCTCATAGAGGCGGGCCCTGAGTACCTTCATGGCCATCGCCTTATTCTTATGCTGGGACCGTTCATTCTGGCAGGTAACCACAATCCCAGTGGGAATGTGAGTGATGCGCACGGCGGAATCCGTCACATTCACGTGTTGACCCCCCGCACTACTCGAACGGAAGGTATCAATGCGGAGGTCGCTCTCGCTGATCTGGACCTCGATATGATCCTCGATCTCTGGAAAAACGAATACCGAAGCGAAAGAGGTGTGCCTTCGCTTGTTAAAGTCAAAGGGGGATATGCGGACCAATCGATGAACCCCGCTCTCCGATTTCAGATAACCATAAGCATGGAGCCCACTAATGGTCACCGTGGCGCTCTTGATGCCCGCTTCCTCCCCCGGTTGGATATCGATCACCTGGGCCTTGTATTTTCGATCTTCCGCCCACCGCAGATACATGCGCAGGAGCATCTGGGCCCAATCCTGGGATTCGGTTCCGCCGGCTCCCGCATTGATCGACAGGATCGCGTTCCCCTGGTCATGCTCTCCCCCCAATAGAAGCTGCAGCTCCCAGGAGGATACCTCCTGCTCCAGGCCGGCCACGGCCTCTGCGACCTCCGGCAGGATGCTCTGGTCCTCTTCCTCTGCGGCAAGGCGAAGCAAGACGCCCTGATCTTCTATCTTCCTGGTTAAGCTATCAAGCGTAAAGAGGGACGCTTCCAGCTCACTACGTTCCTTCAAGAGAACCTGCGCCTTGTCCGGATCCTTCCAAAGATCTGGATGGGCCAGGGTTGCCTCCAACTCGGCCAATCTCTTCCTTTTCTTTTCCGAGTCAAAGATATCCCCTGAGGCCTACTATTTTTACCTCCAGATCAGCCAGTCTCTTCTGCAATTCCGCGATCATGGCTGTGTCTCCTCCTCTGCCCCCTATTTCCTATTGCGCCCTTTTTGCCCTCGCCCAAATGGGGATCGTGCGGCTGAGAATGAGGGCCAGAGTGACCAGAAGACAGCACTCTGCAAAGATGTTACCGTATCGTGCATAAAAGGTAGAACCGTTCGATAGCGAGATGCTAACAACGAAATGATCCTCGCTGAAGAGAGAGGAGGCTTGGACGATCCTCCCCTGAGGGCTAATGACTGCAGAGATGCCAGTATTTGCCGCCCGTACCAGATAGCAGCCGTTTTCAACCGCCCGCGCAACGGCCGTGGAAAGATGTTGATACGGGGCCGCGCTCCTCCCGAACCAGGCATCATTGGTGATGTTGACGAGGAAATCCGCTCCTCCCATCCGGATCCTTCGCGCCAGATCGGGGAAGATGGCCTCAAAGCAAATGGTCACACCGAACCTGGCACCGGGGAGGGAAAAGATCTTCACCTCTTTCCCGGCACTGAAATCACCAATCCCCGCCGTCAACTTGCTGAGGAAGGAAAACAACCCCCCCAGAGGTACATACTCTCCGAAGGGAACCAGATGGATCTTATCATATTTTTCGAGCGAATCCTTGCCCGGCGAAAGGAGAAAGGCGCTATTGAAATACAAGACTGTCCCCTTCCGCTCAAAGTCTGGACTTCCCACCAGGAGGAAAGAGTCAGTCTGGTTGGCCAGTGACTGCAACTCTCTCTGCAATGTCACCTCGGCCCGGAGGTAGAAGGGAAGTGCCGTCTCAGGCCATACGATCAGATCGGGCGAGGATAGGGCGGCCCCTTTCGTCAGCTTCTTATGAACTTCGAAGGCCTCTTTCCGCCGCGTAGGATCCCACTTGAGGCCCTGCTCGATGTTTCCCTGGATGACCCCCACCTTCATCCTTTTTCCCTCCTCCGGTTTCTGGAGGCGTAGGTGTCCGTAGGTGAGGGTGAAGAGCAGGGCGATCCCAGCACAAAGGAGGGGCTTCCAGGCCAAGGAGAATCGAGGGACCTGCAGCAGGACGAATGCGATCGTGGCGTTGATCAGGACAATGAGAAAGGAAAGGCCATAGATGCCCGTTAAAGAGGCCAACTGCAGAAAATGAGGGCTACGATATAGGGAATATCCCAGAAGGTTCCAGGGAAAGCCAGAAAACAAGTAGGTGCGAAGGAATTCGAGGGAAACCCACAGGGACGACAACAGCAAGACCCCTCGCCAGTCCGCCAATAATCGAAACCGGCAGGAGAGGAACGAGAACAGCCCAAAGTAGACGGATAGGTACAAGGAAAGGGCAAGCAAGGCGAGAAAGCTGAGCGGATAAGAAAGGCCTCCATAGTTGACCATCGCGTGGGTAACCCAGGAGATGGAAGCCAGATAAAAGACCATCCCGGTGACCAGTCCAAGGAGGAAGCCTTTCCAGGGGGGCATTTCGCGAATGCAGACCAGGAGCGGAAGGAAAGCAATCCACACCAAACTCTCCACGTCCGCTCGGGGAAAGGCCAAGAAGAGCAAGATGCCGCTGAGGAGAGAGAAAAAAAGGGGAAGCACTCTCGCTGCCTGCGCCATTTTGAAGCTCCCCGCAAGAGGATTGCGAGGAATCCTCGAATGCAAGGAATCCTTTTCTATCACTTTTCGCTCGCCAAGACACGCAGCAGAGCTGCGAGGATTGCCTTCGCCATGCATTCTTGGATCCCCCAGAGAGCGCGAGATCCTGAAATGTAAGGAATTCTGGAATCTATTTTGCGTTCGCTCGCAGATCCCGCATGAGGCGGCGGGGATTGCCCTCGCCATGCATTCTCAGCGTAAACAAAAGGTTACATAGAAGTAGAGGAAGGGCCCGGTAAAGAGAAGGCTATCGACTCGATCCAGGAAACCTCCGTGCCCTGGGATCAGGGAACCGGAGTCTTTCACCTCCAGACCCCTTTTGAGAAGGGATTCCGAGAGATCTCCCAGTTGGCCCATAATACCCAGGAGGATTCCCAGAATCAGCGCATGCAGGGATTCCAATCCCGCGAAAAACCACCACTTGGCAAGAAAAGAGGCACCCAGACTGGAGAGGAGGCCGGCAATGCTCCCCTCAATCGATTTGCCCGGGCTCAGGTCTGGGCAGAGCTTGTGCCGCCCAAAATTGATTCCCATATAGAAAGCCCCTGCATCGCCTGCCCAGGTAACCAGAAAGAGGTAATAGATATAAGTGGCTCCTTCGGGCATCTTCCGCAAAAGGGGCAGGAAACTCAACAGGAGGACAAGATAAAGGATGCCCAGGAGAGTGGCTCCTGCCCCTTGAATTCGCAGCCGGAAATCATCTTCTCGGACGAGCAAAGATACCAAGAATGCGATGAGAAGGAAGGCCAGGGAGACCAAGAGGCCATCCCGACCCCAATAGCCCGAAAAAATGAGAAAGCTGAGGGCCCATCCCCCAAGAAGCCCGAGGGACTTTAAGGGGCGGATGCCTTTTATTTCCAGCAGGAGGAAGATCTCATAAAGTCCGACCAGGACGGCCACGGAGAGGACAAAAAAAAAGAGAAGGGGAGATCCGAATTTTACCAAAAGAAAAAAGAAGGGGATGAAGAAGATGGCGCTGAGGATCCTCTTAAGGTGCATCATGGCCTCTTTTGGAAACTCCCGGGACGGATCTTGAGGATGCTATGACCTCCTTCTTGGGCTTCACCCTCCGGCATTGTTCACCGGTCATCCCGAAGCGCCGCTCCCTTTGTTGGTAGGCAGAGATCGCTTTGGAGAGATCCCGCGGGGTGAAATCAGGCCAAAAGGTAGGGGTAATCCAGAGCTCGGCATAGGCGAGCTGGTAGAGGAGGAAATTGCTGATCCGCATCTCTCCCCCGGTGCGTATGAGGAGATCGGGATCCGGCAAGCTGGCGGTGTAGAGGAAACGCCCGAACGACTCCTCATTCAGATCTTCCCGACTCATCCGGCCGCTCTCCACTGCAAGAAGTATGGATTTTGCGGCATCCACGATCTCGGTTCGACCTCCATAATTCAAGGCCAAATTCAGGATCAATCCCTTATTCTCTCGGGTATGGGCAATCGCCTCTCTCATCTGCCTTTGGGTGGAGGCTGGAAGACCTTCCATCCTGCCGACGGTGCGCAATTGCACATCGTTAGACATCAGTCCACCGATCTCCCGCTGGATGAACTCTTCGAAGAGCAACATGAGAGCCGAGGTTTCGCTTTTCGGCCTTCTCCAGTTCTCCATCGAAAAAGTATAGAGGGTCAAGACCTCGATCCCCCATTGACCACAAGCCTGGACGATCTCGCGCGCGGCCTTCACTCCTGCCCGATGGCCCACTATGCGCGGAAGTCCCCTCTTCTGAGCCCATCTGCCGTTCCCATCCATGATGATGGCAATGTGGCGAGGGAGATCTTCCTTCTCCTGATCCTCTCGCTGATGTCCCTTATCCTTCCCGATCAAGTTCGCCGCCTCTGGCTCGTTTCGCTCAAAATCGCCTCTTTTTTTCGCCTGATCTTCATCTTGATCCCGCGGCGATAGCGACAAGCGGGTCCTTGTGCATGCGAAGGATCGCCTTATAATCCGCAACGATCATTGACTCGAAACGATCACGACAACCGACTCCAGTAGGGTCGGGCATGTCCAAAATGGTGAGACCGGAAAGAGAAACCGACGACATTTGCAAGCTGATAAGGTGATCTGGGGGAAAGGATTCAGATCCCTTCAGAACTCCAGTATCTCCTTCTCTTTCTTGACGAGGAATCCCTCCAATTGTTCGATATATTGATTTGTCAGTTCCTGGACATGATCCAAAGCTTTGTGAAGCTCGTCTTCGGAGATTTCCTTTTTCTTCTCCTGATTCTTGATCTCCTCATTCGTGTCCCGCCTTATATTCCGAATGGCAACCCGGCCCTCCTCTCCCATTTTCTTCACTATCTTCACCAGTTCCCTCCTCCGCTCCTCCGTGAGCGAAGGGATGTTCAGCCGGATGATTTTGCCGTCATTGGAAGGGGTAATTCCGAGGTCTGATTTTAAGATGGCCCTCTCGATTGCGGAGACGAGGGAGCTATCCCATGGCTGAATAGCGATCAGGCGGTTTTCCGGCACCGACAAGGCCGCCACCTGGTTCAAAGGAAGGACACTGCCGTAGGCATCCACGTGAATTCCGTCGAGAAGCGAAAGAGACGCCCTTCCCGTGCGTATACTCGCAAAGGCCTTCTGCGTGACCTCCAGGGATTTTTTCATTTCCTTTTCTGTCTCGCTATAGAGCTCTCGCAGCGTCATCTCAATCCCCCCTCACCAAGGTGCCCACCCTTTCTCCCCTCATCAAACGCAAAAGAACACCCTTTTCCAACAGATTGAACACCACGATAGGAAAGGAGTTGTCCATGCAGAGGGAGATAGCAGTGGAGTCCATTACTCCCAACTTCCGGTTCAACACGTCAATGTAACTCAGCTCGTCAAACTTGACGGCATCCGGCACTTTCAAGGGATCGGCGCTATAGACTCCGTCCACTCTGGTGGCCTTCAGGATGACCTCCGCCCCCACCTCCATGGCCCTCAAGGCAGCCGCAGTGTCCGTGGTGAAGTAAGGATTCCCAGTTCCCCCCACAAAGATCACCACCCTGCCTTTTTCGAGATGGCGTATGGCACGGCGACGGATAAAGGGCTCCGCAATTTCTTTCATTTCTATGGCGGTTTGAACTCGAGTATTCACCCCCAGCTTTTCCAAGCTATTCTGGAGGGCCAAACCATTGATCACCGTGGCCAACATCCCCATATAATCCGCGGAGGCCCGGTCCATGCCACGGGAGGAGGCGGCTAGTCCGCGGAAGATATTCCCGCCTCCGACCACCGCCGCCAGCTGAATGCCCAGTTCGTGGACCCCGTGGATCTCTTCGGCGATGTAATTCACCACTTCAGGGTCGATGCCGAAGCTACTGGTGCCCGAAAAGGCTTCCCCGCTCAGCTTCAGCATCACCCTGCGATAAACCGGTCCCATTCCGGTCATGAGGGTCCCATCCTGCCTTTGGAATTAGGATGCAATCCCTTCCGGGATTTCGCAGGTCCGTTTCGGCAGTCCTTCTCCCAACTGATAGCGGGAGAATCGGCGAACCACGATGTTCTCTCCCAGACGGGCAATATGGTTCTGTATCAGGGTCTGGACTTTGATATCCGGATCTTTGACGAAAGGCTGATCCAAAAGGCAAACGTCCGCATAGAATTTCTCCAGCTTCCCCTCCACGATCTTCTCCAAGATCTTCTCTGGCTTTCCTTTTCCGCTCATTTCTGCCAGATAGATCTCCTTCTCTTTGGCGACCACCTCCACCGGGACTTCTTCCCTTCCGACGTAAAGGGGTCTCGACGCCGCAATCTGCATGCACAGATCCTTCGCCAGAGCAGAGAAATCCGGAGTACGGGCTACGAAATCGGTCTCGCAATTGATCTCCAGCAGAACCCCAATCTTATTTCCCGGGTGAAGATAAGAGGTAATCAATCCCTCGCCTGCAATCCTCTCCGATTTCTTCGCCGCGGCAGCCAATCCCCATTTTCTGAGGATTTCTACACTCTTCTCGAAATTGCCTTGGGCCTCGTTGAGGGCTCTCTTACAGTCCATGATTCCCGCCCCTGTCTTCTCTCGGAGAGTCCTGACCATCCCTGCATCAATTGCCATCTCTCGTTTCTCCTCATCTCAAACAAAGACCATTATCAAAAAGTTATGCGGATTCAGCGAGTTTGCCTTCATCCACGACTGGCGCGGGTGCGGGAACTTCTGCGGCCACCGGCTCTTCCCCCTTGGCCTCGCCTTTGGCCTCCTCGATCGCTCCTTCCATGCGGAATCCCCGCCCTTCGATGACCGCATCCGCCATCTTGCTTGCCATCAGACGGATCGCGCGAATCGCGTCATCATTGCCTGGGATCGGGTAATCGATCTCGTCAGGATCGCAATTGGTGTCGACTACCGCCACTACAGGAATTCCCAGACGACGGGCTTCCTGCACAGCAATCCTTTCCTTCCGGGGATCTATGATGAAGACCGTCCCCGGCAGTCCGGACATTTCTTTGATACCCGACAGCGAGAATTCCAGTTTCGCCATTTCTCGTTCCAGCTTCAGAACCTCTTTCTTGGGAAGTTTGGCGAAGGTCCCGTCTTCTTTCATGACCTCCAGTTGATGAAGGCGATCGATACTCTTGCGAATCGTCTGAAAATTGGTGAGCATGCCGCCCATCCAGCGACGGTTCACGAAAAACATCCCACAGCGCTTCGCCTCTTCGGCGATGCTTTCCGCCGCCTGCTTCTTGGTTCCTACGAATAGGACCTCTCCGCCCGAGGCGCCGACTTGACGGACAAAATCATAAGCCTGCTGGAACTTATTCAGGGTCTTCTGGAGATCGATTATGTAAATGCCATTCCTCTCCCCGAAGAGGTACTTCTTCATCTTCGGGTTCCATCGCTTGGTTTGATGACCAAAATGAACCCCTGCTTCCAGCAACTCCTTCATGCTAACGATAGCCATTCCCAAATCCTCCTTTGCTTGGGTTGTTCCGCCGTCCTTCTCCCTTCCCCCCCATGCCTCCTCCCAAGAGGCACCCTGAAGGGGATCGAAGGACGTGTGATTTCCGACCTAAATCAGGAGAGTTTTCCCCGTCGCTCTCCCTTATACTACAACTCGAGGAGATCGCCCACTCTCCCCGAAAGGGTCAAAACTCATCTCTCTTCCCCCGCTTAAGTTCGATAGGAGGCATTGATCTTCACATAATCAAAACTCAAATCGCAGGTTAAGACCTCGGCCTGAGCCTTTCCCTGGTGGAGATGAACCCCCAGATCAATCTCCCTCTCTCTCAGGATCTCCTGGGTTTGCTCCTCCTTGTCCTTTCCCAAGCCCACTCCGTTCTTCACGATCTGCACGGGACCCATAAAGAGATCGATCTTCTCCGGCCTCACCTTCACCCCGGAAGAACCGATGGCAGCGAGGATTCGCCCCCAATTGCAGTCCTCTCCGAAGAAGGCGGTCTTCACCAGACTGGAGTTCGCTATGGCGAAGGCGACGATCTCTGCCTCCCTTTCACTTCCGGCCCCTTTCACCTTCACCCTTATCATCTTAGTGGCCCCCTCCCCGTCCCGAACGATCATCTGGGCCAAGGAGCAGGTGACCCAATTCAAGCCCTCCTGGAAAGCCAGATATTCGCGACTCCCTCCCTGGATGCGAGGGAACCCGGAGAGTCCATTGGCAAAGGCCAAAACCATGTCGTTGGTTGAGGTATCTCCATCTACGGTGATACGATTGAAGGATTGATTGATTGCTATGCTTAAACTCCGGGACAAAAGAGAGGCGGAGATACTGGCATCGGAGGCCACGAAGCCCAACATAGTGGCCATGCGAGGATAAATCATCCCCGATCCTTTGGCCATTCCCCCGATGCGGACCGACCTGCCCCCAACCATCAAAGAGACCGCGGCCTCCTTCGGAAAAGTATCCGTGGTCATGATGGCCCGGGCTGCCTTTCCCCCTTGATGCGGACTGACGCAGGAGACCGCCATGGCAATGCCAAGAGAGACCTTCTCCATGGGAAGGGGTTCCCCAATGACACCCGTAGAAGCCACGAAGACTTCTTCTGCGGGGCGATTCAGAAGTTTGGCTGCAATTTTTGCGGTCTGGTTTGCGTCTCTCATTCCGCTCGAGCCGGTGCAGGCATTGGCATTCCCACTATTCGCAACCAGAGCAGAGAATTTCCCGCCCCGCTCGATCTTCCTCTGGCAAAGAAGAACGGGGGCTGCCTTTACCAGATTGCGGGTGAAAACGCCCGCCACGACCCCGGGCTGCTCCGAGACGACCAGGGCCAGATCAGGAAAGCCCGTCCTCTTTATCCCACAGGAGACCCCGGTCGCCAGGACGCCCTTGGGGGCCGAAATTCCCCCCTCGACCTGCTTCACCATGGCCTCCCATGAAAGCCTCTCCCGAGACGATGTGGGGATCTCCCAGTCATCCTATTCGCTCCCGCACCCTCAAGCTGCCCTCGAAACGCATTCGGATTATGGGAATAGACCTCCGTGCCATAGTCCCTTCGTCTCCTCAAAGCCGGATTGCAGGTTCATGCACTGGATCGCCTGGCCGGAGGCCCCCTTGACCAGATTGTCGATGGCGGAAAGGACAACCAAGCGCCCCGTGCGGGGATCAAATCGCATACCGATATCACAGAAATTGGAACCGTATACGAACTTGGTATCCGGTAACCTTCCCTCGGGCAGGACTCGCACGAACGGGGCTTCCCGATAGAAGCTGCGGTAGATCTCCAATCCCTCCTTATCGGAAAGAGGGCGGTGAGGCCTCACATAAGCCGTAGTGAGGATTCCCCGGATGATCGGTAGCAGGTGAGGAGTGAAGGAGACGAGAACAGGTTGCCCCGCCAGCTGCGATAGCTCCTGCTCGATCTCGGGGGTATGACGATGTTTGGCCACGGAATAGGCGCGCAGTCCCTCATTACATTCGGCGAAGTGGAGGCTCAGGTCGAGACGGCGCCCCGCGCCAGAGGTACCGGATTTCGAATCGATGATGATCGGATCCAGCTGAATCAGTCTCTCCTTGAGGAGAGGCGCTAAGCTCAAAATGGCCCCTGTAGGGTAGCAGCCCGGGTTGGCCACGAGGGCAGCCTTTCGGATTTCCTCCTTGTGAAGCTCGGGAAGCCCATAGACTGCCTTTTCCAGGTAGGAGGTGTCGGTATGCGAAACCCCATACCACTTTTCGTAGGTGGCCGGATTTTTGAGGCGAAAATCGGCAGAGAGATCGATGACCTTCTTTCCTGCTTCCACAAGAGGAATGGCCGTTTCCATGGCCGTCTTGTGGGGAAGCCCCAGAAAAAAGAGATCGGCCATGGGAACGATCTTATCCAGCTCCAGGGAAAGACAAGTAAGATCGAAGCAGCCTCTCAAGGAGGGATAAGCCTCCCGGATAGGAATGCCGGCATAGGTCTTGGAGGTAACGCAGGTG
>Ga0153915_10002153_pt1 | contig 18089 bp, 19 predicted proteins | sample Opewatmetagenome_2_FD_107003 | JGI IMG/M metagenome (GOLD analysis project Ga0153915, IMG submission 107003) | Freshwater wetland microbial communities from Ohio, USA - Open water 3 Core 3 Depth 3 metaG | ecosystem: Environmental > Aquatic > Freshwater > Wetlands | place: USA: Ohio, Lake Erie...
ACTTGTCAAATTCAAAAGGAAATTTTATAATGGATTAAAAGGAGTTCAGAGATGAGCGGGAAAAGTAGTTTCCCTTACCGGAAATACGATCGGAAGCCACATCCTCATATTGTCAAACAAATTTTAGAGGATAGTGAATTGATCGAGATGATGAAAGAGGCTCTTATTAAAGAGGGAAGAGCTTGCCCCTTCTGTCATCGGAAGTTAAAAGATGAATCCAAATCAAGGGAAATTTGGTAATAAAGATAAAAAGAGATGACTCAAAAATAAAAGTCACCTCTTTTTTATTTTGAACTGTGGGTCTAAAAGACCAGTCTGTAACTATTTTCTTTTGTCAGCCAGAATATTTCAAATGTCATCATCCGGGAATTCCCGAGTAAAGGAGAACTGAAAAGGTTTAGAAATAAACATATCTGCTGCTTCCTTTACCCCCCCCGAAGGAATGGTGAAAGGCAGTGAGACGATGAAGATGCCCGTCCCCACGATCCCTGCAGCCACCCCGAAAGGCCTAGCAAAAATCAAATCCATAACGCCCCATCCTTGACCAACAGGATCATCTTTCACCCATTTATCTCCAGCCCAGCCTGTCGAAGAAAGACACCCTATCACCAAAGAAAACGCCAGAAAGGATAGAAAAATCTTTTTAAATCTTTTCATAAAAAACTCCTCCTTTATAATGAATTTCGAATAAAATTTACCAAAATTGAAAAAGATTGTCAAACCCTTCAAAAAAGGAATTGTAGGGTGGTTATGATTATAAATTTAGTGAAGTATTTTTATTCTCCAGAACGAAAACTCCTTTACCATGAATAGTTTAAAAATAAGTAAGTAGATCTTCATGAAACAGAGATGAGCGAATATAATTTCTTTTACATACTTAATCATCGGGTTACCCAAATTGGGAGACAAATTCTCGGAAATTTAAGGGTGAGTTCGTAATATTTGACACTATATGTAACCAGCATAGGGATTAGAATAGCAAGTCGAGGGAGGAAAAAAGATAAAAATTTTATAAATAGGGATCGAGTCATTAAAGTAAAAGATGCAATTTTTTTGCCAAACCAGCAAATGGTACTGGAATAAAGATAACTGCTTGAAAATTAATAGGTAATCTTATTTAGATCAGAGGAATTTCTATAAGAAGAGGATTTTAAAAATGACAAAGTTTGTTATTTATATATAAATTGTCAATTTGGATTCTGACTTTTCAATTTAAATCTAAATCTAATCAAATGGTATTTGTTCAATCGACAGTCGAAATAGTTTTGCCCAGTGAAAGTGATTCATTTTGACTCTAAAGATTAGTTGGATTCTTTAAATTACTTGACAATTGGATCAAAAGTCGCTATATCTATTCAAAATTCAAAGGGATATTTCTTTTTTTTCCATTAAAGTATGGAGTGGACATTACTTCTCAATTCTACTTTTGAGCCATTAAAAGTGGTGACTTGGAAAAAGGCAATCATTATGGTGATGCTAGAAAAAGTAGAGGTGATTGAAGAATACGATCGCATGATTCGTGGGATTAGTTTTTCCTTGCGACTTCCTGCCGTGATTCGATTAAATCGTTTTATTAAAAGGAAAACTCCTATCGTTAAATTTTCCCGTCAAAATCTCTATGTCCGGGATCGGGGAAAGTGTCAGTATTGTGGTACCCCTTTTGAGCATAGAGAGTTGACGTATGACCACGTCATTCCACGTTCAAAGGGTGGACAAACAGAATGGACCAATGTCGTGACCTGCTGCACGGCCTGTAATCTTAAAAAGGGCGGGAGAACACCCGAAGAAGCTGGGATGTCGCTGATCCGAAAACCCAGAGCACCTATTTGGATACCTCTCTTACCGATGAGCCTTGGAATCAAAGAAACCCCAGATCCCTGGAAGGATTATCTCTACCTTAATGTAGAGTTAGCCTCATAATTTTTTACTATGGAGATCGATACTCTTAACATATCTTTCGATTCGATGGGTCAGCCGGAAGGCTCCTTCAAAGCTCTTTACAGAAATAAAGGATGGATCATGTACAGCGAAGGGATGGAATGCAATGAAATATCTCTGGGCTCCGTGGAGGATGGATTATATTCTAAGAAAGAAGAAAAAGGGTTGTTTTTTCTGTCAAAAACTTAAAGAGAAAAAGGATGTAAAAAACCTGATCCTGTATCAGAGTGAGTATGTGTTTGTGATCATGAATAAGTATCCCTATACCAACGGCCATTTGATGGTCGTCCCCAAACGCCATTGTCTTGATTTAGAAGAATTAGATCATAACGAATTAAGAGAGGTATTCGACTTATTGAAGGCCTCCGCTCAGGTGCTGAAGACAAACCTTCGTCCACATGGATTCAATATTGGGATGAATATTGGGAAGGTGGGTGGGGCTGGAGAAGGACATCTTCATCTCCATATTGTTCCGAGGTGGGCAGGAGATACCAATTTTATGCCAGTCATTGGGAAAACGAAGATCGTCCCCGAATATTTAGAAAAAACCTATCAAAAAATTCACTCCAGCTTCATGGATCTTCTAAGAAAAAAAGAGGGAACAGAGAGGAGGAAGAAAAAGTGAGATGGTTCAAGACCTTGCTTTTGATATTGGCTTTTTTTATTGCGGTCCTTTTTGCCATGCAAAATGGAAGCGACGTCACCCTTCGTTTCGTTTTCCCTGTAGAGAATTATCGATGGTTTGAAATTCCATGCCCCCCCCTCCCTCTTTTTTTGGTGATCTTTTGCTCCATATTTCTGGGGGTATTAATCGGAGTGACGGGTGACATGGTTAAACACTTTCAACTCAAAAAGACACTTCGTCAAAATCAAAAAACGATCGAGAGGTTGGAGCGAGAAATTCAATCCATTCGAGTTCCGGGTTTGGATCAACCTTCTTTTCTTAAGAAGGAAGGTTGATCGTTTAAAAAGTGAAAGGAATTCAATCGTCTCATGAAGGAAATTTCACTAAGGATAGATAAAATTTTTCTTGCATTTCAGAGGGAGTTGTAGTACAGTTGATTTAATTAGTTGGTCTGCTGAAAAAGCGGGCTATGTGCCCGCTTTTTTTTTAAAAATCAATGATTAAACGATGAACCCAAAGGAAATTGTGGAACGGGTACAGACAATCATTGACCCCATCCTTTCTCAGGAAGGATTGGAGCTGGTGGATATAGAATATCGAAGGGAATCAAAAACATGGGTCCTTCGTCTCTATCTGGACAAAGAAGGAGGAATCACCCTTGACGATTGCACCCGGATTAGTCGGGAGGTAGGGAGGAATTTGGATATAGAGGATTTCATCCAGATCCCTTACACGTTAGAGGTTTCCTCTCCAGGATTGACCCGCTCGCTAAAAACCAAAAAGGACTTCATAAAAAATTTCCACCGTTTGATCAAAGTGAAAACCTTCGATCCTATTGATAATCGGCGGAACTTTAAAGGGAAGCTTTTAGGGATTTCCGAGAATAAAATTGAAATAGAAAGTGATAGAGGGATTTTTGAGATCCCTCTCACTAATGTGGCCAAAGCGAACTTGGAAATTGATCAAGATGTGCTGTGGAAGAAACGCCATGCCAAATGAAATACCATTTTTGGAAAGCTCCATCAACCCCTGGCGAAAGGAGCTTTATTTAAAAAGGGAGAGATGAATTATGCCATCCAATCTCAATTATGTGATCGAACAAGTGGGAAAGGATAAAGGGATTGACCGAAAGGTGATTATTGAAGCCTTAGAACAAGCCGTCCTGACAGCTTCGAGAAAGAAATATGGACACCAGGGAGAGATCGAAGTCCACTATAATGAGGAAGTGGGGGAGGTGGAACTATTCCAATTCAAGCAGGTTGTGGATGAGGTGACGAATCCATCGACAGAGATCTCTATGAAAGAGGCAAGAGAATTGGACAACGAAGCCCAGATTGGAGACAGCCTCGGGGTGAAACTGAATACAGACTTCGGACGGATTGGAGCCCAGACAGCGAAGCAAGTGATTATCCAGAAGGTGCGAGACGCTGAACGGGAGAATGTCTATAATGAATTTAAGGATCGAAAAGGAGATTTAGTCAGCGGGACCGTACAGAGGATGGAAAAGGGAAACTTGTATATCAGTATTGGCAGAGCCGAGGCCATCCTCTTCTCAAAAGAACAGATTCCTGGAGAGACTTATCGACAGGGAGAGCGGCTTCGAGCTTATATTCTTGATGTGCAGAAAAACTCAAAGGGCCCCCAAATTTTTCTTTCCAGGACACATCCAGGATTTTTAATTAAACTATTTGAGATGGAGGTGCCCGAGATCTCTGAAGGGGTGATCAAAATCATCAGCGCTGCCCGGGAACCGGGGGAGAGGGCAAAGATCTCCGTCTATAGCTCGAACCGGGATGTGGATCCCGTAGGAGCTTGTGTGGGAATGAAAGGTTCTCGAGTTCAGAATGTCGTCCAAGAACTTCGAGGGGAACGAATTGACATCATCCCTTGGTCCCAGGATCAGGCCAAATATGTATGTAATGCATTGGCCCCAGCTAAAATCTCCCGGGTTTATATCGATGAAGAAAATAGACATATGGAGGTGGTCGTGGCAGATGATCAACTTTCCCTGGCCATCGGAAAGAAAGGTCAAAATGTCCGATTAGCTTCTAAGTTGACCGGTTGGAAAATCGATATTAAGAGTGAGTCCAGGATGGAAAAAATCTCCAGTGAAATTCTGGAAAGATTTAAAAACCTTCCTCATATCGGGGATGTGGGCAGTCGAATCCTTTATAATGAAGGGTTCCGATCGATCAAAGAGGTGGCAGAGGTCGATCCAGAAGAGTTGGCAAAGGTTTTGGAAATCGAAAAAGAAAAGGCCATGGAGATTGTTAAAGGGGCCATTCAGGTTTATCAAAAAGAAGAAGGCAAGGAGGGTGAAGAAGAAGGCTCTTTAGCTATGGTGGATCCTGCTCTCGATCCGGTGGGTCGAATGGAAGGGGTAGGGGAGAAAACTGCCCAAATATTGGAGGCAAGTGGATTAAAAACCGTTCGCGATATTTTGGAAACGAATGTGGAGAAACTTTCTGGACTTCAAGGGATTGGGATCAAAAAAGCAGAAAAATTGATTCAATCTGCAAAACAATATATCGAAGGTAAAAGGACATGAGTAAGAAAGGCCATGTTCCCATCCGAACATGTATTGGATGTCGGAAAAAAAGGAAGAAGGAGGAGATGATTGGGCTGACCCTCGGTCCGGAAGGGGTCATCAAAGTGATTCAAAGGATGCCTCATCAGGGGCGAGGCGTTTATCTTTGTCCAGATCTCGGGTGTTTCCACATGGCAAAGAAAAAGAATAGAGGGGTTGGATTCTTGATGGAGACGATAGAGTCTCAAGTTCTGTTAGCCAAGAGTATTCTCAAAGAGAGAAAAGGAATGGATAGAGGAGGAAGTGAATGACAAAAAGTAAAGTCCTCGATCTTGCACGCGAAGTTGGGATGGAGGATGATAAGCTGCTTCTGAAACTGAGACGGATGGGGGTAAAAGTAAAAGATAAGAAACTTGCCGAACCCGACAAAAAGGCGTCCCTCTCTGATGAAAAAATCATCGAACGGGATTCCGAGAAAGAAATTATTGAGAAGCGGGTCAAACCCACCGTTATCCGAAGAAGGGCAAGAACTCTGGAGATTAAAGTGGAGACCCCACCTCCTCCATTGGCAGTAGTCGAGGCCGAGGTGATTCCCGAGGTTATTAAAGAGGAGATACCCAAAGCCAAAGAGAAAGAGAAAAAAGCTGAACCTGAGGCAGAAGCCCTAAGGAAGGCCGTTGAGAAAAAAGAATTGAAAAAGGAGGAGAAGCCTCCCTCCAAACCAACGAGAGGGAGGAAAAAGAAGGAAACACCGGCAGAACCCACCGTTTCCATTGAGGCAAAGGCTGAAGGAAAAGAAATCCTCACCCCCAAACCCATCGAGGCAGTACAGCCTCAAGTTACCCTGAAAGAGAAGGGGGAAAGAGGAGAGGTCAAGAAGGAAGCTGAAGAACCTAAACCGAAAGAAGCCCCTATTAAAAAAGTGGATGTAAAACTTCTTGAAAAAGAAGAATTGCTGGAGAAAGAAAGATTAGGGCCACTCGCAAAGAAAAAAGGGTTTGTCAAGAAGAGGAAAAGAATTGAGGAAAGGATGTTGGGGGAGGATGAGGGAGAAGGGGATAAAGTGGAGGAAAAAGAAGTGGAAGTCAGCTTCAGATCCTTCAGACCCATGAAAAAGAAGGTCGTGTTAAAGACACCAAAGAAGACCGAGGTGACCGTCCCCAAACCCATTAAGAGAATTATTCGAATCACCGAAATGATCGCCGTGGGGGATCTTGCAAAGCGGATGGGGGTCAAAGGCGGGGAATTGATTAAGAAGTTGATGGAAATGGGTGTGCTGGTGAATATCAACCAACTCGTTGATGCAGATGTGGCTTCTTTGGTAGCCAGTGAATTTGGCTACGAAGTTGAAAAAATCTCCTTGGAGCGGCAAGAACTGCTCGAAAGAAAAGAAGATCTTCCTGAACAGTTGAAACCCAGGCCACCCGTGGTCACGATCATGGGCCATGTGGATCATGGGAAGACCATGCTTTTGGATTCGATAAGAAAGACAAATGTGATGGGAGGAGAAGCGGGGGGCATCACCCAGCATATCGGAGCCTATGATGTCGAGTTGGAGAATGGGCATGTGGCTTTTATTGACACCCCTGGTCACGAAGCATTCACCGCCATGAGGGCAAGAGGAGCTCAGGTGACGGACGTGGTGGTTTTGGTAGTCGCTGCGGATGATGGGATGATGCCGCAGACTAAAGAGGCCATCGATCATGCTCGAGCGGCCAAGGTTCCTATTGTGGTCGCCATCAATAAGATTGATAAAGCGACCTCAAATCCGGAAAAGGTGAAGAAGGATCTTTCGGAATATGGGCTCGTCCCGGAGCAATGGGGAGGAAACACCCTTTTCGCTGAAGTGTCCGCCAAACAGAAAACAGGAATTAAAGAGTTGCTGGATTTAATCCTCCTTCAAGCCGAGGTTTTGGAATTAAGGGCCAATCCAGACAAATCGGCTCGGGGGGTTATCATTGAATCCAAATTGGACAAGGGCAGGGGCCCCGTGGCCACCCTTCTCGTACAAGAAGGAACGTTGAAAACGGGAGATGCCTTCCTCGCAGGGTCCCACTATGGCCGGGTCAGGGCGATGCTGAATGACAAAGGACAGAAAATAGAAAAAGCTCGTCCTTCTATCCCTGTGGAGGTGGTGGGGTTCACCGATATTCCCGAGGCGGGAGAGACGTTTATCGTTGTTTCCGAAGAAAGGTTAGCCAAACAGATCAGCCTCCATCGCCAAGAAAAAATTCGTGAGAAAGAACTTTCTAAACTGAGCAAAGTCTCTTTAGAAGAGCTCTATGATAAAATTAAGAAGGGAGAGGTTAAGGAGCTGAATGTCATTATTAAGGCAGATGTTCAGGGATCCATTGAGGCAGTCAAAGAGGCATTGAAAAAACTCTCCACGGATGAAGTGAAGGTCAATATCCTTCACGATGCCGTCGGTGGGATTACAGAGACTGATGTCAATTTAGCCTCGGCTTCCAACGCAATCATCATCGGCTTTAACGTGAGGCCAGGCACGAAGGCCCAATCCTTAGGAGAACAGGAGCAAGTTGATATTCGAACTTATTCTGTGATTTATGATGCGATCACAGATATTAAAAATGCCTTGGAAGGATTATTGGAGCCGACTTATAAAGAACACATTCTGGGAAGGGCTCAGGTGATCCAGGTTTTCAATATTAAGAAAGTGGGAACCGTGGCGGGCAGTCTCGTGACAGATGGGAAAGTGGTGAAAGGGTCCCATGCGAGATTACTGCGTGATAATGTGATCGTCTATGATGGGCGAATTTCTTCACTCAAGCGATTCAAAGACGATACAAAAGATTGTGGCCAAGGGCTCGAATGTGGGATCGGCATCGAGAATTTTAATGACATTAAACTCGGTGATATCATCGAGTCTTATGAGATGGAAGAGATCCAATCTCGGTTAGCCTGATTTTCCGTCAGGTTTCCTCTTCGATTTCGATAAGGTCGGCTCTTTTAAAAGAAGAGGGGAATAGAAATGGTTATTGGAATTTGCCAACTTGACCTCCGGATTCCAGAGAATCATTCTTTGAAGGGAAAGCGGCATGTGATTCGGAAATTGATCGATCGGGTAAGACATCGATTCAATGTGGCGATCTCAGAAGTGGGGGATAATGATCTTTGGCAGCGGGCACAGATTGGGTTCTGTGCGGTTGGAAATGACCGACGCCACATCAATTCGAGTTTGGATAAGGTGGTCGATTTTATAGAGCAGATGAACCTGGTTGAGATGGTTCGTACAGAAATTGAAATCCTCACGGTATAAAGCCTTTAGAGGTTTGAATGGAAGGCAAACGTTCTGAAAAAGTGGCCGATTTAATCCAGAAAGAAATCTCCCAGATGCTGGTGAAATCGATCAAAGATCCTCGTATTGGTTTTGTCACCATCACCCGGGTGAGTGTTTCTGAGGACTGTCGGTTTGCAAAAATCTATTTTAGTGTTGCGGGGAACCTCGAAGAGAGGGAGAGGTCGATGAAAGGTCTGGAGAGTGCTACGGGATATGTTCGGAAAGAACTGGGTCGCCGTATCCGGCTGAGATACACCCCTGAGATACTTTTTCAATTCGATCCTTCCATTGAGTATGCCATTCATATGGAAGAATTGATCCAAAGTATTCATCATGACAAGGAGCCCAATGGGGATAAAAAGGGGAATTGACGGTCTCCTCATCATCGATAAACCTGAAGGGATGATCTCCCTGGATATCGTGAGAGAGATCAAACGTCGATTTGGTGTGAAGAAGGCGGGTCATATCGGAACCCTGGATCCCTTTGCTACAGGTGTTTTGCCTATTGGGATCAATGAGGGGACGAAATTGGTTCCATTTTTAGGGGAAGGGCCTAAAGAGTATGAGGTGACCCTCCAATTAGGGGAAGAAACCTCCACCGATGATTGGACGGGGAAGGTCGTCATGAAAAGGCCATGGGAGGGAGTTCAACCTGAAAAGATTGAAGCTCTCATCCATACATTTTTAGGGAAGATTCATCAAATCCCTCCCATGTTTTCAGCCATCAAAATAAAAGGAACCCCACTTTATCGATTTGCCAGAAAGGGTGTGGAGATCGAACGGAAAGAGAGAGAGGTGGAAATTTACAAGATTCAATTGAAGAAGATTGACCTGCCTCTTGTCTATTTCCAAATCTCTTGCTCAAAAGGAACTTACATCCGTTCCCTGGGAAGAGATATTGGGAGGAAGATAGGATGTGGGGGTCACCTTCGCTATCTCAGAAGAATTCGGAGCGGTCCCTTCACGCTCGAACAAGCGATCTCATGGGAGAAATTAAAGGATTTCTTTCAGCCCGATCATCTTTCCCCTTGGTTGATCTCTTTGGAAGACGCGCTGCCCAGTTTACCTGAAGTGATCGGGGACGAGCAGTTGGTAAGGAAGGTCCGTTTTGGAAAAGAGATGATGGTCCAAGATCTTTCTCCTCAGAAGCTCCCAGCTTTCGAAAAAGGAGAATGGATCAAGGTATCCTCACCCGAGGAAGGATTGGTGGCCATTTTAAAATCAGAAGTGAAGAGAGCGGATATCTCCTGGACCCATCCAGGGGTCGTCGCCTTTCGTCCATTAAGAGTATTTCAACCACAAAAACGATATCCTATGGAAGATCATATTAGCTGAAAAGGAGGGTTTCATGACACTTGTTCAGGAGAAGAAAAAAGAGATTATTGAACAGTTTAAAAACCACGAGCGAGACACGGGTTCCCCAGAGGTTCAAATTGCTCTTCTCAGTGAAAGAATTCGATATCTGACAGAACATTTTAAAACACATAAACGAGACCATCACTCTCGTAGGGGTCTTCTCAAACTGGTCGGCCAACGGCGAAGACTCCTCAATTATCTTAAAGAAAACAAAGTAGACCAATATCGAATGATCATTGATAAGTTAGGTTTACGAAAATAAATATGTCTATTTGATCTCAAGGAAAGGGAGTAAAGGAAATTTTATGAATCAAAAGTTGCAGATTGATTTTGGAGGAAGGCCATTTTCCATTGAAACAGGGAAGGTGGCAAAACAGGCGAACGGGTCGGTCATGGTACAATATGGGGACACCGTTGTTCTAGTCACGGCAGTGACCTCCGACAAGAAACGTGAAGGCCTCGATTTCATTCCCCTCACCGTTAATTATTTAGAAATGACTTATGCTGCGGGGAGGATTCCGGGAGGTTTTTTTAAGAGAGAAGGGAGACCCAGTGATCGCGAGACACTGATCTCCCGTTTTATCGATCGACCTTTGAGGCCCCTTTTTCCAAAGGGATTTCAAAATGAGATCCAGATCATCGCCACGGTTCTCTCAGCCGACCAGGATAATGATCCTTCCATCTTAGGGATGATTGGAGCCTCCAGTGCCCTTTCTCTCTCCGATATCCCCTTCGAAGGCCCCATTGCAGGAACCAAAGTAGGTCGGATTGACGGAGAGTTTATCCTGAACCCCACCCATGAAGAATTGGAACTGAGCGATATTGATCTCTTTGTGGCAGGGAGTGAGAATGCCATCATAATGGTTGAAGGAAGCGCTAAGGAGGTCAAGGAGGAGGAGATTCTGGAGGCCATTCTATTTGGCCATCAATCCTTGAAGCCGGTGATTGAGCTTCAAAAACAGATGAAATCCTCTTTGGGAGTCACCCCCAAGGAATTCGAACTCCAAAAACCTGAAGAGTCTCTTTACGAAAAAGTAAACGCCATTGCCCAGGAGAAACTCCGGGGGACTTTTCGTATTACAGACAAAGGAAAGAGAAGAGAGCAGCTGGAGGAAACCCTTCAGTTAACCTTCCAGGAGCTCGGGGTCGGAGACGAATCTTCACAAAAGATGGTAAAGGGCGCTTTCGAAGAGATCTATCGTAAATTGGTCAGAAAATTCATTATAGAAAACAAGAAGAGAATCGATGGAAGAACCCTTTCAGAAATTCGTCCCATCTCCTGTGAGGTAGGGATCCTTCCCAGAACTCATGGTTCCGCCCTCTTCACACGCGGAGAAACCCAAGTTCTCGCCGTCGTCACTTTTGGAACTTCTGAAGATGAGCAGAAGATTAATTCTCTGACAGGGGAGACCTATAAATCTTTCATGCTCCATTATAATTTTCCTCCCTTTTGTACGGGAGAAGTCTCCCCATTAAGGTCACCCAGCCGCAGAGAAATTGGACATGGGGCGTTGGCCGAGAAGGCCATCTTGCCTGTCCTCCCTTCCACTGAGCAATTCCCCTATACCATTCGAATTGTCTCAGAGGTGCTGGAGTCGAATGGATCCTCCTCCATGGCCACGGTATGTGGATCAACGCTCTCTCTGATGGACGCAGGGGTTCCCATTAAGGCTCCTGTGGCCGGCATTGCCATGGGTTTAATCTTGGAAGACGGGGAGACAGCCGTCCTCTCCGATATCTTAGGCGATGAGGACCATTTTGGAGATATGGATTTCAAGGTGGCAGGTACAGCAGAAGGGGTCACGGCCATCCAAATGGATATCAAAGTTCGGGGACTTTCCAAAGAGATCATGAGAAAAGTTCTCGATCAGGCAAAAGAGGGCAGACTCCATATCTTGAATAGGATGAGTGAGACGATTTCCGAACCCCGGAAAGATCTCTCACGCCATGCCCCTCGAATTGTTAGCCTCCAGGTGAAGCAGGAAAAGATACGTGATGTCATCGGTCCAGGGGGGAAGAACATTCGAGCCATTGTTGAACAGACGGGTGTCAAGATCGATGTGGAAGATTCTGGAATGGTGAAGCTGGCTTCTCCGAATTATGAGGCCATCGAAAAAGCCATCTATATGATCAAGCGGCTCACCCAGGAGGTGGAAGTCGGTGCTCTTTATAACGGGAAGGTTGTAAGGATTTTGGGTTTTGGTGCCATTGTAGAACTTTTTCCTGGAACCGATGGCCTCATCCATATCTCCCAATTGGCAGAGGGTCATGTCAAGGAGGTTACGGATGTCCTGAAAGAGGGGGATGAGGTGCCCGTCAAAGTGATCGATATCGATCCACAGGGTCGCATTCGGTTGAGCCGGAAGGCAGCCTTGAGGGAAATGAAACAAAACACGGAAGGGAAGGGATAGAAACAGAAGAGGGGAAATAAGGCAGTGAAGATATCATGGATGCCGAGATAAAAAAATGAAAGATTCTTTGAATCAATCATGGATCGAAACTGGATCCGCATATCAGAAGACCGTTCTCAGTAATGGAATCCGAGTGATCACAGAGGAAATTCCCTATCTCCGATCCGTCTCCATTGGAGTGTGGGTGATGACTGGGTCAAGAGATGAGCAACCCCATGAAAATGGTATCTCCCACTTCATTGAACACCTCCTCTTCAAAGGGACAGAGAAGAGGACAGCTTTTGACATCGCCAAAGAGATTGACTCCGTGGGTGGAACACTCAACGCTTTTACGGGAAGGGAGTACACCTGTTTTTATGCGAAGGTGATCGACAAGAATTTACCTCTCGCCATCGATCTCCTTTCAGATATTTTTCTCCATTCTCTCATGGATTTGAAGGATGTAGAGAAGGAGAGGATGGTGATCCTCCAGGAGATCAAAATGGTAGAGGATACTCCTGATGATTTAATCCACGACCTTTTTAACCGGGTTTGCTGGGGGGAACACCCTTTGGGTTTTCCAATTTATGGAACGTCAGGACTGGTACAATCTTTTGACCGAGATCAGCTTTTCCAATTTTTTAGAGAAAATTACCCCCCCGACCGAATCATCATCTGTGCCGCCGGAAATTTACAACATCAAGAAGTGGTTAACCTAATCTATAGGGCATTTGGTCAGATCCCAAAGTCGGATAAAGTACAGGCAAGGGTAAAACCCAATCCTATCTCCACCACCAATATTTGGAAGCGAAATTTAGAGCAGGTACATTTTTGTCTTGGCACCCAAGGACTCCAATACAACCATTCCCTACGGTTCACCTCATATGTCTTGAACACCATTCTGGGGGGTGGAATGAGTTCAAGGCTTTTTCAAGAGATCCGCGAGAATCGCGGTTTGGCCTATTCCGTTTATTCCTATCTTCCAACCTATATCGATACGGGACTGGTGGTCGTCTATGCGGGGACCAACGAAGATTCCTTTCAAGAGGTCATCGAACTCATCCTGAAAGAGTTCAACCGACTCAAAAAGGAGCCTTTAATGAATGGGGAATTAGTGACCGCAAAAGAACAGTTGAAAGGGAATCTTCTCCTCAGCCTCGAAAGTTCTGACAACCTGATGACCCGCCTGGCGAAGAATGAAATCTATTTCCAGTCCTACCTTCCTGTGGGGATGATCCTCAAAGGGATTGATGAGGTCAAAGAAGAAACCGTTCAACATTTAGCCACTGATATCTTTGACGAACGCTTCTTCTGCTTAACCGTACTGGGGCCGATGGATGGGAATTATTCAGATAAGGTCCGGCTTTTCAGGAAATAATAAATCGTTCTTATTCGAGAGGCAGGGGTCGAAGATGAAAATTTACATCAAACGGTTGAGAAAAGATCTTCCTGTGTCCATGCCTCAATATATGACGGAAGGTGCCTCAGGAATGGACCTTTTCGCATCTCTTGAAAATGAAGTGACCTTAGAACCTGGAGAAAGAAGACTCATCCCCACAGGGGTGGCCGTCGCCATCCCTGTGGGATTTGAAGGACAGATCAGACCTCGCAGTGGGTTGGCCATTCAGAAGGGTATTGGCGTGGTCAATGGGCCGGGAACCATTGACTCTGATTATCGCGGGGAGATCGGTGTCCTGCTGATCAACTTCGGGAAGGAGTCCTATACGATCCGCAACGGAGAAAGGATTGCCCAGATTGTAATCTCTCAAGTGTTTCGAGCCCATCTGGAGGAGGTCGATGATCTGCCATCGACCCAGAGACAAGGAGGAGGCTTTGGACACACAGGAATCTGAGGCGCCTTTCAAGACGATTGATCTCACTATCGAAGCAGAGGGAATAATCGCCTCTGCTTTTTATTTGGTTGACCCTGTTGTTGAATTAAATAAAGCATGAATAGGTGCCTGTAGACGGAGGCCATCCAAAGGGATGGTGGGTTTGGGCCGATAATATTTAACAACATCAGGATGAATTTTTTATCTTAGGAAATTCAAATGGATCAATGGCTAGATCAGTTTCTCCATTACCTCATCGTTGAGAAAGGGCTCTCTAAAAATACGATTGAGGCCTACAGCCATGGGTTGAGCCGATTTTTAAATCATCTGAAGGAGAAGGGAGTTCAGGAGGTGGAAGAGATTAGCAAGTTCCATGTCAGAGGATTTCTCTTAGCTCTGAGAAAGAAGAACCTTTCCGCCAGGACCATCGTGAGAAATTTAGTTGTCATTCGGACCTTCTTCAGATTTTTGGTTCAAGAGGGAATTCTGGAAGCAAATCCTGTTGAAAATTTGGAATCACCTAAGTTCGCGAAGACCCTGCCAGAAATTTTGACCTTAAAAGAAATCGAGCAACTATTGGAACGGCCTGATCTCCAGACCCCTCTGGGCAAGAGAGACCGGGCGATGTTGGAAATGCTCTATGCCACAGGCATGAGGGTTTCCGAACTCACTCAGCTCCCGATCCATCAAGTAAACTTGGAAGGGGGATATGTTCTTCTCTATGGGAAGGGCTCAAAAGAAAGGATTGTTCCGCTTGGAAGTGAAGCGATGAAGTGGGTCACTTTCTATTTAAAGGAAAGCCGGGGAGCCCTTGCAAAGAGAAAAGAAAGTCCGTTCCTTTTTATCAATCGGTCAGGAAAAGCGATGAGTCGACAAAGGTTCTGGAAGAGCCTTAAAGATTATGCTCGAAGGGCTGGCCTTCGCAAGAGGATCACCCCCCACCTTCTCCGTCACTCTTTTGCCAGCCATTTGTTGGAAAGGGGAGCCGATCTTCGTTCTGTTCAGATGATGCTTGGCCATGTGGATATTTCTACCACTCAGATATACACCCATGTGACCGGAGAACGATTGAAGAAGATTCATAAACAGTATCACCCCAGAGGCTAAAAAAGAGCATTGCAAAATAGCCAATTAGCAATTAGCATTTCAAAACGTCAGCTTAAGTAGCCTTTACCAATGTTAATTTTGCATTGTTAATTGCCCATTGCTCATTGAGTCTTTGATGGAAGTGATCACCACCCATATCAATGCTGATTTTGATTCTTTGGCTTCCATGGTGGCGGCCAAGAAACTCTACCCCAATGCGGTCTTGGTCTTCCCTGGTTCTCAAGAGCGAAGCCTTCGGGATTTCTTCATTCGTTCCACTCTCTATGCCTTTGAGGTGGAGCGGATCAAGAATATTGACCTAAAAGAAATGAAACGACTCATTTTAGTGGACACTCGTCAGATCAGTCGCATCGGAAAGTTTTCCGAGGTCTTATCCAAATCCGATTTGGAAATTCATATCTACGACCACCACCCCCCCTCCTCGGAGGACCTCCACGGTTCTGTGGAAGTCATCTCAGAGGTAGGAGCGACGGTGACACTTCTCCTAGATATCCTTAAGAAAAAGGGAATGGAAATTACACCCGATGAAGCCACCGTGATGATGCTTGGGATTTATGAAGATACTGGAAACCTGACCTTTCCCTCAACCAAAGAAGAAGATTTCAAGGCAGCCGGGTACTTGATTCGAAAAGGGGCGAACCTCAGCATCCTCTCGAATGTGATCACCAAGGAACTCACGGCGGAGCAGGTCTTTTTATTGAACGATCTGATTCAATCCGCCACCCGATATAACTTTCATGGAATTGATGTGGTCATCGCTCAGGCCTCCGTGGATCGTTATATTGGTGACATTGCTGTTCTTGTTCATAAATTGAAAGATATGGAAAACTTGGATGTCCTGTTTGTCCTGGTGAGGATGGAAGACCGAGTCTACTTGATTGGTAGGAGTCGCCTCGAAGAAGTGAACGTATCGGAGATTGCCAGCGAATTTGGAGGAGGGGGACATCCCACGGCCGCCTCTGCCACGGTCAAAGGGATGACTCTCATAGAAGCGCAGGCCCGATTAGTCAAAACGTTGATGGAGTTCGTCAAACCCAAAAAGGTGGCGAGGGATGCAATGATCTATCCCATCAAGAGGATTGACCCAGAGATCACATTGGAAGAGGCCGGTGAGATACTCGCCCGATATAACCTGACCATCCTTCCCGTCCTTCAGAATGAAAAAGTGATCGGCTTGATTTCAAAACAGGTGGTGGAGAAAGCGGTATATCATGGGTTAAAAACTTCTTTGGTGAAGGAATACATGACCACCGAGTTCTCGGTGGTCTCTCCCGATACACCTTTTTCTCGAGTTCAGGCCATCATCATCGGTCAGAACCAGAGCCTCCTCCCAGTCATTGAAAAGGATCGAATGATAGGGGCCATCTCGGTAGGGGATGTCATGCGAATCCTCCAAGAGGAGATGATGAAATCGGAGAAAGGGCTTTCGGTTTTTGAGAGCCAACCCCTTTATACCCGTAAAAAAGTGATCTCCCAGTTCATGAAGGAACGTTTCCCTGAACGTATCCATAACCTTCTAGTAGAATTTGGTAAAGTGGGGGATGAGTTGGGATATTCCGTCTATGCCGTCGGAGGATTTGTTAGGGATCTTCTATTGAGAATGGAAAACTTCGATGTGGATATTGTGGTGGAGGGGGATGGGATCCGCTTCGCTGAAGAATTTGAAAAAAAGTTCTCCTGCCGAATCCGAACGCATAAAAAATTTGGAACAGCCATCATTCTCTTACCGGATAAGTTAAAAGTCGATGTCGCCACTGCTCGCTGGGAAGTGTATGACTCTCCAGCAGCCCTGCCAACGGTAGAGAGCGCTTCGATCAAAATGGACCTCTACCGAAGAGACTTCACCATTAATACCTTGGCCATCCAACTCAATCCAAAGGCGTTTGGAGAGCTGATTGATTTTTTTGGGGGGGTTAAGGATATCAAGGAAAAAGTGATTCGGGTTCTCCACAACCTCTCTTTTGTAGAGGACCCGACTCGGGTTTTCCGGGCGATTCGTTTTGAACAACGATTTGGATTCCAAATCGGAAAACATACTCAACATCTGATGAAAAATGCTATGAAGGTGGGTTTTTTAGAACGTCTCTCCGGAGGGCGAATTCTCTCCGAGCTCCTCCTGCTTCTTCAGGAGGAAGCTCCTCTTCTCGCTCTGAAACGGATGAGAGATCTCAATCTTCTTTATTTCCTCCATCCCAACCTCAAACTGAATGAACAGGCCGAAGCCCTTTTTGAACAAATTCACCATGTCATCTCTTGGTTTGACCTCCTCTTTCTTGAGGAACGATACGAACGCTGGCTGATCTATTTTTATGGTCTTATCGACTTGTTAAAGGAGGCAGAGATTGAAGAGCTCTGCCAACGACTAGCCATGAATGATAAGCTTAAGAAGAGGGTGACCGAGGGAAAACTTCATGGAGACCAAGGTCTCCTTCAAATCTTCTCTTGGATTAACACAGACCGTCGGCCGAAACGGTCAGAGATCTATGATGTGCTCGATCCTCTTTCTACCGAATCAAAACTCTTCATGATGGCGAAGACCACACAGTTAACAACTCGTCGATATATTTCCCTGTATTTTACACAGTTGAAAGATACCAAACCTCTCTTGAGAGGAACGGATTTAATTCAACTGGGGATCAAATCAGGGCCTTTTATTAAAAAAGTGTTGAATGGTTTGCTGAAAGCCCGATTGGATGAACAAGTGATTACTCGGCAGGATGAGGTAGAATATATCTCTAAAGCCCAGGGGATGGAGTCATGGTCGGAAACGATTCGCAATCCGAAGGAAGGTTAGACTTAACTTTTAGATTAGAGGGATTTGAAGGGCCTCTTGACCTCTTACTTCATCTCATTCAGAAGAACGAGTTGGACATCTTCAATATCCCCATCGCCCTCGTTACAGAGCAGTATTTGGAATATCTCCAGTTGATGAAAGTTCTTAACTTAGATGTTGCCGGGGAGTACCTCCTCATGGCTTCCACTCTCCTTCACATTAAATCGAAGATGTTGCTTCCAA
>Ga0153915_10002154_pt1 | contig 18086 bp, 14 predicted proteins | sample Opewatmetagenome_2_FD_107003 | JGI IMG/M metagenome (GOLD analysis project Ga0153915, IMG submission 107003) | Freshwater wetland microbial communities from Ohio, USA - Open water 3 Core 3 Depth 3 metaG | ecosystem: Environmental > Aquatic > Freshwater > Wetlands | place: USA: Ohio, Lake Erie...
CGTAAAGGCCAAGAGCTCCGTTCGGGGACCTGGCCCCTCCAAAATTCGTACTTGTCATTCGACGTTCAACGTTGGATGTTCAATGTTCATCTTTATCATAAAAAAAGCCATGACAGATACCCCCATATCGAGGTATCTTTGTCATGGCCCGCTAATTAAGTCAGAAAGAACGGTTTATACCTTATGCCTTTTCAGCATTAGATATTTCCCTTAATCCTTCTCCGATAAACAACACAACCTCCAGCAATTACGATTAGGAAGAGCAGAGATACAACAGCAACCTTATGCATAAGCGAGGTATCAAGCGCAGTTGTCGCAATAAAACAAGCTCTATTATCAACAGGTGTGACTTCTGGAGTAACGACAGGCTCCTCAGGAACGACAGGAGGGTCGCCATGTACAAGGGTGTATTCATCCATCAAACTTGTAGTATAACTGCCGGTCGCTGCATCTGTTGTATAGTTATAGGTTGAAATTTTCAGACTTTCATCAGTAACAGTTAAATAGGAGAATGAGGGAGTTCCACCAACGTCAGCGCCCGGCGCGATGCCTACCTTCATATAATCAAAGTACCAATTAGAGCTGCTATCCGTGGCGGTGTTGCCGTTCAGGCCATAATACTTGCTGCCGCTTGATGTAGCTCCGGTCACATAAAGCGTGCCTGTAGGATTATAGACAATCTTGCCTGTTTCATCGGTGGTCTGTGTCGGCTGAGGCTCATTGCCAAGCATCTGGTATGTCCTTGTGTAGACATGATCATGAGCCATTAAGACAACGTCGATATCATATTGATCCATCAGAGGGACCATAAATTTTTTGGTCGCCCTTATCGGACTATCTGAAGCATGATTGCCGGCGCTGTAGATGGAATAATGCCACACTGCAATCTTCCACTTAACATCAGGATTAGCGGCCATAGTCTCTTGCATAAATGCAGTGTGGTCGGCGATAGAAGCCTTGAAATCATCCAGTTTCATTTTTGTCGGGTCATCAGTAGTACTATCAGTAGGAGTCACTTCTAATGCTGCATAGGCAGTTGCGAACTCTTCATCGGTAGTAATATAACTGGTGTCCGCGCAACCGTTCACGTCCACTGTTTTATCATCATAGGTATTATTGCATAGATCCTTTTCATCAGGGATGCCGTCGTTATCAGTATCGTTATATGGACAGCCGGTGGTTACATCATTGAACTCAAGATAGGCCGCAACTGTATTATTGCATTGATCCCCGGCAGTACGAGTGCCGTTAAGGGTGCCGTCACTATCCATATCTCCATCCACGGCCAGCGTACAGCCTTCGGTGTCCACTGCATCCGTGGAGGGCGTAGCTGGGCATGAATCAGCACTATCATATACGCCATCGCCATCGGTGTCTGTAGTGTCAACAGTATCGCCGCCACCACCTGGAGGTGGAGCGCCGGCTCCACCGGGAGGAGTATCCATGGGATATGCCGAGCTTGTCTTATCCATGTTAAGGACCATGATAAGCGCGTTTCCGTGGGTGAAATAATAATCTGCTCCTGTCGTATTAGCACTATATGCAGATACATTTGGCAGGTTGAAATGGTTATTTATATTAACACCCGTGTCGTGACTCCCATAGGTAGGGGCAACCGGCAATGAGGTGAGTTCATAGGGAGAGAAATATCCGGTCCATTCCCATTCCTTGGTATTATTTTCAGCCTGATCCCCGCCTGATAACATGAAGGCCGCTTCCGGGAATTGTTCATTCGCTATTTCTACAGTTGTCACCCAACCGTCAGTATCATTTGCCGTAGCTGCCTTTTGCCGGGCTACAACCGCCGCTATATTAGCAACTAGATTTGATGCAAGACTTGCGACGTTATAAGTTGCTTCTAAGGCGGCTACGCCGGCTAAATTGGCAGTTGTGTCCGCTTTATAAGCATTATAAAGCGCTAGTATTGCGTTATGGTATGTGCTTGGTAAATACTTTGTTGGACCTGATGCACTTGTATACATTAATACCATGGTAGCGATTTGGTCTGCTTGAGTGCCGGAGGTAAAATCTGCTAAAAGGTCCGCAATCCCTGCAGCTACATAAGTATCAATGGCAGTGTCAAGGGTTGGATTTGTAGTGACTAATGTATTTGCGGTATAAAGGGCTAAATCAGCAGAAACCTTTTCCGGGTAACCTGGATAAACGGTTTTAAGGTAAGCTGTTGCCAGACTTGATTTATTTTGAGCTGTCAGGTAAGTGTTTACCTTTCCGGCTAGTGTTGCGTCGGCTATGACAGTTGCATAATTCTGAGTCAAGTAGTAATTCGCGATGTATGATTTAGCATCTGAAGTTGAGTAACTTTTTGGCCCTGAAGCGCCTATCTGCGAGTCGGCTACATAAAAGAAACCATATTCATTTTGATCTTTTGTAGAATAGTCGTATTCATCGCTCCAGTTGCCTTGGCCGTCACCTAACTGGTAGACGTAATTTGTCGATTCCTCCAAATCTGTGACAGCCACTTTACAATAATAATCGGCAATGCCATTTTCATCTGTTCCGGCAGATACCTTTGCCCCGCCGGAGAATCTCCTTGAAAAAGAAAGCAGCCCTTTGTCTATCTTTACATCGCAAGTTCCAAATGCACTGTTAGTATGCCATGTAAGATTTAATTTGGTTGCGTCTGCACCGGGGCTCAGCGCAATATCAGAAACATTATTATCCCCCGCAATTAAAGGAAGCGCTAAAATTAATTGAACTATAAATAATGCCGGAAAATTTAGAATCCACTTCTTACTTTTCATGCCTCACTCTCCTTTTAACAAATAATGTTAATAATAAGTATCGTAAATAGAATCAGGTATTATTGAAGCAGACGAGATAATCACTAAGTCGTAATATTGATAAATATTTTGACGAGGCAGTTTTAACTATCTCTGGAAAGCCCTTACGGTAATGAATGCTAGATCGGAAAAATAAAAATATTATTTTCCCCTTGTAAATAATCGTAATAATAATGTAAAAATTATGTGCATTCCTGTTAACATTCTTTATGGCTCACTAATATGACGGTTGGAACTCCTGGAGGGAATTGGAGGTTTATGAAGAAAAAAGTTTTAATTATAGATGATGATAAAAAGCTTCAAAAAATCCTCAAAGAATATCTCGAAGAAGACGAATTTAATGTTCTTTCCATGTACGACGGGATAGACTGTTTGGGAATAATAGACCTTGAATCGCCTGATATTATCATACTTGACATCATGCTCCCGGGATGCAGCGGCCTGGATGTCATGAGAAAAATTAAAAAGAAATATCATTTGCCGGTAATATTGCTTACCGCCAAGGGAGAAGAAACGGACAGGATAGTCGGGCTGGAACTCGGAGCCGACGATTATCTGCCAAAACCTTTTAACCCCAGGGAACTGGTTGCAAGGATGCGCGCCGTAATGAGAAGGAATGTTTTCGACGGCAGTAATGATTATGAAAAATATGATGACCTGCCAATAATAGTTGGCGATCTCCTTCTAAATAGGGCAAAACAGTCGGTTTTTGTCGGGTCAAAAGAGGTCGAATTGTCGTTAACTGAATTTAAAATTCTTGAGGTTCTGATGAGAAACAAGAATATAATATTGAGCCGTGACAGGCTCATGAACCTGGCCATGGGGAAAAATTTTATGGCCTTTGACAGGGTTATAGATGTTCATGTAAGCAATTTGCGCACAAAACTGGGTGTCGAACTAAACTCCCCTCAGTATATCAAGACTGTGCGCGGCACTGGTTACATGTTCGTGGTTGAATCATGAAGATCAGGAACTTGTATATAAAGTTATTCATATCTCTTCTCCTTATATTAATTGCCCTGCAGGTGTCCTTTTTTATTGACCTGAACTTTACAGAGGAGAGACGAATTCATCCTGAGAGAGATCAGAATCGAGTAATGAAGATTCAAATCTTAAAGGAGTTGATAGAAGAAAACATCCGATTAAATAATGGGTTTGCCTGGGCCGGAAAGGATCTTCAAGAAATCATTTCCAGTGCCGGCAAACTGTACAATGCCAAAATTTGGATCGAAGATTCGAATGGAACTCCCATGCTGGAATCCTTTTCGCTTGAAGATAGACCGGCAAAGGTTACAACAGGTTTTGATATAGACGCCAAATTTGGCGATGTTACAATTTCTCATATTTTTCGAAAAAAGCTTAAATTTATTTTCACCGATGTCCCTTTTGATCCTAAAATAGGTGACGGGTTAAGCCTTCATATCCTCTATGAGGGCGAGATGGGAAATTATAAATCGCGATTTATGATAGGCTTGGCGGGAATTATATTAATTATGACTATTTTTGCCTTATCCGTTTTGCAATTCATCAGGATTAAGGTCAATCTATTCAGGAGATCCGTTCTTAGAATTGCCGATGGAGATCTTTCCCACAGGGTCGCTGTCAACGGCAGAGGCGTAGTTGAGGATCTTGGCCGTGCGTTTAACAGCATGACCGACAAACTGGAAAAGATGATCACCAGCAGCAAGGAGATAACCGCCAATGTATCCCATGAAATCAGGACGCCTCTTGCAAGGATAAGAGTTGTTGAAGATCTTTTAAGAAAAAAGTTTGGCCGAGGGGATTTTTCAGGATACGAAAGACATCTGGATAATATAAGAGAAGATATTCAAATCCTTGACGATCTTGTAGGCCGCCTCCTTGAGTTCATAAAACTGGACAACTATGAATCAACCCCAAAATATGAGCAATTCAATCCTTCGGAGTTGATTAACGATCTTCTGGTTCGTTTTGAACCGGTTATCGAGTATAAAAATTTAAGCATTAAGAAAGATATTCTTTTTTCTTTCCCTTTTACAGGCGATAGGAACGCCTTGACATCAGCATTATTAAACATCCTCGACAATGCCTTCAAGTACACGCCTGAACATGGAAATATTACGATTAAAACCAGTTTGGAGCAGGGTTTTTTTGAAACGAGCATAACTAATTCCTTTAAAAAGCTGGATCAAGAGGATTTGGACAATATTTTCAAACCATTCGAAAGAGCGCTGCATTCAGATAATGCGGGATCCGGATTGGGTCTTGCCATTACAAAAAAGATAGTTGAAAATCATGGAGGAAATATTATCGCGTTGAATTCAACTGAAGGATTTGAGATACGTGTTAGACTTCCTTTATAAAATATAACGTTCATAATTTTATTAAGGGAGGTTATGGACGCCCCCCATTTCACTTATAAAGAAAGGGAGCCCATGCCTTGAGGATTCATCTATGCAAGATCCTAACCGGACATTGCTGATTATTGCATAGTCTGAGGCGGAGTCTCGTTTCTTGTTACCTTGCCGTCCTTTTCAAGGGCTTGAAGGATCTGTTGCAGCCTATTAAATAAATCAATAGCCGCGTTTGGGGGCATAACGAGCCGGCAAACCGGATATTGACGAGCGGTCGGCTCCATTGGCGGTTGCGGTGGGTCCATTCTCGTTGTGCAGAATTCAATGCGCATGGTTTGACCGTCGAAGATCAACCCATGGATGGAGTCTGCGAATGTTTCAGAAATCTCCGGTCTATCTTCAAAACGTATTTGAGGATTAAAAGGGTTTGTCATGATTGCTCCTTTTATTCTTTATATCTTTTCTCCAACGACTGCTTGAAACCAATCTAAACAGAAATATTGATAATGTCAATTGAAGTCAGCAAGATCCTGACCGGACATTGCTGACTTCAATTGTAAAACTGTCCTGTCTGTGAAAATCGGGCTTTAGACCTGTATGAACCAGCGCCCAATATCCCATAGCGCTGTTCACAGCCTTTGTGACAACGCAGACGGCGACATTAATGGCCTGGTCTTGTGGAATGATTTTTTCCAAATCGAATTCCAGTTCAAGCCGCAAAATGTCCGAATAGGTTTGAACACTGAAGGCGAGACTATTAAATGCCTGTTCCTCATGCATGCCTTGTCGATAGGTCTTGAATCTATAGATGTTCCAGTCTCCCGAAGGCGATAGGTTGAATTCCCAATATATGTCGGAATCTTTTTCCTTAAGGAAAAACTCGAAACACGTCTCTTCCCAGAGCCTTTCCATGCGGGCGGGCTCATCGGACAAAGGAGGGATTATCAGATCCTTTAAAGGGCCGGAGAGTTCATACAGTATGGTCAGTTTATTTAAATTCCTGCCTATCCTGCCCGTGATCCTGAAATCATGTAAGGTATTTTCTGTGTAGAATGGCTGAAGAGAGAAATCCGGTTCTTTCATTTTTTATAGATATGAGGTCAGATATTTTTTATTGCCTGACCAGCTTTCCTTTTTATTTTAAATAATATTTTGTCTTGAGATGTCTTCTTTGATGTAATATAAAATTTTATCTGACCAACTGTAAACAATTAAAAAAATGATCAACCGTAATGCGGGAGCAGTTGTATATGCCTTCCAAGGCCCTTGAAGTAAATATTGAATGCAGCAGGGTGGATGTCACCATAAGCGAGAGATATGAGCCGCTCAAAGAGGTCATGTCAAAGTATCAGGGCATCATGGACGGCCTCAACACCTTTCTCACCGAGATCTGCCACCCCTACAGAAATTGGCAATTTATTGTTAAGGAGGCAAGGGGATACTCTCTTGACTATTTTCATCTCTTTATGGGGCACCCTAAGGGGCCCTATTCTGCGCAACTCTTTATAGATATCTTTCTGGAGGCCCTGGTTTCTTCCCCTGACGCTGATGTCAGATTAGACGCGGTCGATAACCTCCTTCTCTTTTTACAGAAGATCATAAACGGTTCAGGAAAGGAACTTGATAGCTTTTCCCCTGCACTGGGATATGGTTTTAACCGTATCGGATGCCTTGAAAAGGATGCCTTTGCCCTTTTTGTAAAGAGCTATTATCAGTTGAACAAGCTTATTAAAGGGTTCTCGGATAAATCGCCCCCGGAAGGCGATCTTGCGCCGGCAAGTTTGTTATTGGTGAAATATCTTCAGGATTCCTATATCTGCTGGCTTGAGGAGGAGGACCCGCTGGCATGGTTTACCAGGGAGGTAAATCATGGCGCTGTTTATTCGGATAATGTAAAAGAGATATTCAGGCCCATTTCCCACCGGCAGTTAAAGGCCTATCAGGATGAGCTTGAACAGGCATTAAAGGATAACAGCCAAGACCAAAAGATGCTTCTTGATAGTCTGGCGCGCCTGCCCGGATACAGACAGATCGCCGATGTATACAGGGACCTTCCAAGAAGACTCCAGAAGGCAGGGGAAGAAACCGGCCATGGGGATTACTGGAAACTGATCTTTTTATTTCATATCATGAATAAGGCCGGTCTTTCATCGATCCACGAAGATACCTTAAGAGAGATAAACAGGATACTCTCCTGGCTTATAGGGAGCCTGAAACCGGATGAGATGAAGCCCTTGATTAAAAAGACCTTCGATATCCTGAGAGAAAGCGTCAGGAAATATCCCGGGACCGCACTTAACTGCATCCAGAACATGGGAAAGGCCATATACAAGACGGATGAGAGCGATCTCGTTGCCTACTTTTTAGACTTTGTCATAGACCTGGGTTTTCAGACACCGGAGATGAAGGGTGTCAGCGATAAATGGCTGGTTATGGTCAATCCAGCCCACATACAGAACATAAGAACCTGGATGGAGATCATTGAATTAAACCCGAAATGGTCCAAGAAGATGATCTCGTCTCTTATTATCTATCTATCCCTTTGCGGGGTATATATTAAAGACACCGACCTTTTCCCAAGGGACATAACCTTTTTCCTGAACAGCGATATCGGGAATGTGTATAACCTTACCAAACAACTGACCCGCCTCTTCCCTGTTTTTTTTAATGACATCGGCGCCGAAGGCCGGCTGAGGGACATTTCAACCAGATTGGATGAGATATCTTTGCGCAAAGACGTGCTTATCCACTTTGTAAGAAAGCAGAGCCATGTTGAGAGCAGCAACCGGATCGTCTCTCTGATGGAGGCCACGCTTGAATTCTGGCGAACCGGGAAGAAAGAAGGCGTAGAACCATTTTTGCCCCAGGTCGTTTATCCTGAGGTCCTGACCGAGGGGCCCTATGTGGACGGCGTTCACAGGATTATCAAAAGGCTTTTTGAGGCAGAGGGGATAAAAGAGATACAAGACCTCTTGAGGGTCAGTGATGACATGATAAACGAGGCGGTTAAGGGCTTGTCGGGTTTTTCGGCTGATGACCTGGAAAGGGTGAGGCTGGCCATATCATTCTACAGACTTCTTTACCGGAAATACACCCTGGACTTCCTTGAGATTGACGACTACCTTTCGCAGCTTCAACCCGGCGAATTTCCCAATATCAATGATTTAAGAAACGCCCTTGCCGGATCGGATACCAGAAACAAGCTGTTTAATCTTCTGTCCTATCTTGAAGGATTAAAAGAGTCCATACTCTCCAGGGATAAATTTGAGATACAGGAGGATATTTACCATAAGCGGCATTTTACCGTGGATATCCCTTCCATGTACGGAAGTTATTATGAAAAGAAATTCGATACCCTGGGGGTTGCCTTCCGTCTTGAATCACTTGCCAATACCCTCTTTGAAGAACTTGTCGCCGACATCGATCTTGAATTGATCACCAGGGACACCTTTTTTCATATATATGATTACCTGGTGCTTTTCAACAAGGCCCTTAAGCTGGACGGTCTTTTATCTTCAGAGATAGAAAAACAACTTGAGCTTTTAGATAATTCGCTGGGGATAGCGGGCTTTTCCTTTACCCAGTTCATCGATATCTTCAGGGGCTTTTCACATGCCGTCAGCAATATTGTGAATGACTATTTTAACGCCATTCACCAGCAGAATCTCATAAAGATACTAAGAACCATGCCTCCCGGCGACTTGCTTCCAAAATATATGCCGAACGGGGAAAATTTCGATGAGGACAAGCTTATACACAGGGTCTCGGAGGTATTTTTAAGGGAGATGATCTCATCCGCCATGGGCCTTCAACAGCTTGATGTCTTTCTAAGCCGGATCATGAACACCCTGTTCAGGCAATCCGATAAACTTCCAAAGAATGAATTGGGACTCCTTCTGAACTATGATCCCCAAAAGGCAATCACTCCTATTATATCCGACAATAAAAGGGGTTCCAGCATTATTTACCTGGGCAATAAGGGCCTTAATCTGGTAAGATTAAGCAAATACGGTTTTCCAGTCCCCCCGGGATTTATTATTACTACCGAGGTCTTCAGGCATCGGGAGGTTATTGACAACTATCCCCCGGCCTTTAAAAATCTTGAAGGTCAGTTGAACAGGGAGATATCCGCCATTGAACTCCTTACCGGCAAGTCCTTCGGCAACCCGAAAAATCCTCTGCTGTTTTCGGTCAGGAGCGGATCGCCTATCTCACTGCCGGGCATGATGAATACATTTCTTAATGTCGGGATCAATGAAGCAATAGTCAACGGGATCATTTCTATGACAGGAGAGGAATGGTTTCCCTGGGACTGTTACAGGAGATTCATGCAATCCTACGGCATGGCCTTCGGTCTTAAGCGGAATGACTTTGATGATATCATAGCCGGATATAAAGAACGATTAAGCATACCGCACAAGATAGACTTTTCCGGGGAGCAGATGAAGACAATTGCCCTGGACTATCGGAATTTTATTCTGGATCACGGCATCAAGGTTGAAGAGTCGCCCTTCAGGCAGCTTTATATAACCATGGGAAAGGTCTTTGATTCATGGAACACATCCAAGGCCAAGACATACCGGAAGATAATGGGCCTCTCCGACGACTGGGGAACGGCGGTAACGATCCAGTCCATGGTATTCGGGAATCTCGGTCAGAATTCAGGGTCAGGGGTGGTATTTACACACAGCCCCAGGGTTTCCGAAGACATTATCAACCTGTGGGGAGATTACTCACTGGCTAATCAGGGCGAGGATGTGGTCTCAGGGCTTGTAAAGACTCTCCCCATCTCCAATAAGCAGGCAGAGATAGAAAGCAGGGAGACGGATACGACCCTTGAAAATTCCTTTCCCGGCATATATAAGAGCATAAGGAAACTTGCGAAGGAACTTATTTACACCAGGAATTGGAGCCCCCAGGAGATGGAGTTCACCTTTGAATCCAATGACGATAAAAAACTGTATTTTCTTCAGACGCGTGATATGGATATAAGGGAGAGAAAGACGCTGCTGTCTTTCGTTACAGGACCGGACACAAAGAAAAGATTGCTTGGTCACGGCATCGGGGTCAGCGGCGGGGCAATGACGGGCAGGGCGGTCTTTAACCTGGATGAGATCCATAGATGGAGAAGCGAGGAACCAAAGACCCCATTGATTCTGGTGAGAGGAGACACGGTGCCTGACGATATCGAGGAGATATTTGAGGCAGACGGTCTTCTTACTGCAAGGGGAGGCTCAACATCTCATGCATCAATAGTCGCCCACAGGCTTGAAAAGACATGTGTTGTAGGTTGCGGCAACCTGGTCTGCATGGAAAAGGACAGCACCTGCTCCCTGGATCAGGTGCATTTGAAGGCCGGAGACTGGCTAAGCATTGACGGTCGTGAAGGCTCAATATACTCAGGAAAATTAGAAATTCAAGAAGTCGCAAGGAGGTGATAGTCAGTGGAAAATCAAACTGAACAAAGAAAGGAAAGCGGATTAAACTTAGGGATTAATGGTCTGGGAAGGATCGGCAAGCTCGCCTTATGGCACCATATAGGAAGGAAGTATTTTGATGAGATTATAGTCAATATGGGCAGGAAGGTAGGCAGGACCATTGAAGACCTAGCACATTATATTGAAAATGATTCAACCTATGGTTCTCTCCAATGGTATCTTTACGGGCACAAGGCAGGAAGCGTTATCACGGACCTTGATGATGTCAAAGGGACTATGAAGATAGACGGCATCCCTGTAACAATCCTCCAGGAACACCGGAACCCCAAGGAGATCGAATGGGACAGACATGGAGTGAAGGTTGTGGTGGATGCAACAGGACAGTTTCTTGATCCTACTGTCCCTGCGGATCATCCCAAAGGTTCCTTGAGGGGCCATCTGGACGGAGGCGCGCGCAAGGTCATAGCCTCAGCGCCCTTTAAGATAAATGATAAGAGCAAACCCATGCCGGAGGACGCGGTTACAACGGTTATGGGGATAAATGACAATGCTTATGACCCCCGGCGGCATAATATTATATCAGCCGCATCATGCACAACATCATGCCTTGCCCACATGGTTAAGCCCCTTATTGATCACTTCGGGGCCAAGAATATCCTGACCGCCTCAATGGCCACGGTTCACGCGGCCACAAGTTCCCAGGAAGTCCTGGATAAACCGGCCAAGGCCGATGCGACCGATCTGAGGAAGACAAGGAGCATACTTAATAATATTATCCTGACATCAACAGGGGCGGCAAGCACCCTTGGGCTGGTGATTCCTGAAATGAAACAGATCGGTTTTATCGCCGAGTCGGTTCGCATACCGACCTCTACCGGGTCTTTAATAATCCTGGTAGTCAATCTGCAGGAAGAACTGTCAGGTGAGACGATCCGGAGAGACACAATAAACAGTATCTACAGGGAGGCATCAAAAAGAGACCCGCACGGTTATCTCATGTATACGGATAAACAGAACGTCTCAAGCGATATCATAGGGATGCCCAGGGCCACGGCCATAATAGAAGGCCATGAAACTCACACCAGAACCGCCAATGTGTCCATTGATCTCAAGAGGGTAAGAGGGATCAAACAGGATATCTTAGATAAGAGTGATCAATCCGTGGTCACTATATCCATTACACAGGCTGTTATTTATGGATGGTATGACAATGAATTGGGAAGTTATGTGAATATCCTTGGGGACAGGACAGTATCAATAGCGGAGAATCTGTAGGTAGTGCTTTGTGTATTATTAAGCCACCCCCACCTCAACACCGCCCCAGCAAAGGGGGAGGGCAGGGCGGGGGTGAATGAATTTAGCAAATTGCAATGATAACGACCCCTTTTTCAAAACCATAAGTTCCCTTGTCGAAAATCGAAAAAAACACACATCCAGGATTCTTAAAAAAAATCCGGAGAAATAATGTATCTGCTGGACACGAATATCCTTAACGGCAATGGGGAACAAGTGCATCCTGGTTACAGCCAACACAAAACACAAAGAGATGAATATCAGGAGACTACTTATGAAGAAGAATAATTATCCGTTCATAGTATCTGCCATCTATTTTACCGTTTTAATCTGGTCGGGAATAAATCCAAAGGATTATTACACGTGGATTCTGGAGGTGACGCCAGGCGTGGCTGGTCTTATTGTTCTGGCCTTTACCTATAAGCGATTCAGGTTTACGAATCTTCTTTATACACTTATGCTCATACATTGCTGCATCCTCTTTGTAGGCGGGCACTATACCTATGCCGAGGCGCCGCTTTTTGACTGGATAAGAGACCTGGTTCATGGGACGCGCAATAATTACGACAAGATCGGGCACTTTGCACAGGGATTTGTTCCGGCAATGATTGGGCGTGAGCTATTTTTAAGGCTTAAGGTAGTCAACGGCAGGACATGGGTTGGTTTCTTTTCCGTATGTGTGGCCCTTGCCATAAGCGCCTTTTATGAACTGGTGGAATGGTGGACAGCGATTCTTTCCGGATCATCGGCAGAGGCGTTTCTTGGAACCCAGGGGTATGTCTGGGATACGCAATCAGATATGCTTTGGGCGCTTATAGGGGCCTTGACATCTGTTATTCTTTTCTCAAGATATCATGATGTCAAGATGAAGGAGGTTGGAGTAAAATAGGTTCAAGGTCCACCTGATCCTTGAAATTATCAACAAGCGCTGCCTCAAGGGCTTGGTAATCTTTTTTCCTCTCAAACTCTACTACCAGGTTGCGGTCATCAAGAATCTTTAAAAAGCCGTGTCTCTTTACAACCTCCACAACCTTTTTAACATCCACTGTAACCCAGCCGTTCATCCTCAGTACCAGTTCATCTCCTTTAAAGGCCCTCTCTATGGTAAGATCTATCTGCCGTTTTTTTGCGTCCCAGCCTATCACTGCAGGACTGACGATGACTGGTGTGACAGGGTCGTGCATGGCAGCGCATCTGAACCATAACCGGGCCCTTATCATTTATTCGCTCCACTGCCCGTAAAATTAACCTTGGGGGCCTCCTGCTTTTCGCTGGGGACTTCAAAGAATGCCGCCTTTTCAAAGTTGAATGCACCGGCGATAAGGTTTGTGGGGAAGCTTCTTATCTTGATATTGAATTCCTTTACAGCATCATTATAACGACGCCTCTCCACTGCGATCCTGTTTTCAGTCCCTGCCAGCTCATCCTGAAGCCGGATGAAATTTTCATTGGCCTTCAACTCAGGGTATTGCTCAACCACTACAAGAAGTCTGGAAAGGGCGGAGGACAATTCATTATTGGCCTCTATCTTGTTGCTTACGGTCGAAGCCCCTGCAACCTTTGAACGGGCCTCTGTCACCTTGACAAAGACACCCTCTTCATGGGCCGCGTAGCCCTTCACCGTCTCCACAAGATTAGGGATCAGGTCATATCTGCGTTGGAGCTGGTTCTCAACCTGAGCCCAGTATGACTTTACCGTCTCATCCATTGTCACAAGATTGTTATAGGTACTTTTCAGATACAATAATGGAATTACAATAACGATAAAAATTACTGCCGCAACAATAAGCAAGGTCTTTACTGTTTTACTCATATTATCCTCCAAATTTATCAACGATCTTTGCAAGTTTTTGAATTTCGTTTATATAGTCTTTAAATATTTTGTTTATTTCCTTCTCATCCGGTTTAATTTTTCCGTCTCTCACATCAAGAAGTTTCATGAATAGATCATTATCCAGACCGAAGGTATTGCATGTATTTGTGATTGTCGCGCCCTTGTCCTCAGGTATCTCGATGTCCTTCATATAAAGAAGCACGTTGAATATTGCACCAAAGGCATGAAGGGATTGATTTATTATGACCATCAGGGTTAATTTTTTCCCCATGCTTTCAAGGTAAGCCTTCCGTAAAAGAAGAAGCTTGCCCTTTATCTCTCTCTCAGCTTGTAGTCTTAAAAATTCCTTATTAAATGACAACCCCTTCAGCATGTCTCTGCCATAGACAAGGATATATCTTCTCTGAAAATTCAGATATTCTATAGGATAGACATCCGTTGAGGTCTCTATATAGTCTTCGGTAAGAAAAAGCGGTATGGCCACATTTTTCTTTTTCCATTTTTTCACCAGGGCAAAAGGCCTTTCCGGATCCGTGATCCCTTTCTCAGTCAGTACAATCATGAAATTGATATCTGACCTGCCTGGGATATAATCCTTCCCTGCCGCGCTCCCGTAAACGATGATGCTTACAAGTTCATCACCATAAACGCCTTTATAGTCCTGCACAAATTCATCTAAAATTTCTTTTGGATCTTTAGGTATCCTGGACATATAACCTCCTTTAAAAACCTCCGCCTGCTCCGCCGCCGCCGCTCATGCCTCCGCCGAAACCTCCGCCGCCGCCGAAGCCGCCAAATCCCCCGCCGAAACCTCCAAAACCTGAGCCTGTTCTATTACTGCCTCGGTAACTGCCGCTTCCCATCAGCAAGGGCAAGAGAAGCCATAATCCGCCTCTCCCCCTTCCACCGATGAACAAAAAAAGGATGATAATTATAATGGGCAAAAAAGCGAAGCCGGAATTCCTGTTAGTCTTAGGACGGCTGACCTGCGCGACCCCGGTAAGCTCGACGCCTGATGCCTTGGCAATTATAAGCGCCGCAGCAGTGACGCCGTTAAGTATCCCCTCTCCAAACTTGTCCTGCTTCAGATAGGGGGTCATGTAGCTGTCCCTTATTTCCCCTGCCAGACCGTCAGGAATGATTCCCTCAAGGCCATAGCCCACCTCTATCCTCATCTTCCTCTCTTTAACAGTGACAAAGATGAGTACGCCCTTGTCCTCTCCCTTTTTACCTATGCCCCAGGCATCATACAAACGATTTGCGTAATCGTTGTAATCAGCATCTCCTATCTCAGGCATGGTTGCCACTACAATAGGTATCTCTGTTTTGGCAAGAAGCTCGGTTGTGACGGCATTTATCTTTTCTTCAACGGCCGGTTCAATGACATCGGCAAAGTCATTCACAAGCCCGGTTTTTTCGGGAAATGGTTGCTCGGCATTGACCTGAAGTATATTTATAAGAAGAAAGGCAGTGACAAGAATTATGGAATAAAAATATTTTTTAACGGTTGAATGTATCATGTTTCCGATAATAGATTTAAATTTTTGATTTGTAAAGCCTTAAACTATTAGACACGACAGTTATGCTGCTCATGGCCATTGCCAGGGCTGCAAGTATCGGGTGAAGCTGTCTTAGAAAATGGGGCAGCGCCTCAAAAGGATATAGCGCCCCGGCGGCAACAGGGATCAGGATTATATTATAGAAAAAGGCCAAGAAGAGATTCTGTCTGATGGTTCTCATAGTGGCCTTGCTTAGCCGGATCGCCTTTGCTATGCCCTTCAGGTTTCCGCTTGCAAGGATTACATCCCCGGATTCAATAGCCACATCGGTCCCTGTCCCTATGGCCATGCCCACATCGGCCATCGCAAGGGCCGGCGCGTCATTGATTCCGTCGCCGACCATGGCTACCTTCTTACCCTTTTCCCTGAGTTCCTTAATCTTTGTTGTCTTATCTTCAGGCAGGAGTTCCGCGAAGACATCATCAATATGGATCTCTTCCGCGATGTATTCGGCGGTTTGTTTGTTATCGCCGGTAAGCATGATCACCTTCAGACCCTGTTCATGAAGCCCTTTAACCGCTTCAGGCGCTTCGCTTTTAATAGTGTCGGAAACGGCAATGAGTCCCTTGATCGTGCCGGCGGCCAGAATCATTACACTGTTCCCTTTATCCTGCAGGGAGCGAAGTTCATCACCGGCGATATCTATATTGATGCCCATCCCTTCAATCCAGCCCGGTTTCCCTATCAGCGTTTCTTTATTGTCTATGATAGCCCTGACACCTGATCCCCTGAATGACTTGAAGCCTTCCGGGTTGCTGAGCAGCAACCCTCTCTTATCAGCCTCCTTTACGATAGCCCGGCCAAGGGGATGTTCGGAACCCCTTTCCACCGAGGCCCCAAGCCTTAAGACATCTTCTTCTGTGCAGGCTGAATCATGGGAAATGATTTTCACCACTGATGGTTTCCCCATAGTAATAGTCCCGGTCTTATCCATGACGATTGTGTCAAGATCAGAGGATAATTCCAGGGCCTCGCTGTTCTTGAATAGGATCCCTTTTTCCGCTCCTTTGCCTGTTCCTGCCATAATTGCCGTGGGCGTGGCAAGCCCCAGGGCGCAGGGACATGCGATGACCAAGACCGCTACCATGCGTATCATGGCCGGCACAAATTGCCCGCCGATAATCCACCAGAGAAAAAAGGTCAATAGGGCGATTCCAATGACAGCCGGCACAAATACTGAGGCCACTCTGTCGGCAAGGGCCTGTACAGGGGCCTTGCTCCCCTGGGCCTCCTGAACCAGCCGGATAATCCTAGCAAGGGCCGTATCCTTTCCCACTGCCAGGGCCTCGATATTCAAGAGTCCTTCCCCGTTGATCGTCCCGCCGGTCACTTTGTCTCCTGACGACTTGTCAACCGGCAGGGGCTCGCCTGTCAGCATGGACTCATCAACGCCGGATTCGCCGGCAAGGACAAGCCCGTCAACAGGGATGCTTTCCCCGGGACGGACAATGACGATATCACCCTTTTTGACAAGGGTAAGGGGGATCTCCTTCTCAATATTTTGTTCCAGGATAACGGCTGTCTTTGGGCGGAGATTCATCAATTTCCTGATTGCGCCTCCTGTCTTGCTCTTTGACCTGGATTCCAGCAACTTGCCGAGCTTTATAAGTGTAATAATAACAGCGGAGGTCTCAAAATAGACATGTCCTCCCAGTTGAGGAAAGAGGAGGATTGCAAGGGAGTAGAAGAAGGCGACAGATGAACCCATGGCAACCAGGACGTCCATATTGGCGCTCATGTTCTTCAGGCTTTTTATGCCGCCGGTATAATAATCATACCCGGTGTAAAACTGCACTGGTGTTGCAAGGGCCAGAAAGAGCCAGTTTACCCAGGCAGCATGGCTCCAGTGGCCAAAAAGGGCGAAATCCCTGCCCATGCTGAGCATGAAAAGGGGCGTGGTAAAGATTACCCCCACCAGAAATTTTCCGGTCTGATCCCTGATCTCCGCCTTTCTGGCCGTCATCTCGGCATCCTCAATATCCTCTGAAGGCGTTACAGCGCCATAACCGGCCTTTTCTATGGCGGCGATAATTTGATCGGTCGATACGGCATCAGGAGAATACTCTACAAAGGCCCTTTCTGTAGCAAAATTGACGGAGGCGTTCACTATGCCGGGGACCTTCTTTTTTAACGTCCTCTCAATGGTCATGGCGCAGTTGGCGCATGTCATGCCGGTTATGGGAAGGGTAATCTTTTCTTTATCAGACATGTGGCACCTATTGTTCGAATGGCAGAAAAATTGTTCCACAGGATTAGATCAGAGCAAAGGGCCTCATTATAAAAAGGCTCAAGGCATAAGGCGCAAGGTAAAAAAATATTATTCTGCCGCAGGAAAATTTATCTCCTTAAGGGTGGACTTTATCTTATCCAGTGTGGCAGGGGAATCCCATTCTATGGTTATCTCCTTTTTGCCTGGATCTCCCTCCACCTTTGATACTCCGTCAATCTCGCCCAGTTCGTTTTTGATCGTCATCACACAGTGGCCGCAACTGATATTAGGCACAGAAAATGATTTTTTATCCATGATAGCTATCTCCTTTCAGCAACGTCCGGTTAGGATCTTGCATATAAAAAAAGCCTGCTTGACGGACGGCATGGGAGGTCCTTTTTTTAAGAGTGAAATGGGCGGCCTGCTGAGGGCCTGACATCAAGCATGTAACCGCGGGCGGCGGAGCTTCTCAGGCGCCTGTCAGGGATTAAGGTCCAGCGAGATCTGACGGTTTCTCTCCGCCCGCTTTATGGCGCCTTATGCCGGAATATTGCATTTAAGCCATTTCATCTTTAAAAAAAGGGCCTCCCATGCCTTGAGGATTCATCTATGCAAGATC
>Ga0153915_10002155_pt1 | contig 18081 bp, 10 predicted proteins | sample Opewatmetagenome_2_FD_107003 | JGI IMG/M metagenome (GOLD analysis project Ga0153915, IMG submission 107003) | Freshwater wetland microbial communities from Ohio, USA - Open water 3 Core 3 Depth 3 metaG | ecosystem: Environmental > Aquatic > Freshwater > Wetlands | place: USA: Ohio, Lake Erie...
CGACTCTCTAGCGACACCACGGTTTTTCCAGACCTCTTTGCTTCGGCAGAAACACAAGACCTTGTTCTACGGTTGCCTCCTCATGGTCTGCCCGGAGGGGAAGCTCAGCCCCGTCTTCTACCAAGAGTTGTCGTATGAACATCAGGGAGACGCTGTAATCATTCAGCCATCACCATCAAAGCTTCAGCTGAACCCCTATATTTTTTCACAAAACGGGTTCTCGTACGAAGAAATCGTCCGTATAAAACAAGATGTTGAGACACAGGGGTTCATCAGTGCCGTTTCGTCAGTCTATGAACTGTTTCACGTGGAACAAAGTAAAGTGTCATCAGGGTTCGACACAAAACCTTTGAAGCATACTATCACACCAACCCTCGTCAATAAGGCGATCTTGTACTTCGGTGAACGGACCGGCATCACCCACAACCTCATCGTTGAGTTACGACAACTCCAACGAAAACCCCTCGATGAACTTGCTTCAACATCGCTGTTATTGCTGATCGCCCGAACACTCCATCCTGAGAAAGACCTCGAGAACACCAAGCCATTATTAGAGGTCTTCCTCTTGAATTCAGCGCAACAACAGGCGGTGCACCAAGCACTCACAAAGTCGTTGACAGTTATCACAGGACCACCGGGTACGGGGAAATCCCAGGTGGTTCTGAACATCATCGCGAATGCCGTGTACCAGAAAAAAACCGTGCTGTTCGCGAGTAAAAACAACAAGGCAGTTGATGTGGTTATCGATAAGTTCCATGCGATTCTCCCCTACAAGCTCATCGTACGCATGGGGCATCGAACACACCGAAAAAATGCTAAAAATGACCTAACACAGCTCATTAAGGAACACCTCACACCTCGTTCGGTGCAGCCCCAGATAACCTCTGATCTATGGTCGTGTTCCTCCCAGATACAGAAAATACAGGACGATCTCGCAAGGCTGAGCAGCCTTAATCAAACGATGGACATGTTACAGAACACCATCGTTGATATCATAGATGAATTCCCCGTGGATGTCTACGAAGAAGGACGCCGTTACATGTTAGATCGGATTGATACCCACATGCTTATGGAGGACATCAAAAAACACTTCGACCAGCATGGGTTCTTCCGGAGATTAGGTGCCCAAAAACAGCAGAGAATTCAAGAACACTGCTTCAACACCTACTTCAACCTTCTTCCAAGCGACCTAATCAACTACCTCAAGCATCAGATCACCACCAAGAACATCCCTTACGACACCATCCTACGATGGATTTTCAACTGGAAAAAAATCGAACATACGAACGATGATATCCAACACCTCAAAAAGGACCTCCTCACGATCCCGGATTACAGGACCCTGAAAACAAAGATTCATGCACTCCATGAACGCTACCTAGCTTTGTCACGTCCCGTCTTAGAAACACACTGGTTGAACACACTCGCGTGCTTATCAGAAGAAGACAAACACAGTGTCCTGGATTATTTCCACACCTCAGAACAGCTGGAAGCATGGACAGGGGATCCCATTGTGTTTCGTCAGCTACTCAACCAACAGATACGAACCATGCAACACATCCTAAGATTCCTTCCTGTATGGGTCGTGACCAACCTCTCAGCAAAACACAGCTTCCCGTTGAAGGCCAACCTTTTTGATATCCTCATCATCGATGAAGCATCGCAATGTGATATCGCCTCAGCACTCCCGTTGTTCCACCGCGCGAAACAAGTCGTGATCATCGGTGACCCAAATCAGCTCAGCCATATCTCCCTGCTCACCGAGGTGCAGGATAGGACGCTTGCGGTACAACACGGACTCGCGGAAGAATGGTACCACATTTTCTCATACACAAAGCACTCCCTCTATGGATTAGCGGCACGCATCGGGAACGAAAACAAGAATCAACCGGTGCTCTTGAACGAACATTACCGATGTCATTCCGATATCATCTCATTTTCCAATGAGTTCTATTATGAAAGGAAACTTACGATTGCGACAGACGAGTCACGACTTCTTGTACACCCTGCCCTTTCAGCGCACATCTCCTGGTTCCCCGTGAAAGGAAAAACAGTCCATGCACAAAGCCCGTACAACACCGAAGAGGCAGAAAAGGTCGTGGAGGAAATCCTGAAGATACTCGGGACAACGACTCAAGCGAACGCCTCCCTCGGGGTCGTCACACTGTTCCGGGCTCAAACCGAGATGATTGCTGAAAAACTACAGGCGTTCCAAGATGTCTACGATACCAGAATCACTATCGGCACCGCCCATAAATTCCAGGGTGATGAAAAAGACATCATCGTGTTTTCACCTGCCGTATCAGAAGGCGTGAAACCCGGGACCCTGCATTGGATTGAGACAACAAATCAGCTGCTCAACGTTGCGGTCACAAGGTCACGCAGCTATTTGATGATCATCGGCGATAAAGACACGTGCGCTCAAAGCATCGGACCTCTTAATCACCTCGCTGAGTATGTGGAAACAAGGACACCCCATGCAGCAGCATTTGAGTCACCGCTCCACCAACGATTCTACGAAGCGCTTAAAAACCAAGGTGTCCCTATCACCACACATTATATAGTACCAGGAAAACCACCGGTGCATCTCGATTTTGCGTTCTTTGTCAACGGATGTCGCTATGTTCTTGAAATAACAAACAAACATAAAACAACCCACGAGAGTCGGTTAAGAGAGGATGGATGGAGAATCAGGCGCTATTGCGAAAGCGATATTATGGACGACCTTCCTTCTGTAATCGAAGAGATAAAACGCCTTTGCTGAACCTATTGCTCACTGTATATTTATATATCTCTGTCGTGATACTAGTGTTATATGGAGGCATTACCAATGATGAAATCAAGGATAACCCGTTCTCTATTGGTGATATCATCAATAGGGCTTTTCTTCGGAGCAAGCATCTACCCCTCATTCGGAAGTACCACGTCATCATCCGTTACAATAACACATCGAAATATCGACATCAATGACGCCGCATGCGTTGTTTACGCAAAATTAAACGAACTTCATAAATCCGATGTTTCTATCGCATCTTCCCTTACAAAAGACCGTGATGATGGCACACCACTCTACCACGTGTTTCTTCTCGAGCCGAATGGATATATCGTGATATCAGGCTCGTACAATCTGCCGCCGGTCATCGCATACTCATTCACAAGCACTTATCCAACACTACCTCAAACAAACCCGCTCTCTGAGATGCTCACAAACGACTTATCGCTACGGCTGCAAACCATCCCTTATCTACCCGAGACGATGGTCCAGCAGCGCCATACCCAATGGGACAACTATCTCCAGGGGCAGCCCCAACGATTCGACCAGTTCGAACAATGGCCACCTGAGGGATCGACACCGACCGGCGGATGGGTACTCACAGAATGGACCCAAGACCCTCCCTACAACAACCTCTGCCCACTAGATCTCGCTAACGGCGGGGACCGTAGTTACGCTGGCTGCCCGGCAGTCGCGATGGCGCAGATCATGAACTATCACAATACCACGAACGATGTCGCGTTCAATGACGGTGATGATTACTATCATAATTATTTGGGCAACCAATACTGGATCGATAACGACCATGTGCTGTACGATTTCCCCTCCTTCCCCACACTGAACAATTACCTAACCTCGCTCCAGAATCATTACGAGAATCATCAACCCCCGACCAACACTGAAAAAGCAGCGATTACCTTTGCCTGCGGTGTGGCCGCCAATCAAGTCTACAGTGCGAGCGGGTCAGGCACCTTTGGTGTCAACCAAGCCTATCAGGCATACCAGCGATTCAATTGTACAACAACATCCTTGCTCCAGGATGATGACCCGAATCTGTACGGGCGAATGGCCCATGACATGATGGATGCGCTCCCCGATCACCTCGCGGTCGTTGACCCCGGGTGGCAGATTGGGCACAATCTCGTCATCGATGGATACAACACCGACAATTACTACCATCTGAACTTCGGATGGGGCGGTACTTACGATGGGTGGTACCTAATCCCCGAGGAAATTCCGTACGGATTGACAGTCATCGAGGGAGTCATCGTCGATATCCTCCAAGTAGATACCGGTGTCCCTGATTTATCGGCCACCGGGAGCCTCTCCTGGGTGGACATCACCCCTGGGAACACGGCTACAGGGAGCTTCATACTGAGTAATGGTGGCGACGCGGGCTCGGATTTGGCATGGAAGGTCGTTGAATGGCCCTCATGGGGTACATGGACGTTTGCTCCTTCGTACGGGCATCGTCTGACGCCCGAGGACGGCGCCGTCACCGTCAATGTCAGTGTCATCGCACCGAACCAGCAGAACCAGGAGTACACCGGAGAAATCAAAATTGTGAACATTGACGATAGCACAGATTATTCCGTCATCCCCGTATCGTTGCACACGAACCAGGGAATAAAGGCAGATTTATCCTGCAACGGCTCTCTCACTTGGACGGATGTCCGCCCAGGTGCTCGCATGAATGGGAGTTTCACTGTCCGAAACGTCGGGTCAGCACTCTCCAATCTGAGCTGGGAGGTCTCCAGCTGGCCGGCGTGGAGTACCTGGACGTTCACGCCCCAACAGGGGGATCATCTCACGCCAGAAGACGGATCAATAACTATCAACGTGAGCGTAGATGCGCCGAACAAGAAACGCACGGAGTACACCGGCCTGATACGGATCGTGAACAAGGAAAACACCAGTGATAACGAAACCATATCAGTATCGCTGACAACACCGTACAAGCCAGATTACCGTCTCTTCGATCTTCTCAGGTTCTTCATGGATCGCTTTCCTAGGGCGTTCCCACTTCTGCGGTATCTCTTCGGGCTATAAACAATCATTTTTAACTGAAGGAGGTCGTTCTCACAGAGAGGAACGGACAGCAGAACGGTATGGTTAATAAAGAATTCATTGTTTAAAGACCAGAGCTGAATGACCTTTCAATACATAGTATGGCATCGTGAGCGGGGGAAGCATCCGTGAAGTTCCTCTTCATTTATCCTCCCTCAACACCGTTTTTTATCACGCCCTCTCGCGTGTACTACGGTTATTCACCACCGCTTGGGCCTCTGTATATCGCAAAAATCCTTGAGAAATGTGGTGACCGTGTCACGGTCCTTGATTTCTCAGCCGAGCCGTTCCAGGACGACCGTCTCTCGAAAGCCCTCAATGATACGGACGCGGTCGGCGTTTCCGTGTTGAGCCCTTCGCTTCAGCAAGCTCAACACCTCATCTCACTCATCAAACACCATGATCCGAAGCTACCCATCATCATTGGTGGACCGCATTGCACCCTCCTACCAGAGCAATCCTTACTTGAAACCCAGGCTGATATAAGCGTTCAAGGTGACGGCGAAGCCTCAATCGTTCATTTACGTTCAGCGTTACTGGGAGAAAAGACACTAGAGAACGTACCAGGTATCGCTTTTCGCACACCAGACGGAATCAAGCATGGGCCGGCTCCCTCTCTGATCCGAGATCTCAACACGCTCCCTTTTCCCGCACGACACCTCGTGGAACACTACGTGTACCATAGCCACGAGTACAACCCTCGTCTCACGGCTGGCGAGTTCACCTCCCTTGTGACCAGTCGAGGATGCCCGTACCAGTGTCGGTTCTGCTCACGAGGCTCGATCAGTATGAAGCAGTACCGTACAAGAACCATTGAAAACGTGCTTTCGGAGCTTCGAGAAATCTCTGACCAAGGGTACCTTCATGTCGCCTTCGTTGATGATTGCTTCCCTGTCGACACACGACAGGCGCATCTGCTATTTCAACGAATCATCGATGAGCATATCGAGCTTCGGTTCTCAATCTCAGCAACCAGGGTCGACCTCATGGATAAGGCTCTCTTCGACCTCATGAAACAGGCAGGAGTCACCCATATCCAATTCGGCCTGGAATCAGGGAATCAGGACGTGCTCGATTATTATCATAAACAAACAACCGTGGAAACGATTCGAAACGCAGTACAGTGTAGCCATGACACCGGACTGTTCACAGCCGGCTCCTTTATCCTTGGTGCACCGTTCGAAACACAAGACCATTTTAACAGAACGCTTGCGTTCGCAAAGTCCCTCCCCCTTGATTCTGTGTCCTTCATCCCGTTGCGCTATATGGTTGGATCCGAGCTCTGGAGCCAAGCAGTGGCGACTGGAGCCATTGGTGCTGATGAGTACCTGGTAACCGCTGATAAGAACAGAGGACTCGGGATGTACACAAAAGAGGAACTCATCGCGTTTTGCTTCAACGCGCAACGCGCCTATTACCTACGTCCACGCTTTTTCCTCAACCTTCTCAAGACCTCGTTACGAAACAATGACATGTCACAAATGCAGTCCCTCATCAGCGTGCTTTTCACCTCTTTTCCAGAACTCTTCGCCACAGGGGATAAACACTGAGTTTCCTGGAGAAATGGTTTTTCATTTTGAAATTCTGTCGCCGTAAGTTTATATAGAGACATCAGAAGAATAAGGTGTACAGTGAAGAGGTTTCTGAGGATGCCGAAGATCACCATCTGGTATGACCGTACGGTAGTCATCGTTGGTTTTTCTTTCCTCTTTGGGCTTTTTGGATGGCTGATGCATGCCACGTTCGAATCGTTCTTTCTCCCAACGAAAACCTTTCAACAGCTCCTTCTGACCGATGTGTCGTCGCATGATATTATTATCAGACTCATTGTTTCCGGATGTTTCTTTATCGCAGGGACGCTGCTTATAAAAGCATTGATTCATCGTAGATATACCGAGGAAAACCTGAAAGAATCTTATGAAACGCTTCGTCGAACCAACACCCTTCTTGAAGAAAAGATTGTTCATAATGTCGCTGAACTGGAGACACTCGTGAAGCAAAAAAACGATTTGGTCGCAAGCCTCAGCCACGATCTCAAGACACCGCTGACGCCGCTCATGGGGGTTCTCCCGATGATCATCCGAGAAGAAAAAAACTCAAAACTCAAAGAACTCCTCGAGATGAGTCTGCGAAACGTCCATTATCTCCGCGATCTTGTTAGCAGGACCATTGATCTAGCGCTCCTCGATTCAGCAACTATCGGGATGAGCCCAGAAAACATCTGTGTATCCACCGAGCTTGAGGCCGTGCTGGAAAATCGTTCCTACAGTCTCACAAATCATCACCTGTACGTCAACAACAAAATCGATGACCATCTCATGGTCCATGCCGACAGGCTCAAACTCCGCGAGGTGTTTCAAAATCTTTTAATGAACTCCATCAAGTTCTCCCAGGCATCCGGTGGAATCATCACACTGCAAGCGGTACCCGAGAATGACCACGTGAAGATTTGGATCACCGATACAGGGATTGGGATGACCGAGGAGCAGCTCCACACTGCATTCCATGAACTCTTCAAGGCTGATCCTGCTCGAAACGATCACGCGAGTACCGGCCTTGGTCTTGCGATTTGTAAACGCATTATTGAGAAACACGGGGGGAAAATCTGGTTAGAAAGCCCAGGTCCTGGGAAAGGGACAACCGTCTTTTTCACATTACCAGCATCGACAACGTAACAACGACGAACGTTTCGAAATGTTAAAAGAGGCAGCGCTATTCATTGATAATTATATGAACATACGAGTCGCACAAAAGGAAGACGCAAGAGCGATCGCCGCACAAAACATGCTCCTGGCAGAAGAAAGCGAGCATATGAAGCTTAACCCAACGACGATTCGCGCGGGAGTGCGAAGACTGCTTGCTGATCCATCGAAAGGGTACTATTTTGTTGCTGAGGAGAACGGAAGCATCATCGGACAACTCATGATCACGGTGGAGTGGAGTGACTGGCGCAACAAGCCAATCTGGTGGGTCCAGAGTGTCTTTGTACAAAAGGAATGGAGGAACAAAGGGGTGTTCACCAGGCTTCTTCGAGACGTTCAGAAACGAGCACGCTCGCAACACGTCGCGTTCCTCCGTCTCTATGCACATCATGACAATCGACCCGCGTTACGTGTATACAGGAAGACCGGGTGGAAGCAGGAACCCTACATAAGTTTACGCCTGTCAGTCTAAAAAAACGCATGTTTTCTCTGCAGTTGTAACAGGTGTACCTGTACCGCTTTTTCTACCGATGTTGCTTTAAGCGAAGTAACAAACAAAGAACAACGATCGCCATGCTTACAAGGCCATCTTGAAATCCTGGAAGTGGGTATCTAGGGTGTACAGCTGATGAATGGTTCTCTGACACCTGCTGCGCTTCAGAGCTTGTCTGATAATTGGGGAGGATCAATGCGACCAGCGCGTCAAAGTCAATCGTACAGTCCTTGGAGTCATCCTTGTTCAACTGGGCAAACACCTCGAGCGGTGCGCTCCCGCAGGTCCATGATGTCGTCGGTCGGACACGGATCGTCCACTCGTAGATGTATGGATATTGCACCTTGATCTCCCCCCGATACTCGAAAAGCTCCTCCATCTGCGTTGGACCAGCAAGCACCTCATACACCGGGGTACCGAACTCGTGCAGCTTCAGAAAGAACGCCTGACACTCGCTCGAAAGTGTGACACGAACTTGTAGATGAAACACCTCGCCGGGTTTCAGCACCGTGTGCGCAGTCGCGTTCACCCAATGCCCGTTCGAACCTTGAAACCATGCATAAACAGATCCGTAACTGCATGTCCCAGCAGATGCTAAAGGAGCGAACGGTGTGATTGCACTTAGCATGATCGCACAGAATAACACGCGTGGGATCATCTTACTCACCTGCATCAAACCCGGGGGTATGATCATCGTACCAGTTCGGCTGAAGGTCCCCGACCATCATCCCCCAAGCAGGAACAAGACCAAACGTCATGGTTGAAAACCGGAAGAAAAGCCGGGTGTTTTCACCCAAGGTGACGTTCCCAGCCGTGATGATTCTTGCCTCCCGTATGTACGTCTGCGCCTCGTGACCAAGCAAGGGGTTGAAGATCGTTTCATCGCTCGTGTCGATGATCTCGAAGTGTGTGTACTCCCCCTCAACGTCAAGCACCCAGAGGTTCAGTGTGAGTAACCATGGTGTCACAGGTGTCGGTGGCAGAAGCGGCATTCCCGTGGGACCGAAGAGGCACCGATTCCGCAGCTTCAGTGTCCATAGCTCCTCTCCATGGTCCATCGTGGGTTGAAAGGGGTCGAGATAGTTTGGCTGTTGATCAACCGCGAGACGCACGGTCTCATTCCAAAGAATTATTCCTTCGCCATCCGTCCGAGTGAGCGTCATGTTGAGGCCAAAGGGAATCGTGAACTGGTTGCGAATCGCGTCAACGGTTTCGTCAAGGGTTTCGGTCAGGTTCTGAGCGGTACACCCAACTTCAGTGGGGATCTGCTCATCGAGTACAGCTAGTAGTTCATCGGCGAGGGAAGAGGCCACGGATTCGAACAAAGACTGCATCGTACCGATGAACCACTCGCGGGACTCGTACACGGTCTTCATCCCGGCACTGTAAAACAAAGAACCCTCCTGGTAACGGGGGCGGTCGAGATACTGATCGGTCTTCGATAGGAATAGAGTGATATACTCATCCGCTGCTTGTTTCAGAATACCTACTGGATTCGAATACTCGCTTGCGTTGATTGAGAGGTTGGCAGTGTCTTTGGTGAGTGTGCTGAGAATTTCCGTGAGTGCGTCCCAGGAATCATTGACCACCCACGGGTTGTAGGAGCCCAGGATGCTTGCGAAGCAAGCTGTAGCCCCCTGATTCCCTTTCATGGCAAGCAGCTGTTGTTTCGAAAGATTAGAATCTGGATATAGAACAAGATATGATTCTAGGGTGCCCTCCAGGTTCGGATCATCCAGGGTGGCGTTATAGTACAACACATCGCGGATGTCATTCTGCGTGTCTCCTGTTCCTGCATAACTTTCCAGGATTGTTTGTAGCAATACGATCTCGTACTGAACATCAGTGAGATTATTCCAAACCTGGACGAGGGTGATGGTCCCGCTGATATCATGTTCTTCCCAACGGAACCAACTATGTGTCCTGCAAAACGTCACATTGTAGGTTTCATTGTACAAGACGCTGCCCGAGGTCACAAAACCGCACTCTGGCGTTACGTCCTGTTTCTCTATGGGTAGTATTTCGACGGCGACCCACGGGCTTGCACCTGCGTCGGTCCATCCTGGTCCTGGATCCATGATATCTTCTGTGGTGATTGAACGTGTCGCGACCTTGATTGACAGTTCAGCATGGTACACGTGTGATGCGATGGAGGGAAGAAGATGATAGGTGGTGTCATTTCGTTGTAGATGCTTTTCGACCTGCGCTAAGGTGTACGACTGGTTCGCGTAGTCCTGCACGGTCTCCCTGATGGTCTGCTCAGCATCTTCATCCAATGCGACATAGACTTCTGTTTGCTCGCTTTCGTTGTTGACGAAATGAAGCGTAACGCCGGTGATGTTGTACAAGATACGCTGGGCGATTTCTGAGAGATTGAGGGAAAAGCGATCATCGACCGATGCATTGAGCGGCTCGTGTGCATCGAAATTCGCTGTTCCTTGGGTCAGATTATCTGTTCGAACCTCGTACCCGCTGCCGTTCATCTCATGGTTCAACGTGGTGAGCGGGTCTGAAGCCTGCTGTTTGAGAAGCTGCTGTGTCTTTCGTGCAAGCTCGATGATGCTTAGCGGATCGACGCTGCTGAACACCAGGCTTTGCTCAAGGAGTAATCCGGTGTTCACCAAGACAGCAACATGTTTGTTGTCAACGATATTCTCTGGCCTTCCGGTCCGATAGTGCTTGTACGACCGTATCAAGGAGTAGACATTGGACAGGGCGGTGGTGACCTTCCAGAGCGGTGAGAACGTTCCGTTAATGGTCTGGAAAAACTCCTTGGTCAATGATTCAAGGAGAGGATAGCGGGAAGAAAGGATCGAGGATATCTGGAGTGTTTGTGCTGCAACGAGGGTTGACGAGGAATCAGCTACTGCGCATATTTCGACGTCGATCGGGATGGTCGCTACGAGATACGTCGGATGAGTGATTGTTGATTGAGGTCCAAGGAATGGGAGCGTTGGTCGGTCGAGCCGCATCTCGACAAATCGTATGGTGATGTTGCTAGGTGATTGGATTGGTGTTTCATTGTGTAGGATCACGTTGATTGCGTAGGAACCGCTTCGATACTTGTCATACAAGAAGTGGTCTGTCAGATAGAGGTTGAGTTCTCCTTGGATGATTTTTTTCAAGCGGAAGCTGTTGATGTCCTCTGCGGGTCCTAACGTCGAGTGGATGACAGGTGTTGTTCCAAGTTCCTTGAGTCCTTTCATCCCTGCGGTGTTGAGTGCGGTCGCCATGTCAGACTCTGCGGCGTGTACGAGAGTCCCTATTTCGGTAGCATCAAGAGAGTCTGCGATCTCTGATGATTTTTCCATCTCTAAGCGGGTGATATAAACAGAGACAACACTGCTTCCAAGAATGAGGAAGATGCCGATCACCGAGAATGGGATGCGCGCATGAGTATCCCGAAGTAACCGGTGTGATATCATTCTCTCACCGTCCAGATGGTAAGAGTGACATCCGCGGTCGTTAGAGACACCCGGTCAAAGAGCCAGTTCACAAGGGTCTCCGCGAAATCATCGATCGTGTCGATGATGTCGAAAAGTCTCTGGACGAACGCTTCGATGTGCGGATCGAGAACACGGTGAAGGAGGATCGTTGCGTTTTCTTTTATTGTTCGTTCCACCCTAACGAATATCTCATCTAGCGAGCAATTGGAGTCGTTGCAGAAGGTATGAAGCGCGATGTTGAGGTTTTGAAGGATCGCGTTAGACACGGGATCGTTCAGCGAGTCATTCAGACCTGTGAAAAAACGATCGATCATGCGGACTGCATCACCGAAGGTTTCATTCAGCGCGTCTTGCAGGAATCGGCCAGTCATGTTCTTGATCGTGTCGAACCCATAGGCGAGCGTTGCATTGATGATCCCGGGGAACACGGTACTATTCGTGCGATTCGTGATTCCTGAGACGAGAAACCCATCAGCCAGAAAGCTGAGATTCTCTCGCACTGCACTGGTCGCGTTCTCTATGGTGTCATACGGTGGCTGGTTGGCGACATAACTCGTACATACGTTCGTGATGTTTGACAGCGACGGGATAGAGGATTCCCCAAAACCGGTGTCGTTGGAAAAGAGTTGATGCGTAAGCCAGTATCGTGTCAGAATGATTGTGTGATTCTTTAGTTGTATCACGGGAGAGTACGGCATGATGCAGCATTGATGTGCGACGTACGTGTCTGTGCTTGGTGGGTGCGTGCCGACGGAGAACTCCCCACCGAAGGATATCCCTTTGATTGGATGCCACAGCGCTGTGAGGTTGTACTCGTATTTCCCATGGAACAAAGCAAGGAAGAATCCTTCGGTTTCTTTTGTCAGGTGTTGGTCAAATTCAGTTGTGAGCATATTCAACCGACTGGCACCAAGCACGGAGAACGGAAGCCGGAATTGGCATCCGAGGTCCTCCGCGAGTAAGGCCGCATAGGTCTTATGACGTTGCTCATGGCCTACAATCCACTGGGACACGGTGTGATACAACCCATTCGAGGTGTTTTGGATGCCTAGCTGTCCAGCGACGGAATCGAGGATATCGCCGCAGAACCTATACTCGAACTCATCTGCGCGGGAGACAAGGTACGTTTGGAGGGCTTCGTCCACCGTGTGTTCCCGGTGGCTGTCCACTGCGGTCTCGACCGCGATGTTGCATCGTAATGCTGGGAGGAGCGCGACCCCAGCAAGGGAGACCATGACGATGAACAGCACAACGTCGTACAGCAGGGAGACCCCACGCACGTCCTCAAGAAACATCCGTGGTCTCATGTGGTCCTCCAGAGGATCAAGGTGAGCGTCCCAGGGGCTGTTTGTGCATCGTTCAGGAACACCCCGAGCTGTTTTGATGCTGCGATACGGTACGGCATTATCGAAGGTGGTGGCTCTGGGAAATCATGATCAATATCTAGATAACGGAGTCGTAGCACAAAGGAGATATTCGACGCATGGTACTCATCCCGTAGTCTCATGATGTCGGTTGTGTTTTCCAATCGTGGTACATCAATAAGACCGTTTCTCATCATGGGGGAATCCGGATTCGTGCACTTATCCAGGAGTCCTTCGGCAATCTGGAAATATTGCACCTGGATCATGCGTTCCTGGTAGGCGGTATAGGTGTGTGCGAGCAGGACCAGGAAAAGGGAAAACCCTATCATCGCCACGGATAGTGCCGGAAGTGATGTGAATTCTTCAGAACTTGCTTGCGTGTTTTTCCAAAAAGATCGTACTGTAGACTTTCGAATCATGCTTCTTTCTCCCAGACGTATGAAATGACCATGATTTAATCAAAAAGATCGTATATATATTTTATCTTTTTTTTAAAAATTCAATGAATAAATTGTTTGATTTTCGAATGAGAGGGAAGCCCGCGGTAGGGTAACCACGAGCTTCCTGTGCCTCTATGTCGTCAAATCGGATCATGGTTCACCGATTTTCTTTAATAGAGGTGAGAGTCAGCAGGGGCACTGGTGATAAAAAAGTATCGTCACCTTTAGTGCTGAAAAGAAAAAAAGGAAGGCTCGATGCGATTCGAGCCAGTAGTGTGTCCGAGCGTTCAGTTGCTCAACTGTTGGGTCTTTTGAAGGAACAACTGGGAGCTTGTTTGCTGGCTGATGTCAAGGCCAAGTGGCATGACCATCTGGAGGGTTCCCCAGCCGCTCTCGTCTCCAAGGACGTCCTTTGCCTTGAACCTCACGGTGTAGGTGCCTTCCCCGCTCCAACTGTGTGAGGTTGTCGTCTGCGCGCCTGAGGGATGTGGTCCGAGCCAGCCGGACGTCGTGTTATCTCCCCAGTCGACGAAGTAGAAGACATCGTCATTGTTCGCATCGGTGGTCTGGATGACAAACAGGTATGTGTTCCCTGGTTTGCCTTCACCGGGTCCCGTCATAGTTGGAGTATCGGGCGGGTCGTTAAGCACGATCGAGACAACCAGTGGTTCTGACCAACCACTAGTCGCGGCATTAGAGTCTCGTGCTTTGACTTTCACGGAGTAGTCCCCGATGGCGGACCACTGGTGAGGCGCCGACATAGTCTGTCCCGAAGTGTATGGCCCAAGCCAATCGCTCGAGGTGCCGTCGCCCCAGTTGAACATATAGTAGATTTCATCGCCATTCGGATCTGTTGATGACGTGGAGTACACGTAGGTGGTGTTCCGTACCCCATGGTTTGGTCCTACGGGTGTCGAAGGAACAGAGGGCGGATCACTGGTTGAGACAAGACCCATGGTGAGATCAGGGTTCCCATAGATAGAGCCCCATTCGAAGGTCTCATAATACAAACCAGCGGTCCAAAGGTCGTTGACATACATCTGGCGAAGTCCATATTGCAGTGCCTGTCCTTGGGTGTAGTTGCCCGAGGTGCAACACGTGGTGAAGAAGTAATCAAGGGATTGGCTTGACCCGTCCATGGGGTCGTTCCATCCTGGTTGCCCGTAGGCGATTTTGTTGGACCCGAGGAACCCGACGCCTCCTTGTTTGAGCATCGTCTCACCGATGTTCAGGTAGTCGGTATCTGAGTTGCTGCAGGAATCCCCAAAGATAATCGCAGGGTAGGCGTCATTCAGCGAAAGGCAGGTGTCTTCATCGACAAACGGCTGAGAAGGATAATACTCATACGAAGCCTCTGGCAGCCCGTGTCCCGCCCAGTCGACGAACGCGTAGGTTCCAGCGGACCACACTGTTTCAACATTGTCGTAGGTGAGATCATAGTCGCACGGGTACGATGATTGGGCGTCTTCGTACATCCGTGTCATGGTCCAGTCCGACATCCAGGGTTGATCGACTTTCGCCTCCATGAGCACGGCGTTGTCGGTGTCATCCCAGAAAAACGCGCCGAGAAGCAGGATGTTCTTTTTGAAGGAATCATCGGTGTTCTGCTCGTACGCAACGGTTTTTGCACAGATGCTTTGCACGGTGTCAGGGTCGCTCCAAGGGATGCGCCCTGTGCTTATCTCCGCCTCAAAATCAATGGGATCAGAGTTTTCCCCATATTGATGATCCCCGTCGATGTCCCAGGATTGAGAGTCAGACTTTGAAAGCTCCGCATAATAATAATCGGTCTCAGCTTCCTGCCAGGTGGTCCGCATCGGCACTTCATGGTCATCACCGATGAGGCATACATCCCTGATGCCCCATTCATCCTCGGGATATTTTTCAAGAAGGAACGCCCGTATTTTTGCCGACAAGTCCCAACCAGTGTAATATGCATCTATCCATGAGGTTGTAACCACGTTGACGTTCCGACCTTTTGCGCTCTCCCAAGAGACCAACTCATCGATGGAGTCGACCAGCGAATCCAGGGTGATAATCACATAATCATATTGGTCATTCATTCGAGGACTCTGGGGGTACCATGGTTGCGCCTGGTCGTAGTTCAGGATGATTTCTCTCGCGGTTTGCTCCGTCTGCGGGAGCTTGTCGACCATGATATCCTGTGAGGAAAATCCTTGAGGCATCGTGTAGGTCACATGGACCGTGATGTCAGGGTGATAGATCAAAATCCCGCTCAGAGGAAGATACGAGAACGGTGTGATTCTGACATCGACGAGATTGTATTTCCGATACCCACCTGTACAAACAACCTCACCGACCGATGCGGGATAGGGGTTGTTTCGTGAATACACCGCTAGGTAATTCGCCCGATATTGTTTTTGTTGTTGTTCATCAAGGACTGTGCTGTCACCACCGATTGTTTTTGGGTACGGGCTTGGAGTAATCCGATAGACACCCGGAAGGATGACCGCCTGAGCTGCTTCGAACGTGACTGAACTAACCTGTGCCCCTGGCGGTATCGCGATGGAAAATATTTTTGAAGGGAGGGTTGGTTTCCCTGGAATAAGCAAGCGTCCGTAATCCTTGATAGTGAGTTCATGACCTTGTATTGTTTTCGTAAGTGTGTAAGGACCAACTGGGATCGTGACCGAAAGTGTTCCATCGTGTAGGATTATAGTATTTGTTTGATTATTGCGTGGGGTTGCGCTGACTAGCGCGCTGGAGATCATCAGCGTACAAACCAAAATTCCAATAATTTTTCGTTTCATTTCTTTCTACCTCAACCAAAGAACCGTTACTAGAACAACAGTGAACAATAGTATTTAAACTTTCATATAAATCAAGAACAACTTTCATCAAACTATTTAAAGGAAAGCTGGTCATTTTTTTGCTTTGAAAACTACGATAAAAAAAAGGAAAAGGGTCGACCGTTGGCCGAACCTTTGATTGTTCATATTCGAGACACTAGGTTCAATGGTTCTGTTGTCTGAAGGAACTGCATGAGCGGTTGCTGACTGAATTGAAGTCCTAACGGCATGACCACCTGCAGCGTTCCCCAGCCGCTTTCCTCGCCGAGGGCGTCCTTTGCCTTGAATTTGATCGTGTAGGTTCCCTGTCCGTTCCAGCTGTGGCTAATTGTCGTCTGAGCGCCTGAGGCGTACGGGCCAAGCCAGCCGCTCGTGGTGTCATCTCCCCACTCAACAAAGTAGAAGACATCGTCTCCGTTTGGATCCGTGGTTTGAATCGCAAACAGATAGGTGTTCCCTGGTATTCCCGATCCGGGGCCGGTCATCGTCGGTGTTTCCGGGGGATTGTTCGACAGGATGGTAACGGTGAGTGGTTGTGACCAATCGCTCGTCGCGCCGTTGGTATCCTTCGCTTTGACCTTTACATTATAGGTGCCAATCGCGGACCATGCATGGGTCGCCGAGACGGTCTGTCCCGAAACGTATGGTCCAAGCCATGATGTGGAGGTCCCGTCACCCCAGTTGAACAAATATAGAATCTGATCTCCGTTTGGGTCCGTTGACGAGCTCGTGTACGAGTAGTCGACGTTGCGGACACCATGGGTTGGTCCGCTTGGTTGGGACGGTGTTGCCGGCGGGTCACTGGTCGAGATGGATTCCATGGCGAGATCAGGGTTCCCGAACAGCGAACCCCATTCGAACGTCTCGTACCTCGTGTAGCTCCAGAGGTTGTTCGCGTACATTTCATGCAGGGTCCATTGGAGCGCCTCACCTTGCGTGTAGGTCCCTGAGGTGCAACAACTCGTGAAGTAGTATGCCATCTATTGGCTTGATCCTGAATTCGGGTAGGTCCAGCCAGGGCATGCAAGAGCCACCTTGTTTGACCCGACGAAGCCGATGGCGCCTTGTTTCAGCATGGTTTCACCGATGTTGATGTAATCGGTGTCTGAGTTGCTGCAGGCGTCAGCAAAAACGATCGCGGGGTACTCGTCGTTCAGGTATGGACAGGTGTCAGTATTGACGAAATCCACTTCGTATGGATACTGTCTGACGCATTCGGTTGGCGAGCCATGGCCAGCCCAGTCAACGAAGGCGTAAGTGCCGGTCGACCAGGTGTCTCGTACGTTGTCATAGCTGATGTCCCCGTCCATGGGATACGAGGAATACCCTTGTTCGTACAATCGTGTCCGTGTCCAGTCCGTCATCCAGGGATTGTGCGTGGGATTTGTTTTATATTCCATGAGCACAGCGTTATCAGTGTCTGACCAGAAGAATGCGCCAAGCAACAGGATGTTTTGTTTGAAGGATGTATCGGTGTTCTGTTCAAAGGCGACGGATTTATCGCAGATGCTTTCAACAACCGCTGGGTCGCTCCATGGGATACGACCGACGCTCACCTCGGTTTCGAAATCAATGGGGTCGGAATCCTCTCCGTATTGATGGTTCCCGTTGTGGTCCCATGATTGATCATCGGGGAGGGAGAGTTCCGCGTAGTAATAATCGGTCTCTGGTTCCCCGTACCCGAGGTCCTGCGCCACTTGCCTCATCGGCACGTCACTGGGGGTGCCCACGAGCAGTACGTTTTCGATACCCCATTGGCTGGAAGGATACTTTTCCAACAGAAATACCCTCATTTTTGCAGCCAGGTCGTACCCATCGTAGTTGTTATCGATCCACTGGGTTGTCACTACATTCACGCTGTCCATCTTTGCGTTCTGCCAATCAACCAGTGAGGAGACGGAAGATGTTAACGCATCAGTCGTAATGATAACGTAATTGTACTGTTCCCTGCCTGGTTTGCCTGCGGGGTACCAGCTTTGTGCCTGC
>Ga0153915_10002156_pt1 | contig 18073 bp, 14 predicted proteins | sample Opewatmetagenome_2_FD_107003 | JGI IMG/M metagenome (GOLD analysis project Ga0153915, IMG submission 107003) | Freshwater wetland microbial communities from Ohio, USA - Open water 3 Core 3 Depth 3 metaG | ecosystem: Environmental > Aquatic > Freshwater > Wetlands | place: USA: Ohio, Lake Erie...
GACGCGAGTATCTTCGAAGTGCCTTCAATGTCTTGGTACGACAAGGCATGAAACTGTCCACCGGAGCAGACCTGACTGTCAGTGGAAACATCCCGATCGCTGCAGGACTCTCAAGCTCCTCGGCTCTGACAGTTGCCTCTGTCATGGTATTTGCATACCTAACCGGCACCCAGCTCAGACCGGACAGGATCGCACATCTCGCATTTCAAGCAGAAGTGCAGGAGTTTGGAGAGAGCGGCGGAATGATGGACCACTTTGCGTCAGCATATGGCGGACTGATCCACCTTGACTGCGGTCATGAGAACCGGCTCACGAAGCTGCCAGCGCAACTGAACGGTCTTGTGATTGGCGACTCTCAGGAGAAGAAGACGGACACTGTGGGCGATCTCATCTCCATTAGAAAGACTGTAGAAGATGGATATAGGCGACTTGCTGATCTGCTCCCCGGTTTTGATCAGAGAGTGACTCCGCTTGAGCTAGTTGAAAGGTACATCGACAGACTCCCCGAAAGCTGCAGACTCATGACCATGTCGACGATCAGGAACCGGGACCTAACAACTCGTGCAATGAGATTGCTGAGCTCAGCCTCGCCAGATCCCAAGATTGTAGGTCTTATGCTCGATGAGCACCACTCGATTCTGAGAGATGGACTACGTAGATCCACGCCGAAGATAGAAGCCATGATCTCAGCTGCGAAGTCTGCAGGCGCGCTCGGCTGCAAGATAAATGGTAGTGGAGGGGGCGGGACAATGCTGGCTTATGCACCCGGCTGCGAGAAGGAGGTTGCAGACGCCATAAGTCAGTCAGGCGGCATTCCTTATCCCGTGAAGATATCTCAAGGGGCTTCTGGAGCAGCCATCACGGAATAGCCTGCTGCCCTGCGGCCAATTCACTCATTCTGGTTTCTACAGTGGAAACCGTTTCTTCTTTCACCTTTCCAGCGGCGGCTACCAGTTGATCTACGTCCTCACTCATCTTCTTGACGAATGCCTTGTCATGAATGTTGCCCAAGTTGATCCTGACATTCAGTGCGGCTCCTTCGACGGCTGCAAACAGGGCGAACGCCGCCACGCCGGCGTCAGTTATCGCATTTATGTTGCCCTTCTCTGCAACAGTTCTCGCCGCTTCAAGTGCCTTAAGTGAGTGCTGTATTGTTGTCAGGGGCACCTCTGAAGCATGCTTTGTCGCCGCCTCGACTTGCTCCGCCTTCTTCCTCTTTTCTATGTCAGACCCCTCAGGCATCCTGATGGCCGTCATGACATCCTCGAAGGCAGCTGAGTCCTTCTCTACAAGGTCCATGAGAATCCCGCGGTCAGTTTCAGCTGTGTGCCTTAGACCTGTCATTTCGTCCTTGATGGCTGCGAACTTGCGTCCCGACAGAGACAGGCCCGAAACCATGCAGACCAAGCCAGCTCCGTATGATCCCATGAGTGCCGCTACGCTGCCGCCACCAGGAGTAGCATGAGCTCGCCTGACTTCATCGCCGAACTCTATGAGCGACATCTCTGTGAACGTCTTCTCAGTCGGCTCATTTGCTCCTGCTAGGTAGTAGAGGTCGAGAATCATCGACTCGTCGAGCTTGTCCACCTGTAGGTAGTACTTGACCGCATCAATCAACGCAAACAAGGGAACCATGCCCACAATCTCGGTTTCAACGACAGAGGCGCCGTAGCGACGTGCCTCGTTTCGTACAACCTCAAGAGCCTGATGCATTCGAGTGCGTCCAGGGTTGGTCAGGTTCATGGATATCTGAGTCATCCCCCTTTCGGGGAGTTCAATGCCCATCGCTTGAATGTTGACGAGCCCGCCAGTGGTCGCACGGACGGCATCAGCACATGCTTTTGCTGCACGCAAGTCCGTGGTGTTCAAATCGGCATTGAAGGCAATCAAGAAGTTGCGGGCGCCGGTGGCAGTACAGCCTGCAGTAGGGTGAATCTTCTTTGGACCGTAGTCGGGATCCTTAGCTGGGTCCTTCCCGATGAGTTGTCTCAGGCCTTCGAATTCACCCTCTCGTATGTTGGGCAGTTCGACACGCTCAGGACGAGTCGCAGACTTGGCGTACAGGTAGACGGGAACGTTGCACGCACGAGAGAACTCCTCTCCAAACTCCTTGGAGAGCTCGATGCACTCACCAATGGTGACACCATGTAGAGGGATAAAGGGAACAACATCGACAGCGCCCATGCGGGGATGTGCACCCTTGTGCCGAGTCAGATCAATCTTCTGTACTGCCAGCTTACTGGCCTTGAGGACTGCCTCCTTGACCTTCTGAGGTTCACCAATGAGTGTGAACACTGACCTGTTGTGATCGTGATCGTACTCAAGGTCTAGAAGCTTAACTCCCTCAACACTGCGTATTGCATCGGCAAGGGCGTCAATGACCTCCTGTCGCCTGCCTTCGCTGAAGTTTGGAACACTCTCTACAATCTTCACGTCCGTCACTGATGCCAGATTCTGCTGGAACTGGCAAAAAAGGTTTGGGCAAGAAACAGTGTGCTAGACCGAGAGGCTTAGCTGCTGTAAGTCCCCAGATCGATGGCATCCCCTGTCAGCACGTTGGCCATGGCCTTGTCGAAGGCGTACGCGGAGAGCACGTTCTTGAGAAGCATCGTTATGGTCATGGGACCCACCCCACCCGGAACGGGAGTTATGTATGACACTTTGCACTTTAGAGCCTCAGTGTCACAATCACCATTGGGCGTTGCGACGTCGATGACGATTGCACCCTCTTTGACCATGTCGGCGGTAATAAAGAATGGATCTTCTTTTGACTTGCGGCGACCAATCGCAGTGACAAGAATGTCAGCCTGTCTGGTAAACGATGGCAGGTCTCGGGTCTTCGAGTGACACACTGTGACAGTCAGGTCTCTGTTCAGAAGCATCATCACCAGAGGCTTCCCTACGATTGTCGATCGGTTGACAATCACTGCGTGTTTGCCCTGAAGTGGAACTCCGAGATGATCTAATATCGTGGCAATTCCCTGAGGGGTTGCTGCACCAAGCAACTCACTGCCATAGAACAGCCTGTAGATGTTGGTCGGCGAGAATCCATCGACGTCCTTTGTGGGCTCGACTGCGCTGATAATCCTCTCTTCACTAATGTGCTTGGGCAGCGGAAGCTGGACTAAGATGCCGGAAACTGATACGTCGTGGTTCAACGTGTGAATAAGATCTATCAACTGGTCTTCTGTGGTATTGTCTGGAAGGTTGTACTGACCTGAGGCTATCCCTACGCGCGCACAGGCCTTATGTTTCATTCTGACATACATGGTAGAGCCCGGGTCTTCCCCCACTTGCACCGTGACCAGCTTCGGGGGAGCCCCGTAGGCCTCAGTCAGCCGAGCGACCTCGCGCGCAATCTCTTCCTCTATGTGCCCAGCCAGCTTCTTGCCGCTGATCACGCGATCGTCACAGAAAGTGCTTGGAGTAGCCTCCATCGTAGTCATTCAAACACCACCGGTCTAGAACACACCAAAGATGTTGTTTCTCTCATCTAGCCCCATGCCCACAGCTGCTGGTTCCTTCGGTAACCCAGGCATGAGCATGATGTCACCCATGTAGACGACAACGAACCCTGCTCCCGCGCTCACGTCAACACCACGTACAGAAACGTCGAACCCCGTCGGTCTGCCAAGGAGCTTGGGATTGTCGGACAGACTGAACTGCGTTTTGGCAACGCATACGGGCAGCTTACCGTACCCGCGTTTCTCCAGTGACCTGATGTCAGACTCAGCATCTTCAGCGTACGTGACTCCCCGAGCACCATAGACCTTTGTCGCCAGTTTACTGACCTTTGTCTTCAGATCGTCCTCGAGTTCGTATACGTAGGTAAGCTTGCTTTTCTGGCCAACGACTTCGATGATGTCAGCTGCTAGTTCCTTGCCACCTTCACTCCCCTTTGCGTAGACCTCGGAAACCTCCATCTTCCATCCACGCTTTGAGCAGAAGGCCTTCAATGCGGATATCTGTTCGGGAGTGTCGCTCGGGAACCTGTTCAGTGCAATGACAGCTGGCAGTCCGAAGGCACGCACGTTTTCCACGTGTTTCTCAAGATTCGGAAAACCCTTCTCAAGCACACCCTCGCCGTGGTTCATGAGTGCCCTGATTGATGTGACAACGACAACTGCATCTACTTTGAACCCACCAATCCTTGTCACTATATCGACGAACTTCTCAGCTCCAAGATCTGCTCCAAAGCCAGCCTCGACGACTACATAGTCGAACAATCTCAGAGCGATATCGATAGCTGTTACGGAGTTGGTACCGTGTGCGATATTGGCGAATGGACCTGCATGGATCAGAGCAGGGGTTCCTTCGGACGTCTGGACCAAGTTAGGCATTAGTGCGTCCCGCAGGAGCACGCTCATCGCACCTTCAGCCTTAAGGTCGCTAGCATGAACCTCCTCAAGCTTCATGGTACGTCCGACAAGGACTCGACCAAGGCGTGCCTTGAGGTCTTCGTAACTTGTCGCCAGAGCAAGAATGGCCATAATCTCAGAGGCAGCAGTTATCACGAATGAGTCCTCGCGCGGAAAGCCATTCGCTTTCCCACCGAGGCCAACAGCTATCTTCCTGAGGGCTCTATCGTTCATGTCGATGGTCCGAGGCCAGTAGACTCTTCGAAGATCTATGTTCAGCTGATTGCCTTGGTGAATGTGATTGTCAATCATGGCAGAAAGCAGATTGTGTGCGGCAGACACAGCAGGAAAGTCCGAAGTAAACAGCAGGTTGATCTTCTCGAAAGGCAAGACCTGAGCCTTGCCGCCTCCAGCGGCTCCGCCCTTCACGCCAAAGACAGGACCAAGTGACGGCTCTCTTATTGTGACAACTGCCTTGCGACCCATAGCGTTGAGAGCCATTGACAGACCAATCGCATTCGTGGTCTTGCCCTCTCCTGCAGGTGTGGGAGTGGTCGCAGTGACGAGGATCAGTCTTCCCTTTCTCTCTCCTAGCACCTTCTTGATTCCTAGGTCAATCTTGGCCATATACTTGCCGTATGGTTCCAGAAACTCGGAAGGTATGCCTGCTTTCTCAGCCACTTCTGCAATGGGAATCATCATTTCACACTTTCCAGCCTAACGCTGGTCCCTAGCGCTCGCCTTCCCTTGATAAACAATGCCAAACGTCACAACCGTGTCCAAAAGAACATAAGACAGGCATCTGCAATGCTACGCAGGGTTAACCAAAATGGACAGGACACCGCTCGAAGCACTACCGGATGCACTCCCTGACGGGATAGAACTTGAGAAGTATATAGTCGGGACCTACTATGTAGGACTTCCGCCGATGCTCGATGCAAGGCAGCTGGCGTGGGGCGCAGCTGTGGAGCAGAGCACCGGAACATGGATTCCTGTTCCCGGTGAAACCGTCGACGTCCGAAAGAGGCACATTGCCAAAGTGATTGGGGTCTTCGAGGTTCCGTACTATGAGTACAGTACGCCCAAGGATCTAGAAAGGCGCGAATATGTAATCCAGGTCGCCTTTCCATGGGCGAACTTCGGAGCACAGATTCCCATGATGCTCAGCACTGTAGTGGGCAACATAAGCATGGGAGGACGTATCAAGTGTCTTGACCTGCGCTTCCCGAAGAGCTTCCTGAAGTCATTCAAGGGACCAAAGTTCGGAATCAGCGGCCTGCGAAAACTGACCGGAGTGAAAGACCGTCCATTCTTGAACAACATGATCAAACCATGCGTGTATACCTCTGCAAAGATGGGTGCAGGCCTCTTCTATGAGGCCGCTGCAGGCGGAGCGGACATAATCAAGGACGATGAACTTCTCGCTAACCCAGAGTACAACAGCTTGGCTGAGCGTGTGCCATTGTTCATGGAAGCCGCTGACAGGGCCAATGCGGAGAAGAATGAGAAGACCCTCTATACCGCGAACATAACTGACAGCATAACCAGACTCTTTGAGAACGCCGAGAAGGCGCAGGAGTGGGGAGCCAATGCTCTGATGGTCAACTTCCTCGCTGTGGGCTATTCTGCATTCCAAGCAGTCTGCGAGGACCCGTCAACGAAGGTGCCTGTGCTGGCACATATGGACATCGCAGGCGCGCTGTATGAATCGCCGATTACAGGCATTGCCTCGAACCTAGTCATCGGGAAGCTGCCAAGAATCTGCGGTGCCGATATCACTGTCTTTCCGGCCCCATATGGGAAAGCCCCTATACTCAAGGAGAGATACCTCGGTATGGCCCATGAGATGGTCATGCCGCTGCTCCACATCGAGCAGACAGCTCCAATGCCCAGCGGCGGTATTTCCCCAGGCATGGTAGAGGAAGTGATGGAAGACCTGGGTCCCGACATTGTAATCGGGTCGGGCGGGGGAATACATGCACACCCTAAGGGACCACGCGCTGGTGCGACGGCCTTCAGACAGGCGATTGAAGCGAAGATGAAGGGCATCCCTGTCAGCCAGTATGCAAGTGAACATGAGGAACTCAAAATCGCCATGGAGTCATGGGGTGCCGGCAGGACTGGATTCGAGCTGTAGTCCACGCTAGCGACTGACCAAAGATTATGATACGATATCTGAGGCGAATAGTCATGAGTACCGCAAAGAAAATGGATGACGAGATAGTCGATTGGCTCCTTGAGGAAGAGAATCCAAGTGTGCGGTTCTGGGCCCTGCAGCAGCTTCGAGGGAAGAAAGGGACTGATGCAGAGGTCATAGCGGCTCAACGTGCGATCATGCAGTCAGACTGTGTCAAGGCAATCCTAAAGGCTCAGAGGCCGGAGGGGCACTGGGAAAACAGGGAGAGCTTCTATCTACCGAAGTACATAGCGAGTACCCACAATCTGCTGATTCTCGCAGAGCTTGGTGCTGAAGCTACTACTGCCATAAGACGCGGAGTGGAGCATGTGTTCCTGTTCCAGCGCAATTCGGGTCATTTCTTGATCAACATCCCGAAGACCGAGAAAGGCAAAGCGAGTACGATGACAGATGGGTGTTGCATTGACGGCAACATACTGTACTACCTGCTCCACTTCGGCTATCTTGAAGACGCTCACACAAAGAGGCTCATCCAGTTCCTTGTTAACGATCATTCGAAAGATTACGGATGGCGATGCAGGTCCTATCCAATTGACAGGAACAGAGTCTTTCCAGTCAACTGCTACATGGGAGCTGTAAAAGCCCTCAAGGGTCTGTCCATGATTCCCAAGAAAGACCGATCCGCTGAAGTCAGTTATGTCATCCAAGCAGAAACAGAGTCTATCCTCTCTAACCAAGTGTACAAGTATCTTCGTGGGCCAAAGGGCGAGAGGAAGGAGAAGGCAGGATGGAAGCGTTTTGGTTTTCCTCTGTTCTATCAATCGGACGTTCTTGAAGTGCTGGACGTGCTGACTGGGCTGGGCGCACATGATGAAAGGATGTCTGATGCCGTCGAACTTGTGGAGAAGGCTCGAGGGCCTGACGGAAAATGGGCACTCAAGAACACCTTCAATGGCAAAATGCTGTGCAACATTGATACGAAGAACCAGCCATCGAAGTGGGTGACTCTCAGGGCCGTGCGAGTTCTGAAGAGATGGTATCAGGAACATGGCTAGCCATGGAAAACGTGCGCGGTACGTCTAGTATGTTGTGCACCCAAGTCCATCAGAGTTAATACTTAGAAAGCATCTAGTAAGCAATCGTTGCCTAGGAGGAACTGACGATGAAGCTCAAGCCTGTCACTCTTACAGAACAAGAGATTGAAGACATGATATCCGATATCACCGACGAGGAGGCCAAAGAGGCAGAGGAGCACTCGCTCACGCCGCTGAAAGACAAGATCCTCTTTGAGGGTGAACCCGGTGGAGCTGTCGTGAAAGACACCAAGGGCAACGAGTACATAGATTGTACGTCTCAGGCATGGACTCTGAATATCGGCTTCTGTGACCCCGACATCGCGTTCGTTGTGGCCCGCCAGATGCAGCGTCTTTCACACGTCAGATACGGATTCCCAACTGTTCCCAGGTTGAAGCTGCTGAACGAGATCACGAAGCTATTCAAGATGCCGCGGGCGAGCTTCAACAACATGGGCGGAGGAGCCTCAGTTGAGGCGGCCATGAAAATAGCATTGTTGCGGAAGAAGGATGCCGACACATTCATCACGGCATGGCGTGCTTACCATGGTTCCTCGCTCGCGACGACAAGTGCCAGCGCATACATGCCCACAGCAACTCGTTTTCTCGGCTTCGGGAGAGAGCACTTTGTAAAGATTCCTTATCCATACTGCTACAGATGCTACCTTGGCCATGACAGGGAGAAAGAAGACTGCACAGGAGTATGCGCGGAGTTTGTCAAACAGACCATCATGCACGGCGTCACGGGTCCTGTAGCAGGGATAATCGTCGAGCCAATCATGGGACCCGGTGGACATATCGAAGCACATACCGAATACCTGAAGGCGCTCAAGGAGATTTGTGAACAGATAGATGCACTGCTCATTTTCGACGAGGCACAGACTGCCTTCGGTAGAGTAGGTGAGTGGTGTGCATCTGACCTTCACAACATGCGTCCTGATGTCATGTGCTTGACCAAGGGAATTGCCGGCGGTGTCCCGATGGGTGCAACTCTCACACGTGGTGACATAGTGGGGTTTACTGAGTCTGAGGAACACTCGACGTTCGGGTCTAACCCGGTCATGTTCGCGGCATCTCTTGTCAATATAGAGATCATTAAGCGTAAGAACCTCCTGCAGAGGAGCAAGCTGCTCGGTGAGAAAATCAAGGACGGAATTCTCGAGCTCCAGGAGAAGTACCCAGTCATCGGGGACGTTCGATGCCCGGGGCTATACAAGGGGATTGAGCTTGTCGAAGATCCTAAGTCGAAGAGGCCAGGGGTCGAGATGGCACATGCATTCATCCAGGAGGGATGGAAGCGCGGGGTCATCTTCGACTACAACATGCCAAACCTATCCCCATGGGGCTATGACCTTCGCAATGTAATCAAGATTAAGCCACCTCTCACGATTACGGAGGAACAGGTGGACAAGGTACTTGAAGTGTTCGAGGAATGCCTGCAGGAAGTCACGAAGTGAGATAGCGGTCGCTGCTCTGCGTGACTCTGCGTGCTTCTACTCAACCTTCACCAGCCGTATCTCACCATAGTCACTGATGACTCTCATGTAGCCTCTGAGCATTTGATCCACGGAGGGGTCACCGGTGTCGACCTTCAGTGATTCGCCCTCAATCCCCCTAAGCTTCGAAACCGTGCATAGAACTCGTATATGGTCTCTGCCTGCTCTCTCAATCACTCTCGGGCTTATCTGTTGGTTTCCTCTGCCGAACAAGACTCCTTGGTGACCTATCGGGGAAACAATGATCCACACATTGCTGAACTCCTCTACGGAGTCAAGAATCCTAGACTCATTCACGTCGTTCTGTACTGTACCATTCTGGTACAGGTCTACACCTAGTGTGGTCTTCTTCACTCCAAGGAGCCCTGCGAGCGTCTTGACAGTCGTTCCCGGACCTAAAATGAGGGTCGCCCCCTTCGGAAGCGTTTCGAGAACGTACCTCGCGATAGCTTCCTGTGCCTCGTGCTCATCTGTGGTTTCTGCGCTAATCTGCTTGGAGCCCTGAAATCGTGCAGGCACTGATGGGCCCCTCAGATAGCCGTACAGACGTACGACGAACTTGTCCTGCCTAATGGCCTCCTCGTCAGCGTCCATCACCTCAAACTCTGTGGTTCCCGTGTTACCTTCGCGCATCACCCTGATGACCTCGGCAGCATCTCGCGGATTCACAACGAAGATGCCGCTGTACATCTTGACCCCCGATGGCACGCCTAGGACCATCAGGTCGGCAAGGTCGCCTTGGGTGACGGCATCAAGAATGTCGCGAGCAGTGCCATCTCCTCCCACGAAGACAAGAAGACGTACGCCCGAGTTGTATAATGCCTTCACGCAACGTACCGTGTCTTCAGAGGCGGTTTCTATTCCAATGGCCACATCAACCACGTCGTGCTTGACATCTGCTTGTCGACAAACACCCGCCCCCATCGGTCCAGGGCAAGCTGTCAGGCTGATATCAGGAACCCTCAACGACTTCAGCGCATCCAGGAACTCTCGGGCGCGCCGCGGGGCAACTGGCTTTGCCCCTCTTTTGATTGCCTCTCTGACCACGCCGTCAGTTCCCTTCAGCCCTACGCGGCCACCCATGCCGGCAATCGGGTTCACAAGCAGGCCGACATTCATTCAAACCACAACCTCTCAACGCCTTATGCCCAACACAGACACCTTATCAGTGTTCATAGGTGGCCCAGCTATTTCAAAGCACGGACTTCTGCCGCTGTTTGAAACCAGAAAGCGACCCTGAACAGGACTTCCTCCAAGAGGCGAGGTCTGTTGTCGGGGGTAGCATCTTCGGGCCACTTGTGGCGCCTGTAGTCGTCAAACTTGTCGAATGTCTTGCCATACTTCGTCGTGAGAGGCGTTTCCACCTTTCTGTCGCAGACCGTGACAAGAGCACGAACGAGAGTGGTGAAATCGAAGTCCAGACGAAGCAACCAGTCGCGAACAGCTTTGAAGAACCTCGTCTGTTCAGTCTTGTCCCAAGGTAGGCTCTTGACAGCATCTCGGTCCCGCGCGTCGACTCGGTCACTGTTGAAACTGCAGCTCTTGTCGTAGGTGCAGCGAGCCCTCACAAGCACGTCTTGCTTTGATAGCCACACAGCAAGTTCATGATTGCCCTTCTTCGATAGGGCCACCTTGTGATCTCCAGCTGGAAAGATGACCTCGACAACGCCTACGTCCTTCTGACGTAGTCCCTGCTTGAAGTAGAGGTCAAGGGCCCACGCAATCGGAGGCAGGACGTTTGCTGCGTAGTACTCATCAGGCTTAGTCATTCTTCAAAACCTAGTTCGAAATGATGGTGCGATTTGCCTGTGGCGTCAACAAGGAACCTAAGAAGATGCTTCCGGTCTGCTCACTGGACTTCCCACTGGCCGCCTTCCTCACGTTGCTCAACTAGGGTCTTCCCGAGCTGCTCGAATATGTCAATGACCCCCTCTCCGGTCTTTGCAGAAGACTCAACATAGGGCATTCGGCGCTTGTCTGCAAACTCCCTGCCTTCCGCGGGTGTCACGACACGGTCTGGAAGGTCTGTCTTGTTTGCCACGAGGACAAGTGGTATGTCCTTGTTTATGGCCTTGCGAAGCTCATCTAGCCACTCCTGTAGGACGATGAATGTGCGACGTCGGGTCACGTCGAAAACCAGTATTCCTCCACTGGCGCCTCGGTAGTACATGGGTCGAAGGATCTGAAAACGCGACTGACCAGCCACATCCCAAATCTGGAGCTTGACCGTAAGCCTCCGTCCCTCGCTCGCTTTGATGTCAATGTTCTTGACGGCGAACTGAGAGCCAATTGTGGTCTTGTAGTCAGTCCTGAAGAAGCCATGTGAGAATCGGGTCACGATTGCAGTCTTGCCAACAGCACCCTCGCCCAACACAACTACTTTGTACAGTCGGTCATACGTACTGCTCATCTGAGTCTACCCCGGTTCTCAACGCGGATGCATCCGCGGGAATAGTGCAAAAGGGTAGGGTTTGTAGCTTCTAATAACCATTTCGCGGGACAAGGCAGGAAATGCGGTGAGCAGTCATGAAGCACTTGCTTCTGCCCAGCGCACGAATTTGGCCAGCAACCTGTTGAACTCGTCAGGCTTCTCCAGCATAGGTATGTGATCCGCCCCTCTAACAAAGGCGACGTCTGCGCGGGGTAGTTGCTCTGCGAGCATCCGTGCAAGACCAGGCTCAATCACATGGTCCTCTTGACCATGAATCACCAGACACGGCGTTTCGATTGACCCGAGTTTCCCTGAAATATCGAATCGGTCGCACGCCCTAAGGTCACGAAGGAGCAACTGGGGATTCTCCCTTTTGATCTGCTCGTCCAATCGCTTTATCGCGAAAGCTTCAGATACATCGCCCGTGAGCCTGCTCTTCAGCATGAGCAGCTCGGTCTCTATGGTTTCAAAGGCCAAGCGGGGAATCAGTTTCGCTAGTTCGAGATCTGCAGAAGCACCGACAAGTACAATGCCACGCGGCTGGCGGAACTCGGGGTGTAGTACATAGGACATGACGACACCTCCTCCCATGGAGTGTCCTATCAAAACAAAGTGCCTTATCTTCAGGTAGTCTACCAACGCTGCAATCTCATGAGTGTAGCCGCCGTCAATAGTCGCTTCACCCTCAATGTTGTCTGACGCACCATGCCCCGACAGGTCAGGCGCCACAACCCTGTTTGTCCAGCAGAATTCGTGTTTCTGGAGAGTCCAGACGATGTGCGAAGACCCAGCGCCGTGCACAAAAACAAGAGCAAGACCCTTTCTCTTGTCCTTTCGCCTGTCTGCGTCCACATAGTGCAGCTCCGAACCATGGTACCCGAAGAAAGGCATAGACCCACATCCCAGTGATGCTTCACCATCGGTGAATGTGGTCATATATCCCTATGCCACTGACGATTAGCCAGAAGTGGGTAGGCAACTTTTTCTCTCGTGCCTCATATGCGATGGTCGGGGTCACTCTCATGGCAAAGCTGTTCGGAACCACAGGAATCAGAAAAGTATACGGAACAGAGTTTGACCTTGAAATGGCCCTGAATCTTGGGAAAGCCTTGGGCACATATCTGACAGGCGGAAATGCTGTCTTAGCTGAGGACGTTCGAACCACGAGCCGCATGGTGGCCGATTCATTGTCTGCCGGCCTTCTCTCAACGGGCACCATGGTGACTAGGGCGGGAATGCTGCCGACACCCACGCTCGCATTCACAACAATGAACCGCGGGTTCGATGTCGGTGTCATGGTTACGGCGTCACACAATCCGCCTGAGTATACAGGTGTGAAATTCTGGTCCAAGGACAGCATGGGATACACGCCCGAGGAAGAATCGACAATCGAAGGAATCTACAGCTCGCACAAGTTCAGGGTGGCAGCTTGGGACCAGCTAGGCAGTGAGAAGACCGTAGAAACGTGTGTGGCGGAACACATTGAAGCGGTGATATCAAGGTGCGATGCCGAGGCAATCCGGAAGAGGGCTGCGAAGGTCATAGTCGATCCTGGCAATGGAGCCTCCTGTGTGTTGACACCATACTTGCTGGGAAATCTTGGATGCAAGGTGATCACGGTCAATGGTCAGCCAGATGGGCATTTCCCAGGCCGAGTTTCAGAGCCTGACGATGAAAACCTTGGAGACCTCAAACGCATGGTCAAGGAAACGGGTGCGGACTTGGGTGTGGCGCACGATGGTGACTCTGATAGGGTCGTATTTGTGACAGAAGCGGGACAGGTTGTGAGGGGTGACAGGACCATTGCTCTCTTGGCGGCTGAGGCACTGAAGGCGTCAACCAACAAGACCGTTGTGACCACAGTGGACAGCTCTCGAGTGCTTGATGAAACCGTAGAAAGAGCGGGAGGGCGGACAATCAGGACTCCTGTTGGTGATATACAGGTGGCTATGAAGGTGAGAGAAACTGGAGCACTACTAGGCGGCGAAGCGTGCGGTGTTTTTATCTTCCCTGAGTTTCATCTTGCCCCAGAACCGTTTCTGGCCGCTTGCAAAGTGTTGGAGCTCATTGCGCGCAAGAACCAGAGCTTCGGCGAAATCATCCGAGCGATACCCGAGTACCCACTGTCCAAGACGAAGCTCGACTGCCGAAACGACTTGAAGACGCATGTCATGGCGGCTCTTAGAGAGAGTCTCCCTGCAGCATTCACCAATGTCGCCGACGTTGTAACAGTTGACGGACTCGGCATTTCGCTGAAACAGGGCTGGGTCTTGGTCAGACCCTCTGGTACTGAACCAGTGATCAGAATTACATGCGAAGGCCCAACGCGCCAGAGAGTGCAGACCATTATGAGAAAGGCCAAGGCCGTTGTAACAGCAGAGATTCAGACAGCAGGCTGACAGTCTTATTGGCGATGACACTGTGGCATGTGCAATACCAATCAGGGACCGATTGTGCGCTATGAGAATTCGAGGTGGAGCAGATGATACACTGCTCCATATGCGGACAATCTTTATAGCACAAACCTCCGAGTGCAGGCTGAAAGAGTGGTCTGAGTCATGCCTAAAGAGAAAGACGAATTGGGAATCATGGATGACTTCGAGTGGGCGCTAAAGGACCCCAGTGAAGAGAAGCTACGCGAACTGGGAACGGTCGTTTCTACTGTCACCATGAAGCTTGTTGCCGCAATCTCCGATCTTCAGACTGCTCTGTCTGATGTTCAAACCAAGCTTGGGGCCCTTGATTCCCGCGTTAGCCAACTGGACAGCAGGATGGCAAGCGGCAGAACCGCAGGATCCTCAGCCGGGCTCGAAATGGGAGCATCCGGTGCCGCTGCTTCGCCAGGCATTGCTAGGGCACCCATAGCCAAGGCCCCAACTCCAGCGCCAGCTGCCGGAGGAGGCGGAGGTCTCATGGGTGAACTCAAGTCATTACTGTCTGCAAGGAGAAGGAAGACAGACACCGGCCCCGAGGGCACTGGGTAGTTCCAGAACAGCCTAGATGAGCGTCTTGACAGCGTTCATGGTATAGAACGGACCTGCATGAGTCGGAAGCGATAGAGTGAAAGCTTCTGCTCTTTCGCAACCTGCTTGGATGCCGCGCAGACGAGTCCTGGCATCATAGAACCTCAGGTAGAACGCGTCAGCCTTTGTCAGCTGTGATTTGTGTTCCTTGAGGGCACTCACTGCGGTGGAGAAAGACTCAGAAACGTCCATCAAGACGTGAGGCTGTGAATGGAGGCTGTTGATCTCCATGCCATAGATCCTGTTCACCCGATAGGCGTTCTCAAAGGTTGTTGTATGTGACGCCCATTCAATAGCATCCGCCACCAGCTGAGCACACTGAACGTGATTTCGATTGTAGTCATCTCCAGAGTGGGTGATGACCGCTGATGGCCTAGACTTCAGGATTGTCTGAACAATCTCCTTTCCCAATGACCAGTCGACCGCGAAATCGTCACGTGTGTTTGTGTACACCTCTCTAACTCCCAGCAGGCGGCAAGCTGCCCGCATCTCTCTGTTTCGGGTGTCGTTCCCCGTCAGAGCAAGGACATCCACACTGACACCTTGATCCACATGTCGCCTGATAGTGCCGCCAGCTCCTAGGCATTCGTCATCAGGGTGCGCCACTATCACAAGAATGGAGTCCTGAGGAGGGCCTGTCATACGCTCGCCGAGGAGTATCTGTCTAATCAACGTTTGGACAGAACTGACGCCAGCCTGACTGACCCTACCAGTTCACTTAAAGGGACAGAGCAGTACGCGGCTGTTGAGTGAACCACAATGCGGATTGGCGTCAACCTCTATCCTGGCGTTGGAGGCTCCGGGCATTTGGCGACAAGATTGGGTGAACATCTTGCCCAGAGAGGACACACTATCCACTTCATTACTTATCAGCGGCCCTTCGCTCTGATGTGGGAGCAGTACAGAGGAATCTACGTCGATCTTGTTGACAGGTTCGACTATCCTCTTTTCAGTGAAATAGGACCTCCGTACGCGATGGCCTTGACCTCAAAGATCTTGAAGGTGAAGAACGACGCGAATCTCGACCTGCTTCACGCGCATTATGCGATTCCGCACGCCATGGCAGGATACATGGCACGAGAGATATCCGGTCTGCCATACCTCGTCACTCTTCATGGATCAGACGCGCATACACTCGGGCCAGACCCGGCCTACAAGCCGGTCGTAAAGTTCACGGTAGAGAAGGCAAACGCAGTGACCGCAGTGTCTCAGTTTCTGCAGAAGACGGCGTACGAGCGGCTCGGCATTGAGAGGGAGATACACGTTGTGCCAAACTTCATCGACACAAAGCAGTTTCAGCCACTTGACAGCTGCAGGCTGACTGTGGAAGGTGGCTGCGTTGGCATGAAAAGGGGAGAGGATGCTAAAACCATTGACCCTGAAGAGAAAGTGCTACTACACATCTCCAACTTCAGGGAGGTCAAACGTGTGACCGACCTTATCGAGATAATGCGGATTGTGGTCAATGAGATTCCCAACTCCCGTCTCATAATCGTAGGGGATGGACCCGAACGCATTGAGGTGGAGAGGAGAATCGAGAAGCTCAATCTATGCAATAACGTCCATCTGCTTGGCGTCAGAACAAGCATGCAGGAGATATTCTGTGGAACAGACGCGTTTCTCCTCAACTCCAAAGTGGAAGGCATGCCGCTGGTATTGCTTGAGGCCATGGCATGTGGCGTGCCAGTGGTCACGACTCCCGCTGGTGGCGTTCCAGAGCTCGTACGTCCAGGTGTCGATGGCGTTGTGACAAAGGGATTTGAGCACGATGAGTTTGCAAAAGCGGTGATAGACATTCTCGAGAAGGATAGCCTCAGGAAGACTCTCGCAAAGGCAGGACGGAAACGAGTCGTTGAGAGCTTCTCTTCAGAGAGAATAGTACCAATGTATGAGAAGGTGTTCGAGGAGGCAGTTGCCACCTAAGGAGGTTCTTGAGAACATGGACCTCAGTATTTCAGAGGTCTACCAGGCGTTTGTCTGGAAAGGCGAAAACGCTGAACTTGCTAAGGATCTCTACGACACCCCGGTTGAAACTATCGGGGGTGTCACTGACAGAGCGACGAGGCTAATCGCCGCCTACAAAACCGCAGCGTGGCACAGCGCCGAACGTATTGAAACCATTGCTAGAACTCTAACACATGTATGCGGCGAGATTGGATGCTACACGCCTAGAGTCAGGGAATCCATCGAGCGCTTGGGTGCTGGAGTCGTGGAGGCATCTCACCAGAGCGTAGTGATGGGCGGGCCCGTCTACATTCTGAACAAGGCAGCCACGGCCAGACGGGTTGCCACACTCGCTCACGAAAGGGGTCTGGACCTGTCGCCCGTCTTCTTTATCGCAGACTATGACATGGTCCAAGCGGAACTCACAAACATCAGAACGCCTGTTCCTGGTCAGGACGGGAACCTGGTCAGCGTGCCAGTCCCCGAGGGATACGAGCATTCGCCTGTGAGCAGACTCCCGTTGCCTGGATACGACTGGTACTCTAGGACTGAGGACAGCATTCGAGCAGGCTATAGGCCGCTGTTCAAGTCGATGGGAGCTCTGCACAGGAGTATGTTCGACGAGCGGCTTGAACAATGCCTAGCCCTGACTCGCTCCACCTATGTCAATTCACGCACACTTGGCGACTGGGCAATGAAGATACTTGCGAGACTGTTCAACATCGAACAGGATCTCGGGATACCGCTTGTACCAGCGTCTGATCTCTCAGTGAGAGAGCTGCTCGTCACGGGAATGGAGCTCCTTCTCAGTCGAACAGCCCGGACGAGATTCATTAAGGCACATAATGCGGCTTCAGAAGCCGCCAGAAAGGGGGGCTTCAAGCCGGGGATGAGTCCCAGGGATTCACGGTACGTACCATTCTATTATGAGTGCACCAATGCGACCTGTCACTCGAGTCGGACTGAGCTTCAGTATGAGGATCAGGGGTCAAAGGCAACAATAACAGGAAAGTGCCCATCTTGTGGTGAAGATATCGAGATAGAAACCTCGGCTGACAAACCTGACCTCAAAGAGTTCGCTGCGAACTTGTCGCCCCGCGTGGATTCAAGGCAGATCATTGTAGACACAATGTTGCCTGTGCTGATACACATAGGTGGCATTGGAGAAACGGCGTACTATGCGCAAGTGATACCAGCCGCAAGAGCATTGTCAGTCCCATTCCCACTGTTTGTGCGCTATCCTCGTGTGTACTTCAACACTCCATGGAATGAACAACTGGCATTGAGTCTGAAGAGAAACAACATCCCTGTGCTTCATTCACCAGGTCTGTTCGCTCTTGTTGGCAAAATCGGCAGGTCTGCAAAGAAGGGCAAGCCGGAAGAGCTGAATGATGCAGTATGGGAACTCATGCGCCTGATAACGGACACCAGACGAGCCTTGGATCAAGAACTCGCGAGAATCAAGGAGGCAGTTCCCAAGGCGGCAGGCGAAGAGGCAAAACGACTCCTAACGCTCAAGCTCGACCTTGAGCGCTACCTCAGCTGGGTCTTCGGCGAGTATGCAGAAGAGAAGGCAGGACAGGAAACGGCATGGTCTTGGATTGAATGGGC
>Ga0153915_10002157_pt1 | contig 18060 bp, 12 predicted proteins | sample Opewatmetagenome_2_FD_107003 | JGI IMG/M metagenome (GOLD analysis project Ga0153915, IMG submission 107003) | Freshwater wetland microbial communities from Ohio, USA - Open water 3 Core 3 Depth 3 metaG | ecosystem: Environmental > Aquatic > Freshwater > Wetlands | place: USA: Ohio, Lake Erie...
CCAATTTCGGTATCGTCGGCTGCCATTTTGCCGCCGCCTTGAACACCTGCTGAAAATGCAGCTTCTGACGCGCGTCAGTAACATAAACGATCTCGTCCGGATGCCATTGCTCAATGCGATACTTGATTGTCGCCATGTCCGTGGCCCCATAACCGTAGCCGCCATCGCTCTTACGCACCATCAGCGGCGATGCCTTCTTCAATTCAGGATCATCCTTGAAGAAAATGCAGAGGGCGCCCTCGCTCTCCTGAGCAATGTCACGCTGCTGGAGGTCGGCGACAACATCAGGGAGCATCGGATTATAGAAACTTTCGCCGAACGTGTGATCGAATGTCACGTCTAGCCGCTGGTAGGCCGCGTCGAACACGTGACGCGATAAATCGATAATCTTCCGCCAAATTCCACCGTTCTCCGCATCGCCATGCTGGAGCTTGACCAATTCCGTCTTGGCTTCTTCGCGCACCGCTGTGTCGCGCCCCGACAATTCATTAACAAGTTTGTACAATCGTTCCAGCTCAGTGATCGGATCGGCTGCAAGTGCAGCGTCATTACGATGCTTCTTCCAGCCAACGATCAACATTCCGAACTGTGTACCCCAGTCGCCAATGTGGTTGTCGGTAATTACGCGGTGGCCGAGATAGCGCCGGACCCGGGTCAGGCAATCGCCGATGATCGTCGAGCGAATATGCCCGACGTGCAGAGGCTTGGCCACGTTCGGCGAACTGAAATCCATCACAACGGTCTGCGGATGCGATACCAGCGGGACGCCGAGCCGTTCATCACGCGCGGCAGCGTTGACCTGTTCAGTGACGAACGACGGGTTCAAGCGGAAATTGATGAATCCCGCACCGGCAACTGTTGGCGGTTCGCTCACACTGCTGATCTTCAACTGCGCGACAACCTGTTCCGCCAGCGCGCGTGGATTCTGCTTGAGCCGTTTCGCCACCGCCATGATGCCGTTGGCCTGGTAATCGCCGAACTTTTGGTCGGCGCACAGCTTGATCTGCGCGGGACCGGCATGGTCGGGGCCGACAACGGCGCGTAACGCGTCCTCAACGGCAGCAGCTAGAATGTCAGGTGCTTGGTGCATTGATGCTTCATGCGTGGGTCTCATGATTCAGCAACGAGGCTGCATAGTGACATACCGCGAGTAAATTGTCGAGTGTCCATCCGTATGCAGTCACACAATCGCTGGCAATCGTTCCAACGAGCGCTCTCAATGAAAACGTTTGCGACGACAGTGTCGCCATAAACAGCAGCAGCACCAGCAGGTTCATGCAGTAAATAACAACAGCCGAGAACAAAAAACCCTGAGACTTCAGGTCGGGTTGGCTAGATTGCAGCAACGTCATCAGCGTAAACGTCACATGAAAACTCCAACCAAGTCCGACCAGAAAAAATAACCAGCCAAAATAATTGTTCAGTCCCCAAATCGCGTTTGCCGTGAAAAACAATCCGATGAACAACATCGCGTAGAATGGAAAAAAATACGGCGCAAGCGTGATAAACCAGTTTGTCTTGCTAGTCTTAACTTGACCACCGGTCTTGCCGACTTTCAGACCGCCCACGCGCGCGCCCATAAGCAGCGCCCAAAACGCATGCGTCAGTTCATGGCCGAGCACATAGGTCCGCATCGGTTTTGGCAACAACACGAACGCGACCAGCCACAAACCGTAACCAGCACCAAACGCCACCAACGGCGAAGACCAACTGAGCCAGCCATCCGGCGAGTTGAGCAGTTCTCGCCCGACATGGCATGCGCTCAGCGTCAACGCCCCGCACGCCGGCAGCAACAGAACCGCAATGAAAAACTTGATAATTTTCACTTGGCGCTAGCCTGACGGAATAGCTGCCTATTTGGAAAGCCAAAAAACGGGGAATGTCGTGCTCCGGCGAGGCGAAGACCCTGTTTCGCGCTTCTTCGCGGCAAGGATTTGGTCAACTAGATCTGACGGTTTATCGAGGATGGGCTTGGTCAATACCCTCACTAATACGTTCACTTGACGGTCATACCCTTACTCCCGTGGTGCCACCAACTCGTCTATCTCCCACTCCAACGCCGCAACAGCTTGGCTCGCCGAAGCGTTTGCACGCGAAGGCGGCTCCGCCTGGAGATCGGCTTTCTTCGCCGCCCAACACCTGTATTCTGCCGATACCCTCCATGAGTCGTTCCTGAGTTTCAAGGATGACGCACTTGGTGCGGCAGTCGCTGGCGAACTTCATCGCAGCACACGGATATGCGGAGCATGGAGACGAATACATTTTTATACTTTTTCTGCTACATTCTCAACTTCCACACGATAATCTTGCGAACTTAAAACGGTATCATAAAGACCAACATCTTCACCTTCATGCTTGTTTATACCCACATACACTAGACTGGCGTCTTCATATCGTTTGAATTTATAGACAGCATCGTTCATCAATGCGCTATTAAATACACCGAGGCTGACTAGCAACTCAAAATCTTTTACCGTCAACCCGGTAACCTTTTTGAAAAGCCCCGGCTCAAGTTGAGTAATCACATCTTTTAGGCTTCGCTCCCGATAATCGGTTAAATACATGAACACCGGGACACGGGTGGCAAATTTGATGAGTTTTTCCTGAATCTGTTTTCGCAGGCTCTTGTATTCTTTTCCCTCGTCGGTAAGTTCTTGCTTCTTCTTGGCGGAAAGCTCTTTGTCATTGGCCTCTTTCTTCGCCTTTTTCACGGCTTCCGACTTGTTGATAATGGTTTCAATATCCTGATTAAGGTTGCGGAATCCTTCGATGCTCATCAACGCAGCCATGGCATCTTTATTGTCCATCAGGCGCTGCAATGTGCTGTTATCCACATTCACCAGCAGGGCGCTTTCCCACCGTCGCGCCAGCAAGGTTGCGGTCGTTCCGCTCATCGCCATATCCAGAATACCGGCAGCATCGATCTGCTTCATGGAACTGCCGTCATAGGCCAGCACGGGCAGGAAACTGATAAACTCCTCAACCTTCTTCTCCGGGTTTGATTCACCTACATTCAGCCGACAACTGTAATCCGCGATCTGCCGCAAAGCCCGGTCAGGTGCAAAGTCAAAGACATAACATTCCTCTTTGATGATCTGCTCCTTGTTCGGCGAGGCACTGTCCGGATTCTTGACAGTCCATGGGTTTTGCACGCGGAACGCAGCCTGAAAATATGTTTCGGGACTGGACGAATTACGCAGCATGAGAATACCTGTCCACGGTTTGACCGTAACCCCGGTGGTCAGTTTCCCGCAAGAAAGGGTGATCGTCTTGGTTTTCAGTGGATCATCCATTGCCTCTTTAATCGGCGGCAACGCTTCCACACCGATCCCGGCATCACTGCCGGCGGCCACAAGCACCCGGTAATCGTGATAAAACTTGTTCTGCTTCTGCGCCAAAAGATTACTCATCGCATGACACGCCGCGACGGTCGGCAAGAACCAGAAGGTATGCGACAACACATTCAGCAGCCGGGCGTCCGAGTAAGGCATCGGCGGCTTTTTTGCGCCCAGCTTCAGATTGTCGATAGTGGTCTCCAGAAATCCGCCCCGGATCAAATCCAACCACTTCTGCACCTCATTCTGATAAACGAACTTCGCTTTATCCCCAACACCCAAAGCGGAAAAGAAGACATTCAGATCGAACTCGTTGAACTCGCCTTGCATGGCGATTTCGCGGATGACATCCGGTAATTGATAAGTCAGCAACACCATCCTCGGCAACGCCGCGTATGGATTGTCAGCGCCTTTCCAATCCCGCTTTGCTCGCTGTTCATCGGAGTATGTCCAGTTGAAAATCTGCTCCTCAATAAACTCGCCCGATGCGATGGCCCTGAATGGCGTGCCGGAGAGATACAAATAGCCGCCCGTCGTGATTGGCATAATCTCTTCGTCGAAATCCTCAATGCCCTCACCCTTTCCGTACTCGATTTCTTTTTTGTCTTCCGCTTCAAAAAGGTCCTTGGCGTTTTCGCGCCAAGCTCCGTAATGATATTCGTCAAGGATCACGCAATCCCAATTGGTTGCATGAACCCATTCGTTCTTGGTCTTAATCCCGCCCGTGCTTGTGTTCCGCCCTAAATAATCCTGAAAAGACCCGAAGCAGACGAACGGCTTCTTCTTATCCGCATCCTCATACGACAAGCCACCCGGCGAAATAAACTGCCAGCCCTTGAAATCAATATGGCACTTCAAATCCTCTTCCCAGGCGTTCTGCACCGCCGGCTTGAATGTCAGCACCAGCACTTTGCGCCAGCCCATTTTCTTGGCAAGTTGATAGGCGGTAAAGGTCTTGCCGAATCGCATTTTTGCGTTCCACAGGAAGTGCGGAGGCTTGCCGTGGTTCTCCTTCCCGAAGCTCTTGAAATAGGCAGCAGTTTTTTCAACAGCCGCCTTCTGTTCCGGCCGCATCCTGAAATCAAGTGTTCGGCTTTCCTCGTTCAACTCGCCGGTCTTGAGCGCGATGATCGCCACCTTGACATCTGCAACTGCACACTTGAACCACTCGCCTTCGGGATTCGTGATGCCGGCGATTCTCAAATGGCGGTGAACATCGTGATCGGTGAAGGTTGTGCCGTCATTGCGCATCGCGGATACTTCCAGCACAATCCGGTAGGGCGGTTTACCGGGCTTCAACGTCGGATACTGCTGCGCCACCCGCGTCTGAGCATCCACCGTGGTGTAACCGATTTTGAGCAAGCCCCGGTATTGAGGATTGGTGTCCTCATAGGCATAAATCGTCGGCTTGGATTCGGGTCGTTGTGGGAAAAACTTATCCACGCTCATCTGAACGACCTCTTAGTTTTTCTCTCGAACTTTCCGGAGGAAGAAAATTCTCGCCTGTTACCACGCTCTTGCCGGTTTTTTGCTCCAGTTCCAGACGCGCTTTTTTGGCTATTTTACCGCCCATTTTTCCTGCTTCTGCATTTTCTGACATGCCGCTTGCATCAACACTTTCGGCAATCTGGCGGGTGGAGAGTTCAGCAAGTGCTGTGAAGATAAGCTCCGCTTCGTTCATGTGATCACGTAAGTTCTGCGTCTTCAGGCCTTTGATTGCCTTGTGCTTTTTGACAGAAACGCCGCTCCATTCATGATGAATGATATTGGTTAGAATAGCGTACTCATCTTCGCCTTTAATTTCGTGATCTTTCCAGTAATCGGTCAGCTTGTTGCGGGTTTCCTGCCCCATCATCCTTTGCTGAATCCATTTTTCGCTTCGGCCGTGCTGTTTCCAGTAGTCACGAGCGCGGTCGAGCGACCGGGCCGGGTCGCTCATGTCCTGAATGCGTTCATAGCCTACTTTCGCCAACCAAAGTTTGATGGATTCAGCCTTGGGACTGGGAACCGACTGTATGATGCGCAAAAGTGTCTCCGGATTTGCAACATCCGTAACGTACTTCTTGCCGTCGGTTGCCACCAGTTTCAGTTGGTGACAATTTGTCACCGACTGACTGCCCTCCTTTTTCAGCCGTTCCTTCAACTTATTCCAGTATTTCCGGGCAGTCTGAAAGTCCGGTTGCTGAATCAGCGCCGCCACAATATCCACCACGGAAAAATACCAGATTTCAGCCTTCTCATCATAAATCCGGCGAATCTTGTAATTCTCAAATACCGCCAACGCTCGTTCGTTATTCATCGTTTCCCTCCATCGGGCGGACAATGGACTCGATGAACGCGATCTCTTTAGCGGAGATGCCATACTTCGCGTAGAGAACCTCGTCCGTCCATCGCCTCGTCCACTTTTGGGTCGGCACGAAGGAGTAGACCTTGCGTGTTGTGTCTTGGGATGGCTTATGTAGAAGAATCAGGAAGCGAGTCAGCCGACAGGAGAGGTAGGATAAGACGCTTTCAGCTATTCTCTCGGAGTCGAACGGGCCAATGCAGAGATAGGTCTCCGAAGAAATAGTGTTCGGCTTTCCGAGGAAAGGCGTGCTGATGATCCTGTGCGGATAGGTGTCCTTGTTGCCAGTTCCGGGAGCAGCCCTGCCTGTGAAAACCTTCCACTTATCAATGAGGTGAGCGCCAGTCGAAATCGAGCTTCTAGGGACGTATCCCGTGCCGCCGTTCTGATAGACCATTAAATCACCGGCACTCTTGGCAACTTTGCCCTCGAAAGTTGTATCTAGCCCGAACGGCTTTCGGGAACTGACCAACCGGTCGAAACGCTTACTTTCAGGTAGTGAAAGCGAATCGGTTTGTCCGCTCTCGACAGCAACGACCTTCTTGAGGATCGACAGGCCTTCATTGAAGCGGATGAACACGTCAACGCCCTTTTCAAGAAGCGGACGGCTGGCGGTCGAGACAGGCCAGTCCTTGAAATGAGTGGCGACTTGGCAGAGCCCGGGATTGTCGCGATCCCAGAGGAAGTAGCAAACTCCGCCCTTGAGACCCACGCCTGGGAAGACGTCCGACGCGCTGAGATAGTCGTCAATTGAGCGCAGGCGATTGTCGGCTAGCATCGACTCACGGAACTCGTCCAGCCCCTTGCCACCTGCGAACCACCGAGATGGAATAATCATCGTAAGATAACGGGGGTTGAGTTTCTTTGCCTGCTCAACGAACAGGTGATAAATCGGATTTGCACTTTTCCCGAATCCTCCGTCATTCAATTGATACGGCGGATTGCCGGCAATGACATCGAATTTCATGTTGAATATCTCCTCTGGTTTTTCAGTGTGGATGAATTGGTAAGCGTGCGTTTCAAGTTCGGAACTGCGGGCATATTCTTCCTCGCTCGCGCCGCATAAGGTGCAACGCCCGTTTTCCCAAGTGTGTTTGACGGTCTTAAAACGGATATTGCCCTGCTCGTTGTCGAAGGCTTCACATAGGGAATACTTGCCATTGGCTTTCTTGGAGCAGTAGACCGACCGGCGGGAAAGCAAGGCCGTCAGTTCCGTGATGGCAATGCCGAAAATCTGGTTTTTGAAAATGTGGTTGGCGCGTTTCTGCTCGTTGGGAATCTTTTTCACCAATCCCACCATGAGCCGCTTGGTGATCTCCCGCGGGAACACGCCGGTCTTGCAGAACGGATCAAGGAACCGGGCATTCTTGTCGCTCCAGATTTCTTTTGGCAGCAAATCCAGAATCTGATTGACCAGTTGCGGCGGGGTGAAAACTTCGTCGTTGCTCAGATTGGCCAAGCAACTCAGTACATCGGGATTGTAATTAGTGGCGTTCAACATCGGCAACCTTCAGGAAGTGCGTTAAGGGATATTCTTTCAACGGGGTCGGGATGAACACATCCTCACCGAGATCGGAAAAGAGCGGCAGTTCGCTCACCGCCGCATGATCGAGCAATCCATGAAACGTAAAGTCGCGGCGCTTTAACTGGCTGCCGTTGACGGGCGACCATTCGGAAAACACAATCGGTTTGGTATTGTCGCTCACCGTCTTCAAGGTAAGGGCATCGCCCCAGATGATGTTGCGCTCAAGAATGTATTTGACGGCATTCCGGCAATCGTCCGTTGCAGCCTCTTTGAAAAGTGAGTTATATTTCTGCTCGAAAACCTCAAACAGCCGCTGGCGGCATTCGACGACATTATCTTCCAGAATATCTATGCCATAGATAGAGGATGCGGCGAGAACGGCATTCCGCTCGTAATCCAACTGACTTTTGCCGTAACGTGATTCAACGATGCGCAGTTTACGCTCCAGAATTTCCGTCAGAAAATTACCATCGCCGCAAGCCGGCTCGAGGAAGCGGGATTCGATTCGCTCCGTCTCCTGTTTCACCAGATCGAGCATGGCCGCGACTTCCCGCTTGGCAGTGTAAACTTCGCCGTGGTCGGAGACTCTCTGTCGTGAGACAACCTGCTTTTCTTGCTTGGTTAAACTCATAACTTCAATCTTTGTCACAGCCATCCGCCGGCACTCCAGAGTCTTCACCACCGGTGGTGCGCTGCCGATGATGCCTTGGAGGTCGCCGTTCATGCCGTTGGTGGTGTTGATGGCCGCCTTGCCTAGCGGGCGCAGCTTAACAAAGGCAATGCAGAGGGACAAGCCAAGAGAAGAACAAAAGCGGAAAGGGGAAAGCAAAGCGTGACGACAGGAGAGATTCTTCGGCAGGCTCAGAATGACACGACTATTGGGATGTGAATCCGCCTTCGTTAAAACTTCGGCGAGACACGAATGTTCACCACGTTTCACGTGGTCGCTCCTACGATTTCTTGTAGCCCAGTCGGTCTTGATGCCGACAAGAATCCGAATTTTCTCCGTCTTCGTGAGCGCGGTATGAAGTTTATGGAATCCGCTGATGAAAAAGTACAGCGTGTGACGTCTCATCGAATTCGGCTCCGTCTGACTCGACTTTGCGGCTAAAGCATCCGTAAATCTCTGTGTCTCTGTGGTAAATTTTCGCGCTTCTGTCCGGAATTCCATTTTTAACGGTTTTTTAGCGGATTTCACGAGCCTTTTAATTAGCAGAAGCGACTCGTTGCTGCCATGTTCAACTCGTGAAACAAAATGAATTATTGCAACTGGTGTTGTATTTCGGCCTGTTGATTGGACTAACGCCTCTGCTGGGCGGATTCATGGCACGGGTGTTTGAAGGTAAACGGACATTCATATCGGGCGTTCTAGGTCCGGTCGAGAAACGGATTTACCGATTTGGCGGCGTCAAGACGGATCAAGAGATGTCGTGGAAGCGGTATTTCTGTGCAGTGCTGCTTTTCAACGTCGTCGGGCTGGTCACGGTGGTGGCGCTAGAGATGACGCAGGCGTGGCTGCCGTTGAATCCGCAGAAGTTGCCCAACGTGCCTTGGGCGCTGGCGTTGAATACCGCGATCAGTTTCATTACCAACACCAACTGGCAGGCGTACGCCGGCGAGAGCACGATGAGTTACCTGACGCAAATGGCCGGGCTGGCTGTCCACAACTTCCTTAGCGCAGCCACCGGCATCGCGATCCTTGTGGCTTTTGCGCGCGGATTGAAGCGCGCCTCGGCAAAGACGTTGGGCAGTTTTTGGGTGGACCTCACCCGCGCGACGCTGTACGTGCTGCTGCCGTTGGCGGTGGTATTCTCGCTGGTGTTGGTGAGTCAGGGCGTAGTGCAGAATTTCAAACCTTACGTGACCGCCAAGACGATTGAGGGCGCTGATCAAATCATCCCGCTTGGCCCGGCGGCGTCGCAAATCGCAATCAAACAACTCGGCACAAACGGCGGTGGGTTCTTTGGCCAGAACAGCGCGCATCCATTCGAGAATCCAACACCGTTGACGAATTTCATCGAGATGTTCGGCTTGATCATCATTGCGGCGTCACTGGTTTACACGTTCGGCCTGCTGGTCGGCGACAAGCGGCATGCTTGGTGTTTATTTGGCGTGATGCTGACACTGCTTCTGGGCAGCTTCGCGTTAGCGTGGTGGTCGGAGTCGCAACCCAATCCGGTCATTGGCAATGTGCAGCCGTTGCTCGAAGGCAAAGAGACGCGGTTCGGTGTTATGAATAGCGTGCTCTGGGCCGTGGCCACGACGGGGACTTCCTGCGGCGCGGTCAATTCAATGCACGACAGTTTCACTCCATTGGCGGGATTGGCCCCGCTGTGGAATTTGATGCTCGGTTGCATTGTGTTCGGCGGTGTCGGAGCCGGTTTGTATGGCATTCTCATGCACGTCCTGATCGCGGTATTCATCGCCGGGCTGATGGTGGGGCGCACGCCGGAGTATCTCGGCAAGAAGATCCAAGCGTGGGAGGCGACGTGGGCGGTGGTGGCGATCCTCATCCCGAATTTCCTGATCCTAATCGGCTCAGCGGTTGCGTGCAGCCTGCCGACGGGACTGTCGAGCCTGAACAACGGCGGCCCGCACGGGTTGAGCGAGATCTTCTATGCCTACGCCTCCGCCTCGAACAATAACGGCAGCGCTTTCGCCGGTCTGAACGCCAACACGTACTTCTACAATCTGACCCTCGGCACGGCGATGTTCATTGGCCGGTTCGGCGTGATCTTCGCGGTGCTGGCGATCTCAGGCCATCTGGCGGCGAAGAAAACGGTGCCGTCGTCGCCGGGGACTTTCCCGACCAACGGGCTGACGTTCGCCTTCGTGCTGTTTGGAGTGATCGTGATTATCGGCGCGTTGACGTTCTTCCCTGCCCTATGCCTCGGGCCGATCGTCGAGCATGGGCTGATGTTGGGAGGCCGCGTTTTTTAAGGAAATAACAATGAGCGCAAAGGTCGAAATCAAATACTCGGAACTGGTGCGACAGGCGGTCATCGACGCGTTCAAGAAGCTGGATCCGCGCGACGAGATCAAGAACCTGGTTATGTTTGTCGTCTGGATCGGTTCGATAATGACAACCATCTTCTTGTTTTTGCCGCATCAGTTCACCCTTTTCAATGTGCAGATCTGCCTCTGGTTGTGGTTCACGTGCCTGTTCGCCAACTTCGCTGAAGCGATGGCCGAAGGCCGAGGCAAGGCACATGCCGACGCATTGCGCAGGATGCGCACGAAAATAATGGCCCGGAAGCTCGTGAATGGCAAAGAGGTCTCGGTAGCCGGTTCCGAACTTAAGATCGGCGATCTGTTCGTCTGCGAGGCTGGTGATGCGATCCCTGCCGATGGCGAGATTGTCGAAGGCATCGCCACTGTGGACGAGTCAGCGATTACCGGTGAGTCGGCACCGGTTATACGCGAAAGCGGCGGTGACCGGAGCGCAGTGACCGGTGGTACACGAGTCATCAGCGACCGGATTGTGGTGCGTGTCACCGCTGAAGCCGGTCATTCGTTCCTCGACCGGATGATTTCGATGATCGAAGGCGCGCGCCGCCAGAAAACGCCGAACGAAATCGCGCTCAATATCGTACTAGTCAGCCTGACCGCGCTGTTCATTCTAGTGGTCGTCACCCTGCCGCCGTTTGCTAGGTACAACGAAAAAGCTGCCGGCCAGATCGGGGCGGTGTTGACGTCGGTCCCCGTGCTGCTATCGCTGATCGTTTGTCTGATTCCGACAACCATCGGCGGCCTGTTGAGCGCCATCGGCATTGCCGGGATCGATCGGTTGATGCGCCGCAACGTGCTCGCGACCAGCGGCCGCGCCGTCGAAGCGGCGGGCGACGTTGACGTGCTGCTGCTCGACAAGACCGGCACAATCACGCTCGGCAATCGCATGGCGACAGAGTTCATTCCCGTACCGGGCGTGGAAGAAAGAGAGTTGGCGGACGTTGCGCAGTTGGCTTCTCTCGCCGACGAAACGCCGGAGGGCCGTTCCATCGCGGTGCTGGCCAAGGAGAAACATGGGTTGCGTGGGCGCCAAGTCGCCGAGCCACACGCGAAATTCGTGCCGTTCACCGCGCAAACGCGCATGAGCGGCCTGGATTTGACCGATCCCGATGGCCAAGGCGTGCGTGTGATTCGCAAAGGTGCAGCGGACGCCATGCGTCGTTACATCGAACAAAAGGGCGGCCTTTACCCACAAGCCGTAGAACAAACCGTTATGGAAGTTTCGACCAATGGCGGGACGCCGCTCGTTGTCGCGGACGGTTCACGAGTTCTCGGCGTCATTCGCCTGAAGGACGTGGTTAAGGGAGGAATTAAGGAACGCTTCGCGCAGTTGCGCAAGATGGGCGTCCGCACCGTGATGATCACGGGCGACAATTCGCAGACCGCCGCCGCGATTGCCGCTGAGGCCGGTGTGGACGACTTCATCGCCCAAGCCAAACCTGAAGACAAACTGGCCCGTATCCGCAAGGAACAGGAAGGCGGCAAACTTATAGCGATGATCGGCGACGGCACGAACGACGCGCCGGCGCTGGCGCAAGCCGACGTTGGCGTGGCGATGAACACCGGCACGCAGGCCGCGCGCGAAGCGGGCAACATGGTGGATCTCGACAGCAATCCAACCAAGCTGATCGAAGTCGTCGAGATCGGCAAACAACTGCTGATGACGCGCGGCGCGCTGACGACGTTCAGCATCGCCAACGACGTGTCGAAGTATTTCGCCATTCTGCCGGCGATGTTTGGGCTGTTGTATGCCGGCACTGAGGGCGGCCACGGCCCGCTCGACAAGCTGAACATCATGTACCTGCATTCGCCGCAGAGCGCAATTCTGAGCGCGGTGATCTTCAACGCGCTGATCATCGTCGCGTTGATTCCGTTGGCGCTGAAGGGCGTAAAATACCAGCCGCTCGGCGCGGCAACGATTCTCCGCAGGAACATGCTCATTTATGGCGTTGGCGGCGTCGTTATCCCGTTCATTGGCATCAAGCTGATCGACATCTTGTTGGTCGCAGTGGGTCTCATATGAAAGGAAAGTCTGTCATTCTGAGCGCAGCGAAGAATCTCCGTCGTTGGGCTGGCAGGCTGAACGACGAACGACCGAGACCCTTCTCCCGCCACAGCGGGATCAGGGTAGCAAGTTTGAGAGGTGAAAGATGAAGGCATTGTTAGTCCAATCCATCCGCCTTACTGTTGTATTCACGATACTGACCGGACTGGCGTATCCGCTAGTCATCACCGGCGTGGCACAACTGGCGTTTCGCGACAAAGCCAACGGCAGCCTGATCCCGCAACTGCGGGACGGCAAGGTCGTCGGATCGGCCTTGCTTGCGCAGAGGTTCGAATCGCCACGTTACTTCTGGCCACGACCGTCAGCAGCCGGTTACGCGACCGTGCCATCGGGTGCGAGCAACCTCGGCCCGACCAGCCAGAAGTTGCACGACGCCGTCGCGACGAACGCCGTAGCGTTCCGTGCCGCACACAAGTTGCTGGCCGATACGCCGGTGCCGGCGGACATGGTGTTTACCTCCGGGAGCGGCTTGGATCCGCACATCAGTCCCGGCGCGGCCCGGCTGCAAGTGGCCCGGGTCGCTTCAGCGCGCGGCGTCAGCGAGGAGCCGATTAAGGCGCTCGTCGAGAAATTCATCGAGCCACCGCAACTCGGTTTTCTCGGAGAACCGCGGGTCAACGTTTTGTTGCTGAATCTGGCGCTCGATAGGATACAATAAAATTATGACCGGACCGGAACCACAACGGCCAAATCCGGATGCGTTGCTCGCGGAAATCAAACGCGAGGAGCGCATGGCCAGTCGCGGGCAGTTGAAGATTTTCTTCGGCATGTGCCCCGGCGTAGGCAAGACCTACGCCATGCTGCAAGCCGCTCAACGGTCCCGCCTTGGCGGGATGGACGTCGTCGTTGGTCTGGTCGAGACACACGGGCGCGCGGAAACGGAGGCGTTGCTGGCCGGGTTGGAGGTTGTTCCCCGCAAGGCACTCGAATACCGCGGCGTAGCACTCGCCGAGATGAACCTTGATGGCCTGCTTGCTCGTCGTCCGAAGCTCGCGTTAGTGGACGAGTTGGCCCACACCAATGCGCCGGGCAGCCGCCACCCGAAACGTTATCAGGATGTGCTGGAATTGCTGGACGCCGGCATTGACGTGTACACGACGCTGAATGTTCAACACCTTGAAAGCCGCGTGGACGTGGTGCAGCAGATCACCGGCGTTACCGTGCGCGAGACTGTGCCGGACTCGGTGGTGGATCAGGCGGATGAGATTGAGATCATCGATCTGACGCCCGAGCAATTGCGGAAGCGATTGGCCGAAGGCAAAGTCTATTTCGGGGACCGTGCTGCCACCGCGGCGGAGAATTTCTTCCGTGAAGAAAACCTGACGGCGTTGCGCGAGATGGCGTTGCGCTGCACTACCGAACAGGTGGACCGCGAATTGCGCGACGTGATGCGCGCCAAACGCATCGGCGGACGGTGGGCGTCGGGGCAGCGGCTGGCGGTTGCGGTCGGGCCGAGTCCGTTCAGCGGGCCGTTGATCCGCTGGACCCGGCGGATCGCATCGGCGATGGACGCATCGTGGGTGGCGATTTACGTCGAGACCTCGACGCCGTTGGACGAGGACGCGCAGACTGGGTTGACGAAAAACCTGTCATTGGCGCGGCAATTGGGCGCGGAGGTGGTGATGACGCATGGCGACGACGTCGCGGCGGCAGTGTTGGAGGCTGCGCGGGAACACCACGTAACGCAACTCGTTGTCGGCAGGCCCAACGGCAACCCGCTCTGGGAGATTCTCCGAGGCGGTTCGCTGGTTGGCAAGCTGATGCGCCGCGGCGCGGAGATTGATATTCACGTGATCCGCGCCGAGAAAGGCGCGCGGCCACGCAAACCGACGCTGGCTCAGTTCTTGGGACAGAATTTGCCGCGCGATTTCGGCTGGGGCGCGGCGACGGTGGCGGTGGTGACGTTGGCATCGTGGTTTCTGCAGCGGCTGACGGGCTATCAGGCAGTCGGTATCCTCTATATGTTGAGCATCGTGGTGCTGGCGACGATGTTGAATCGCTGGGCCGTCCTGTTCGTCGCGACGCTCAGCGCGCTGCTCTGGGATTTCCTGTTCATTCCGCCGCCGTTCACCTTCCATATCAATTCATTGCAGGACCGGATGATGTTCGCAATGTACTTCATCGTCGCGGTCATGGTGGGCCGCCTGACGAGCCGGTTGCGCACCCGCGAGATCGCCGAACGGAAACGCGAGCAACGAACGCAGGCGCTCAATCGCCTATTGGAAGGCGTTTCAGCAAGCACATCGCTGGAAGATGGACTGCACCGCGCGGTGCGCGAGATGGACTTGGTATTTCGTGCCCGCACGGCGGTGCTGCTGAGCGATGTGGGCGGCCGGAAACTGGATGCCGTGCCGCACCCAGCCAGCACGTTTCTGCCCGACGAACGTGAAGTCGGCGTGGCAACCTGGGCCTTCGAGAAACGCCAGGTCGCAGGCCGGTTCACCGACACGTTGCCTGACGCCGCGGCGCTGTACGTGCCGTTGACGACCTCCAACGGCACTCTCGGCATCCTTGGTGTGAACTTCGCGGAGCGAAACGCGTTGACACTCGATGAGCGCGAGTTATTGGAGACATTTGCCGTCCAGATCGCCGCGCTGGTCGAACGGTATCGCCTGATCGAGGGCGCCAGTCAGGCGCGGTTGGCCGCCGAGTCGGAGCGGTTGCACCGCACGCTGCTGGATTCAGTATCGCATGAACTGAAAACGCCGCTGGCAGTCATCGAGGCGGCAACGGACGGATTGGACGTGCAACTCACCGAAGCGTCCGTGCCGCTCGGCAAGACGTTTTTAGACGAGATCAAACAGGCAAACAAGCGTCTGAGCCGCGTCGTTAGCAATCTGCTGGATATGACCCGGATAGAGACGGGCAAATTGCCTTTGAACCTGGAATGGTGTGAACCGGCCGAGTTATTGCAGTCGGCTGCTGAAATGGTCAAAAATGAGATCTCCCCGGAGCGGATCCATATCTCTGCGCCGGATGACATGCCCCTCGTGCGGTTGGATTTCGGGTTGATGGAACAGGCGTTATGCAACTTGCTGACCAATGCGGCCACTTACAGTCCCGCCGACAAACCGATCCAGATGTCCGCGCAACTGGATAACAACGTACTGGTTTTGCGCGTGGCCGATCAGGGCATAGGTTTAACAACGGGCGAGGAAACGAAGGTGTTCGAGAAGTTCTACCGCGGCGTGCGCGCCCGGCCCGGCGGGACCGGCTTGGGCCTCTCCATCGTGCGCGGTTTCACCCGGGCACATCATGGCGAAGTAATTGCGGAAAACAACCCAACCGGTGGCGCATCGTTCACGATCCGTTTGCCGGTCGAAACGGGCAGTAAACCCGCATGAAACCAAACCCGATCGTTCTGGTGATTGATGACGAGGCGGCGATCCGACGGCTGCTGCGAGCAGCGCTGGAGCCGCATAACTATCAGGTGTGCGAAGCCGAGACCGGCCAACTCGGACTGCAAGAAGCGGTTGGCCGCCGGCCGGATGTGGTGATCTTGGATTTGGGACTGCCCGATATGGATGGCCTGACGGTGCTCAAACGCCTGCGCGAATGGAGCCAGACCCCCGTGCTGGTGCTTTCGGTGCGCGACCGTGAAGGCGACAAGGTCGCGGCATTGGACAATGGCGCCGACGATTATTTGACCAAACCGTTCGGCACGGCGGAACTGCTGGCGCGCCTGCGCGTCATCCAACGCCGCGTATCCGGTGGACCGGATGAACCGGTGCACGTCATCGGCGATTTACAGGTGGACTTGGCGGCGCATGTTGTGAAGGTCAAAGACCACGAGGTAAGCTTGACGGCAACCGAATACGCCTTGCTGCGCGTGCTTGTGCAGCACGCTGGCAAGGTCGTGACCCACAAGCAATTACTGCGCGCCGTCTGGGGGCCGAACGCCGAAACCCAATCGCAGTATCTTCGTGTTTACATCACACACCTCCGCAAGAAACTGGAGACAGCGGCCACGGGCAAGCTTATTCAGACCGAGACGGGGATAGGATATCGACTGGTCATCGGCGACTGAACCGGGCAAAGCAAGCGTTTTTCCACGTTGACTTTCCGCGTTTTGCCAGTAGGATGACACGCTTACGCGCTGCTGCTTCGGCGGGCAGGCGCGTCGTTTAACAAACAAGGAATATAAGGCAAACAATGGCTCGAACACGTTCTGCTGCGAAACAAGCGCGCGCCTCGGTGCGTCGCCGCGTTCACAATAAGGCAATTCTGTCCCGACTGCACACGCTGGAGCGGAAGTTTCTGGATTCAGTGGTCACCAAGAAGAACGCCGAAGCCGTGGCAGTATTGAGCCAGTTGTTTTCAGCGCTCGACAAGGCAGCCAAGACTCAGGTGATCCACCCGAACAACGCGTCCCGTAAGAAATCGCGGCTGGCGGCTAAATTGAAGACGAAGGCCGCTGCTTGAGAGCCACTAACAAGACTCGCCTTGTATATTGCAGCCGCACCCTTTATGGGTGCGTAAAACGCAGGCATGAAGCCTGCGACTACAGATTCTCTTAGGCGCTCGAAGCGCGGTGTGCGCTGTTCCTACCAACTTTCCACCAGCAAGCTGACCACCTGTCGAGCCACGTCGTCGGCCACAAGCGGCAACGCCTGATACTCGGCGCTCTGGAGGTCGGAGCCGATAAACATATCCGCACTGCCGGAAACATCCGTGGGTTTCAAAACCACCTTGCCCGTGCGGCGATCGTGCGCTTTAACATGGACGGTGATAACCAGCCGGTACTCGCGTGGGACTTTTGTGTCTTGTTTGGACAACCGCAGCGCAAGGCGGTTGTAGCGGATGATGTCGCCGTTAACGATGACGTCAGCCCCTGCCTCGGAATCCACGCGTAACGTGCCATCGGTTTGCATGCGTTTGATGATGCCGTTGGTGATCTGCGCTTCCAACTGGGGTTTGTAGGTCTTGTTCTTGAACATTGGCACGGCAACCGATCTGTAATCCGCCTTCAGTACCGGACCAACCCGGTAGCCCATACAGCCCGCGGTGAGAACACATCCGAGAACCGCCAGAATGACGGCGATACGAGATGAAAGGCGTCGGTTCATGGATTGGTCGTCGGTTCGGGTGACTCGGGCGTAGATGTTGGCGAAGGCACCGGAGACGCCGGCGTAAATTGTGTCACTTTCTGCTGCGCCGCAATACCCCATGATGATTTCGGGTTGTCCGCGATCACTTCGTTGTAGTAGATCGCTGCTGCTTTGACATTGCCCTGCTTTTCGTAAAATTCGCCGATGTGAAACAGTCCTTTGCCTTGTTCCTGTTTCAAGCCGACAAGATGCTTCTCAATATCGGGCACGCGGTCGCTTTTGGGGTAACGGATGAGGTAATCCTGAAACGCTGTGATCGACTTATTGGCGGCGGTCGCATCGTAATCGGCGCTGCCCGCCTGTTTCTCGTAGGCTACACCAATAGCGAACTGTGCCGTCTCCGCCAGCGGATTCTGTGGATAACGCTCGACCAGTTTCTCGTATGCCGTCACGGCTTCGGGATACTGCTTTAACTTTTCGTAAACCATGCCGAGGCGTAACTGCGCATCGGCGCCGATTTTGCCGAATGGAGCGGTTTTGACGATTTGCTCAAACACTTCGATGGCTTTATCGTAGCCCGAGAATATTTTAAACCGCCACACCTTGTGCTTCTCACCGGAAAGAAACAGATTGCCAATTTCGAACTCGCGTTGGATGGCTGTTTCGAGGAAATCGCTGTTGGGATGTTTCTGGATGAGGTTTTGGTATTCGAGAAACGCTTTGTAATGGAATTC
>Ga0153915_10002158_pt1 | contig 18054 bp, 15 predicted proteins | sample Opewatmetagenome_2_FD_107003 | JGI IMG/M metagenome (GOLD analysis project Ga0153915, IMG submission 107003) | Freshwater wetland microbial communities from Ohio, USA - Open water 3 Core 3 Depth 3 metaG | ecosystem: Environmental > Aquatic > Freshwater > Wetlands | place: USA: Ohio, Lake Erie...
AAAAGTGAAATAAGCACTGTCTGGCGACCAGGAACCAAGATAGAAACTGGCGGTGGTCATGAGCGGCGTAAAAGGTTCAGCAGTTGGCTCGGTAAAGCGAGTGGAAGTAGGTTTGTGAGGTTGCGTGGTAAGAATAACCGGGGAGGGCTTTAGTGGGATCAGGGTCGGGGGTGGGAGTGGCGTGGGCACAGGGGAATGCTGAGGCTTTACTTCAGTTGGTGATAAGAGTGCAGGATGAGTGGTCACACAACCTTTCATCAAGAATAAAAACGGGAGTGCAGCAGACAGCATTAATAGGCGCAGGAATACCAAAGCAGGTTTTAAACCCATTTGCATGTTGACAATTTTATAACAAGAAAACTATCTCACTTTATACTGGGTAACCACTGGCACGAAAATAGGTATTACAGCCTGGAATTATAACGTCCTTTCCATCTTTTACTGGTAAAAATAGCCCACTCGTTGTATACTCTGAGCGGAATGCCTTATCCCGATCTGACACTGCTATAAATCCAAATTAATCCGAGTATCTACTCAATTAAGGGAGGATTTCCCCAATGAAAGTATCTGTCCTTCAAGAAAACCTGGCTCATGGATTGAGTATCGTGGCGCGCGCCGTTTCTCCGCGCAGCACTTTGCCGGTGCTGGCGAATGTTTTGGTGGCGACCGACGAAGGTCGCTTACGCCTATCTGCGACTAATCTGGAATTGGGCATCACCTGTTGGATCGGCGCCAAAATTGAAGAGGAAGGCTCGACGACAGTCCCGGCGCGCACCTTTACCGACCTGGTGAGCACGCTGGCTAACGACCACGTCGATATGACGCTGAATGTGCGCACCCAGACCCTCAATGTGCGCTGCGGACCTTCCAATACCGACATCAAGTGCATCGATTCGCAGGAATTCCCGCCCATGCCGGTGCCCGATTTGGCGAATGGAATTCAAATTAATGTAGCCGACTTGAAGGAGATGATCCAGCAGGTGGTCTTTGCTGCCTCGAACGATGAGGCGCGCCCGATATTGACCGGCGTGTTATTCAGCTTGCAGGGTAATAAACTCGGTCTACAGGCGGCGGATGGATTCCGGTTATCGGTGCGCAAGGCTGATATTTCGACACCGGTGACTCGTCCCATCAAAGCTGTCATCCCGGCGCGTGCCCTGAGCGAGCTGGCTCGCATCGCCAGCGATGGGGAAGAGGCAGTTACCATGTTGGTGCCCCCGGGTCGCGGCCAGGTGGTCTTCAGTATGAAAGATATTGAGCTGGTGTCCCAGCTTATCGAAGGTACTTATCCGGACCTGGAACAGGTTATTCCACGCTCCTACCAGACGCGTACGATCTTATCAACGGGCGCTTTTTTGAAGGCCTGTAAGCAAGCCGAGATTTTCGCCCGTGAAGGCTCGCACATTGCTCGAATCAGCGTTACACCCGGTGGAGAGATGCAACCGGGTACAGTCGACATCCAGGGGCAATCGGAGGAGACTGGCTCCAGCCAGAGCGTAGTAGATGCCAGCGTCGAGGGCCCTGCCATTTTAATCGCTTTTAACGTGCGCTTCTTGCGGGAAGTGCTGGATGTAGTCAAGACTCCCAATGTAGCCCTGGAAACCACAGTGGATACCAGCCCGGGAGTGATCCGACCGGTGGGCGAGGAAAGTTTTCTGCATGTGATTATGCCGATGCACCTGGCAAGTTAGAAAGCTGGAAGGTTGATAGGTTGGAAGGTTCCAGGTTGATCGATAACTTGTAACCTTCCAATTTTTAAACCTATTGTTTAAAACGATTTCCCCATGACTTTGCCTTCTGTTTCCACCGATAGGGCGCTGAACATCTACCTGGCTTTAGCGCAATATCCTATTCTAAGCACCCAGATTCGGGCGCGTATGCGCCGCGAATTATTCGAGCGTGGGGTGGTCACCCCCCAAGAGTTCGAATCAGAGGCGCGCGAGTACTCCATCCGCTCCCAGTCGCGCGAAGGGTTGCATGACCCTTTTGGAGAAGAACCTACCCATGTGTGGGAGCTGCGCTTGATGCGGGTGCGAGATCACCTGACCGATTTTTATTTTGCCAATAACCTGCCCTATGAGTTATTTGAAAAGATCGTGCGCGATGCACTCACCGAACGCGGCGCACAGGCCCAAGATCTTCTCATTTCATTCAACCCTGAGCTGGCTCCCCAGGATATGCTCTTTGAGCAGGCTCTGGCGATCGAGAAGATGCCCCCCAAGCAACGCGCCCTGGCTGAAGCGCGTTTACGGGAGATCAAGGTAGTATTGATCCGAACTCTGATCAGTGACCAACTGGCGTATGTGTCGATTGCTAAGGAATGGTTTACGATTTCAGACCTGAGCGAGGTGCGCAGGCGCAGGATCGGAGAGGGAAAAATCGGCGGTAAAGCAGCCGGCATGCTCCTGGCATTCCGGATCCTGAATGAAGTGGGAGATGCCGAGATCCATTCCTGCTTGCGCATCCCCGAGTCTTACTTCCTGGGAGCGGATGTCACCTATATGTTCATGACCCTCAATGGTCTGAATCACTGGGGGGATCAGAAATATAAGACCGAGGAACAAATCCGAGCAGAATATCCCCAGCTTCAAAAAGACTTTTTAGCCGGGCAGTTTCCCCCTGACACACTCGAGCAGTTACGTTCTTTGTTGGATCAAGCGAAACAGCAACCATTGATTGTGCGCTCTTCCAGCCTTTTGGAAGATAACTTTGGCACTTCCTTCGCGGGTAAATACGAAAGCCACTTCTGCCCTAACCAGGGGACTCCGGAGAGAAACCTGCGCGACCTCACCCAGGCTATCCAGCGTATTTATGCCAGCATTTTTACCCCCGATGCGCTTTTGTATCGCCGCGGCAAGGGGCTGCAGGATTACGATGAGCGCATGGCGATCTTGATCCAGGTTGTACAGGGAGAGCGCTTTGGGCGTTATTTCTTACCTCATGCGGCCGGGGTGGCTTTTAGCCGTAATTACTATCGCTGGTCACCCCTGATCCGGCGTGAGGATGGCTTCGTGCGCATGGTGTGGGGGTTAGGTACACGGGCGGTAGATCGGGTGGGTAATGATTTTCCACGCCTGGTAGCGCTTAGTCACCCTCTACTGCGCCCGGAAAATACCCCAAAAGCCATCCAACGTTATTCTCAGCAATATGTGGATCTGATCGACCTTCAGGATAATGCTTTAAAAACCCTGGCAGTAAGGGATGTGCTGACGCCCCGTTATCCCGTCGCACGCTACCTCGCTCAGATAGCGTATGATGGCTCATTGCTGCCAATCCGCAGCTCTTTCCTGGAAGGGAAGGATGCCCTGCTGGTGCTGACCTTTGATGAATTATTTAAACGCACGCCCCTGGGAAACAGGCTGCGTAAAATGGTACAGCTCCTGGAGACCCATTATAAGGTTCCCGTTGATACTGAGTTCACAGTGCATATACCTGACTCGTCTGAGCCGAACCAACCAATTCAAATTTGTCTGCTACAATGCCGGCCCCAGAGTCATTTGAAAGAAACTGCCGCGCATATTCCGCAGACACTCTATCCTGAAGATGTAATCTTTTCCACCCACCGGATGGTGCCTGAAGGGACAGTGGTCGGTATCCGCAAAGTGTTGTTTGTCAACCCAGAGGGATACTATGCCTTGCCTACCCCGGAAGCGCGGGCAGAATTGAGTCGCACGATCAGTAAATTAAATGCGATTTTAAAAAGGGAATCCTTCATCTGCGTAGGTCCGGGTCGGTGGGGCACAGTAAACCCTGATTTGGGTGTGAGCATCGGCTATTCAGATATCTATAATACGCGTTCCCTGATCGAGCTAACCGGCAGTGTTATTGGTCCGTCAGCGCCTGAGCCTTCCTTTGGCACTCATTTCTTCCAGGACCTGGTTGAGGCGAATATCTATCCGTTGGCTATCTACCTGGATGATGAGGATGCCGTATTTAACCGGGATTTCTTTTATAAAACACCTAACAGCCTGGCGGACATTATGCCCGAGGCAGCGTCGTTATTGGACTGTTTAAGAGTGATTGATGTGGATTCCTTCCGTCCTGGTTATCATTTAGATCTGGTGATGGATGACGAAAAGGGAAAGGCAGTAGCTTTCCTCTCACCCGATCAAGTCTGATTGGGCTGGATGAAGCTTGTTGAGGAGGAAATATGAAAAAATTTGTGGCAGTCGCAGGAAACATTGGTGTGGGAAAATCAACCCTGGTTACCATGTTATGCGAGCAACTGGGATGGCAGCCTTTCTATGAACCGGTAGTTGAGAATCCCTACTTGCCGGATTTCTACCGGGATATGCGCGCCTGGGCGTTTCATTCACAAATCTTTTTCCTCGCTCACCGTTTGCGCATCCATTACCAGTTGCTGAATCATCCAAACTCCGTTATCCAGGATCGAAGTGTGTATGAGGATGCGGGAGTCTTTGCCCAAAATTTGTTTCGACAAGGGATGATCAGCGAACGTGATTTCCAGACCTATCAGGATCTATACCATACATTGATCGAGCTATTAGCGCCGCCCGATTTGGTGGTATACTTACGGGCGTCCGTTTTTACGTTACAGAGCCGTATTTCCCAACGGGGCAGAGACTACGAAACCAGAATTACCCCCCAATATTTGGCACAGCTTAGCGAGTTGTATGAAAGCTGGATTGCTAACTTCAGCCTGTGCCCGGTGCTAACGGTACCAGCCGATGACCTGGATTATGTGGCTCACCCGCCACACTTAGATTTGATTGTGAGTAAAATCCAAGAAAAACTGACCGGTAAGGAGGAGGTTGTTTTCGGACCGGAAGAAGTCGCCCGCTTGCGCTGATCCCGCCCCCGCAGCGCAAGCTCATTATCATATGACCGGCGCCAACACAACTTGTATTGGCGCCGGTCACTTTTTTTTAAATCAAGATACTAAGCTAGATCTCGAACTCATTTATTTTACTCTCCAATAAACTGACCGCCGCACGCAGGGTTTCTGAATCGAAAGCGAACCGGGCGCCGGCTGTTTCATAAAGCCTGGGCAAGGGAAGGGTGCCTCCCAGCGCCAACGCGCTGAGATAACTCTCTACCGCCCCTTCCTGGTCCTGGAGAGCGTTGGCCCATACCTGCACTGCACCTAACTGAGCCAAACCGTATTCAACGTAATAGAAGGGTGTGCGGTGGATGTGCTGCTTACGGTGCCAGCCGGTTTCCAGCTCTGGATGGAGATCGCTCCAGTCCACAGAGGGTATGAAACGTTGCCATAGTTCCACCCATTTTGCATCACAGTTGGAAGGTTGGCTGGCAGCGGCATGATTTTCATACACCCAATGTTGAAATGCATCGACAATCGCCATGTAGGGCCAGAACAGTAAGTAATTCTCAAGTTGCTCTACGATGGCGCGCCGGGCATCCGCGTCGGAATAAAACCCACCCTGGCGGGCGGGTAAGTAGGGTATCGCAAGCAGCTCCATCGTCATGGAAGCTACTTCATTAAACTCCATGCCCGTCCTACACTGGTGGTAGTAAGGTAATTTTGAGCGCTCGATCACATGGAAAGCATGCCCGGATTCGTGTAAAAGGGTGCGCACGTCGTTCGAGAGACCTACGGAATTACAGAACACAAATGGCTGTCCCAGCGTGGCAAAAGAGGTACAAAAGGCTCCCGGAGCCTTCCCTTTACGATTTTCCAGGTCGAGTAAGCCCTCGCGCCGCATGGTCTCAAAATAAGCGCCCACTTTTGGTGAAACGCGTTGAAAGATGACCGCGGTGCGCTCTTCCAACTCGGCAGTGGTGCTGTAAGCATTCAGAGGTGGGAGGTGGATAGGGTATAGCTCGTAATCTAAATCCCAGGGTCGGACTTTGTCGATTGCGAGGCGACTGCGCAGCTTCTCATATACCCGAGTGGCAGCCGGAACGACAACCTCTTCGATTGCCTGGTGGAATTGGAGGCAGTTGGCAGGGGTGTAGTCGAAACGTAACTGTTGCTGCCAGCGGTAAGAGCGGTAATCCGGGAAGTCAGCGTTGGCGGCGATTTGCCCGCGCAGAGACATGAACTTTACCCACAAAGCGTTAACCGCCTCCCGGTCGGCAAGCTGGCGTGCAGATAACAGCCGCCAAACGCGTGCGCGCCTCTCCCGGTCGGGGGTCTGCGCCTGGAGACGCAGTTGTTGGGCGGTGATCTCTGAGCCTTCCCATTGCACGGTCTGGGCGCCGGTGATCTTGTTATAGGCGGAGCCTAATTTATGCTCTTCAGCCAGCAGAGGCAGGTTAGCTTCACGGAACAGGTCTGCATCAACCCGCATATTGCGCAGAGGAATCTCGAAGCCAGGGGTGGTCAACCCACTGGCTAACAGTTTTTCTTTTAGCTTCTGTTCGGCAGCCAGGATGGAGGGGTAGACATGGTCGAGGAAGGAGTGATATCGCTGCTCGGCTTGTTCATTTGCGGTATCGCGAGAATTGGCCAGTTGCAAGCGCGAATAGGTCTCTTCGACCAGTTTCTTCAGGTGGCTCCATTCAGTCAACCAGGAGGCGATGTTCGCCTCGTTCAAGGGGCGCGCAGCAAGCTCCTGGTAATAGGGTTCCATTTGGGACCAGGGCCAATCCATAAAGTCGAGGGCATGATGGGGAAGGGGAGAAAGTGGCATGTAGAATCCTTGTGGAAGGAATGTTGTGTGAGCAAGAAATGGGAGTTTATCCCCAACCTAATTGTCTACAGGCAACTTGGCCGCGCAGGATTTCATCGGTTGGAAATTTGTTTTTGGCCACCTGTCCTACGAGCCAGTCTACCCGTTTAAGAATATCTCTGGTATCTGCGCTGGAGATCAGACCAATATCTAATGCCTGGGCCACGTCGGGCAGGTCGAACAGATGGTATGTGCGGTTATCGCTTTCCACACAGATATCCCAAAACAGGTCCTTCATCACCCAGCAAGCCAGATCGGGTCGGTACAGGAAATCAGAAATACGCACCAGCCATTTCCAATTATCCTCAGGGGGAGGCAAGTGAATGTTTTCCATGATCGTGAGGCCGCGTTTAAGCAGGTAGTAGAGGCGAGTATCTGGTCCGATATCGCCAGTGCAAGTTTCGCAGCGCTCAACGATCAGGTCGTCATCGACTTGCCACCAGCGCCAGGCATCGGCGGGTGTCTGCCGGAAGCGATCTACTTTACGTTGGATGTGAGCAGCGATCACATCGGGAGGGTTGGCTCGGAATTCATCGTCGCCGTGTTCATTGCCGAATCGCCACCACACCATCATAGTTTTTGAGAATTGGTCGAGAGCCATTGGGTATCTTCTCCTTTACTCCTTTAAACTCTAATCTAACGATGTTCTAGCCGGTCCATCGTTTCCTCAATCAGGGCAACGGGCTCCTCTCGTGCCAGTCGGTCACCTGCTGGTAAGTATGCGCCACCTGGAATAAAACATCCTCGCAGAAATGCGGTCCCATCAGCTGCATTCCAACTGGCAATCCCTGGTGGTCAAAACCTACCGGGAAAGCCAGGCCGGGGACACCTGCCAGGTTAGCGGGTAAGGTGAAGATGTCTTCCAGGTACATTGCCAGCGGGTCATCGGTGTGCTCGCCAATGCGAAAAGCGGTGGTGGGGGCAACAGGGGCTGCGATCAGATCCACATTTTCGAAAGCAAGCTCAAAATCACGCTTGATCAGTGTGCGAACTTTCTGGGCCTGTCCATAATAAGCGTCGTAATAACCGGCAGAGAGGGCATATGTCCCCAGCATGATGCGCCGTTTAACCTCGGGGCCAAATTTTTCCCCGCGGGTATTGAAGAAGATATCCCACATAGCCTCGCCCGGCAGGCGCGGTCCATAGCGGATGCCGTCATAACGCGCCAGGTTGGCAGAGGCCTCTGCTGGGGCGATCAGGTAATAAACCGGCAAGGCATATTCTGTGTGGGGCAGGCTGATCGGTTTTACCTGCGCACCCAGCCTTTCAAGAATTTCGATAGCCGCGCGCACTGCTTTTTCTACCTCGGGTTGGATGCCCTTAATAAAATACTCTTCTGGCACACCCAGGCGTAGCCCTCGCAGAGGGTGGTTATGATCCCCCTTGCCATTCAATTGAATGATTGGCACAGGTATATCTGAGGTAGTGGCATCCAGAGGATCATGCCCGGCGATCAGGGTAAACAGTAAGGCTACGTCGGAGGCGTTGCGACCAAAGGCGCCTACTACATCCAGGGAGGATCCATAGGCAACCAGGCCAAAACGGGATACACGCCCGTATGTAGGCTTGAGACCGGTAATGCCGCAAAAAGAGGCCGGCTGGCGCACGCTGCCTCCCGTATCGCTGCCAAGAGCCGCGGGCAGCCCTCGGGCTGCCACGATCGCCGCGCTCCCACCGCTGCTACCACCCGGTACCCGTTCCAAGTCCCAGGGGTTGTGGGTGGTGAAATAGGCTGAGTTTTCAGTGGAAGAGCCCATAGCAAACTCATCCGTATTAGTTTTACCTACAACGATGGCTCCGGCAGAAAGCAAGCGCTCTACGGCGGTGGCGGAAAACGGTGGGATGAAATTTTCCAGGATACGCGATCCGCAGGTGCAACGTAAGCCAGCCACGCAAAGTACGTCCTTAACCGCCACAGGCACTCCCAGCAGGGTGGGCAAAGGGGCTGCCGGGTCGTGCCTCCAGGCAACCAGACGCCGATCAGCGAGGCGCGCCTGGGCAAGAGCTTGCTCAGGTACCAATGTAAGAAAAGCTTGCAGGGAGGGCTCCAGGCGTTGGATGCGCTCCAGACTGGCTTGCACGAGCTCCAGGCTGGAGAACTCTCCCAGGCGAAGGGCTTCCACAGCAGAATGGAGGGACAGATCGGTCAACTCGGGCATACCTGATCCCGTCTATTCAAATACAGGAGGTATTCGAAACTGATCTTGTTCAGTTTCCGGGGCATTGCGAAGCAAATCCTCACGGGTCATGCCAGGGCGCGGCTCATCGCTGCGCAAGATACCGCGCGAGGGTAAAACACTGGAGGTAGGTAGAACTCCGGAGGTATCGAGGGTCTGTAACCGGGCGACATAATCCAGGATGGCAGATAACTGCTCCCGGTAATGGGTCTTTTCTGCTTCAGTCAATCGTAATCGAGCCAGTTGTGCAATGTGCTCGACTTCATCCAAGGACAGGGTCATAAATGTCATTATAACATGCGAGTTTTCTACGTTTTACCAGTTAGCCGTGTACCAGCGCAAGTATTGCTCCAGGTGAGTCTGCCAATATATCTCTTCGTGAGAGCCGGCAAATAGATGCCATTCGTGTGGGATACCCCTCTCCGTAAGGAGATTCTCGAACCATACCGCGGATTCCATCACTTCGGTGCGGTCATCATCGCCGATATCCATATAAATACGAGGCAGTTTGTCAAATGGGATTTCGTCCAGCCATTTTTTAATGTAAGCAGTATCCAACCAGAAGATTGGCAGGCTGTGCGCTCCTAGAGTCCCGAACAACTCCCAATGGCTAAGAGCCAGGTGCACAGCCCAACCTGCCCCACGCGATAAGCCACCCACGGCCCGGTATTTACGGTCAGCCAGGGTACGATAATGCGAATCGATCCAGGGTACCAATGACTGGATCACCGCCTCGCCGAACATGTCTTTATTCGGTTGGCTCCACTCCCGGTCATGCGGCATCACAATTAAAAAAGGGACGATTCCACCCTTGGTTATCAGGGCATCGGCGACCTGACCGGTTCCCAGGCGCTCCCACTGGTCATCATTATAGCCCTGCCCGTGGATCAGATAGAGCACCGGGTAACGACGGTTTGTATCAAACTCATAACAGGGTGGCAGGTAAAGCCGGTAGTCCAGAGGCTCTTGTAGCAGCCCTGTAACAAGCTGGTTGATTTCGATATGACCTTTTGTTTCGAGGCAGGCTGCCTGTACTGTTGAAGAGGGCTGGCTCGTGGGAGGTAAAGTAGGGCTGGGAGTATGAGTGGAGGTGAGGGTGGGTCGAGGTGTCGAGATGGGTGGCGGAAGGGTGCTTGGGAGAGATGTGGGAGGAGTCAGGGTTATTAGCGTAGGAGTGCTGGTGTTGCAGGCTGCCAGGAGAGATAAAAGGAGGCCAAGAAATACTCTCCGTCCGTTTAACCGGCTTCCCATGCTGGAATGGATAAAACCTTTCGGCAGCTTTTCTAAAGTCAGGAGTGCTCTTTTTACCAACAGGATCATAGATTTATGTTGTTCTGAAAGACCAAGTTTATTAATCCAGCCATCCAGTGTACCAGAAAAGTGAATGGGGGGAAAGCCGCCGGGAAGGGCACCCCCGGGGTTTTCACAAGGTCTAAAAGCCCTGATTTTCCCAAACCCCTTTCTTGTTAAAGCCTTAAGGGCACTCCTGACCTTTATGCCAATGTTGGAGAGAAAGGTGTAGGATCAGGTTTTCACTGGTAAAATTGGAAAACCTTTGTTATGCATGGAGAAAGTAATGTTTCGTAAAGCCTTGATATCTTTATTGTTATTGCTTTTCTTGCTGTCAGCCTGCCAGCAGGGAAGCCAACCTGGCGGGGTTTTGCCAACCAATACCTTGAAAGCGGCGTTCCCCACCCGGGCCGCCACGCGGACAAAAGCCCCTGGATGCACGGTGGTCAGCCCCCAGCCAACGCCGGGTCCTACCGAGCAATCCCTCTTCCCAGCCCATAAAGATTCGGATTGGGTGATGGGTCCCTTAACCGCGACAGTGACAGTTATCGAATATGGTGATTACCAGTGACCAGCCTGCGCCCAGCTTGCGCCCGTGCTGGCGCAATTACAGAAGAAATACTCCAACGACATGCAAGTTGTTTTCCGCGTTTATCCCCTGATCGGCACGCCCGAGCGCCCTCTTCACGATAAAGCTGCCATCGCAGCCCAGGCAGCCCAGGCCGCCGGTATGCAGGGAAAATACTGGGAGATGCACGACCTGCTCTTTCAGATGCAGCCCGAATGGAATGTCCTGACAGTCGAGCAATTTCAGGAATGGGTGACCAAGCGGGCTGAATCGATGGGCCTGGACGGAACAAAATTCATCGCAGATATGACCAGCACAAACACCGTAGATATGATCCACCAGGCGTGGGACGAATATTCCACGCTGGGAATTCCATATACTCCTTTCTTGTTGGTGAACGGGAAGGTCTGGCAGGATAATCTACCTCTGAATTATGACACTATCTCTATGATGGTCAACCTGATACTATTGGAGAAGAAGCAATTTACGACCTGCCCAACCATGACCATTGATCCGCTAAAGAAGTATACGGCTACTTTACATACCAGCAAGGGTGATATTGTGATCGAGCTGTATCCGGATAAAGCTCCTCTGGCAGTAAACAGTTTCGTGTTCCTGGCGCGCAATGGATGGTTTAATGGGAATATTTTCCACCGGGTTGTGACGGGTTTTGTAGCCCAGGCAGGGGATCCGACCGGCAGTGGTTTCGGTGGACCGGGTTATGCCTTTGATAATGAGATATCCGACTTGAAATTCGACAAGGTAGGGATGGTGGGGATGGCAAACTCGGGAGCTGGCTCAAATGGCAGCCAGTTCTTCATCACCTACCGTCCCGCGCCGGAGCTGGATGGCAGCTATACTATCTTTGGATATGTGATTGCAGGCATGGACGTGGTGAGTAAACTTGCCCCACGTGATCCGTCTTCGCAGCCGAACCTGCCACCTGGTGATGTGATTGAAAGTGTCACAATCGATGAAAAATAACTCGCTCCACTGGCCCTCGGCTGTTCAGTTTGCCCTGAGTATATTGGGCATATTCGTTTGTTGGGGGATGGCTGGTCTTACCATCATGGTGGGGCTTATGCAACTGTTGGGGCGCTCTTCCACCGAAGGAGGAGGTACTTCGATGTTCCTGCTGGCGTCGGGAGGCGTTTTGGGCGGTATTTTGGTGATCCCTTCCGCCGGATATGCCCTGGGGCGCCTGCTGGATCGCCCGGTTATGCTGCCTGGTTGGCTTCAAAGGCGTCCCAGGCTGGCTCTAGTCCCAAGTGGATTGATGCTCTTGCTGCCCCTGATCTGGTTCCTGGGAGATCGAGTCTCCCGGATGGATAGGCTGTCGTGGTTGCTGCTGCCACCCCTGCACATCCTGGCTGTGGGGATACCTATCTTATGGTTCATCTACCTGGGGCGCCGTAAACTTCCAACCGGCTCGCCTCAACGCGCCTGGGGTGTCTTCACCAGCGGGTTGATCCTGGGACCCAGCATTATCCTGGTGCTGGAGCTGGCAGCCCTGGTTGTCATGATGTTCCTGCTTATGTTCTATATGTTCAGCCAGCCAGGCTTGATACAAAAGCTGACCAGCCTGTTTGATCCGTATGGACCGACTCCCGATCCCCAATTGCTTCAACGCACTCTCCAACCTTACTTGATGCGACCGGGATTCGTATTCGCGTTATTCGTTTATATCGCTGGGTTAGTCCCATTGATAGAAGAGGTTTTCAAACCGATTGGGATATGGTTCCTGGTCGGGCGCGATCTGAGTCCCGCAGAGGGGTTCACGGCCGGGTTGATCAGTGGGACGGGTTACGCCCTGTTCGAGAACCTGTTGCTGACCACCATGGGCGGCGATTGGGCAGTGACTCTTATCGCCCGGATCGGTACTTCGCTGCTACATATCACAACCGCCAGCCTGACCGGCTGGGCGCTGGCAGTTGCATGGCGCAAAGGGCGTTACTGGTTGTTAGGGTTGATGTACTTTGTGGCGGTGCTATTGCATTCCATCTGGAATGCAGTGGCTTTGTTCACATCGGCGGCGAGTCTACCTTTTGTCAACCTAAACCAGGAACCGCTTTTACAGACCGTCAGTATGGTTGCGTACGTTCTCCTGGGCATCATAACCATCTTATTATTCTTTATCCTGATTGGCGTGAACTATACCTTACGGTCTGCGAGCGAGCCAGTCATAAGGAGTGAAAATGCAGTTAATCCGCTTCCTGATCGATCTGATCCTGCATCTGGATAGGTACTTGGATATCATTATCCAAAGGTTTGAGGTCTGGACTTACCTGATCCTGTTCTTTGTCATCTTTATGGAGACGGGTTTTGTGGTGACCCCCTTCCTGCCGGGCGATTCGCTGATTTTTGCCGCCGGGGCATTTTCCGCTCGTCCTGACAGCCCCCTGAATATTTCTGTGTTGTTCGCTCTGCTATGCCTGGCAGCTGTGATCGGGGATACGGTTAATTATTGGATTGGTCATTATATTGGGCCGCGCGCTTTTAGCGGTAATATTCGCTGGTTGAAAAAAGAATACCTGGACCGCACGCATGCCTTTTTTGAAAAGCATGGTGGGAAGACCATTATCCTGGCACGCTTTGTCCCCATCATCCGTACTTTTGCTCCGTTTGTGGCAGGCGTTGGGGAGATGACTTACTGGCGCTTCCTCACCTATAACGTGGTCGGGGGAGTCTTATGGGTAGCGCTGTTTTCCTTTGGTGGCTACTTTTTCGGTAACCTGCCGGTGGTTGAGAAGAACTTCTCGCTGGTGATTATCGCGATTGTCGTGCTCTCGGTGATGCCGGCGGTGGTGGAGTATATCAAGGAGAGAAGGCAGACTCCCAAGGCACCTGCCAGCGTAGGCGAATAGGGAAATGATGGAAACGGTATGGATCAATCGGAGGTAGAAGCCGCGTTGGCGGGTCTGCCTTTGGGGGCGGTGATATACTTTGAACGGGTAGGATCGACCAACGATGAGGCGGGAAAGTGGGCTGAGGAGGGCGCTCCTGACCTGGCTTTGGTGATCGCCGATGAGCAGACGGCCGGCAGAGGCCGGCTCGGACGACGCTGGTACACTGCCCCTGGAGCAGCCCTGGCGTTTAGCCTGGTTTTACGCCCTGCGGAAGCTTTGCACCCTATCCCCCGCCTGACGGCTCTCGGGGCATTGGCAGCCTGCGAAGCCCTGGGGGCACATTACAACTTGTCTGCGCAAATTAAGTGGCCGAATGACGTATTACTGGCCCGGCGCAAGGTAGCGGGAGTCCTGGCGGAAGGGAAGTGGGTAGGAGGTAAATTGACAGCCCTGATCCTGGGAATCGGCATCAACATTGCATCTGATTCAATCAGTGTGGAGCGGTTGCCCCCCTCGGCTTTGAATTTCCCGGTCACCTGTCTTGAAAATGAGCTGAGGAAACCGGTGGACCGGCTGGTCTTGCTGCGTTTTATATTAGAAAAGCTGCTATTTTGGAAAACCTGGCTGAATAGCGATGTTTTTTTACGAGCCTGGGAATCAGCCTTGGCATTTAAAGGGGAGTGGGTGCGAGTGGGAGCAGCTGAATACGCAGGACAAGATGGTTTGCCGAAAGGTGTTCCTCCCGAAGAAGGGCAGATCGTTGGCCTGGCGCCGGATGGCTCTTTAAGAATGCGGAATCGCTCTGGTCAAGAAGTTTTGATGAATTTTGGCGAGGTAAGGTTACAAAAATAATAGGGCGTTATTTGAAATTATCGTGTAAACTTAACGATGAAGTTTAGATTTGTGGCATATTAAGTTTATTACGGCATAGGAGTTGGTGAAGGAGGCTGTATGTTTGACGACTTACGCCAACAGGCAGGCACAGGCGATCTAGAAAAACCAGAAGAAGAGCAGGATGTCTATGCCTTTAAAGATGGACCACGTTCGCCCTCTGAGAACTTCCTGGGGATGACTCCTGTCCAGCGGTTTGTATTGGCTATCATGTTGTTAATGATGATCTGTATCATTAGTGTGCTGGGTTTACTGGTGATGGAAAAGATATATCCGCCGTTTTTGTAAATGTCTATCCGTTTTCGCCTTTTTCTTCTTCCGCCTGGCGTAAATCCTCCGCGGAGATGCGCGCCAACGAGGCGACTTTATCCCCCTCCTGTAATTCCATAATAATCATGCCGCGCGTGGCTCGCCCGGCTCGCTTGATATCTTTAATGCTCGTGCGTAAGATCTGCCCGCCGGTGGTGATCAAGGTAACATCGTCGATCTCCTTGACGACGCGCGCCGCCGTAATAATCCCGGTCTTGTTCAAGGCTTTTTGATCGAGCGTGGCAACCCCGCCGGTGGCGCGCCCCTTGGCTGGGTATTCACTCAGCGGTGTACGCTTGCCATAGCCATTGGTCGTCACTACCAGTAGATCGCTACCTGGCTCGACGACTTCCATACTGGCGACGCGATCTCCCTTTCCCAGACGGATGCCAGTCACTCCAGCCGCCTGGCGCCCCATAGGACGGACGCTGGCTTCATAGAAGCGCAGCGCTTGCCCTTTCTCAGTCACCAAGACGATCTCGTCTTTCCCGCCCGTCAGGCGCACCCAACCCAGCTCATCACCTTCCTCCAGGACGATGGCGATCAAACCGGAGGGGCGCACCGAGGCAAATTCCGATAGGGAGGCGCGTTTCACCCGTCCAGCGACCGTCGCCATGGTGCAGTATTCAGCCGCCGCGAAGTCGGGTACGGCGACAGCTGTGGTGATGATCTCGCCCTGGCTCAGAGACAGCACATTCACCATCGGGATGCCGCGCCCGGTACGGTCAGCATCCGGGATTTGATAGGCTTTCTCTGAATATACTTTGCCTTTATCGGAGAAGAACAGCAGTGTGTCCAGGCTGCGGGCGGGGATAAGCATGAGGACAGCGTCTTCCTCTTTGGTAGCGTGCCCTGCCACGCTGCGGCCACCCCGCGCTTGGGTTTTGAATAAGCTGGCAGAGACCCGTTTTACATAACCACGCTGAGTGATGCTGATCAAGACAGGCTCATCTACGATCAGATCTTCCTCGCGGAAAGACTCGCTAGCCTCAGCGGCAATGCGCGTGCGGCGCGTGTCGCCATATTTTTCCGCTAATCCCGCCAGATCGTTTTTAATAACATCCAGGACTTTACGAGGGCTGGCAAGCAGATCTTCCAAATACGCGATTTGATCCAAGACTTGTTGCTGCTCATCCTGGATCTTCTGGCGTTCCAGGGCTGCCAGCCGGCGAAGCTGCATATCCAGGATGGCCTGGGCTTGTTTTTCACTCAATCGGAAGCGGCTCATCAGGCGTTCTTTAGCAATATCGGCGTCTGGGGATTGGCGAATGGTCCGGATCACCTCATCCAGGTTTGCCAGGGCGATCAGCAGGCCTTCCAGAATATGAGCGCGCGCCCGGGCTTTTTCCAGCTCGAAGCGGGATCGACGGGCGATCACCTCCTGGCGGTGTTCGATGTAGATCTGCAAAGCCCGTTTGAGTGATAGCAGGCGCGGTTCACCCTCCACCAGGGCTAACAATTGCACCCCAAAGGTTGACTGCAAGGGCGTATATTTAAATAGCTTATTGAGAGCTTTGTTCGCTTCTGCCCCGCGTTTCAATTCGATGATAACGCTCATCCCACGCCGGTCAGATTCATCCCGCAGATCGGAGATCTCATCCAGTCTCCCCTCCCGCACCAGCTCAGCGATGCGTTCCAGTAAGTTGGTCTTATTCAACTGGAAGGGAATCTCGGTGATAACGAGGCGGTAACGGCTTCCACTCATTTCCTCAATGTGCGCCATGCCGCGCAAGACGATCCGCCCACGCCCGGTGCTGTAGGCTTGCAAGATGCCCTCGCTGCCCACGATCACCCCACCGGTGGGAAAATCCGGACCTGGCATGAGTTTCATTAACTCTTCAATGGTCACATCGTCGTAGGCCACGCTGCCGTCATCTTTACTGTAGTGATCGATCAGGTAAATTAGCACGCTAACCAGCTCGCGCAGGTTGTGGGGAGGAATATTGGTGGCCATCCCTACCGCTATGCCTGATGAGCCATTCAATAGCAGGTTGGGCAGCCGGGCGGGGAGGACCGTAGGTTCTTGCAATGACCCATCGAAGTTATCGGTGAAGTCAACGGTGTTTTGCTCGATGTCTGCCAGTAATTCCTCGGAGATATGCGCCAGACGGGCCTCCGTGTAACGCATAGCGGCAGGAGCATCTCCATCGATTGAGCCGAAGTTCCCCTGACCATCCACCAGAGTGTAGCGCATCGAAAAATCCTGGGCCATACGCGCCATGGTTTCGTAAACGGCAGAATCGCCATGTGGGTGGTATTTACCCAGCACTTCACCGACTATACGGGCAGATTTACGGTAGGGACTTCCAGGGCGCGAGCCCATGTCGTGCATGGCATACAGGATCCGGCGATGGACCGGTTTTAACCCATCGCGTGCATCCGGTAGGGCGCGCGCCACGATCACACTCATGGCGTAATCCAGGTACGCCGAGCGCATCTGGTTATCGATGTCGACTTGTTGAACGGTTCCGATGTCCATGATTACCTTCTATTGTGCAAACAGGGTGCTCATCTCAATTACTTGTAAATCCCTGCATAATCGTGTGTTTGATATAATCGTTCTTGTGGAGTGTCACCTGGCTGAACGATTCAGGAATACATTGAAGACTGCATGGAGCAGATATCTTACCGCACTTTTGAGAATCACTCCAGCGTTGATTTTAATATTAATTTGGGGAAATGGGTTGACAGCGTGTAATGGGGGGGTTACGGCAACCACACCGGTCGAACACGTTGTTACCGTGACTCCCACCACTACAAAGGCAAGCCAAGGACCCCACATCCCAACGGTAGTAAAGACGCCTACCCGGACAACCGCGCCGCTTCAGACGCCCGATGCCGACATCGGAAAGCTGCGTGGACTGACGATCCGGTTTTGGTATGTCTACCCGGACGTCGAGCGCATAGAAAGGGGAGAGGATACGCTCAAATCCCTGGTGGGTGTATTTAACCGTACGAACACCTGGGGTATTCAAGTGGTAGCTATCCCCTTCGATAGGTACGAAGACCTTTTCCAAAAGCTGGAAAGCCTGAGCAGTGGCGATTTGCCTAACCTGATTGTGGGTTATAGCGACCAGGTCGCTGCCCTGGATGGGCGTACCCACTTAATCGTTGATCTGGCACCCTATTTGTCCGATCCCCGCTGGGGGTTTACTACTCAGGAGGTCCAAGACTTTTATCCCCTTTTTTGGGATCAGAATATGGTTGCGGATAAGCGCGTGGGCCTGCCATTTTATCGTTATGCCCAGGTATTATTCTACAATCTTACGTGGGCGAAAGAATTGGGTTTTAACGTCCCGCCCACCTCGGTAGAGGAATTC
>Ga0153915_10002159_pt1 | contig 18049 bp, 14 predicted proteins | sample Opewatmetagenome_2_FD_107003 | JGI IMG/M metagenome (GOLD analysis project Ga0153915, IMG submission 107003) | Freshwater wetland microbial communities from Ohio, USA - Open water 3 Core 3 Depth 3 metaG | ecosystem: Environmental > Aquatic > Freshwater > Wetlands | place: USA: Ohio, Lake Erie...
AGCCGGCGTTCTGGGCCGGCGGGATCCTGTTCGGGATATCCGTGCTCCTGCACTTCCTCCTGCGCCGTCGCCCGCGGGAGGGGCCGCTCACCGCGGCCCTGCTCGCCGTCGCGGCGGCGGCGATTGCGGCCGGTCCGCTCGGTGTCTTGGAGTCGCGCGCGATCGCGGCCGAATGCGGCGCGGCCGACGTCCCGGGCGTGCGGGGCGGCGCCGGACAGGGGACGGTCATCGGGGGCGACGCCGCCTGGGACGGGGAGGTCTGGGTCGCCGCGCCCGTCACGGTCGAGAAAGGGGCCACCCTTCGCATTCGGGCAGGGACGCGCGTGCTTCTCTCGGGCGAGGACCGGGACGGAGATGGATGCCGGGACGGCTCCATCCAGGTTTTCGGGCGTCTGATCGTCGACGGCGAGCGGGACCGGCCGGTCCGGTTTCTGCCAATCACGCCGGGCCTCCCGTGGGAGGAGATTTTCCTCAAGGACACGGAAGGGGTCATCCGGCACGCCGAATTCTCCGGCGCCCGGTGGGCCCTTCACATCCACGGCGGCGACGTCCGGGTGGAGCACGCATCCTTCCGGGCCAATGGCGGCGGAGCGAAGATGAAGGGGACCGGCGCGACCTTCACGCGCTGCACGTTCCGGGACAACGACGTCGCGATCCGTTTCTGGGAGGGGGGGCCGACCGTGACGCGGTCAGTCATCGAGGGCAACGCCGTGGGGCTGTTCTACCGCGAGGGCGCAGGGGGCGGCCGGTTCCGCGGGAACCGAATCTCGAACCGCGACGCGAACGTCAAGATCGGGGACTGGGCGACGGGAGACCTGGACGTTTCGGAGAACTACTGGGGTCCCGGCAGCGAGAGAGCGGGCGTCCGCCTGGTCCGGGACTATCGCGACAAGAAGGCTGCCGGCCGTATCCTCCTCATGCCGGCACTTTCGTCCCCGCCCGTCGATTGCGGCGCGGAAAGCCCCGCCGGGGAGAAGCGATGAGCTGTCGCGAGTGGAGCCGCAGGAATTTCCTCAAGGCGATGGGAGGCGCGGCCGGCCTGGCCGCGGCCGGGGGGGCAGGCCTTCTGACGGGACTCGTCCCGGGAGGACTCCGCGCCGCCGATCCGGGAGAGGACGCCGTCGTCGCGACCGCCTCCGGCGCCGGAGGCCCGGAGAATGTCCGGAAGGCGGTCGCCGCTCTCGGCGGGATGTCCGCGTTCATTTCCCGCGGGGACGTGGTTGTTCTCAAGCCGAACATCGGGTGGGACCGGTCCCCCGCGCAGGCGGCCAACACGGACCCTGCGGTCGTGGTCGCGGTCGCCGAGCTGTGCCTCTCCGCCGGCGCGAAAGAGGTCCGCGTGTTCGACCGGCCCTGCAATGAGCCGAGGCGCTGTTACGTGAACAGCGGCATCCGGGCGGCGGTCGAGGCGTTCGGCAAGAGGAATCGTGCCGCGGATGCAGTCCGCATCTACTACGCCGAGGACCGGAAATTCGTCCGGACCGCCATTCCCGGGGCCCTCGTGTTGAAGGAATGGGAGCTGCACCGGGACGCCCTCGAGGCGGACAAGATCATCAACGTCCCCGTGGCCAAGCACCATTCTCTCGCCGTCGCCACACTCGGGCTCAAGAACATCATGGGCGTGATGGGTGGCAATCGCGGACAGATACACTTCCGGCTGGCCGAGTGCCTCGTCGATGTTCACCGTCGGCTGCATACGGCGTTGACGATCATCGACGCGACCCGTGTTCTCGTGCGCAACGGCCCGACGGGTGGCAATCTCGCAGACGTGAAGGCGTTCGGGGCGGTCGTCGCTTCACGCGACGTCGTAGCCGCCGACGTGGTCGCGGCCGATCGGATCTTTGGTCTGCCGCCGTCGTCCGTGCCGCACATTCAGAAGGCGCTCGAGGCCGGGATCGGTGCCACCTCTCCCGCGGCCATCCGCGTGGTCAAGGCATGACCACGAGGCGCACCGGAGCTCTGGCGCTCCTCGCAGCCGCCGCGCTGGCCGCGTCGTGCGCCCACCTCCCCGAAAGGAGCGCGGGGCCTGACGTCGTCTTCGTGGAGCGGGACACGGTCTGGAGCGGCGAGATCCGCGTCGGAGGGATCGTCCACGTCCGCAAGGGGGCGACCCTGACGATCCGCCCGGGGACGCGAATTCGGTTCGCGCCGGCCCGGTTCGAGGCGGCGGAGGAGCACGAGGGGTTTGCGGCGGCGGGCCTCAAGGTCGAGGGACGGATCGTGGCGGAGGGGACGGAAGCGGAGCCGATCGTCTTCACCGTCGCGGAAGGAACGCCGGCACCGGGAAACTGGGACAAGATCCTTTTCTCATTCAGCTCGGGCAACCGCTTTGTCCATTGCACCTTCGAGGGGGCGCGGTACGCCTTCCACGCCCACTTCTCCGAAATCTCCATCAGGAGGTGTCTCTTCCGCCACAACGACGAAGGCGTGCGGCTCGGCCAGTCGCGAGTAACAATCGAGGATTCCGTCTTCACGCGGAACGCGATTCGGGGGATCAACTTCCGGGAGTGCCGCAACGAGATCCGGGGCAACCTGGTCTTCGACAACGGCGACGGCGTCTTCCTCCACTCGAAGGATTCGGCGTCGGTCATCCGGGGGAATGCCGTCTATGCGAATCGCGGGTTCAACCTGCGGCTCGGCGACCTCCACGCCGACGACGTGGACGTCTCGGGAAACTGGTGGGGAACGGCCAAGGAGGACGAGGCCCGGCGGACGGTCTTCGACGGGCGCCGCCTTCCCGGGATCGGGACCGCCCGGATCGAGCCGGTCCTTGCGCGTCCTCCGGTCGCGGGTGCGCAGGTGCGCGGTGTCTTCATGAACGGCCTTGCCCCGGTCGCGGGCGCCCAGGTGCGCGCCTACGCGTCAGTGGACGACGGTTTCTGGGAGGATAGCTACGCGGCGTCGGTTCCGACGGACGCGGACGGCCGGTTCGCGCTGTCCGTGCCGCCCGGGCGATGGTTCGTCGTCGGCCGGGGGGATTCTCCCGGCGGCCCGCTGTTCGCATTCCCCGGGAAGAATCCGATCTCGGCGGGGCTCCGCGAGACCGTGGAGGTGGGTCTCCCGGCCGTTCCGGTCCCGGCACCGCCTTCCCGGGCTCCTGCGGGAGGGTCCCGCCCCGCGATCAGGGTGCGCGCGACCCTGCGGGGGCAGCCCGCCGCGGGCGTCATCGTCCAGGCGATGCGCCCCGGGTCCCCCGACTTCCGGGGCCCCGGCGAGGCGTCGGGGGTAACGAACGATGCTGGGACGGCGACCCTCGTCCTGCCGCCGGGCCGATACCTGCTCGCCGCCAAAAAGCGGACGACGGGGGCGGCCCTGGGGATGGTGGACGAGGGGGGACTCTTCGGCGTCTCGCCCCATTCCCCCGTGGAGCTTCCCCCGGGGGAGATCGTGTCGGTGGAGATCCCCTTGTTCGAAAAGCGGGGATGGCTCGCGGCGGACGAGGTCTTGGATCCCGCGGGGCCTGATGCCGCCGGGACGGCCACGGTCGGGACGGTCACCTTGGGCGGTCAGCCCGCAGTCGGGTACATTGTTTTTTTCTATCCCCCCGCGGAGACGATTGGGCGCCCCGCGGCGCGCTCCTCCGTCGTGTCCGAGTCCGGAGCGTTCGGCGTCTCCCTCCCGGGACCGGGGGAGTATCTCGCATTCATCCGAAGATCGGTGCCGGGCGTGCCCGGCGGCGCGGAAGAAGAGCGTATCGGCCCCGTGGCTGTCCGCCTCGAGGAGGGGCGCCTGACGCCGCTCGTCTTTTCCTTCGACGTCCCGGAACGACGATAAGGCGGCGATGACCCCGCGGAACGTTCTCCTCCTGATCGTGCTCGGCCTTCTCGCGCCGGCCGCCATGGCTGCCCCGGTGGACCGTCCCGCGTCCGCGGCGGAGACCGCGGTCGGCGGCCGAATCTTGGGGGAGGTCCGCCTTTCGGGGCGTGTCCGCGTGACCGATGACCTGGTCGTTGTCCCCGGCGCGACGCTCGTCGTCGCCCCCGGGAGCGTCCTCGCCTTCGACAAGAGCGACTCGTCGAAGGTGGACCCGGAATTCTTCTTCGGCGGAACCGAGCTCGTCGTTCGCGGGACGCTGCGTGCCGCGGGGGCCGAGTTCCGGTTCGCCGACCGGTCGGGGGGGATCGTCGTGGCGGGGGGAAGCGCCGACCTCTCGGACTGCCTCGTAACGGGCGCGGAGGCCGGGATCACGGTGCGGGACGACGGCAAGGTGACTGCGAAGACCCGCCTCCGCGTCACGGACTGCCGTGTGGGTGTCGGCTTCTACCCGACGCGGAAACCGCCGTGGGACGGGGACGGGGAGGTCGTCCTCGCGAGGAACGGCGTCGCGGCGGTCCGCTTCGCCGGTGCCCTTCCGGTGCCCCGTTCCTTCCACCCGGCGAGGAGCGAGGAGTCGGACCTGATTGCGTGGGATCAGCCCGACGCCGCGAATACCCGCCCCGGAGAGCCGGTCCGCCGCACGCCTTCTCCCGGCGCGCTTCGCATCGGGGATCTCTTCGTCGACGGAAACAGGACGCTCGCCGGGGACGTGATCGTCGACGGCGTCATCCGGGTCGCTCCCGGCGTGACGCTCACGATCGCTCCGGGGACCCGGTTCTTCTTCGGGTTCCGCGATACCGACGGCGACGGCATCGGGGAAGCCGGTCTCTTTCTGCAGGGGAACCTCGCGGCGCGAGGGACCGCGGAGAAACCGATCGGGTTCTACCCACTGGAGGCAAAGGGACGGGGGCGCTGGGATTCCATCAACTTCATGGCGAGCGACCGGGGCGAGAATATCCTCAAGCACGTGGAGATCGAAGGGGCCTCTCGGGGTCTCCACGCCCACTTCAGCCGGCTGAGCGGCAGCGACATCAGGATCGCGCGCTGTCTCCGGGGCGTCCAGTTCCAGGAATCCGAGGTTGCGCTTTCCGGACTCTCCGTCGAGGATTCGGTCAGCGCCCTGCGATGCAGGGATTCGAACGTCGCCTTGTCCGGTTTGCGGCTGCGGGATACGGCGTCGGGGGCGAACTTCCTGCGCAGCGCGGTGACGCTCATCGCTCCCGAAGTCGACCGGCCGGGCTGGTACGGGTTCCGGTTCCGGGAGAGCCGCGTCGAAGTCGTCGACGGGACGGTGCGGGGAGGGCTCGTGGGCGCGTCCATCCAGGAGGGGACGGCGGTGTTGACCCGGTTCCGGGCGACCGCCACCGGGCTCGCCGGTTTCTCGGCGGTGGGCGGCGATGTTAATATGGTCCGGTTCGTGTCCGAAGGGGGGCTCCTCGACGCCTTGAGCGCGACGGCCGGGAAAGTGGTCCTGGACGGCGGGTCCCTGTCGGGCTTCGGACGTTACGCCGTCAAGCTCGGCGGCCCCGCGTCGGTGACCCTGCGCGGCACGGCCGTGACGGGCCGGACGGGGGCGCGGGAGAACCCGATCTACGACGGGCGCATGTCGCCGGGGCTGGGGATCGTCAAGGTTGAGTAAGCTCTCCCGAATCGTCTTTTTCCTTCTCATCGCGGGGACCGCGGCCGTGGTTGTCAAGGGCGCCCTCGCGCCGCCGCCGCCGACGCTGCGCGTCGCGTTCCAGGTCTGCAACTCGCTCGAGGAGAACCGGGAGCGGTTCGAGCCGCTGCGCGCGTACCTCGAGAGGAAGCTCGGCGGGCCGGTCACGGCGGTCCACGTCAACACGTTCGATTTCGTCGAGCGGGCTCAGAAGAGGGAGTTCGACGTTCTCCAGGCGAACGGGTATATCTACGTCAACGTGAAGGAGAAGGTCGGGGCGACGGTGCTCGCCCGGGAAGTCAAGCGAGACACGGGGAAGGACACGGGGGGGCTGATCGTGGTGCGGGCCAGCTCTCCGGTCAGGACGCTCGCCGACCTGAAAGGCAGGTCGATGGTCTTCGGCCCCGTCCTGTCGCCGGGCGGCTACCTCGCCCAGTACGACACAATGCTCCGCGCGGGGCTCGACCCGGAGAAGACGCTCGGCCGGTACACGTTCCTGCCGGGGGCCTGGCAGCACGAAAAGGTTGTCTACGCAATTCTTTACGGGGCCGTGGACGCGGGAGCGGTGAAGGTCGGAGACATCGAGCGGATGGAAGCGGAGGGGAAGGTGCGGGCGTCGGACTTCCGGGTCGTCGCGGCGTCGGAGCCGGTCCCCAACTGCACGGTATTCGCCCTCCCGCACGTGGATGCGGCAACGGCCGGCCGGGTCCGCGAGGCGCTCCTGCGCTTGTCCGAAGGCGATTTCGTCTCAGTGAACGGGGAGCGTCTTAACGTGCTGAGAAGGGACGGGGTGAAGGGGTACGTTCCGACGGAGGACCGTGAGTTCGACGTCTTGAGACGGATGGCGCGAGGCGCCAACCTTCCCCCTTACGAGAAGTATTGAGAGGCGGCGCGATGGCGGTCCTGTCCGGAAAGCGTCTGACGGTCCTTGGCGCGGCGTTGATTGCGTTGGCGGCCGCCGCGGCCATGCGCGTCGGCGTGTCCGGCGTCGTCGCGTGGACGGCAACCGCCGCCGGGACGGGCGCGGCGCTCTCCGCGGGCGACCACGTGGCGTTGGCCCTATCCGCCGAGAAGAGGGGAGACCTGGCGGCGGCCCTTTCACACTATCGCGCTGCGGTCTCCCGCGATCCGCGTTGCGTGGACCGCCGGTCGCCCGGCTTCCTCGGCGAGGCCTTCGAGGCGAAGCTCAGGAAATGGATCGCGGGCATGAAGAGCGGACGGATCGCGGCGGGGCCGGCGGCCCTCTCCGACGCCTCGTTCATCTTCCGTCGCATGTACGGGGGCTGCGGATGATCCGCCGCTTCTTCGCGTATCCCGAGTCGGGGTGGGCCCTCGCGGCGCTGGGGGGGCTCTTCGCAACCGCAGCCGCCGCCCTGTCCGCCCTGGGGAATCCGTCGGCGACAGGCCTGTGCGCCTCCTGCTTTCTGGTCAACGTGGCGGGCGCCCTGGGGCTCCACGCGAAGGCGTCGCAGAGCTACCTGAGGCCGGAGCTATTGGGCATCATCCTCGGTTCGTTCTTCGCCGCCTTCGCGGCGCGGGAGTTCCGCGTTCGAGGAGGGGCGTCGCCCGTCTTCCATTTCTGCGGCGGAGTCTTCCTTCTCCTCGGTTGCGAGGTGTTCATCGGATGCCCCATCAAGGCGCTCTTGCGAACGGCCGGCGGCGGCGCAGTCGGCCTCGTCGGGCTCGCGGGCCTTGCGGCCGGCGTCCTTTTCGCGATTCCCTTTCTCCGGGACGGGTTCGCCCTCCGCGCGAAGCGGGCGCTCCCCGAGCCCGCCGGTCTGGTCCTGCCGGCCGCGGCGTTCCTGCTCCTCCTGGCGACGTCCGCCGGGGCCGGGATCTTCGCGCCGGTGTTCCCCGGCGGGGAGGCGCGCCACGCTCCCTTCGCCGTCTCGGCGGCGGCCGGGCTCATCTTCGGGGCGGCGGGGCAGCGCAGCCGCTTCTGCGTTACCGGGAGCATCCGGAACGCCGCCCTCGCGCGGGACTTCCGGGAAGGGGCGGGGACGGTCGCGTTTCTCGCCGTCGCGACACTCATCAACGTTCTCTCGGGGGTTTTCAACCCGACCCTGTCCCTCGAACCGGGGGCCCACACGGACCTGCTCTGGGCGTTCCTCGCGATGGGGATGGTGGGCTTCGGCGCGATACTCGTCGCCGGCTGCCCGTTTCGCCAGGTTGTCCTCGCATCGACGGGCGACCTCGATGCCGTCGCGGCGGTGGCCGGCATGCTGGCGGCCGCGGGAGTTTCCGTCACCTTCGGAATCGGGTCTTCTCCTGAAGGGGTCACGGCCGCCGGGAAGCTTGCGGTCCTCGGCGGGTGGATTTTCTTCATCGCGTCGGGGCTTGCGAAACGGAGGGCGGCGTGACCGCGGCGGGGTCGGAACTGCTTGCGCTGGGCCGGATGTTCGCCGACGAACTCTGGCACGTCGCGCCGTATTTCCTCCTCGGCGTCGGGATCGGCGCGGTCATTCGCACCTTCCGGCTCCATGTCCGGATGCGCGACTCCCTCGGGACGTTCGGTGCGTTCGCGATCCCCGCGGCGATCGTCATCGCAATGATCAGCCCCCTGTGCTCCTGCGGGTCGATCCCCATCTTCGTATCGCTCGTCTCCTCCGGCGTGCCGCTGGCGCCCTCGCTGACGCTCCTTCTCGTATCGCCTCTCATGAGCCCGAGCGGCTACACGATCACCGCGTGGGAGCTCGGTCCCGCATGGGCGAACCTCAAGGTCATCTCGGCCCTCTTCATGGGAGTCCTGGCCGGCGCGGTGACGTGGATCCTCGAGAGGCGCCGCATTTTCGGAAATCCCGGGGTCCTCACCCTGCCGGGGAAGATCGACATCCATGCTCCCGACTGCCCCGGGGAGCTCGTGTGCCACTGCGGCGACCAGTGGAGCAATCGGCTCGCGCGCCGCGGGCACGGCCGGGCGATCGTCTTCCTCGCCAAGGCCTGGGAGCTTACGCTCTCGACGGGAAAGTTCACGCTCATCGGGATCGCCGTCGCGACTCTCGCGGAGCGCTATATCCCGCGGGAGTGGATCGCGGGGTATCTGGGGAAGGGGACGCTGTCGAACATCGCGCTCGTGACCCTCTTCTCGGTGCCGCTCCACGTGAACGAGATCTCGGCGGCGGCCATCCTGTACAGCCTCCTTGACCTGGGGCTCGCCAAGGGGCCAGCCCTCGCGTTCCTTGTCGGGGGGCCGGTGACGTCGATCCCGGCGCTCTCGGTCCTGTTCACCATGTGCCGGAAGCGGGTCGTCGCCGTCTTCCTCTCGATCTGCCTCGGCGGGACGTTTGTCCTGGCCGTGGCGTTCCAGCTCGCCGTGGATGCATTACCCGGGTTCTCGGCCTTGTTCGATTACGTGAAGTAGAGAGGAGCGGTCGTGCGGCCCAAACGCAATCCGGATATCGTCTGGCGCCTCGAAAAAGGGATGCAGGAACTCGCCTGGGACAAGGCGCGCAAGGGGGAGGAATACGAGGACCTGGGTGTCCTGACTCTGATGACGGGGGGGACGATCCACCAGTTGAATCTCGTGGGCGCCGAGATCTGGACGCGCATCAACGGGATCAACTCGCTGGAGAAGATCGCCGCCGAGATCGCTGTCCTGTTCGGCGCGGACCCGGCGGATATCGAAGCCGACGTGGGGGAGTTCCTCACGGGGATCGCGGAGAAGGGTTGGGTGACTCTTTCCCCGGATTCCGGTCCCTCCGGGCCGAAATGGAGCGCCCGTTGACGTTGTCCCACCTCGCCTCCCCGATCACCGTGAACTGGGGGATCACGGCGCGCTGCAACTTCGTCTGCAGCCACTGCTTCTCCCGCCTCGACCGCTCGCCCGAGTTGTCCGGAGAGGAGGCCCGCCGGGTCGTGGACGTCCTGGCGGCACACGGCGTGATGTTCCTGAACTACGGCACCGGCGAGCCCCTCCTCCGGGAGGACCTCTTCTCCCTCACGGAGTATGCGGTGGACAAGGGGCTCAAGGTGACGATGAACAGTAACGGATCCCTGATCGACCAGGCGGCGGCGCGCCGGATCCGGGATGCCGGGTTTCACGCGGTCGGCATAAGCATCGATGCCGCGGACCCGGCGGCCCATGACGCCTTCCGCCGGATGCCCGGAAGCTTCGATAAAGCGCTTCGCGCCGCCCGCCTGCTCCGGGAGAACGGCGTGCGTCTCACCGTCTCATCGGTGATCTGCAAGGTAAACCACGGCGCCTTCGCCGCCCTCGTGTCGCTCGCGAAGGAGCTCGGCGCGCGGACGATCGACCTCCACAATTTCAAGTGCTCCGGGATGGGGGGGCTCAACAAGGAGAGGCTCGACCTGTCGCCCGAGGAGTGGAAGACATTCTATGAGCGGGCGATTCCGTTGAAGCTTGCCGAGACAGGGATCGAGGTCGCCTTCGACGACCCGATCCTGTCGCTCCTCGGCGGCGAGGAGGGCGCGGAGAAGCTCGTTGCGGGATCGGTCTGCGGGAAGCTGTCGCTCTATATCCGGCCGGACGGGGCGATCACGCCGTGCGGGTTCATCCCGGTGACGATCGGGCACGTCCTGCGGGACGACTTCGGGGCGGTATGGCGCGATTCGGACGTCCTTGCGCATCTGCGGAACAAGACGGCCGCCGGGAAGTGCGCCGGTTGTGCGAAATTCTCCTCCTGCCTCGGTGGATGTACGGCCCGCGCCTTTGCCGTCTACGGTTCCTACGACGCTCCCGATCCCCACTGCTGGGCGGAGCCTGGCTTCTGAAGGGATCCCCGGCGGGGGAGGGGCCCCCGTTTTTCTTCTTCGTCCCCGCCGGCGGCCCCGTTTTCCGGATACAATGGAAGAACTCTCGATTTCACGAGGTGAGACCTTGGAGTTCCCGTTGCCCGTTCGTGTCCGGTGGGACGTGGATTTCGGCGGACGCGTCGGCCGGCCGAAGCGGATCGCGCGGCAGATCCGCGGCATCGCCCCCCTGTTTGTCGATCTCCGGATGGAAGGGGACCGGGGGATGGCGGAACTCTCCGCCGTGTTCACCGAGCTCAACAAGTGCGGCGCGAGAGTCGGCGTCACCGCTCCGTTGTCGCCCCGGTCCGTCGCGGCCGTCCGCTGGGGGTACCCCATCGATCTCGTCTGGTCCATCGGCGCCGGCGGCCCCTTCCGCGGACTCCTTCCCGAGGGCGCGCGGGCGGTCGCGTTCACCCCGGACGCGGACACGATCGGCGCCCTTCCGGCCGTCCTCGAGGAGTTCGCCGGAACCGGGGCGCGGGACCTGCACCTTCCGAACGTGAACGCCATCCGGGCCGTCGCCGCGATGGGACACGTTCCTATCCCCGCCGCCGGACAGGTCCGTGAGGCGTGCGAGGAGATCGCGCGGGCTGCGATCGACCTTGCCGGGAAGACGCTTGTCGTCCACGACTATTTCCTCTGGAAGGCGCTGCGCGAGCGATTCCCGGCCGCGGTGGGGGACCGGATTGATTTTGCGGGGTGCCAGGCCGGGTCTTCGCTCGTCCACGTCGACTGGGATGGAAACGTCTATCCCTGCGACTCCCTCCCGATCCGCCTCGGAAACCTTCTCGAGACGCCCTTCGAGCGGATCTGGCGCTCGCCGGCGCGGGAGAAGGTCTTCGCGGCGATCAAGGCGACTCCGGGCGCCTGCGCGCGATGCGGCGCCTACAGCGGATGCCTCGGCGGCTGCCGCGGCCTCGCCTACATTGCCGACGGATCGCTGGATTCCCCGGACCCCTCCTGCCCCCGGGGAGCGGGCCCTTCGGCCCAAGGGGCCCGCGGGGGGACACGGGACCATTGAACCCCGGCTCCCGAGTATGGTCTAATTCGGTGGATGGCCGCGGACGACGACTCCAAGCTCGCCCGGAAAGTGCAGAAAGGCGACCGCCGGGCGTTCGAGATCCTCCTTTCCAGATATGAACGGTCGATCTACTCCTTCATTTACAATTTCTTTCAGGACCGCGCCCTCTGCGAGGACTTGACGCAGGAAACGTTTCTGCGCGCCTATCGTTTCATCGGTTCGTTCCGCCCCAAGGAGAAGTTCACGACCTGGCTCTACTCCATCGCCAAGAATCTCTGCATCGACGAGCTCCGGCGGCTGCAGAAGGGGAGCACGGTGAACATCGACATGGTCGACCCCGACGTGCTCGTTTCCTCGGGCGGGTTCGGGGGGAACCCGATGCTCCTCTCGATGGTCGGCGAGGAAGCGGACATCCTCCAGCGGATTTTGACGAAACTTCCTGAAAAATACAGGACTTGTATCATATTGTTCTATTTCAGCGAGCTCAGCTACGAGGACATCTCCCGCATCATGAACATCTCCCTGAGCAATACGAAGATCCTCCTCTTCCGCGGAAAGAAGATATTGCTCGAGCTGTACCGGCGGGAAACGGGCGGCGGCGTGTAACAACTCCCTGTATTTGCGTGTATTAGAGGTCAGGGAAGGAGTCTCCACCCCATGAAAAAGTGCGACAGGAGCGAAGACCTCCTCGCCCGGTTTGTCCACGGCGAGGTTCTTCTCCAGGAAAAGGAGGAGCTGGAGCGCCATCTCACCGACTGTGCGTCCTGCAAGGCCCTTTACTGGGGGATCACCGAGGTCGATCGGACTCTCCGGGAAATGCCCGGGAAGCTCGTCGATCCACCGCCGCACCTCCGTGCGAAAATCCTCCTGAGCCTTCCGGATCCCGCGGCATCCCGCCGGGCAAGCGTGTGGGGGCGATGGGCGGCCGTCGGCGGCGCCTTCGCCTGCGCGCTCCTCGCATTGATCCTATTGTTGCGGTTCGGCGGTCACCGGGAGTCCCGGGTCGCCTCCCTTTCGTCGCATCAATCCGCGGGCCGGGCCGCCCCGGTCCAGCCAAAGGAGGACGGAAATTCTGCCGGCCCGATCGCCACGGCGGTCCGGCCGGTCCCGGCAAAGCCGTTGCCTGCCCCGGCGCCCGGCGCGCCCGTGGCGTCCGCGCCGCGAGTCCAGGTCGTCCGGGAAGTCCGGATCTATTTCTACTGCCCCCCGGCCCGCAGCGTCGCGGTCACAGGCGATTTCAACGGATGGGATCCCGACGGGGTACCGCTCAAGGCCGCCGGCAAACCCGGCCTGTGGGAAGCGACACTGCAGCTCAACCCGGGGGCGTACTCATACAACTTCATCGTGGATGGCAATGTGCTCGTCCCGGACCCCGACTCGGCGAACCAGATGCCTGACGGGTACGGGGGCACGAACTCCATACTCCTGGTCAAGAACGGGAACTCGGTGTGAGGGTCGCCTCCCTCTTTCTTCGCTCCTTTATCGCGCTCGCTGTGCTCGCCGTGCCGGCGGCCTCCGCCGCCGCCCAGCAGACGAGTATCGACGCCCTCTGCCGCATTCACGGCATCGGGCAGGAAAGTGATATCGGGAGAATCCGGGCTGCCTATGCCGAAGCCCTGGATGCCGGCGTCACCGAGGGCGAGCTTTACCCTTTTCTGCAGGACATCCTCAGTCACAAACTCGACTGTCCCCAGATGGTCAGGGTGCTCTCGGTCATGATCCGGCTGCGCCAAGAGAACCTCCCGTATTTCGTTGTCTTCAGCAAGGTCCGGGAGGGAGTTGCCAAGGGGGCGCCGCCCGCCCTCATCGTCGACGCGGCGGAATCGAAGCTCAAGACCTTGTTGAAATCGCGCGATGTCCTCAAGTCGCTCGAAGGGCTCGGCTACCGCGTCCGCGATTTCCAGAACGCCGCGGTGATCGTATCTTCGTACATCGAGAAGGGATATGCTCCCAAGGAAGTCGTTCTTCAGGTCCGGAAGAAGGGCGTCAGCGGGGCGGGGTTTGTCGCGCTGGCCGGGGTCGTGGAGAAGCCCGTGAAACGAAAGGAGCGCTGACCTCGGCGCCGGCGGGCGTCACGCCGACGCACGCGTCTCGATAACGCCTGGCCCGTTGGGGCAACCAGGGTTCTGGAACGAAATCCAGGGCCAGAGGGTGCGGTGCGTCATATGACGCAGCCGATGGATTTCCTCCAGCCTGGTTTCCCCTTTATATATCGACTCATCCAGACATCGGGCAAGCCGCGAGTTCTGCCGTCCCGGCGCATCGCCGGGCGAAACCCCCCTGCCCTTTTCGGGCTCGTCCCCGGAATTAATGGACTCTTGATAGGACGGTCCCGGCACTGCCGGGCCACGGTCGCTCGTCGGGAGCGCGAATCGGCCTGCGATATTGAAATAAATTACTGAATATCAAGAGATGTTCCGATGACCTGAACGGCCTCATCGTGGGAGCGCCGCCTGAACGGGGCGATTCGCGCCGAATTGCTTTTGACGGGGCACGGAAATTGTTTATACTCCACCGGATACATTCGAACTGCGCGATTTGACGACCCGGGTTTCAAGGAGCGGAGACACCAACGCCATGAAGTATCTTTCGGCGGCAATTCTGCTATTGGTCTGCCTTGTCGCCACCGTGGCCGAGGCCGTGCCACCCGCCAGGCCGGGGCTCGTCGATTCGCTCACCGGTCAATTCCGGACCACCGGCCAGCCCGTCCCGGTCTTCCCGAAGTCGTTTTCGAGGGGACGAGTGTCCCCGGAGGGGGGGAAGTTCCCCCTTTCCCTCGGGGTCTTCGGGGCCCGGAAGACCGCGGCCGTGCGGCCGATGGCCATCGACCCGTCCCGGGACAATGTCGTCCGGCCGCTCGTCCTCCTCGTCGAATTCGCCGATCGTCCGCACGCGCCGCTCGCCGACAACGCGGCGATCGAGACTCTCGTCTTCGGTGCCGGGCTGAGCGTGGCCAATTACTGGGGCGAGGTGTCCTATGGGCGGTTCGCGATCGGGCGCCCCTCCCTGGACAACGCCGCGAACCCCGATGTCGTCGGCTGGCTTCAGGCCGTTCCGCAGGGGACGCCCGGAAGCCCCGGGACGTTCCCGTCTTCCGTCACCACCGCCGCGGGAATCGCCGGCGTGCAGGTGGGCAACATCCGGACGCTGATCAACGACGTCGTCGCGTTCCTGACTGCCGGCGGTTTTGATTTCTCCCCCTATGTGCGGGCTTCGGACAACACCCTCGCCGCCGTGATTCTCGTTCACCCGGGGACGGGCGCGGAGGACACGGGCGACCTGACTTTCGACCCTTATTCGCACACGGCCGAGGTGGATCCGATTGCCGCCGGGCCCGGCTTCATCGTCGATTACACGATCATCCCGTCCCGGCAATTCTACAGCGACCCGACGCCGCGGAATCTCGGGACCGAGACCGACCCGGACCCCACCGACGATCCGTTGATCGGCATCGGCGTGATCGTCCACGAGATGGGACACCTCCTGGGACTGCCCGACCTGTATCCGACAGCCACCGCCGGTCAGACGGCGGGGGGATATTCCGCCGTCGGCGTGTACGACCTGATGGGATACGGGCTGTGGGGCGCCCCGGGGCTCGCGCGCGCCGAAAATCCGGCCCACCTGTCGGCCTGGTCGAAGATGCAGCTCGGTTGGCTGACCCCGACCATTCTTTCGAAGACCCGGACCGGCGCGATCAACCCGCCGCGACCGTCCCTCCCCCCCGCGGAAACGTCGGCGCAGGCCTTCAAGATCTACCCGAACGGCCCCGGCGACGAGTCGCAGTTCTTCCTCGCGGAGAACCGAAGCGACGTCCCGGCCGCCCTCTTCGACAAGGGATTGCCGTTTGCGCCGGGGTCGCCGCCGGGCGGCGTGCTCATCTGGCGGGTGGACAACGAGCGGTTCGACGCCTGGAGGCAGTCGTCTCCCGACCCGCTCCGGCGAGGCAATACGGTCAACAACGACAACGTCTTTCTCGCGCTCGCCGTCATGGAGGCCGACCTCGACAACACGGCCGCCGGGCGGGTGCCGGATCTCATCCAGCCGTTCGGCATCGGCCCGAGGGCGTTCGGCGATGCCGGCGATTTCTGGAGCACTCCCGGCCACGCATTCACCCGCACTTCCCCCGTGGACGGCCCGAACGAGACGAACTCGGCGCCGATCCTCAACCTCGCTTCGGCGCGACACTCGAGCGATTCCGGGTTCATGCTGACGCTCGCGAATTTCGTGAGGAGCGCGCTCGATTTCCTCTTCGACCTGTTCGTCGAGCTGCCGTACTGGAAGGTCTTCCGGTCGACGGATCCTCAGCCCACGTTGGACTCGAACCGGGTCCTGTCGTACGGATTCGACAGCTCCAACCGGACATGGATCGGGACGGCAGACAGGGGCGTCTGGATCAACGTTCTCTCGACTTGGAGACAGATCAATACGTTTCGTTCGCCCCGTGTCCAGGCGATGGCGTTCGAGCCGAGAACGGGCGGAATGTGGGTCGGGACGGACAACTCCGTCGAAAAAGTCCGCCTGGACTCGATCGTCGCCTCGTTCCCGGATGTGACCCAGTTCCCCGGCTTCCCATCGCTGGATGTCAGGGCGATCCAGATCGACCGGGCCTCGAGAAAATGGGTCGGCGGACAACTGGGGACCACCGGCCGCGGGGGGCTGGCAGTCATCTTCGACCCCGGAAACAACCTCCCGAGCGATTTCGCCGGCAACTTCAGCACGGACCTCAGCTTCCGGTTCTCGCCGGCCATGGGGCCGGGAGAGGTCATCACCGCCCTGGCATACGATAACGTCTTCTCTCCCGTCGCGGCGACGGACGTCCTGTACGTCGGAACCTCCCTGGGACGGATCTACAGGAACGCGGATGCATCCGGAAACGTGCGGGACCTGTTCGCCTCGAACATCTTCAACGTGGGCACGGTCCTGTTCGAGCCGATCGCCGTTCCCCCGAATGCCCCGTCACCGACAGTCGTCCACGCCCTCGGGATCGACAAGGTCGGGATCCTTTGGGCGGCCACCGACCGCGGCGTCTTTGCCTTCGACCGGGGTGATCCGGCGGCCGTGCCATCCTCGCTCCCCGACCTGTTCAATCCGTTCGACCTCGCGGGGGACAACACCATCACGTCCCTGGCCTACTTCCCGGCCAGCTTCACCTCGCCGGGGATCGTGCCCACGGGGATCGCTTTCCAGGATACAGGACAGCCGCGGAGCGCGGTCTGGGTCTCGTACGGGGACCCCGCTACCGCGTCCGAGCTCGCGACCGGGGGTGCCGAGCGGATCGACCCGAACGCGCTCATCAACACCGCGATCCCCAGGGATCCGGCGCCGGGGATCAACCCCGCCGACGCGGAGCGGATCGGGCACGCGATCATGCCTTTCCACCAGGCCGTCCCGGCAGGCCCCGCGGTCGGGGCCTTGCGGGACCTCATCGGCGCGGCTGGGGACGGCACGGCGACCGTCTGGTTCGCGACGAAGGTTTCCGGGGCCGTCCGGTTCGGCTCCGGGGCGATCCTGACGCTCGACAAGTCGATTTACATCAACGAATCGGCCATTGCGACGATCCAGCTGCTGGACGAAAATGCCGTGTCGACGTCGCAGTCCGTCACGGTGGCCAGCGGTGCCGATTCGACCGGGTTTCCCCTCGTCGTCCAGCGGGGGACGGACAACGTCTACCGGGGCTCGTTCGGCTTCTCGAAGGGCGGAACCGACAATGTCGCCCGGAAGATCGGGGTTACGAACGGGACTGCCGTGACCATCACCTACAGGGACTCCAATCCCCCGTCTGTCAAGACCGCGACGGCGACGTGGAAGGACGTCGTTCCCTTCGAGGACGACCTCTGGGTCGGCTCACTGTGTTTCGTTGCAACGGCGGCCTACGGGTCGGGGATGGCTCCCGAGGTGAACACGCTCAGGTTCTTCAGGGACCGTTTTCTCATGCGAAACCCGGCCGGTCGGGCCTTCGTCTCCGTTTACTACCGGCTGAGCCCACCGTTGGCCGCCGCGATCGCGCGCAGCCCGGTCCTGCGGGGGGCAGCGCGGTTCGCCCTTGCCCCCGCGGTGCTTTCGGCGTCGTTCGCTGTCGGTGCCGGGGGGCTGGAGATCAGGGCGGTGGCAGCGCTGATGGGCGCCGCGTCGTTCCTCCTGATCGTGTATGGGCGGCGCGGGGGACGGCGCTCCCCCGGGCTCGGCGGCCGGCGTCGAACCGCTCGGCCGTAACCATCGACCTCGAATCGGGGAATCCGGCGGGTGCGAAGACGCGGCGTTGACCGACAGGTGAGGAAGTGCTCGCGCGCCATCGTGTTCCCGGTCGTTGCGTTAGCCGTGCTCGCCCACGCGGGACAGTGCCGCGCCGAAGGGCTCATCGCCGCGAATTATGTGCTCACCTGGGACGAGACCATCGACAAGACCAAGGAGGGGACGCAAACGCAGGGGATTTTCAAACAGACCCTCGACACGAAATACCGCGGGTTCCTGAAGCCGGCCGTCGAGAACGAGATCACGTTGAAGATCGAACAGGAAGTCAATACGGAAACGGAACCCCGGAACAAGGTCCGGATTAATCCGGTCATAACCCTTGGGTACAAGGCATCCTACTGGTCCGCCGGTGCGAAGCGGACGATCGACGATACCAGCGAGCCAGGGAAGAATCCCAAGACCACGGATAGCTACTTCGTCGAGGTCATGGTCACGCCGGCCCGGAAGACGCTTCCCGACTTCAAGGGGAAGTATACGATCGACAAGGACCTCGAATCCGGAACGACCGACACGATCAAGCGGTCTGTGTTGCTGTCCTCGGCCTACAAGCC
>Ga0153915_10002160_pt1 | contig 18047 bp, 13 predicted proteins | sample Opewatmetagenome_2_FD_107003 | JGI IMG/M metagenome (GOLD analysis project Ga0153915, IMG submission 107003) | Freshwater wetland microbial communities from Ohio, USA - Open water 3 Core 3 Depth 3 metaG | ecosystem: Environmental > Aquatic > Freshwater > Wetlands | place: USA: Ohio, Lake Erie...
GAGCGAGTAGTGCACGTGCTGGGCGCCCTTCGGCTGCCCGGTCGTGCCCGAGGTGTAGTGCAGCACCGACGGCGTCTCGGCGGCGCTGGGGTACAGCTCGAACCGCTCGAGCGCCGGCAGCGCATCCAGCGCCAGCGCGGTCTCGCCCTCCTGGAGCGAGCCGGCCGGTGCGTCCACGACGACGACGTGTCGCAGCGCGGGCAGGGTGCCGCGGATCTTCCGCACCTTGTGCAGGTGCTTCTTCTGCGTGACGATGGCCGCCGCGCCGGCGTTGCTCAGCCGGGTCCACAGCGACTCCTCCCCGAACGCGGAGAACAGCGGCTGCGCGATGCCGCCCATCTTGAGGATCGCCAGGAACCCGAGGTACAGCTCCGGCACGCGATCCATGAACAGGCAGATCCGGTCGCCCGGCGCGAGGCCGAGATCCCTGAGCCACTGCGCCAGCGCGTCAGTCCGCACCCTGAGATCGTCGAACGTGTAGGTCCGCGCGTTCCCCTGATGATCCTCCCAGATCAGCGCCGGCACGTCGCCCCGGCCCAGCGCGCAGATGCGGTCGGTGCAGTGCCAGCCGATGTTGATCGGCCCGCCCGGCTGGTAGCCGAGCTCCTGCTCCGCCGCGGCCCACCCCGTCTCAATCAGCGTCGGTGCGGTCATCGCTGGCCTCCAGGACCACACTGGCGACGGCCCAATCGCGCGTGTGGGAGAGAGACACAAAGACACTGGTCACGCCGAGCGCCGTAGCGGCCTCCTTCACGCGGCCGTGCAGGATCACCTGGCTGCGCCCGGTGTGGGGGTCGCTCCTGACCTCGACGTCCCGCCAGTGCTGGCCGCTCAGGTTCGCGGCCCCCAAGGCCTTGAACACGGCCTCCTTCGCGGCGAACCGCGCGGCGTAGTGCTGCCCGGGATATCGCTTCGTTGTGCAATAGGCGATCTCCTCCGGGGTGTAGATGTGGTCCCGGAGGCCCTGGTCCCCTTTGTCGAGCTCGTCCTCGACGCGCGTCACGGAGAAGAGATCCACGCCGATCCCGACGATCATGGCTCGATCACCCCAGGTGGCTGCACGAGTCACATGGACCGCAATGCGCATGCCGAGTTGACGCGAGGTAAGACCCGAGTTCGAGTCGGAGTTCTCGAGCGGGGCCGTAATAGTACGGCCCCGATTCTGACTCGGGATTTCTCCTGGGAGGTCGAGGGTCCGACACGTCCGACGCGACCGCAAGCCTCGAGGCCGCTCCCAGCCGGGCCCGCCCATATACGACGGCGCAGATCGGCATAGCCGTTCCGGTGCCCGGAGTACGGTTATTGCGGCCCTTGCGCGTGGAGCGGGCGAGTGCTTGGGCAGCGCCAGGATGCGGAGACCATCGGAGGCCTCGCGGATGGACCTCAACTTCGAGTCCGGGAAGATCATCTACCTCGACAACGCCGCCACCACCTTCCCGAAGCCGAAGGAAGTGCTCGAGCGGATGACCGAGGTCTACGGGCGGTTTGGCGTCAATCCGGGGCGGTCGGGCTACGACCTGTGCCTGGTGGCGGGCGAGCTGGTCTACGAGACGCGCAAGACGCTCGCGTCGTTCTTCGGCGGCACGAAGCCGGAGCGCCTGGTGTTCGCCGCCAACGCCACCGACGCGCTCAACCTGGCCATCCAGGGTCTGCTCGAGCCCGGCGATCACGCGATCACCACGACGGTCGAGCACAACTCGGTGATCCGGCCGATGAACCACCTCCAGCGCGACCGGGGGGTGGCGGTGGACGTGGTGCCGTTCGCGCGCGACGGCCTGGTGGATCCCGACGACATCGCGCGCCGCTTTCGCCCGAGCACCAAGCTGGTCGTGGTGAATCACGGCTCCAACGTGATCGGCACGATCCAGCCGGTGGCGGAGATCGGGCGGCGCTGCCGCGAGCGCGGCGTCCGGTTGGTGGTGGATGCCGCCCAGACCGCGGGCGTGATCCCGATCGACGTCGAAGCCATGTGCATCGACGTCCTTGCATTCACGGGCCACAAGTCCCTGCTCGGCCCCACCGGCACTGGCGGGCTGTACGTGAGCGACGGCGTGGAGGTACGGCACACGCGGTTCGGCGGCACCGGCGTCCACTCGGCGCATCCCTACCATCTCGACGAGTACCCGTACCGGCTCGAAGCCGGAACCGGGAACGTCCTCGGTATCGCCGGACTGTTCTTCGCGCAGCAGTACCTCGCCACGCGCGGGATCGCGGAGATCTACCGCCACGAGATGGAGCTGTTCGCCCGCCTGCAGGGGGCGCTCGGCGAGATCGAGGGCCTCACCCTCCACGGCACCACGAGCCTGGCGCAGCGGCTCCCCGTGCTGTCCTTCACCATGGCCGGCCGAGACCCGGCGGACGTGGGGGCACTGCTCGACGTCGACTACAACGTCGCCTCGCGGACGGGGCTCCAGTGCGCGCCGCTGATCCACGAGCAGATGGGGACGGCGCCCCAGGGCACGGTGCGGCTCAGCGTGGGACCGATGAACGTGGCGAGCGACGTGGACGCGGCGATCGCCGCGGTGCAGGCGATCGCCGCCGAAGTGGTCGTCTAGGTCGGACCCGGCAGCACGAGCGCGTCGGCCACCACCTCGCCCAGGGTGCGAACCTCCACGCCCAGCGCGTAGTGCTTGTTCAGCTCCAGCAGCTGGTCAATGCAGTTGTGGCACGGCGTGACGACCACCTTGGCGCCGGTGCGCCGGATCTGGTCCGCCTTGAGGCGGCCGATGGCGAGGCGCCGCCCGCTGTACTCGGAGGCCGCCAGCATCCCACCACCGCCGCCGCAGCAGTAGTTGTGCTCGCGGTTGGGCGTCATCTCCACGAACTCGCGCGCCGCCCGGCGCAACACGTTGCGCTGCGGCTCGATCACGCCGCCGTTCCGCACCAGGTTGCACGGGTCGTGCAGCGTCACCCGGTCCGGGTTCCGTGAGGGGTCGAGGACGATCCGTCCCTCGGCGACGTACTGATCGAGCAGCTCCACGAAGCTCACGATCCGGAACGGGAGCGCGCGCTGAAGATACTCCGGCGCCTCCCAGCGCAGGCTCCGGTAGCCGTGGCCACACTCGGCCACCACCAGGGTCTCGACGCCGAGCGCCTCGGCGCGCTCGAGCAGGCGCCGGCTGATGGCGCCCGCCGACGCGCGATCGCAGGCGAAATACGCGTAGTTCGTGATGTCGAAGTCGGCACTCGTGAGCGTCCAGCTCTCGCGCGCGGCGTGGAAGATCAGGCCGGCCGCGGAGATCGAGAGCGGGAAGAACTTGATCTCGCGCGGGTTGAGCGCGTACAGCACGCGCCTGCCCGGCTGGTCGACCGGCAGGCGGACGCTCGCATCGCCGGTCGTCGCGCGCAGGTCCTCCTCCAGCCAGGCGATCGTGTCCCGCACCTCGGTGTCCGGTATGCGCATGCTGTTGCCGGTCTCGAGCGCGGCGGCGACGTTCGCCTGGATGCCGCGCGGCACCCGACCCGCGGCGACCACCATCGCACGCGCCAGCGCGATGACCGCTGCCGGATCCAGGCCGATCGCGCAGTGCAGCGTGCAGCGGCCGCACATCGTGCAACGCCCGAACGCGGCGTCGACCAGCTCGGTCAGTCCCTGCTCGTCGAGGTCCCGCGCCCCCGTCAGGCCCGGCAGCATCCGTCCCGCCCAGGTGTGGTAGCGGCGGTAGACGCGCGCCACCCGCTCCACCTTGGCCGCCGGCATCGAGTCCGGCTCGTGATCGGTCAGGTACACGTGGCAGGTCTCGGCGCACAGGTTGCAGCGGACGCACGACTCCAGGAACGCCGCCGTTCGCCCGTCGAGACCGGAGCGCAGCACCTCCAGTGCGGGGGCCGTCATCCCCTGACCCCGCGCCGCCCGTAGTACCGGCCCCAGAGGCGGCGGCTCGTGACGATAAAGACCATGTGCCGCAGCTTCCCCAGCGGCGCGTACAGTAGGAGTGCCGCGCCGCCAAGCTGGAACAGCGGCGTCGCCGCGGGCGCGAGCGCGGCGGCGAGCGCGGCAGCGAGCGCCACATCCACCAGCAGGTTCGCGATCAGGTCGTCGGGCACGCTGATGGCCCGCAGCGGCCGGCTCACGCGGCGCTTCACCAGGAGCCCGAGCCCGCAGGCCAGGGCGACGCCGTACAGCGCCGCCAGCGCACGCTCCAGCGGTGGCGGCGGCGTGAGAGGAACGAGCGTGAGCATCAGGCGCGCCAGCATGGCGAAGATGCCGGCGTGGAACGCGATCCCGGCGAGGTAGGTCCCGGGGTGCGCGCTCGCGCTCTCCTTCGCCCACGGGAGGAACGCGGCGGTGAACGCGTACCGGACGCCCACCGCCTCGCTGCCGCGCGGCGCGGCGAAGGAGCGGGCGCGGACGCTGCCGATCGCCGTCCGGGCCCGGACGAGGGCCACGGCCGCCACTGCCAGCGCGGCGAGCAGCAGGAAGGACGCGGCGGTCACGTTCGTGCCCCTACACGCAGCCTTCAGGTTTGGGGAGGCCGGCCACCTTGCACGCGCCCTTGGCCGGGCCGGACGGAAAGAGCTTGAAGATGGTGCGAAGGTTGGTGTTGGTCGCCTGGCACAGCTTCCGGATCATCGGCGCGGTCTGGTGCTCGAGCCAGTACTCGCGGATGAACCGCACCACCGCCCACTGCTGCTCATCCATCTCGGTAATACCTTCGGTGGTCGCGAACAGTCGGGCGACCTCGTCGTCCCAGACTTCCGGTTGCTGGAGGAACCCCTCTTCGTCCACCAGGAACCTGCGGCCCCCGATCTCGATCTCCGGCACGGTGCCCCCTCGAGCGCTTCGAGCCCTCCCGTCGAAGGAGCAATCTCCGTGCCGGGCTTCCGGCTAGCGGCCGGCCTCCAGTCCGGGGCCCGGCCGGCCGTCGCCGGTCGCGAACCAGCTGCTCACCAGTGCCTGTGCCGCGCGGGCGCCGCTGCTGTGGGAGTACTCGTTGCTGTGCGGCGAGTACACGTAGTCCTTCGCCCAGGCGGCGCCGTGCCGGGCGATCTCCCGAACCGCCTCGACGCAATGCGCGATCTCCTCCATCGTGGTCGTGGGATGGAAGGACACGCGCACCCAGCCCGGCTTATCGGAGAGATCGCCCCCGTCGATCCGGTCGGTGATGGCCTTGGACCGCGCGGGATCCACGTGCAGCAGGTAGTGGCCGTAGGTGCCCGCGCACGAGCACCCGCCCCGCGACTGGACGCCGAAGCGGTCGTTGAGGAGCCGCACCACAAGGTTGTAGTGAACATCCTCGACCAGGAAGGAGACGATGGCCAGCCGCTGCCGGCAGGCGGGCGCGAGGACGTGGACCTTCGGGATCTCCCGCAGCGCGTCCAAGACGTATGGGACGATGGCCTCCTCACGGCGGCCCATGGCTTCCACGCCCATCTCGTCCTTGAGCTGGACCGCCAGCGCGGCCTTGATGGCCTGGAGAAACGCCGGCGTCCCGGCGTCCTCGCGGAGCTCGATGTCGTCCAGGAACGCGTACTGGCCCCACGGATTCGTCCACGCCACGGTGCCACCGCCCGCGTCGTCGGGCACCGTGTTCCGGTACAGCTCCCGATTGAAGATCAGGACGCCGGCCGCGCCCGGCCCGCCGAGGAATTTGTGGGGAGAGAAGAGCACCGCGTCGAGCCGCTCGTCGGGATCGGGCGGGTGCATGTCCAGCGCGACATACGGCGCGCTCGCGGCCCAGTCCACGAAGGCCACACCCCCCGCCCGGTGCATCAGCCGGGCCATCGCGTGGTACGGGGTGGGCACCCCGGTCACGTTCGAGCACGTGGAGAAGGCCCCGATCCTCAACGGCCGCGCGCGATAGCGGTGCAGCAGCTCCTCGAGCGCGGCCAGGTCCACGATCCCCTGAGCGTCCGGCGGAATGACGACCACGTCGGCGATCGTTTCATACCAGGACGTGTGGTTGGAGTGGTGCTCCATGTGGGTGACGAAGACCACCGGTCGCTCCGCCTCCGGCAAGCGGATGTACCGCCGCAGGCCCTGGGGCGCCTTGAGGCCGAGCAGGCGCTGCAGCTTGTTGACGCTCCCGGTCATGCCCGAGCCGACCGTCAGGATGAGGTCGTCCGGTCCCGCGTGCACGTGCGCCTTCAGGATGCGGTGGGCCTCGTGGTACGCGAGCGTCATGGCGGTCCCGGTCTCGCTCGACTCCGAGTGGGTGTTGCCCACGAAGGGGCCGAACTGCTCGAGCAGGCGGGACTCGATGGGGCGGTACAGGCGGCCGCTGGCCGTCCAGTCGGCGTAGACGATCCGCTGCTCGCCGTACGGCGAGCGGAACGTCTGGTCGTGGCCGACCGTGTTCGCGCGGAAGGGCTCGAAGTACCGCTCCAGGGCGTCCAGAGGCGTGCTCCTGCGCTCGCGCTTGAGTTGGGGGAAAAGGCAATCTAATCTCTACCACCCGCCACCGACCACCCGCCACCCCTCACCCGGGACCCCGATGCACCTGACGACGCTGGACTGGACGATCGTCGCCATCTCGATCGCCGTCTCGTTCCTGCCGGCGATCCTGCTCGCCCGCCGCGCCGGCAAGAGCACCGCCGAGTTCTTCACGTCGGGCCGGGCGGCGCCCTGGTGGCTGATCGGCGTCTCGATGGTCGCGACGACCTTCAGCACGGACACGCCCAACCTGGTCACCAACTTCGTGCGCGAGAAGGGCGTGGCGAACAACTGGCAGTGGTGGTCGTTCCTGCTGACGGGGATGGCGACCGTCTTCTTCTACGCGAAGATGTGGCGCCGCTCGCGCGTGCTGACCGACCTGGAGTTCTACGAGATCCGTTACTCCGGCGCGGCGGCGTCGGTGGTCCGCGGCTTCCGCTCCATCTACCTCGGCCTGTTCTTCAACTGCGTGATCATGGCGTCGGTGAACCTGGCCGCGGTGAAGATCGCCAATGTCATGCTCGGCTGGCCGACCTGGCAGACCCTGCTGGTCTGCGCCTGCCTCAACGTGGCCTTCGCCGCGACCGCGGGACTGTGGGGCGTGCTGGTCACCGACTTCATCCAGTTCGGGATCGCGATGACGGGCGCCTTCGCGGCGGCGTACTTCGCGCTCCGGCAGCCCCAGGTGGGGGGGCTGTCGGGCCTGTTTCACCGCGTGGACCCCGCGATGCTGAACCTGCTGCCCGACTTTCACGACTGGGGGATGGCGCTCGCGGTGCTGATCGTGCCGATCACGATTCAGTGGTGGTCGGTGTGGTACCCCGGCTCCGAACCCGGCGGCGGCAGCTACATCGCGCAGCGGATGCTGGCCGCGCGGCGGGAGCGGGACGCGCTCGGCGGGACGCTGCTGTTCAACGCGGCGCACTATGCGCTGCGTCCCTGGCCGTGGATCATCGTGGCCCTCGCCTCGCTGCTGGTGTACCCCCAGCTGTCCGACATCGCCCGCGCCTTCCCGAACCTGGACCCCCGGCTCCTGGGCCACGACATGGCCTACCCGGCGATGCTGAAGTTCCTCCCGGCCGGGTTCCTCGGCCTGATGGTGGCCGGTCTGCTCGCCGCCTACGTCTCCACGCTCTCGACGCACCTCAACTGGGGTACGTCCTACCTGGTGCACGACTTCTACCGGCGGTTCGTGAAGCGTGGCGCCGAGGAGCGGCACTACGTCATGGTCGGCCGGCTCGTCACCGCGGCGCTGATGCTGTGCGCGGCGCTGCTGACGCTGGTGCTCCAGACGGCGCGCGAAGCGTTCGACCTCATGCTCTCGGTGGGCGCGGGCACGGGCCTGCTCTACCTGCTGCGCTGGTTCTGGTGGCGCATCAACGCCTGGAGCGAGGTCGCCGCGATGGCGGGCTCGTTCCTCGTCGCGTTCGGCTTCTTCCTCGCGCGGCACTGGTGGGGCTACGACGCGCCGGCGTACCAGTCCCTCGTCATCACCGTCGCTTCGACCACCGTGATCTGGGTCGCGGCCACCTTCCTCACCCGACCAACCGCGCGCAGCACGCTGGTGGGGTTCTACCGCCTGGTGCGCCCCGCCGGACCGGGGTGGGCCTCGATTCGCGCGGAGGCGGGCATCACCGCGTCGCCCGACAGCCTGCCCAACGCGCTGCTGGGCTGGGTGCTGGGCTGCGTGTTCGTCTACGCAGCGCTGTTCGGGGCCGGGAGCGTGCTGTACGGGCGCACCGGGCCGGCGGTGATGTGGCTGATCGCGTTCCTCGCCAGCGGCGCCGGTCTCGCCCGGCTCCTGCCCCGAATGTGGCGCAGCGAGGAGACGGCGTCGCCGTGAGCATGGTACCGGAGCAGGTCGCTGCCGAGCGCATCCCGACCCGGGTCTTCGCCGACGCCGGACAGGCGAGCCGTGCCGTGGCGGGCGAGATCGCCGCCCTGATCCGCGAGCGCGCGTCCCTGGAACGCCCCTGCGTCCTGGGCCTCCCGACCGGGGCCACGCCGATCGGCGTCTACGCGGAGCTGGTGCGCCTGCACCGCGAGGACGGACTCTCGTTCGCGAACGTGACGACGTTCAACCTCGACGAGTACTACCCGATCGCACCGGACGAGCTGCAGAGCTACCACCGTTACATGCGGGAACACCTGTTCGACCACGTGGACATCGACCCCAGGCGCGCCCACATCCCCGACGGCACCGTGGCGGCGGACCGGGTGCACGAATACGCGCGGGCGTACGAGGAGGCGATCGGCGACGCGGGCGGCCTGGATCTCCTGCTCCTCGGCATCGGCCGGACGGGGCACATCGGCTTCAACGAGCCGGGCTCGTCCCGGGACAGCCGCACCAGGCTGATCACCCTCGATCGGGTGACGCGGCGGGACGCGGCGAGCGATTTCTTCGGCCTCGACCACGTGCCCCGGCGCGCTATCACCATGGGTGTCGGCACCATCCTGGCCGCGCGCCGGCTCGTGCTGCTGGCGTTCGGAGAGCACAAGGCGGAGATCGTCGCCCAGGCGGTCGAGGGACCCGTCACGCCGCACGTGGCAGCCAGCTTTCTCCAGGAACACCCCAGCGTGGAGGTCGCCCTCGACCAGGCGGCCGCCGCCAGCCTCACGCGGTACCGGAGCCCCTGGCTCCTCGGTCCGGTCGCATGGGACGACGCGGTGATCAGGAAGGCGGTCGTCTGGCTCGCCAGGAAGCTCGACCGGCCCATCCTGAAGCTCACCGAGGAGGACTACAACGAGGCGGGGCTCCAGGATCTGGTGGCCGAGCGGGGACCCGCGTACGACATCAACGTGGACGTCTTCCGCGACATGGCGGAGACCATCACCGGCTGGCCGGGCGGCAAGCCCAGGGCCATGAAGCGCGCCGGCGACATCGACCGCCCCCTGGACGACGTCTTCCCCAAGCGGGTGATCATCTTCTCGCCCCACCCGGACGACGACGTGCTCTCCATGGGCGGCACCTTGATCCGGCTGCAGGAGCATGGCCACGAGGTGCACGTCGCCTACCAGACCTCGGGCAACCTCGCGGTGTTCGACGTGGACGCGATTCGGTTCTCGGAGTTCGCGCTCGACTTCAATCGCGTCTTCGAGCTCGACCCGGACGAAGCGGCGCGGATCGAGCGCCACATCGAGGAGGAGCTGCGCAAGAAGCGCCCCGGCCAGATCGACAGCGTGGAGGTGCGCCGCATCAAGGCGCTGATCCGGCGCGGCGAGGCGCGCGCCGCGGGGCGCTCCTGCGGGATCCCCGTCGAGCGCCTGCACTTCCTGGACCTGCCGTTCTACGAGACGGGCACGGTGCGCAAGCTGCCTCCGGGCGAGGAGGACGTGGCGCGGGTCGTCGAGGTCCTCGAGCGGATCAAGCCGCACCAGGTGTACGCGGCGGGAGACCTGACGGACCCTCACGGCACGCACCGCCTCTGCTGGGAGGTGCTGCGCCGCGCGTTCGACCGCGTGAAGGGCCAGCAGTGGTACCAGGACTGCGAGGTCTGGCTCTACCGGGGCGCGTGGCAGGAGTGGGAGCCGGAGCGGATCGAGATGGCGGTGCCCCTGAGCCCGTCCGAGGTGGCCCGCAAGCGCGACGCGATCTTCAAGCACCAGTCGCAGAAGGACCGGGCGATGTTTCCCGGTCCGGACGAGCGCGAGTTCTGGCAGCGGGCCGAGGTGCGGAACCGCGAGGCGGCGCGCCTCTACGACCGGCTGGGCCTGGCCGAGTACGAGGCGATCGAGGGATTCGTGCGCTGGAAGGCGGCCGGGGCCTAGCGCGGCCCGGGGTCGCTCCAGGTCGGGGGCGGTGTCGAGCCCGTCGCGAAGGCCGCGAAGCGCCGGATGCGGGGCGTCCCCGCGCTCCGCCTGACGTCGAGCCGGATCGCGTCCACGCGCGTTGGCACCACCGGCTGGATGCGCTTGTGGCCGATGGCGGCGCCGGAGCCGAGCGGTATCCGCTGCCCTCCGGCCATCCCCTCGAGCCGGTACTCCCGCACCCGCTCCCCTCCCGCCAGATCCTCCTCCAGCACGACGTGGTCCACCATCGCGGGTGCGGCGAGCCGCAGGACGACATCCCGGCCCGCGCCGGAGCGCACGGCCAGCGGCGTGCCGAACCGCCGCCGCACCTCGCCGCCGAGCTCCCTGGCCCGCGCCGCGTCGGCGGCGGCGATGTGCCCGGTCCGGTCGGGAGGGAGGTTGAGCAGCAGCTGGGCGCCCCGTCCGACCGAGCGGTAGTAGATCTCCAGCAGCGCGTCGAGCGGGAGCAGGTTGACCTCGTCGGTCGTGCTCCAGAACCAGTGGGGCCGCCGGATCGAGACGTCCACCTCCAGCGGCAACCAAGCGTCGCCATCCGGATCGCTCTCCCTGGCGGTCGCCGTCCCGCTCCGGGCCGCGTGCATCCGGAGACTGTTCCACGCCGGATACGGCGCGAATCCGTCCTCGTTGCCCACCCAGCGGATCGTCGCGTACGGCCCCTGGAAGACCATCGCGTGAGGCGCGTGAGCCCTGAGGATGTCGCCCACGGGGACGACGACGCTCCCATCGAACCAGACCTCGACCAGCTCTCCGTAGCGGGTCAGAAGCTCGGTCAGCTGCTGCCGGTAGAGCGCGTCGTACACGGCCTGGCGCTCCGGGGTCGCGCACTTCCCGCCGCCCCCGGATCCGAACGCGTCGTCGCGCGGAGACAGGTACACGCCGAGCCCAAGGCCGCGCCGCCGGCACGAGGCGGCAAGATCGGCCATCACGTCGCCCTTGCCTCCCTTCCACGGCGTGTTGCGGATGCCGTACTCCGTTGTCTGCGTCTGCCACATGCAGAAGCCACCCTGGTGCTTGGCCACGAAGACGACGTAGCGCGCGCCGAGATCCTCGGCGACGCTGACCCACTGGTCGGTGTCAATGTCCGGATTGATGGCGGAGAGCGGCGTCGAGTGGTCGTCGTACTCTTGGTCCTGCCAGGTGTTGGGCGCGAAGTGAACGAACATCCCCAGCTCGAGATCGGCCCATCGAACCTGGTCGGGCGTCGGGAGCGCAAGGGCCGACGCCTGGAGTCCGGCCGGCCGCCACACGCGGGTCATCGCGCCGGCGGCGAGAACCGCAGAGACGAACTCGCGGCGACTTGTCAAAGCAACATGAGATCGCGAGTGGGCATTGCGACACAAGATATGGCGGATTGAGGCCCGGGCACTACCGCCGCCAGCGCCGGCGTGAATATTCCCACCCATGGAACAGCGCGCCCGCAAGGCCGTTGTCCTGGCGCGGGGCCTGGGCACGCGGATGAGCCGCCTTGACCGGGCGGCCTCCCTCGACCGCCGCCAGGCCGCAGTCGCCGCCTCCGGTGTCAAAGCCATGATGCCCGTCGGCCGACCGTTCCTGGACTATCTCCTCAGCATGCTGGCGGACGCCGGCTTTGAGCAGATCTGCCTCGTAATCGGTCCCGACCGTGGCGCGATACGGAATTACTACGAGCGGGATGCCAAGCCGCAGCGATGCACCCTGACCTTCGTAGATCAGCCGAAACCTCTGGGCACGGCCGACGCGGTGCTGGCGGCCGAGAGCTTCACCGGCGGCGACCGCTTCCTCGTCGTCAACTGCGACAACTACTACCCGGTCGAGGCATGTCGCGGCCTGCACCTGCTGGGGGAATCCGGCCTCGCGGCGTTCTCGCGCGAGGCGCTGGTCAGCGAGGGAAACGTGAGCGCCGAGCGCGCGGAGACGTTCCCGGTCGTGCAGATGGACGCGAACGGCTATCTGACCGGTCTCCTCGAGCCGGGGGATGCCCCGGCGCCCGAGCCCGGCGCCGATACGCTGGTGAGCATGAACTGCTGGCTGTTCTCCCGGACTATTTTCCGCGCCTGCCGCGCCATCACGCCCGCCGGCTCCGGCGAGTTGGAGCTGCCGGACGCCGTGCGCTACGCCATCACGCAGATCGGGGAGCGACTGCGCGTGCTGCCCTTCCACGCCCCGGTCTTGGACCTCACCAGCCGCGCCGACGTGGCCGCCGTGTCCGCGCGGCTGGCCGGCGTGCCCGTGCGCCTCTAGCCGCCCGCGCCCGCGCCGGCGACGGCGTTCCGCTGGCGCTTCTGCTGGTCAGCGCGCCGAAGAGCCAGCCCGGCTGGCGCTCCGTCCGGCTAGCGCGGATTCTCCCCTTCGAACTTCCAGCTGGTCGTGTAGTCGCGCGTCAGCGGCCGGTTCTCCAGGAGCGCCCGGACCATCTCCACCGGCATGTCACCCGCCATCAGCACGGCGTCATGGAACTGCCGGTTGGTCATCTTCCCCGAGTCCACCAGCTCGCGGTGCAGCGCGCGGAACTGGAGTCCGCCGATCATGTACGCCACCTGGTAGTCCGGCGCGTAGTCTCCGTTCAGCCAGCGGCGCACCTCGGCCGTGGCGTTGGCGCGCTCATGCCCCACGCTGTCCACCAGGAAGTCTATGGCCTGCGGCGGCGTCGTGGTGCCGAGGTGGAAGCCGATGGAGAGGATGATCCGCGCGGAGCGGTGCATCCGCCAGAACAGCGCCCCGATCCGGTCTTGAGGAGTCCGCGTGAAGCCGAGGTCCCAGAGGAGCATCTCCCAGTAGTACGCCCACCCCTCGATGTAGAACGGCGTGGCGAAGGCGTTGCGGTACGCATTGTAGCGCTGGCTGTAAAAGCCCTGCAGCTCGTGGCCGGGGATCATCTCGTGGAAGGCCGTGGCGCGCGAGAAATGGTTGTTGTTCCCGCGCATGCTCATCAGCTTGTCTTCCTCCGACATCGAGTCGGTCGGGTACGAAACCTGGATGACCTCGCCCCCGAGGAAGAACGGCGCCTCCTTCTGCCGCGCGGGCGTCATCATCTCCATGCGCCACATGTCGCGCGCCAGCGGGGGCACCGTCACCAGATCGTGCTGCTCCACGTAGGCGATCGCCTCCCGCACCAGGTCGCGCACCAAGTCGGGCTGCCGGCCCGGGGGCACGTGGTCCTGCTTTACCCTCTCAAGCGCAGCTCGCCAGTCGTTACCCAATCCCATCTCCTGGGACGCGCGCAGCATCTCGGCCTGGGACCACACCAGCTCGCGCCGCGCGATCGCGATGAGCTGCTCCGGCGTGTAGGGGATCATCTCCGCGGCCAGGTCCGCCAGCAGCGCTTCCCGCCCGATCGGCCGGCCCACGATCGGCTCGTCCTGGCCCTCCTTCACCCCCACGATCCGCTCGCGCAGGAGCCGCCGGTAGCCCTTGAGCGCCGAGTCCGCCCGCTTGTAGGGTGCGTCGCACCACCAGGAGAAGTCGGGGTCATAGCCGTCGTAGAACCGGAACCACCGCTGCAGCGTCTCCTGGAGCGACTGCAGGAGCTGCGTGGCGTGGTACGCGGCCAGGCGGTCGGGCTGGTGCGTGTTGCGGCCGGGGCTGGCCTGGAGCCCCGCCTCCACAGAGCCCCGGGCACCCTGAATGGCGTCGGCCAGTCGCGCGAGCGTGTCGGCCGTCTTCGCCGGCTCCATCGTCTCGAGCCGCCGCCGCGCCTCGGCCAGCAAGACAATCGTCCCCGCGAACGGCAGGAGCGGCGCTGTCTCCGCCACCAGCTGATCCTCCTGCGCGAGCAGCGACAGCTCGTGCCGCAGCCTGCCCTTGAGCAGCAGCCAGTCCACTTTGCCGTCCTGGCTCAGCGAGTCGAAGGCGACGGAGTCGGTCCGGGTGAGCCAGGCGGCGTAGAAGGCGCGCTGCACGGCCCGGCGCTCGCCGGAATACGCGACGTCGTAGCGCCGCAGCAGCGCCCGCTGGTCGGCGGTGAAGCGCTCCACCACGTCCCTGAGGTCGCTCGCGGGCCGCCGCACCAGCGGCCCCGGGTCCGGCGCGTAGGACGCGGAGCCCGGCGCCGGCCCCTGGGCGGACAGCGGCACGAAGACACTGAGGAGTGCGAACAAGCAGAAGGCCAGCGGCCGCCTGATCACCGGTACCTCCAGGGTTGTGCGGACAAGGGGCTGAGGGAGGCGGATAGGATATGCTATCTTGGCGCATGCCGCACGAGGCCCTGCTCGAGGCCGCGAACGCCGCATTTGAGAAGCTCGGCGGGGCGTCGTCCGAGGCTCGGCGGTATTTCGTCCCCGGCCGCCTCGAGGTGCTTGGCAAGCACACCGACTACGCGGGCGGCCGGAGCCTGCTGTGCGCGGTGGAGCGTGGCATCTGCTTCGCCGTCGCGCCGCGAGCCGACGACCGGCTGCACATCGTGGACGCCGGGCGAGGGCGCGAAGCCGAGCTCGCGATCACGCCGGATCTCGCCGCAGCTTCCGGCCACTGGTCCAACTACCCGAGAACCGTCGCGCGCCGGCTCGCGCGCAACTTTCCTGGCCCGCTCACGGGCGCGGACGTCGCGTTCGCCAGCGACCTGCCCTCCGCAGCCGGCATGAGCAGCTCGAGCGCCCTGGTGGTCGGATTCTTCACCGCGCTGGCGGACGTGAACGGCCTGGAGCGGCGGCGGGAATACGCGGCGAGTATCCGGGGGCTCGAGGACCTGGCGTGCTATCTCGGCACCGTGGAGAACGGGCGCAGCTTCGGCGCGCTCGAGGGCGACCGCGGGGTCGGCACCGCGGGGGGCAGCGAGGACCACACCGCCATCCTCTGCTGCCGCGCCGAGCAGCTCAGCCAGTACGCCTTCTGCCCCACCCGCCACGAGCGCTCGGTGCGGCTCCCGCCCCAGTGGGTCTTCGTGATCGGTGTCAGCGGCGTCGTGGCAGACAAGAACGAAGCCGCTCAGGACGCGTACAACCGCGCGGCGCGGACCGTGGACGTGATGCTGCAGGCCTGGCGCGCCGCCACCGGCAGGACGGATGCGTGCCTGGCGGACGTCGTGGCCTCCTCGCCCGACGCGGCGGAGCGGATGCGGGACATCCTGCGCGACGCGACGCCCGCGCCCTTCCCTCCCCGAATGCTGCTCGGCCGGCTCGAGCAGTTTCTCGCCGAGAGCACGGAGATCATACCGGATGCGGGCGACTGCCTGGCTCGCGGCGACGTCGACGGCATCGGCCTGTTGGTGGACCGGTCGCAGCGGATGGCGGAGCGGTTGCTGGGAAACCAGGTGCCGGAGACCATCGCGCTCGCGCGGTCGGCGCGCGGGCTGGGCGCCGCGGCCGCCTCGGCGTTCGGCGCAGGCTTCGGCGGCGCCGTCTGGGCGCTGGTCCAGGCGCGGGGGGCCGACGACTTCATCGGCCGCTGGGCGGAGGCCTACCGGAACGCCTTCCCCGCGCGCGCCTCGCAGGCAGAGTTCTTCCTCACCAGGCCCGGCCCCGCGCTGCGGAGGCTGTAGCGGGCGCCCCAAGCCCGACCTGTCCGCTGCCGCGGCCTCGGGCGCCGGCCCGCCCTCGCGCGCCGCGCCGTCAGTCCGCCGCCGCCCCCTCCTTCGCTGCTTTCCCGTCGCGCCGCGCCGCCGGCACCAGGCGCTTGGGGTGCACCACCTCGGTGAACTGCGCCGTCTCCGTCGAGCCCGCCATGGCGAGGGTGGACGAGTGGCCCCCGGTCACCAGTGTCGTGATCTCGTCGAAGTATCCCGCACCGACGAAGGACTGGTGCTTCAGGGCCTCGTATCCCTCGCGCTCCGCGTCGAACTCGCGCGACTGCAGCGCGGCGTAGCCGGCCATCCCCCGGTCGCGGTAGTCCGCCGCAAGCGTGAACATCCCGAGGTTGATCGAGTGGAAGGCTGACAGAGTGACGAACTGGAACTTGTAGCCCATGCCGGCCAGCTCCTCGCGGAAGCCTTCGATCTGCTCCGACGTCAGGTGCTTCTTCCAGTTGAAGGACGGGGAGCAGTTGTAGGCGAGCAGCTTCCCAGGAAACTTCGCATGGATGCCGGAGGCGAACTCGCGCGCCTCGTCGAGGTCCGGGGTCGCGGTCTCGCACCAGATCATGTCGGCGTAGGGCGCGTAGGCCACCCCGCGGGCCACCGCCGCCTCGACGCCGTGGCGCACGTAGTGGAACCCCTCGTGGGTGCGCTGGCCCGTCAGGAAGGGCCGGTCGTAGGGATCGATGTCGTTGGCGAGGATGTTCGCCGACAGCGCATCGGTGCGCGCGATCAGGATGGCGTCCACCCCGCACACGTCCGCGGCCAGGCGCGCGGCGATGAGCTTGGTGACGAACTCGCGTGTCGGCACGACGACCTTGCCGCCGAGGTGCCCGCATTTCTTGACCGAGGAGAGCTGGTCCTCGAAGTGCACGGCGGCCGCGCCGGCCTCGATCATCGCCTTCATCAGCTCGAACGCGTGGGGCGCGCCGCCGAAGCCCGCCTCCGCGTCGGCCGTGATCGGCGCCATCCAGTGGATGCTGTCGTCGCCGGCGAGGTGGTGGATCTGGTCGGCCCGCATCAGCGCATTGTTGATGCGGCGCACCAGGTTCGGCACGCTGCTCGAGGGGTACAGGCTCTGGTCCGGATAGACCTGGCCGGCGTCGTTCATGTCGCCGGCCACCTGCCAACCGCTGACGTAGATCGCCTTGAGGCCGGCGCGGACTTCCTGGATGGCCTGGTTGCCGGTCATCGCCGACAGCGCGGCGACGCAGCCCGGCTCGCCCAGGAGCTTCCAGAACCGCGCGGCGCCCTGCCGCGCCAGCGAGTACTCGACGTCCACCGTCCCCCGCAGCCGCCACACGTCCTCGGCCTTGTAGGGTCGGGTGATGCCGGCCCACCGGGGGTCCGTGGCCCAGCGGTGCTCCAGCTTCTGGACGAACGCGGTCTTGTCCATGATGGCGTCCCCGGTCAGTCGAGGTGGTCGTAGGCGACGAGCGTGAGGAACTCCGTGAACTCGGCGCCGGTCATCATCTGGTCGAAGAGCCGGGAGGCGAGATCGAACCTGCCGCCGTCGAAGCGCTCCGGCCCCAGCGTCTCGCGCATCTTCTCCAGCTCCTCGGCGATGGTGGCACGCACCAGCTCCGGCGTCACCGTGCGCCCATCGGCGAGCCGCGCGCCGTGTTTCACCCACTGCCACACCTGGGTGCGGGAGATCTCGGATGTCGCCGCGTCCTCCATCAGGTTGTAGATGGGGACGCAGCCGGTGCCGCGGAGCCAGGCCTCGAGATACTGGATCCCGACGTCCACGTTGGTGCGGAGCCCGCGCTCCGTGATGTCGCCGGCCGGCACGGCGAGCAGCTCGCGCGGTGTCACGGCCACGTCCGGGAGCGGGCGCGCGATCTGATTCGCCGTCCGCATCTGGGCGTCGAACGCCTCCAGCGCGATGGGCACCAGACCCGGATGCGCCACCCAGGTCCCGTCGTGGCCCGCGCCGACTTCGCGCAGCTTGTCCTTCCGCACCTTGTCGAGCGCCGCGTCGTTGGCGGCGGGGTCGCCCTTGATCGGCACCTGCGCCGCCATGCCGCCCATCGCGTGGATGCCCCGCCGGTGGCAGGAGCGGATCACCAGCTCGACGTAGGCGTGCAGGAACGGGCGGTCCATGGTGACCAAGGCGCGATCCGGCAGCACGAAGTCGGGCCGGTGCCGGAACTTCTTGATGAAGCTGAAGATGTAGTCCCAGCGCCCGCAGTTGAGGCCCGCCGAATGGTCCCTGAGCTCCCACAGGATCTCGTCGGTCTCGAAGGCGGCGAGGATCGTCTCGATCAGCACCGTGGCCCGGATCGTCCCCCGCGGAATCCCCAGGGCGTCCTGCGCCGCCAGGAACACGTCGTTCCACAGCCGGGCCTCGAGGTGGCTCTCGAGCTTGGGCAGGTAGAA
>Ga0153915_10002161_pt1 | contig 18045 bp, 28 predicted proteins | sample Opewatmetagenome_2_FD_107003 | JGI IMG/M metagenome (GOLD analysis project Ga0153915, IMG submission 107003) | Freshwater wetland microbial communities from Ohio, USA - Open water 3 Core 3 Depth 3 metaG | ecosystem: Environmental > Aquatic > Freshwater > Wetlands | place: USA: Ohio, Lake Erie...
AACTGTTGGAAGAGAAGCTGGAAGAATTACTCGGAAAGTAGCGGATATCTTTTCCCTGGTTACAGAAAGAGGCTGAATCACAAGATTCAGCCTCTTTAGTCGGGATGAGAAGACTCGAACTGTTCTTTTTGAAAATCATAAACTATTGATTACTAAATACATAAAGAAATATTTTAGACCTTTTTTTGCATATATTGTCCCGTATCTGTCCCGGGCGCGACTCGAGTAAAGCTCCGACAATCAATGTTTTGCATCTGTTTATCGAAACGGTTAAGCTTAAAGTTTATCATTTTAACCATTCCAAGTTGTCCTTTATTCCCGTTCTGTTTGATGTAACTTTATCAAAAAACAGATATGCTTTTCAGAAGAAAAAAGAAAATAACCGAATTGGAAATCTTTGGGATTCTTGACCGTTTACCTGACTATAAGAATAGTGCAAATCTACATACTAAGGAATATGCCGCATGGCAACTCTCAAAGTTATTATCTAAAAAAGGGGTTAAGGTCGAGCATATTGAACTACCGAGACCATAGAAACGATTATTTTGGCCTTGTTCCGGGTCCTCTATTTGGTTGTTGAGTTCCAGGTGTTGGTTGTGGCCTTTGTGAATCGCCTGGCCTTGGAAGTCCTTTTTCTTCAATTGTTCTCATTGTAGTTTTTCTTTTTTTATTTGTTTTGATTTCTTCTTTAACAGAAAGGATTATATTGGCAATATTTGGATTTCGGTTTGGAATTGGTGGTTGGGGGATCCTTTTTCCAGGTTTTGGCCTTTTGCTAGATCCAGTGCCTGGTTGTAATTCATTTCTTACAATACCAATTTTTATTTTTAGCTCTTCGTTAATTTTAGCGCCTGGTTGTATATCGCTGTCAATAAGACTTTCAATCTTGTCTATAGAATTAATCTTCACTGTCATGATATACTGAATTTAGGTATTCTTCACTTTTTGCGATAGCGTTTTTTTCCATCTTTTTATTGATTTTTCCGAAAATTTTGCTGATTTCCGTTGCTTTAGATGCATTATCCTCAATAAGCTTTGATAATGCATTTTGGGCATCTGTTGCGCTCATGCCTCGTGCGTCTGCAATATTAAATAGGTTTTGTACTTTATTGAAATAGATATTATAATCTGTTTGTAGACGAATAAGTTTAGTCAAATCGTCAGTTTTTAAAAAGAAAACGGGGTAAAATTGGTTTGCCAACAAACCAATAGCGGCCAATCCTGACGTAATTATAGGTATAAGGGACCCCACGATCGAAAGGATAGCACCTCCAGCTGATAAACTTGCAATAACAACATTAAACCAAGTTGTACTCATGACTTGTTTGTCTATCAAGTCGCCTGCATAGTTACGATTAACGTTTGCCTGCTTCAATTCTTCATAGATCATATTTAAAACATGATTTTCAAGCCGCTCTTCATTCATGTAATAAGTTTTTAGTACAAAATCATTTTATAACCAAACCCGACTACCCTACATCGGCACATTCGACACCCGCCTCGGGAGCAACGGAGAGAGTCAAAACATACTCCTAATCCTCTAATTATAATTAATTTATATGAGCCCACTCCGAAAAGTCTATTTTGTCCATTTTTCACAAAAATAGATCCTGATAATCAATGCTTTAAGAATCAAAAAATCGGTAAAAATGACTTTTCGGAGTGGGCTCTTATATGTATATTTTTTTGTATCCCTGATTTTTCTTGATTTCTGTATTTTTCATTAAGCGTGAATCTTTAACGCTTTACCGTGCTGCTCTTCTCTCATGTAATGTTGAATTTCGTGAACAAATTTGAAGCCTTTCTTAATAATTATATCGTATAAGTAGTTGTTTTTGTTTTGTATAAAAAATCTTTTAAAGTGCTCCATGTAATAAGAATAATCGGTAATATGTGGTTTTGCATTTTGATTGTGAAAATATGTACCAGCCGCAATTATAGGATCAAAATAGATACGAATGTCATCTACACCATTGATTGGTATTGGTAAAATCTCATTTGAAGGAATAAGATCTTCGTGAAATGTTAGTTTAATGTAATCATCTTCAATTACAAGAATCTCAAAAGCGTTTACATCTTTGTTCAGTAATCGGCTGTTTGTGAATTTATTCACATCCTTCAGGCGAATTATATCTCCCACTTTGAATGGTTCTATTTCTCTCATTCCTGTAATGATTTATGGCTTTTTCATTATTGATACATTGGACCATAATCCGGTTCTGTAAGCTCTTTTTTTACACTCAGTTTCGACTTCACTACTTCATATTCATCATCTACATGAAAAAAGAAAGGGTCTTCGTTAAACAAGTAGATTAAGGATCCTCCATTTTTGTCGCTTTTGAAATATTTGATGTGTTCAATATTTATAGATACTGCTTCTCCATCCCTAGTGAATTCTACAAATTGTTCCATGACCATCATTTTTAGTATAGATCTATTTTAATTCCAAAACCGATAATCTTACTGTCGCTGCCCTACATCCGAATGAGGAATAAAAGTTATTTCAAAAAACCTTCAAAGATTATTCTTTTTGTAAGTAGATTATTTCGGACGACAACTAGTGCATTATTCTGTTGGGTAATACTCTCAACCATTGATTGAATTGTCTCCTTAATTGGCAGTTTGATTTTGTTAGATTCTTTGAATGTCTTTTCGAGATTATTAATTACATCATCGGATAAATCCTTTTTACCCATTTCTTCAAGAACTGTTAGGTACGCTTTGTATGAGATGTTTTCAAAAAATATTTCATTTTCAATATTGTATTTTGTAATCATTTCATTTAAAAGTGATTTTATCTCATCTGAAAGACTTTTTGTACTATAAAAAATAAGTTTAAGGTGTTTAAAAGCGCGTTTATATCGTGGATAATATTGCAAAATCAATGTTGTCATCGCGATTAAAACTGCGATGACAATGCCAATAATTGCAATTATTTCCTCTGTATTGAATTCCATTTTGGAGTTAGTTTTTAGTACAACTTCACTTTCATTCCAAACCCGATTACCCTGCAACGGCACATCCGGCACCCGCCTCGGGGGCAACGGATGCTTCGCTTTTTTCATTATTGAGTTGGTTTTGCAGATTCTCGATGGTATGCTGCATTCCCTTCATTAGTTCCATTTGATCTTCGATTACCCTATGGCATTTTTTATTTTCTTCCATTAGGTATCTCAAAAATTCATTTTCAGACTGTGTGAAATCCTTCGGCTTTTCCTCCTTTTTCAACATTTCGCCCTTTCCGGTGAGAAGCCATTCGATATTGAGAATTGGATACTTCAAGGCAATTCTTTGAACTTTGTCTTGTTGTATGGACTTGCGAATTGATGAAATAAAGGCATTAGATACATCAATCTGTCTACAAAACTCAGATTTTGATATATTAAGCCAGTCAACAAATTCTGTAAGCCTATCTTTTACAGTCATATAGGAATTTATTTCAAAAATGCCTTGAAAATGCCTTTAAATATTTTGGATATATCAAAGCAATGCTTTAAGTTTGCAGAACGCAATTTAAAAGCGTCGCTATGCAAATTTAGTGAATTCAAATTATAATCAAAGTTCTACCAAAAAAATGTTAGAAAATGGCACAAAAAGAGCAGAAAACGAATGGCTTATCTTTTGTTGAGTACTATGGAGAAGTCAGAAAAATCCAGCCTTGCCTTGAATTTCGTGAACGTATTGCCTCTGTTTGCAAAGTGACAGAAAACACGGTTTCAAGGTGGTTGTCTGGAACCTACCGTCCAGATCCACTGAAAATGGAAAGAATATCTGAAGAGCTTGGGATTCCTGTAAATGTGTTGTTCCCCGAAGAAATAAAACAAGATGGAACTCAAGAACATTGAATTCTATGGCACTCCTGGCGGTGATGTTATGATCTCTCAGGATGGGGAACCGCTGCGGATTTACGTGCAATCGGATAGTGAGTTTACTAATGTGATGCTTGACCCCATCAATGAGTTTTATCCGGAGGCATTTACAGCTCTCAGTAAGGCGTACATACGAAGCAAACCAAATCAACAATATCATGCGTACTTGATGGCCCATCGTTTTATTCGGTGCAATTTCCGTGTGTATGATGAACGTCCGGATATTGATGCGAACGGCGTATTCCGGTTTGAATTTGTTCCCTGCCCTCTTCGGGGAGAATGTCCGTACTGTGGGATAATCTGCAACCCAAGATTTAATCACAAACTTTCTGATCGAGAACTACAGGTCATGAGGATGATCTATAACTCCAGCAGTTTAGAAGAAATATCTGAGCAGCTTTATATTTCCATTCTGACTGTAAAAAAGCATAAAAGGAATGCACTGGTTCGGCTGAAACTGCACTCTGTCAGTGAATTTATTTCTTATGCCTCAAAAAACAAACTTTTTGAAAATGAATGATATGGAACCAACTGTCGAAATTAAAAGTGGCAAATTGTGCTGCAAAATGGGCCGTCAGGCTAATGGGTTTGTAAATGTCTTTACAAATTTTGCCCCTTTGAGCCGTATAATCATTGTCCTAGAACTGGATGAGTCGCCCTCTGTTGAGTATATCTCTAATGTGGCAAACTACGGAGATGGAACAGGAGGGCTTTCCGTCAAGCTCAAAGCAGGCATGACGGAGAAGAATCTCGAGGAAGATTTACGGTATTGTCTTGGTAAGGAAGCTCTTTTGGGTGATTAAGATGGATAATCCAAGCCTTTTTTATTTGATTTTGAAACACAAGATTCAACATCCGGAATGTTTCCGTCCTACCAGGCACTTTTATCGGGAAACCGGTATTGGCCAACGTCGTTACGGTTTACTGTATCGAGGAGATCGACCACCGACGGAAAAGGAAATCCAGAATCTTTGTGATTACATCGGCTGTACCAATTATGAACTTTTTTTGGCGCGGCAATTACAGATCCCCTTTAATCCTTAAATCATGTATATATCAGAACAAGATAAAACCCGAATTTTAGAAGCTTCTGAAAATAAGTTGATGGTTGTTATCCAGGATAACATCAGCTTGCACAAATCAGGAAGTAGTTTCGTGGGAAAGTGTCCGATTTGCGGAGAAGAGCGAGGCTTATCTGTCAATCCGGCAAAAGAGGGAGGAGTATTCAAGTGCTTTAAGTGCAATCAGCTGCAGGGAAAAACACCGCTGGACTTCCTTATGAAGGGAATGGGAAAATCATTCCCGGATGCGATGAAGTACTTGGCTGAGATTTGCAACATATTCATTGATCAGCCGGAACCGGTTGTTAAGAAACTCCCGGCAATGAAGCCTAAAAGCAATAAAGGTATTTCAGCCGATTCCTTTTGTGCCAGGATGTTAGCGGACTCTGGACTGACTTCAGATGATGTTCAGGCAACTGTTTTTACGAACGATGATAACAAAAGCATTTTCCAATGGAGAACCTTTCATCCTGGGAGTGTAGATGATAAAGGAAACATCAACAAAGAGGGTGATGATGTGATCATTGACTATTTCGACCTTGATGGGCTACCCGTAATGTATGAGCTCAGAGATTCCAAGCGGCAGGCCAGCGGAAAGAAAAAAGAGTTTTACAGGGTTCGATTTCAATTTCCATCTGATCACCTAGATAAAGCAGGTAAACCGGCAAAATACAAATCTCCCTATGGATCCGGTACGCCGATATACATTCCACAACGCATCCGGGAAGCTTTTAAGTCAGGGAAAACAATAGAACGTCTATTTATTCAGGAAGGCGAAAAGAAAGCAGAGACGGCCTGTAAACACGGTTTAATGTCCGTGGCCGTGTCGGGGATACAAAACATCGCCATGAATGGTGCTCTTCCGGAGGATCTCATTCGGATCATACAGGGATGTCAGGTCAAGGATGTCTGTTTTATTTTGGACGCAGATTGGAATGATCTGAGTCATTCAATCAAAATAAACGATCCTGTGGATCGCCGACCGCGCGCCTTCTTTTCCGCTGTCAAAAATTATAAAGAGTACATGCGTACGCTCACTAATAGAGAGCTATACGTTGAGATCTATTTTGGCTATGTACTGCCAAATGCGAATAATGATAAGGGCTTAGATGATCTTTTGGCCAACACGTTGTCTGGAAAGGAAAAAGAATTGCTTGCGGATGTCGAGCACCTGATTAATGAAAAGAATTTGACTGGCCAATACCTACAGTTACACAAAATAACCAGTTGGTCAGACTTAAAGCTTGAGGAACTTTGGAGTTTGAGCAATGCCAGAAAATTTGCAACTACACATCTGAAGGTGCTGAAGGATCTTCCAGAGTTTAAAATCGGCCGGCACAAATGGAAGTTCAACGACAAAGGCGAGTTGGAAAGTGCGCAGCCCATCGAGTCGGATGAACAATATTGGCAAGAAATTCAAAAGAGCCGGCGCGATGGGTCGCTCTATACAGAATATGAATTCAAGTATGTCCGATCCAGACGTTTCTTGCAGAACCGAGGATTTGGCCGATTTCGTCGCTTGGATGGCTCGTATGTGTTCATCCATCTGACACCGCCCACCGTTCGGATTGTTGAAGCTTCAGACGCCCGGGATTTCCTTTTTGAATTCACTGAGGCAAACTGCAATGAATCTGTGAATGAAATGATCAGTAAAGGTGTTTCCCAGTATGTTGGTCCAGATAAACTCTCCCTTCTCGAATTCATCTATCCAAGTTTTTTGAAACCGGCCCGGGACCGGCAATATTTCTATTTTGATTCCAATTGCTGGGAGGTCACTGTCAATGGAATTCGGGAAACCGATTATACTCAGGTGAAACATCACATTTGGGCTGATCAGAAAAAGGATTTCCCGGCCACAAAGCTTCCGGATCTCATTCGGGTTTCAAAAGATGCGGATGACAAGTTTAGTTATAAGATTACTCCTGAAGGCGAACAATGCCACTTCCTCCGATTCTTGGAAAACGCTTCGAATTTCACATGGAGAAAAGAAAAAATGATAGCTGAAGGTGATAGCATGGTCACTATCAACGAGGATGAACGCTATGAGAACGTTGTGCATTTCATTTCTAAGCTTTGTGCAATAGGTTACATGTTCATGGAGTGTAAGGATCAAAGTGTCGCTAAGGCTGTCATTGCCATGGATGGAAAACAGTCGGCTGTCGGTGACTCCTTTGGCCGGTCGGGTAAATCACTCGTTGGTGAACTCTTCAAGACAATTACTCCGACTGTCCATATCAATGGAAAGAAAAATGACATGGGCACTGATAATTTTCTTTGGAATGATGTGGTTGAAAAAACGAAAATCGTATTCATTGATGACGTGCGTCAAGGTTTTGTTTTTGAAGACCTGTTTGCTTGCATCACCGGAGACTGGACGGTAAATTATAAGGGTGGCCGTCGCATTACGTTCCCGTTTGACTTGTCTCCCAAGACGTATATAACGACCAATCATGCTATCAAGGGGTCTGATGACTCCCACCGTGACAGAATGTGGCAAATAGCCTTCTGTGATTTTTATAATGCCACACACAAGCCCATTCAGGATTTTGGGATTCGTTTCTTTTCGGACTGGGACTTCGATCAATGGAACTTATGTTGGAATATGCTGGCCATGTGTGTCCAGATGTATCTAAAATATGGTGTTGTGGAAGCTCCTGGCGAACGTTTGGAGCAACGGCAGCTCCGGCAGGAAATAACGGAAGACTTTATAAACTGGGCGGACGAATACTTTTCTGCTGATGACAAACGCAATGTCCGGATTGCCCGCAAGGATCTCAATGATGCTTTTTTTGAATACGCACCCCTGCAGCGGAAGTATATCAGTGCAACCGAGTTCAAGAAAAAAGTGGTCAAATATTGCAAGTGGAAAGGCTACACCTTTAATCCGCAACGCTTTGACCGGATAACAGGTAAACCAATCTATTTTGACAGTGACGGCCGGCCGGATATTGACGACAAGTCCGGAGGTGTGGAATACTTCACTATTGGTGATAAAGATTTTGCAGAATCAGGTAATGACCTTTTAGCATTTTGACCATGGATTTATCAGAACACAAACTTAAAGATTGGAAGGAACTGACAGAGGTTCAGTCCAAGGATAAAGATCGGTTTAATAGTTTCGTGCATAGAACCTATAATACCATCCTGGGATTAAGGGTTGGAGAGTGCTTCAATATTTCGAAGAATGTCGCAATTGGTTCCCAGTCGCTTTTTGTCAAGGTCGTTTGTATGGCTATTTGTGAGGGGTATGACTTTGAGTTTTCAGATGATTATACGCAGGTTCGAAGAACCTCACCTGTTGAACCTATAAAACAGAAAATCCGGAAGGAGGAAAAAGATGAAAAAGGAGAATAAAATCATGGTCATTGTCGACTCGGATCAGGATATCCGCCGCCGACTGATTGCAAGGCTGGCTACCGAACTAGGTTTTGCCCGGACAGCCAGTGACGCGGCAAAGATTGTACGTACGACACCTTACGAATTTGATCTGTCGACCGCATATTTCGTGCTGGCTCATACCTATGATTTCAGAAAGAGCACAATCACAACGCAGCGGCTTTACGAGATGGCAGCCAGAGGTATGGCCGTCGTGGTTGGGGTCAACCGGCTTCCATCCGACTTTGAATTTTGCTGTAAAGCGTATTATAAGAATGATTTTTAAACTTAAATAATTAAGAATATGAAGGAACAACTTTTAATAGAAAAACAACCATTGATCGATGAACGATATTATTGCGCCTCGTGTGGTAATGTCGGGGAAGAAGATCCTGATACCGGTTTATGCTTCAAGTGCGGTGCTGATGACTGGGAAGTCGTAAAAGGCAAAGAACACGAAATTGGATATTGATATGGATACGATTGTTGTCTGGTTTAGCTGCGGGGCAGCTAGCGCAATAGCCGCAAAGAAAACCATTGAATACTATGGGAAAACTCACAATGTCTTGTGTGTAAATAACCCGGTTATTGAGGAACATGAGGATAATCGTAGGTTTTTAAAGTCTGTTGAAGAATATATTCAACATCCAATTGTTGAAGCGAGAAACCCAGATTTTCCAAATGCTTCAATAATGGAAGTCTTTGACAAACGAAAATACATGTCTGGAATATCGGGAGCACCATGCACGATGGAATTGAAGAGAAAAGCTCGTTATCATTTTGAACTTAATCACAATATTGATTTTCACGTCTTAGGATTTACTCTCGACGAATGGCGACGGCAAAAGAATTTCAATGAACACGAAAGAGCGAATACCATACCAGTACTTATAAGTAACCTGGTAACGAAAGATGATTGTTTTAAAAAACTACGCAGAGACAACATAAGGCAGCCTGAAATTTATAATATGGGATTCCCTAACGCAAACTGCATCGGATGTGTGAAAGCCACATCTCCATCATACTGGAATTTGGTTCGAAACCAATTTCCAGAAGTTTTTCAACAGAGAGCAGAGCAGAGTCGTAGGATAGGCGCCAAATTAGTACGATTGCAAGGAAAACGTATATTTCTTGATGAGTTAAAACCGACTGATAAAGGTGGTTTTATTAAGAGTTGGGAGTGTGGGATTTTTTGTGATACAAAATAGAAATATGCCTATTCCTAATACAATTGAATTTAGAAGATGTGACTTTCAGCTTAGTTGCATTGATTGTTTCGAATCTATTGTTGTAGATCAGGTTCATGTTCTTGTCGACGTTAATGGAAAGCCTCTTAAGGCTGAAGCAAGAAGAGTATTCAGGAGAAAACCATTTAATAAATTCAAAGAATGTCCATGCTGTGGTAGCAAACATCTTGAAAAATCATTCTTGTATGAGTGTAGAAATATTGAATCAGGAGAAGATCTCCCATTTTAAAGTTCATCAACATATAGCCTAGGCCAGGCTTTGTAAAGGTCAATATGAAACATGGAACAGAAACAACTCACTCCTGAACGTGAAGTTGAGATTGCAGAAGCAACTCGGCAACTCATCCTAAACAAGATGACCAGACGCCAGAGACGCGCCTATTTCAAAGCACAGAAAATTTCGCTGAAGTATCCGGGAAAGAAATAACTTGGATAAGATGGTCATCATAAGCCACGCTACCACTCCAGCGTGGCTTCTTTGTTTTCTGCCGGTAGGTGTATCATTTTCTTTTGCTCTTCGTTTTCCCCGCGCCCCCTTTCCCTTTAATTGTTATAATTTGGGACAACCACACAAAAAATGGCCGGAAGTCGGAATTGCTTCGCGGTACCGGACCCGGTCGGAAGTTAGCCGCTCCATTTGTTCCATGGTACGTATTCATCATTCAATCCGGGGAGGAATGCGCGAAAATGACAAATTGCCTAGAAACTCATAAGGGTGACTTGCAATCAGCCATCACTCTCTTCCTCATTTAATCGACTGGAATACATATATATAATATCTTCTTTTTTTATATTTTCTCATTTCTAAAATAGACCTATGTAAAAAAGTAAAAATAAACTGTACTTTCGTACAGCCGCCCAAAAAGAGTCATTTAATATGCAGATAATCAATAATATATGCACTGCACGATTTTTGCACGATTTTGTTCCACCTGTACGAAATGGCCTTTTGCACGATTTTGTACGCCATTTTGGAAAATCAATGTAAAGTGTACGAAAAAAGTACGGACTTTATTCATTGATTATCAGTAGTTTATAATTGTGATTTTTTGTGTTGTAGCACGCGCACGATTTTTTGCACGGTTTTTTTCAAGGGGTGTCTGCACAGGGTCTTTTTATGTGATAAAAAGTTTATGAATATTTGTATTATTCGATTGATAATCTGCAATATATTTTGTAAATTTATCCTCAAAAACACCTTTTGAACAATGGAAAAACCCTCTATTATCATTGACCTGAGAAAACACCTGCACGATTTTTTGTTGCATGAATTCAATTCAGACGACTCGGGATCCATCATTCTGACAAAAAGAAGTGATATTGGATTGTATATTGATTCTATGTGGTCTATATCAAGGCATCCGAATGAGGTTCGACCAATGTCAAATCCTGTTCGGTTGATTCTTCCGGTTTCAGAGGACAGCCATTATATATTAAAGAACCATTTTGTACATGTACCAACATGGAAAGAATCAATGATCAATCAATATTTGGAATCAGAGTTTCGTCGGAGAATACGCGATTATTTTTCAATAGGATATGAGAAAGGTTTTCAGCAAAAAGATATCATAGAATCGTTCTTAGTACAATATGGAATGAAAAATAACGCCATTAATTTTGATCAGATCAAGAAATACGACTATAGAAATCGAAAAAATCTGAAAAATAGTATATCAAAGGATATTCAAAGTGCTTTAATCCAGTGATTTATAAATATCAGCTTAAAAAAACTAAGAGAAAATGACATAAAATGTGCTTTTTTCACTGAAAAATTTAAGTAAATACAATATGTTATGATACAGGCATCAGGAAACAGTGCAAAAAGAAATCGAATAATTTCAATTGATTATCTACTCGTATCCGAATCAACGATCAACGATTATCCGGGAAATTATATACAAGTATTGTCAACAGGTTGGATATCGGTTAAGTATTCTTCTATTGAGTTTACAGAAGAAGACGAGGGTACAGGTGACTTTATTACTCAAAAACTTGACATAAACCTGTTCGGATCTGATGATACGATGGAACAGGCTATGAAATCAATTATTGGGAAAGAAATCATTATCAGGCTTACATACGCCACCGGGCAGCAAAAAATAGTAGGTACCGGTGAAAACCCGGTCATTCTTCAACATACATCGTCGGGGTCACCGGTCAAACATACGCTGAGTTTCGAACGCAATTCTTCCGAAAAGGCAAAAATACCACTCTAACACATAACCGTCCTTTATTTAAAGAACTTTCATCAGTAGCATTGTACTATGTAACAATGTCAGCTGATGAACTACTCTCCTCTTCTTTCTTCAATACTGAAAGGTCGTTGGGCTATTGATCCGCGCCTGGTTGAATCAAACAGACTGATCATAGATAAAATGCTCAATCGGGGGTTTACTTCCGAAGAGGGAAAACTACTTTCAGAAGTAACTCCATATATGTATTCAACGCCCGAGGTAGATCCAGAGGATGAAGGGCCGGCAATGGAAGGAACATCCGACCAGAACTTGGATGATCTTCCACCGGAAAGTACGATCATTATTACGTTGAATGGTACCATGCTAAAGTATGGTACCTGGTGCAGCTATGGCACAACTGAAATTGCCCAGGCATTATTTGTTAAAGGTGCTCATCCAAATATCGGATCCGTCATTATTGACATTGATTCAGGAGGTGGAGCCATTGATGCCATTGCTCCAATGGTTCAGGTTATCGAGCGGCTTAAAAAAATGGGGAAATCGGTTATTGCCCTTGTAGACTTGTGTGCTTCAGCTGCCTATTTCGTTGCCAGCTATTGTCATGAAATAATTGCCTCAAATGATATTTCTGCAGAAGTTGGATCTATTGGCGTCATGTGTTCCTTCCGTGACTATTCAAAGATGAATGAAATGGAAGGAATCACGGAACACGTCATTTATTCGGGTCTGAGCGAGTATAAAAACAGACCGTACGAATTAGCAAAAAAAGGACAATACAATGAAATCAGAACAGAAGAACTCGACCCGCTGGCCAGAAGGTTCCAGGAGGCCATACGGAGTAACAGGGGAAACAAACTTAACGAAGAAACTCCTGGGCTCCTCGCAGGTAAAACCTTCTTTGCTGGAGATGCCAAGCAGAATGGCCTGATTGATCAGATTGGAGATAAAAAGCTGGCCGTACAAAGGGCCCGCGATATACGACAACAATTGATTGTAAACCAATATTATAACATTTAATCTATTTTTTACATGGCAAAAACTAAAATTTCTTTTTCTTCAATTTTGGCAGTCTTTACTTCTTTTCTTGGTGTTAAATCTCTGGATGAGGACGAAAAGGGAAAAATTGTTCTGACGAAGGAACAACGAGAATCCCTAGTTGAACAATTCGGAGAAGATCTCATCAGAAAATTTGAAAAAGAACTTTCCGAACAAGAAGCCGCTGGAACACTTCCGGATAATGCAACCGTACAGGCCATTCGGGGAAATTATGATAACCTGAAAACTCAGTTTGACCAGGCGATATCCAGCAATCATAAACTGGAGGCTGAAAAACAACAGCTTCAGAATACAATTGATAAACTGGTGTTTTTTCCGGAAGCAGATCTTCCGGAAAAAATCGATTTATCTGCAGGCGGAAAAGCGGGTAAAAAAGTTGCTTTCCGTCCGGATATGAACATGCTGCACAACCGGGTGATTGAGAACTTCTACAATGGAGACCGTTCGATGATGTATTCTACGGACACAACCATTGACACCTCTGAACTGCAGACGGAATTTGGAAAGTACATCACTCACGAAAAAATTGAGATCCTGAAACGGCTCACCGCCGATCTGACGTGTACGGATTTTATGACCACAATCGTTACTGATCTCACAGAATGGAAGGCCTCACAAGCCATCATTTCTTCCGTTCTGCAGCAATTCACTCCGTTCTGGACACCTAAGGGTACCGCCGAGTTTACTCCGATTACCATCAAGAATTTCTTCCTGAAAGCAAATGTGGTTATCAAGCCGGCCGACATTATTGACCAGTACATCGGTTATCTGTATGACGAAACGCTGACGCCCGACCAGATGCCTATTGTAAAATACATCGTTGATGCGTTGATCCTTCCCAAGCTGATGGAAGATCTTGAAGAAGCAATGGCTGTCGGCAAGTTTGTTGAAGTAACGCCGACCAAAGATGGTGAAGACGGTTCTGCATCGACTGCATCAATGGACGGTTATGTTACGATCCTTAAGTCTCTGAAAACTGCTGGGACTGCTATTGGCGCCTGGTTACTTGACGGTGTAACTTTGACTGCGGACAACATCCTGGAACAGGTTGATCTGGCCGTCGCTGCCGTTTCTAAAAATTACCGGAAGAAAAAACTTTTGGTCTATGCGGATCCGGACGTCATTCTGATGTACAACAAGGCTTACCTAGCCAAGTATCCGTACACGAAAAACGAAGATGAAGGAAAAACCAAAATCGATTTCACAAATTTCAGCTGGCAACCGGTTGAAGGAATGCTCGGAACTGGTGTGTTCTTCATCACCCCCAAAGAAAACTGGAAGCATCTTATGTCAAAGAATCCTGCCCAGGCAAAAATCTATATGCAGGTACAGAACTACGATGTGAAGGTGTTTATCGAATTCCGTAAAGGAACTGGCTTTGCAATGCTGGAAGCCATCTTTGCCTACATTCCTCCGACGGATTCGACGTCCGGATCAGCTTCCGGTGGCCTTTAATCTGATTGTTTAACGCTAAATTATATATTTATATTATGGCATACTCTTTCGTTTCAGTACCAAAAGCAAGTGTTAATGGAGGCCGTCCAACAGGTAAAAAATCTTACCTGTTGGTCTTCCGTTTTGAAGATTTGGAAATATTCACCAGGGCGGATAATGATGTCCGTACGACCGCCTTTGCATTCAAGACCGGTAAACAGCCGGTTGGAATTTATGCAACGAACACAACCCAAAATGTATATCACCAGTCAAGTGGAGAAAAAGATGCACGCGGATTTATCCATCATGCCGACTTCGAATTTCCTGGCGAATCAGAGGCTTTTGATTTATTTGTTGAAAACAATATTAATGCGGAACTTGGTGTGATACAGGTACCTTGTGACAGCTCAGTTGACTGCAAGATTGCTGGTTTGCCGGGGAATCCGCTCAGCATCACACAGGACAACAGCCAGGATAACAAGGATGCCAACAAGCATACTGTTACAATGGCTCAGGAATTTGCCGGAGCAGCACTTGGACGTATCGCAAAATCGTTAGTACCAGCAACGGATAACGACAATGTGAACACCGCTCTTGGTATCTCCGAATCGGATGGCTCTGGTATCTAAAGAAGTGTTTTTTGGATTTTTTTTAGTTTGAAATCCCGGCTTTGTTTGTCGAAGTCGGGATTTTTGTCCTTTGTAAGTCGTGTTTGCAATTGCAAATTGCAGCTTTAATTCTTTAATAATAACAAAAATTGATTTAACTATGACAACAACAAAAAAAACCGTCGAACAAACCGCCACGACTGAACAAGAGCTGGATGGGAAAATAACCGTAACCGCTGATCAGTCAACCAACACCAGCACTAGCGAAGATTCAGCCCAGACTGAAATCTTTCAGGATACAGAAATGGAGACAACAGCAGCTAATACCGTCGAACAAACCGCCACGACTGAACAAGAGCTGGATGGGAAAATAACCGTAACCGCTGATCAGTCAACCAACACCGACACCGACACCAGCGAAAATTCAGAAAAAACGGTCACATTGAAAGTAGCAATAATTATTCCTTATCTGAAAAAGAAAGCCCAGGGTGCGGAACTGCTCTATGCCATTAGGTCGATTGCGAAAAACTTCACAGATGATTTCCAACTAGTAGTAATTGGTGATAAAGAAGATTGGTTCGGTGATGATATTCTGTTCATTGAACACGCTTGTATTGGGTCCAACCCACAGGCTGACGTTTTGGATAAGGTTCGCCACATCATTGCCGATGAACGTATTGGCGAGAATTTCGTTTGGTCGAACGATGACATCTATTTTGTTGCTCCCACCTCTTTGGCAGATATTCAAGTCTTGAAAACAATCGGGCTGCTTCAATCGGTGCCAGGTGGATCACTGTATGGTCAGAACAAAGACAAGACGATCGCGATTCTGACTAAGGCAGGAGCCCCCGTTCGGAATTTTGATACACACATGCCGTTTTTCTTTGAAAAGACCAAGATGGCAGATGTCTTTGATGCATTCCCGGAAATGGGCACTGATGGCCTCCTGATGGCTTCTATGTACTTCAATTTGCACAATGATGCGTCTGTGCCAGCTGATTCTTGTAATTGGGAATCTGATCCGTGGATGCTTCGAATTGTTTCCAAGTTGGAAACGGAAGAAAAGAAAAAGACATTCCGCAGTTTGATCGGCAAGAAACATTTCTTGAATAATTCGGAAGCCGGATACAGCACACTACTGATGAATTGGCTTGATCGTAAATTCCCGGAAAAGTGCAGGTTTGAAAAGTGAAAGAAGCGATTCTAAGTTGGCTTGGCGCCGGATGCAATATTGATGATGGTGTCGGTTTGTTGGAGACCTATTCACAGAACAGTCTCTTGGTGCGGATGGTGAGAACCAATCCGTCCAGGAGTCTGAAACTGATCATCCGTGAGCTGTCGAGACTGGCAGGTATATCCGCGTCAGATGTTACGCATCCTGCGGCAGAATCATCCAGCCAATCGAAAACGGCCAATTTCCGGAATGAGTTTCCTTTTCTTCAGTATCCTGCCTGTCCGCTTGAACTCAAAGCCTTGGTAACGGATAAATTTTCCTCCTTTTACCGATATCGGGACCTGCATGCTCAGCTTTTTGACTGTACAAACGTGCAGGAGTGCGCTGACACAGCCCGGACGCTGATTGAAAACTACCAGGAGAACAGACTTATCTATGCCGAACTGGATTATTATAAGGAACACAAGACTGTTCTTGGTAAACATCCTATTTTCAGGCACTTCAATAAGATGAAGAACCTGCGAAAACTCAATATCAAGGATCTGGTAAGAAAGCAGCTGCAGCTGGAGCATAATATTTGGCGAATTGAAAGTGAATTGAAAAAAAAGGACAAACCACACTTGGAGGCCGAACGTCGGCGACGTCTGGAAGAAAAGAAGGCCGAACTGGCCGAAGTAGAACGATTGCTTTCCTGATGAAATACTTTTCCCTGGATGAACTCAACAAAGAACGAAATAATGCCCGTTTGTATTCGGCAAGGTTTGAACGCCTTCATTTTTTCCGGATCCGGAACCTAAAGGATCTCTGTGGCCGGCTGCCGGAGGAAGAGGAAGTCTTTTTCATCGAAACCACAAAGAGTTTCAATGCTTTTACCTTCATCGTTTACCTGATTCGCCATGCTGGTTGCGTGGAAAACCTTTTCATCGCGACATACTCGATCAATGACCGCATAATTAGTTCCCTGGTGCGATGGAAGGAAGCTGGTTTGATCGGATGTGTCGAAATAGAGATTTCGGCCAGTATCAAGTTCCGGATGCCAAAAGTGTACGATCGCCTGGAACAGTTGGCCAGAACCGGCCGGGTTTCTGTCCGCTATGAATGGACACACCGGAAGGTTTCCTGTCTTCGTACACCCGCCGGAATGTTCGTCGTTGAAGGATCCGGGAATTACGGCGAGAACGCCATGAAAGAACAATACATTTTCTGCAAATCATCAAAAGTATATGAGTTCAGATATAATCAAGACAGCAGCCATCTGGGATGACAACCGGCCACCGGAATGGCTGGGGAAAATCAACTGGGATGAACTGGAAAAACTTGCTGCGGTGGGATATTCCCCTGAAAAAATAGCCATGTATTTCGATGTTCCGAAAATCGAATTCATGTATTACTACATGCTTGAAGGAAGTCTGCTGAAGTATCACTATGACCGTGGTATCCTATACTATCAGGCAAAGGAGGGTCTTTCCATGCTCGAGGATGCAGATCAGAATGCAACACAGGCGCAGCGCCTGGATAAACTCCGGGAAACAACCAATTTCAGAAACGCAATAGACGAAATCATATATGGAGGGTTTTAACTTCAAAAGGTCGCACTTTGATAAGCTGCAGGATTATATCCAATCCGGATCCGTTTTGGAGCTTACAGACGAAGAACAGCGATACATGGACATTCTCTATTTGTTGAACTCCCTACGTCGAAAATATGGCAAGGAAAATGCCATTGCATTCATCCAGCATGCTCCGTACAATATTTCTTATCGACGTTCACGCCAGATGTTCGATGAAGCGGTGAATTTGTTCTACATGGATGACGGAATAGATAAACAATCGCACCGGAATATGTTGTATGACGGGATGCTGGCCGCCGCTGCCGTGGTGATGCGGACGGCAAAGACCTCGAAGGATATGGAGGTCTATGCGGATATGATCACCAAGGCGCGTAATATTAAAGGTCTTGATATTCCAGAGCCGCCCAAAGTGCCGGAAGCCCTTTACAACAAACCCATCAAGATCTATTCACTCA
>Ga0153915_10002162_pt1 | contig 18042 bp, 10 predicted proteins | sample Opewatmetagenome_2_FD_107003 | JGI IMG/M metagenome (GOLD analysis project Ga0153915, IMG submission 107003) | Freshwater wetland microbial communities from Ohio, USA - Open water 3 Core 3 Depth 3 metaG | ecosystem: Environmental > Aquatic > Freshwater > Wetlands | place: USA: Ohio, Lake Erie...
CAGGCCGGGCAGCAATCGTCGCAGGACCTGCCGCGCAAGGCATTAAATCCTTCTCGTCCGATATCGGAACCATCAGCAGGGCTGCAACCGGATCAGCCCACCACCATCCAAGCACCGCATTGAGCGCCAAACCGCCCAAGAGGATCGCCGAAAGACAGGCGCAAAGATCCGTCTGACGGGAATCGGCAACCAGGGCGGCACTGTTGAGTTTCCGTGCCACTCGCCGTTTTGCACGAGCCAGAAGGGGCATGACGATCAATGAAAGCACAGCGACTGCGATCCCGACATAGCTAATCTCGGGTGCTTCGCTGGCCACCAGCGTCCTTGCCGCCTCAAATGCCACATACACGGCGAGCGCCCAAAAACTGATCCCGACGAGGCGCACCGCCGTCTTCTCCCGATGTTCTCCACGTTCTCCCGTCCGAAGTCGCCAGAGCAGAACCGCCCCCGATGAGGTTTCGATGAGGGAATCAATCCCGAACCCAACGAGCGAAATGCTGCCTGAGAAGACGCCGGCTATCAGAGACACCAGGGCCTCGAGGAGGTTCCATCCGATCGTGAAGTACTCGAGCATGCGCCCGCGCTTGACGTGCAGTGTCTGCGGCAATTCAAGATTGCACGATGAATGGCCCATGAGCCCAGAAATCATGTCGCATTAACATGGTAGATTCAAGCGATGCCGATTCCTTATATCGCTAGGGGGCAGGAAAGATGCTGTCCCCAACTGCTTTCTTCCTGGGCAATTCCTGTCCAATGATCGCAGGCAGGCGGTGGCTGTGCGGCGACGCCTCCCTGGTGACGAGCCCAACACCGAGAACGGACGGCGACCGCGCCACGCCCAGGCTAAGAGGAGTCGGTGATGATGCCAACGGCACGGAGTCTGGTCTGGACTGAGGATCCACAGCACGGGATCTGAAGACTCAGCAACACTTCCCACCACACTACCATGCTTTCTCGATGTCCTCGAGCGTACGGCCCTTCGTCTCCGGGATCTTCTTCCAGACGAGCCACACTAATGCGACGCAAAACAGCGCGTAAATGTAAAACGGAAAACTGTGGTTGAATTTCGATACAAGCCAGGGTTGTTCATCCATCATCGGGAAGGTCTGAGACACAAAGAAATTGGCGGCCCAGAGCGCGAACGTCGCAACCGAGAGCGCCCGCCCCCGTATACCCGTCGGGAAGATCTCGGAAAGAATCACCCAGGTGACCGGGCCGACAGATAGCGCGAAACAGGCCATGTAACTCAGAATGAAGGCCAGAACCCAGTATGAAACCGCCCCGAGTTGCGCCGCGAAGCCCATCGCCAGCAGTGAAATCCCCATCCCGGAGGCGCCAACGATCATAAGAGGCTTCCGCCCGACGGCATCCACAGTCTGGATGGCGACAATCGTGAAGAGCATGTTCACCGCACCGACAACTATGGTCTGCAGAAGCGCGGCGTTCACGCCCGACCCCAGCCTCTTGAAGATCTCCGGGGCGTAGTAGAGAAAGACATTGATGCCCGTCACCTGCTGCAGAATTGCCAACGCCGCACCGATCAGCAGAACCGGTTTCACCCCCGGGGCAAGCAGGCGCAGCGCCATGCCCTTCTCGCGCGAAACGATCTGTTCGATGGATGAGAGCTCGGTATCAGCAAATGATTCACCGCCGACGCGAGAGAGAATCCGGCGCGCTCGTGCCTTCAGGCCTTGCTCGACAAGCCATCGAGGGCTCTCAGGGACTCCCAGCAAGAGCGCGAGAAACAGGAGGGAAGGGACGGCTCCGGAAGCGAACATCCAGCGCCAGCCGGTCGCGGCATTCCAAGCCTCGTCCCCCTGCAGCGCTATGAAGTAGTTGACAAAATAGATCACTAGCATGCCCGAGATGATCGCGAACTGGTTTACCGAAACCATGCGACCGCGAATCCGCGCCGGGGTAATCTCAGCAATGTACATCGGCGACGCCATGGAGGCGATGCCGATTCCAACCCCTCCCAGGATCCTCGCGAGGACGAAATGCGCAAAGCTCCCAGCCAGAGCCGTCCCGACGGCGGAAACCAGAAAGAGGCAGGCCGAAAACAGGAGTGTTTTCTTGCGTCCTGCCCGGTCGCTGAGAATCCCGGCGAACGATACGCCCAGGACACACCCCAGGAGCGCGCAGGATGCAGCCCAGCCTTTCATGATCGGGTCGAGTTGAAAGTGAGACTGCAAGAAGCCGATGGCGCCGGCAATGACTGCGGTGTCGTAACCAAACAGCAGCCCCCCGAGTGCCGCGACAAGGCACACGAGCACTACATAAGCCGTATTCGCGTCTCGCACGCAATGCCCCCCGGTCTTGAGTTGCAGATTGACACAAGGCGGAGAATCTTACTCCCGGGCGCCCGGAGCCGCAAAGACCATATCGCGCATGTCCCACCATCGTGAGTAGCGACGGCTCCCCGGAAGCAGGTAGTACGCGTGCAGGAGTTCGCCGTCGATCGTCTCTGCCCAGCACTGCCGCCGCGAAAAGCATCGTCCCTGCGCCGGGCGCGGTGCATAATGGCGTCCAGTTGGCACAGTATTTGATCCGGACAAGAGGAGAGACATATGCGGAGGATTATCAGCCTGGTCGCTCTGGCCGCCTGCATAGGAGTTCCTGGGGGCAGGGCGGCGGACACGCCGCACGAAGCCACCCTCGATGGCGAGTTGAAGAAGTGGCACAAGGTCACGCTCTCATTTGAGGGGCCGGAACTGAGCGAGTCAGGCATAAGACTGGATCACTACGTGGAGAGTCCTTTCCGCGATTATCGGCTTAACGTGACTTTTGCGCACGCGCGGTCCGGGAAGGTCTATGTCGTGCCAGGCCATTTTGCAGCCGACGGAAGGGCCGCCGAGACGAGTGCATCGAGCGGGAACGTCTGGCGGGTGCACTTTGCTCCGGACGAGACCGGTAACTGGACCTGGAAAGCATCATTCCGCAGAGGACGAAATGTTGTCGCTCACGACGATGATCTGGAGAGTGCCCCTGTGGCCTTCGACGGCGCTGCGGGATCGTTCACGATCGAATGCAGCGACAAGACAGGTCGCGACTTCCGTGCCCAGGGCCGGCTCGACTATGTCGGGAGGAGATACCTCCGGTTTGCGGAGACCGGAGAATACTTCCTCAAGGGGGGAGCGGACAGCCCTGAGAACCTCCTGGCCTACTTCGAGTTTGACGGCACGTCCTCGAGGAAAAGAGCAGGGTCAGATCCAAAACCGGGCGAGGCGAGGCCGACTCCCCTTCACAGGTTCGCGCCTCACGCGAAGGATTGGCGCGGAGGCGATCCGACATGGCAGGGCAGCAAGGGGAAGAACATTATCGGCGCATTGAACTATCTTGCGGCTGAGGGCATGAACTCGGTCTATTTCCTCACCATGAATGTCACGGGTGACGGCGACGATGTCTGGCCGTGGACGTCACCCGACGAAAGGTATTTCTTCGACTGCAGCAAGCTCGATCAGTGGGAGTTGGTCTTTTCGCACATGGACCGGCTCGGTTTGACGATGCACGTCGTCACGCAAGAAACGGAAAACGATGCCCTGCTTGATTCCGGAGAACTCGGCCTGCAGCGCAAACTCTACTACCGCGAACTCATCGCAAGATTCTCACACCATCTGGGCGTCATATGGAACCTTGGTGAGGAAAACGTCAACACGGATCGCCAGAGGAAAGCCTTCTCGACCTACATACGGAACCTCGACCCTTACGACCACCCCATCGTGCTTCACACCTACCCCGACGATCAGGAAGAGGTCTATCCCGCGCTCCTCGGGTTCCCCGCCTTCGAAGGTCCGTCGCTGCAGATCTCCCCGATGGATGGCACCCACGCCGAGACCGTAAAATGGATCGACCTCTCGGGCCGGGCTGGCCGCCAGTGGTTCGTTTCCCTGGATGAGATCGGCCCGTCTGACGTCGGCGTGAAGCCGGACGCCGAAGATCCCGGGCACGATGGGGTGCGACACCTCGCGCTTTGGGCTAACCTGATGGCTGGCGGCGCAGGCTGCGAGTGGTATTTCGGCTACCGGTTCCCTAACAACGACCTGGGGTGTGAGGACTGGCGCTCACGCGAGAACATGTGGAAGCTGACGCGTCTGGCCTTGGATTTCTTCCATCGCTACCTTCCCTTCTGGGAGATGAACCATGCCGACGCTCTGACGAGCGCAGAGGAAGATTTCTGCCTGGCAAGACCGGGCGACACTTATGCCATTTATCTGCCCGCGGGCCGGTCGGCGGATCTTGACCTCGGCGCCCGGGCGGAGAACTACCGGGTGTCATGGTACAATCCGCGCATCGGCGGCGAACTCCAGGCCGGCACTCCGGCTCAGGTTGCGGGACCTGGTAAGGTCTCCATCGGCATGCCGCCGAGCGAGATTGACAGGGATTGGGTCGTCCTTCTGAAGCGTGAATCGGGCCGGCCTGCTCATCTGCAGCCCCGACATTGAGGGATATGAGTCTCCGCCGCTCTTCCGGCGTGCTGATCCTGTTCATGCTGCTTGCCCCCAAGCCCGCGCTGGGGCAAGACGTCAGGCCGTGAGATCAGCGTAGTTGAAAAACCAGCACCGAAGGTGCGAGAGATGGGTCACTCCGATTGGCTACTGAAGCTTGGATATCCGGATGTTGCCGTCACCGCTGCTCAAAACCAACAGCGGGCCACCGCCGTTCATTGTGCCACGGATTCTGGACTCTTCGGAACGTCCCGAGATAGTCACGGGAAAGTCCAGGATCACACTCCCGTCGCCGGTGTGGGCATCGAGATCCGCCGCGACGCCGTCGGGGAGTCGCAAAACCACATTCCCATCACCGGTATTGAGTTTCCAGGCCGACGCCACGCGTGATCCCGACCGGGCCGTGACCTCCACGTTGCCATCGCCAGTGCGGACATCTGCCACCTGAAACCGGCCCTCAAGACGTATATTCCCGTCCCCGGTGTCGGCTGAGAGAGCCCCCGCCAATTCATCACCCGTGATGTTGCCGTCGCCGGTGTGAAGGCGGATGTCCCCATTGGCCGCGCCGACGTTGATGTTGCCGTCTCCCGTATCGGCGCGAAGCGATCCATCGATAGGGCCTGTTGAAATGTTGCCGTCCCCGGTCATGAGATCCAGCTCGGCGCTGCGCGGGATCGTCAACTCAACGGAGATGGAACGGCGGAAGGAGATGCTAAAGCGCTGGCTGGGCAGCTTCAGCTGCAGGTTTATGTGGTTGCCTTCCTGACTGGCAATGATGCGCACCTGGTCGTCCCTGATGTGCCACCCGACCGTCTCAACCCGCGCCTGAACTTCCTTGGAGTCGCCGGTATCGACCCGGATATCCCCGTCGTCGGCGCTGATAGAGAGCTGCACAGTCCCCGTCACATTCCAGGCTTTGTTCCAGACTTCCGCCGCCGCCGGCTGAGCAGCGACGCACAACAGGAAAAAGCAGAACACACCGACGATGGCATGGCGACGCATTGAGTCCTCCTGAGGTGTTCTCTTTCCTCTACGCACCGTGCCCTGAAAAGGTTCCGCAAATCGTCCGGAAGGCTCGCCGGTGCTATTGCGGAGGTGGTCAAGGAAGAATAGAGTTGTAGCCTCTGGCACTGGCTGCAGAGGCACCACGGGGGACTCGAGATGAGTAAAATCCTTCGCTATTACCGCCTGGCCGGCGACGACCATGAGAACTGCTTCTATGTGGAAGCTTCGGCGCCCCTTGCCGTAAACGAGGAGCCCACTTTGCGCTGGCTTCTCGCCGAGACCTTTGCGCCTGAGAAGTTGGGGGAAGAGTCTCTCGTCGCACGGACCGGCGCCGTAGTTGTCGAGGCGGGCCCCCGGCTCAACTTCGAGACCGCCTTCTCGACCAATGCGGTCGCGATATTCAGGGCCTGCGGGCTCGGCCGGATCACCAGAATCGAGAAATCCAAGCGCTGGGTGCTTCCGGAGGGTGCCGAAAGGGGCCGGTTTCTCGCTGCACGCTACGACAGGATGACTGAATGCCCCTACCCCCGACCTCTTGACACATTCGAGACCGGCCTGGTGCCCGAGCCCGTCTTCAGCGTTCCGCTGATAGAGAAAGGCATTGCGGCATTGGATGAAATCAACCGCGAAATGGGTCTCGGCATGGACGCGTGGGACGTCGGCTTTTATTACGACCTCTTCGCAAACAAGTTCCGGCGAAACCCCACCAACGTTGAGTGCTTCCAGCTCGCGCAGGCCAATAGCGAGCACTCGCGGCATTGGTTTTTCAAGGGCAGGTTGATCATCGATGGAAAGCCTGCGCCCGAGACACTGATGGACATTATCAGGTCTACCCTGCACGCAAATCCTGCCAACAGCGTGATCGCCTTCAAGGACAACTCGAGCGGCATCCGTGGCTTTGAAGTAAACACCATCGTCCCCATGCCGCCGGGACGTTGCTCGCCATTCGGCGCATGGAAGGGTGACTACGACCTCATTTTTACCGCGGAGACGCACAACTTCCCGAGCGGCGTCGCCCCCTTCCCTGGAGCGGAGACAGGAACTGGCGGGAGAATCCGCGACGTGCACGCCACCGGTAGAGGCGCGCTGGTGATAGCAGGCACGGCGGGATATTGTGTGGGAAATCTGAACATCGACGGCTTCGCTATCCCGGGTGAGAATCCCTCGTTCAGCTACCCCTCGAACCTCGCAACCCCCATCCAGATCCTGATCGGCGAAAGCAATGGCGCGTCGGACTATGGCAACAAGTTCGGAGAACCGGTCATCCAGGGCTTTGCCCGCTCGTTCGGTTTGAGACTTCCGGATGGCAGCCGCCGGGAGTGGGTGAAACCCATCATGTTCACTGGCGGCGTGGGTCAGCTCGACGCGCGCCACCGTGAAAAAGGCCGGCCGCAAAAGGGGATGCTGATAATCGAAATCGGCGGGCCGGCATACCGCATTGGGATTGGCGGCGGCGCCGCTTCCAGCATGATCCAGGGAGAAAACAAGGAGGAGCTCGATTTCAGCGCCGTGCAGCGCGGCGACGCGGAGATGGAGCAGAAGATGAACCGGGTTATCCGCGCCTGCGTCGAGATGGGCGATCGGAATCCGATCGTCAGCATCCACGACCAGGGCGCCGGAGGGCCCTGCAACGTCCTGACCGAGCTCGTGGATCCCGCGGGTGGGCGCGTTGAGATCCGCAACATCGCCCTCGGCGACAAGACGATGTCGGTGCTCGAGATATGGGGCGCCGAATACCAGGAGCGTACGGCGCTTCTGTTGAACACAGATCGGCTGGACGAATTCCAGTCGGTCTGCAGGCGCGAGAAAGTAACGTGCGAAGTCCTGGGCGAGGTGACGGGCGACGGCCGGATCGTGGTGCATGATGCTCAGGACGACTCCACGCCGGTCAACCTGGAACTCGCTCCGATTCTCACCAACATCCCCCAGAAGGCCTTCGAACTCGAGCGTCCGCAGCTCCGGCTCGATCCGCTGCGGATTCCAGCGGACCTGTCCGTGAGCGAGGCGATCCGCCTCGTGTTCCGATTGCCGTCCGTCGGATCCAAAGGTTATCTGGTTCGAAAAGTCGATCGTTGCGTAACCGGCCTGATCGCGCGCCAGCAGTGCTGCGGACCGCTTCACCTGCCGGTGTCGGACGTCGCCGTAACGGCCCAGAGCCACATGGGGATCACCGGCGCGGCGATCTCGGTTGGTGAGCAGCCGGTAAAGGGCCTGGTGAGCGCATGCGCCGGCGCGCGCATGGCAGTCGCCGAAGCGCTGACCAACATGGTTTGGGCACTTATCACCGATCTCTCCCACATCAAGTGCTCCGTCAACTGGATGTGGGCGGCGAAAACGCCTGGAGAAGGAGCGGCGCTCCACGACGCAGCGACCGCTTTGCGGGATTTGATGGTCCAACTCGGCATTGCGGCCGACGGCGGCAAGGACAGCCTATCCATGGCCGCACGGGTCGGCGAAGAGGTTGTGAAGGCGCCCGGCCAGGTGGTGGTCTCGGCTTACGCATCCATGGCCGATGTCACGCGTGTCGTCACGCCGGACATCAAGCGCCCCGGCGAGAGCCGGCTTATGCTGCTGGATCTTGCGCCCGGCAAGAATCGCCTTGGCGGTTCAGCACTCGCTCAGGCTTTGGGACAGACAGGCGACGAAGTTCCCGATGTTGATGATCCCGGGCTTCTCAAGAGGGCGTTCCTGGCTGTCCAGGAAATGATCCGGAAGCGGTGGATCCTTGCCGGTCATGACCGCAGCGATGGCGGTCTCATTACCGGGCTCGCGGAAATGGCAATGTCCGGCAACTGTGGTGTTGCGGTCAGGCTGGCCGGGACCGGTGAAATTATCCCTCAGCTCTTTTCAGAAGAGCTCGGACTGCTCATAGAGTACCTGCCGGAGGACGAGGGCTACATCTGCTCGCTGCTGGGTTCGGTTGATGTCCACTTCACGCCCCTGGGCGAAACAGTGGCAGACCGCCGGTTTTTGCTGAAGAAGGGCGAGGAGAAGGCACTCGACCTTCCCACGCCGACGCTCCTCACCTGGTGGGAAGAGACCAGCGATCAGATCGAACGGTTGCAGATGAACCCTACCAGCGCGGATGAGCAGGCGCGCTTCCACGACCGCCGCGGGCCTGACTACCATCTCTCATTTGCACCTGAGCCCACGCCCGCCTCCCTGCTGTTGCGGGACGGGAAGCCAAAGGTTGCCATACTCCGCGAAGAAGGAAGCAACGGAGACCGCGAGATGACATCCGCCTTCTTCAGCGCCGGTTTCGAGCCCTGGGATTTGACGATGTCGGACCTGCTGAGCGGAGATTCCACTCTGGACCGGTTCCGGGGGCTCGTATTCGTGGGCGGATTCTCCTATGCCGACGTGCTGGACAGCGCGAAGGGGTGGGCCGGCATCATCCGCTTCAATCCCCGGCTCAGCGAGATGTTCGATTCTTTCTACCGACGCCCGGACTCGTTCACGCTTGGTGTGTGCAACGGCTGCCAACTGATGGCTCTTCTCGGCTGGGTGCCGTGGACAGGCATACCGGACACGAAGCAGCCCAGATTCATACGGAACGCATCGGGGAGATTCGAATCACGCTGGGCGACGGTGAAGATCGTCGACAGCCCTGCGGTGATGTTCCGCGGCATGCACGGTTCGACGTTCGGTATCTGGGTGGCACACGGAGAGGGACGCTTGTACTCTCCCGACCAGGGAATATTGCGCGAGGCGATGGAAAGAAGGCTGACGGCGGCTTTCTTCGTGGACGACCTGGGGCTGCCGACCGAGCAATACCCGTTCAACCCCAACGGGTCTGCACTCGGCGTGACCGCGATGTGCAGCCCTGATGGGAGACACCTGGCCATAATGCCGCATCCCGAGCGGGCCTTTCTGAAGTGGCAGTGCCCGTGGGTGCCGGAATCCTGGAAGCACTCCCTCAAGGCATCCCCATGGCTTCGAATGTTCCAGAACGCGCGCGAGTGGTGCGAGGAAGTCCGTTGACACCCCAAGGTTCAGGGGGTTGAGCAGTCACCGCCATATTGAAGCCCGGCGAATGATCCGTGTGCTGCGCTTTCAGTGCTCGAGGGTAGGGCCGAAAAGTTCCTCGATTACCGGGCCCGGCAGCTTGCAGCCGTTCGTCGCAGGTTCCCTGCCGGTCAACCTTAATAGAGTAGGCACAAAGCTCAGGCTGTCGTAAGGCTTTTCGATCTGCAGCCCCTGCGGGATGCCGGCGCCGGCAAAAAGCAACGCAGAGTGAGTGGACACGCGCAAGAGCGATCCGTGGTTGCCGCCGGGATTGAATCCGCGCACGTTGAAGTTCCAGTGGTTGCCGGCGAACACCAGCAGATCGGCCTCCGCCATGCGGCGACGCCGCACTTCAAAACTGCGCAGCAGCGCCTCGTCTTTGCTCTCCGCTGCCGGTGAATCCGCGTAATCAAACCGGCGAAACTGCTCATGCAGCCCGATAACGGCATTTGCGTACGTACAGCGATGGGCCGCATCCAGCCACTCCGATTCGGTATGCCACTTGCTCAGCCAGGCACCCCTGTCGTCCAATCCTGTTCGCAGCTCAGGGTCCTCCCACAGCCGCAGCGGCAGTCCGTCGCCCCATGTTCTCCACTCTAACTTCAGGAGGCCTCCGCCATCCTGGCGCAGCCCGCTCACCGGCAGGTAGCGCAAACTCAGACTATTCCTGGCGCCCAGGCGCGATAAGAGGAGACCCTGATGTGTTTCGTCGCCATAGAGCCATATCCCGTCCTCATCCGGTTGTTCTTCAGGAGGGAGGATTGAACCCAGCGCCTCGCGGGCAATCCGAGTGGCGATAAAGTCCACGGGCTTGGGACCGACGCTCTCCTGCAGGTTGTTGCGGACACGAATGCTCTCGAGAAGGGAGAAATAGTCGATGCGGCGGAAGCTCCCCTCCATGTCAAGACTTCCATCGCCGCGAATCCTGAGTCCCGCGGGGACAAGCCCGACCACGTAGTTTTGGAGATTGAAGACGCAGTTACCATCACCCATGACCCGCCGTGGGACCACAGATTCGACGCGCACGCGGGGCGACATCAGCTGCATCCGGTCCAGCTGAAGCAATCTGGAGAGCACCTGGGCGTATTCGCCGTACCCCCGCGACTGGCTCTGCAATGACTCGAGCAGGACGATTTCCCGGCGGGCTTCCTGGTCGCGTCCGGCCTGCCGGTCGGTCTCACTCAATTTCTTGGGAAGGCTCTTCACCTTGGCATCCTGACGGGTGATTGACCGCCGCAACGCCTCCAGCTCTTCTTTCAGATCGGACAGCAACAACCTCCACTTCTGTTTCCGCTTTTCAACCATGTCAAGCACCGCCTGTGCCGCTGCAGTACGCACGCCTTCGGAAAGATCGGGGCGTCCGAGCTGCTGCATCAGGATGTGGATGACGTTCAAGTCGCTGTTTCGCAGATAAACGGAGGCCCGTTCGTTGCCGTCAAGGTCCATGAGGGCAGTCGGGTACAGCTCAGCCTGATCATGCAGGTAGAAGGACTCGCGGCTGGGGCTTATCACCTGGGAGACGAGAGGATCAAGGCCTTTCAGTTTGTACTCCCCCATCGGATGGCGGTTCGTCATCACGTGGTGCCCTCCGCCGGCGCTGCTGCAGAAGAGGTCAATCAGATTGTAGCCCTGGCTGAAGGTTTCCGGCGCTGTGTTCATGCCGTGGTCGGAGACGAGGACGAAAACCGTGCGATCTGCCAGCGGGCCTGCCTGGATGGCGCTCCAGATCCTGCCCACCAGAGCGTCCAGCTGCTCCACATCCCTGAGTTGGTCACGGTCCTCGTTACTCAGGTGCGCAGTGTGGTCGTAGTCGCCCGTGAAGTAATCCAGGTAGAGCACCCGCTCGTCCTTCAGCCTCTCGATGAGCTCTCTTTCCAGCTGTTCAGACACCATGCGCGTGGCCTCGAAGCCGGTCATCCATTCATTGAAGAGCTCGCGCGGGCTCCGCGACGAAAAGCGCCTGGTAAAGCTCTTCTGAAGGGTTGTCCAGCGCACGCCGCGCTGGTAGAGCTGGAATCCCTGATAGCGTTCGGTGAAGCCGAAACTGTCGAGCAGCAAAGGAATACCCGCCTCGTCCAACACCTCCACGGATGGCATGTCCACCCGTCGCGACCGGGCATAGTTCAGATAGAAAGGAAAGAAGTTCAGATAATCGTACACGCGCCCGGTGTATCGGTCGTACTCCGCATTGCCGCGGATGACCAGGTGCCTTCCCGTGTCGAGCATCGACCAGGAGGGAACGGAAATGCTGATACCGCGTACGTAAAAGTTCTTGACCCAGGCGCCGTGTTCAATGAACACCTGCCGGATCCAGGGCAGCGCGCTCTTGCCGGTTGCAGGGTTGATCTCCTGCACGCAGCGTTCGACCAGGCTGCCGGGGAGGCCATCAACCTTCAGCACGACCAGACGCGCCGGGGCCGCACGGGCGTACCCGATGGGGACGCAGATAGCGAGGAACAGCAGAATCGCGGATTGAGCAAACAGGCGGTTCATTTAGCGCCGGTGAGGAAATCCCCGATGTCCACAGGCGCGGTCTCCACATCCGCAGGGGCAGCGTCGTGCCGGGAAGCCAGGTTATCAGGCGACGCGGCACCCAGACTCTGAAGGCCTTCGGCGCACTGCCTGCGGATCCATTCGTGCCTGGTCTCTCGCATAACGGCTGAGAGAAGCTTCACGGCGTGTGGTCGGACCTTGGGGCCCTGACGGCCAAGTTCAGACACGACATCCACAGACCGGCCGACGGCCTCGGCGTTCCATGCAACCTCGGGTTGCGGACCTGACGCGAGCATCCATTTAAGGAAGCGCTTCTGGTAGGCAAAGCGGCGCTGCAGGTCCAATACTTCCCACCCGGTTCCTGAAGCATCATCCCCGTGACGGTAAATGCCGAGGGTCCCGATGTGCGCCAGGCCAAAGAGGACGCGGACGCCACGCGAATGCTGCAGCGCGGCAAGCTCGTGCGTGCGGTCTTTCTCCACCTTCCGACTCAGCCCATTCGACGATCGCGCATATTCAAGCAATGCCGCATGCTGCGAGCGGGCCATCTCCACCTCGCTGTTCAGGCCCACTCCCAGGGGATTGAGGGCGAGGCCTCCCAGGTTGCGCTCCAGCTGACGCCGGAGGTCGGGATCCAGGGAGCCGTCGAACTTGAGCGAGTATCGCAGCTGTGCGTAGGCGCGCATTCGGGCAGATCGATCCAGCGTCGCCCCGTGCCGCCTGCGGACAAACATGAATGAGGACTTCGCCAGCATGTACTGCCAGCTGCTGAGGCTCGTCAGACCCAGGACATTGACGGTGAGATCTGTTGCGATCCTGCGCATTCGCTCGCCCGTCCCCGGACGGTTCGGCCTGCAGAAATCCGCCATCAACAGGGGAACACGAGGATGATCGAGGGCATAAAGCGCCAAGGGTATCATCGTAAACGCCTTGGCGCCCGGCGCGTCCTTCGTCACCCTGTTCCCCTGGCCGTCCATGTGCCAAGTCTGCGTGCAGACATCCGGCCCGCAAGAACTCGAGTGGGTGAACGGATTGGAAATACCAAGGAACTTACCTTCGAAACGCTTCGGGGCAACCGCCGCGGAAGAGGGTCGCTCCAACCAGAGTAGGCCAAAATTGTTCTTCTGCCCCGCCAGGGAGAGCGGCTGAAAGCGCAGGTTGTTCTCTTCTGCCTTCTGGCGCAGAAGCTCCCAGTTGTTCCCCCTGTTCAAACTGGACTGGCGGCTTTGCTTGTCCCAAGCCACCTGCAGGTATTTTTCGCTCACAAGACCGCCGAGCGGGCGGGTTGCCAAAACCAGCCGCGCCCCCACGACGGGGAATTCCACATCGTCCGCGTATGCGTGTTGACCTATAGCAGATTCCGCAGCCGAGAGCGCAGTTGCAGCCTGCCAGAGATGGATCTCACGGTAATCTCCCATATTGCCGCGATAGCTGCGTGTCGTCAGCTTGAGCGGCATTCCCACCCCATCCAGAAACTCAGCCTGCAACACCGCTTCAGTCAGGCTTCGCCATGTACCCCTGCTGGGATTCCCCAAGTCCAGGAGCGGGGCCGGCACTCCGTCGCCTGCTGAGCGGTTCTTGAGCGTGGAATGATAGAAGAACGGAAGGCTGGCTGTGAGCTTCTGCCAGAGCGACGGCTTGGCATGGGAATATACCCAGACCTGCCGGAGGCGGTCGTTCGCCGGGTCCGAGTCACCCAGGGTATCCCGCAAAACACTCAAAATCGGAATTTCGCTCCGTCGCTCGCCTTCTGTTATGCCGCCGGCTTGCTGGCCGAACAATGTTATCAGCTGGGCACCCCCGGGAACGGAGGCACGTCCGAGACGAAATCCGACAGCTGGAGTTTCTCCTACCAGGCCGTTCGCCCATACAGGATGAGACACTGCCCCGGCGAACCAGAACATCAGGCTTAGCCCTACTAAACGTCCTGGATTCATTCGTTTCCACCGCCAGGAGAAGCCCAGGCAAAACTCCACAGTATTCCTCTCTGCAAAAACAGACGTTTTGATTTATCCCTGGGTTCAGGCGCCAGAGACTGCAAGCAACTTCCAACTTACCCCGCACAAGCCAGCCTTCCGAATCTGGAGTTGGCCTCCCGGCCGGCTGTGCTGGCACCCAGGGCGATCTGATTAGGCGCTGAGCGTAACATATTTTGATCGGAGAAATCGACCAATATCCTTAGCAGGTGATTCCACTGAAGTCGGGCTGGGTGCGGGCTGGCGGTTGGCAACCGTCGGGCTGATCGAGTTGTTCTAGATGCGGGGCATGTTCCGGGATAGGCCTTGGCGTCGCCCAGCAAAACCTTCTGGTCACTGCGCTGCGACACCGAAAGCGCTGGGCCTGGGCCGAAGGGGGATCCTCTCCCGCCCGGTTTCAACGGCGTTTCCGGCTTTTCGCAGGAAGCGCCTCGATCTCATTGCTGGTTGAAACCTGTGGCGTAGCGGTACGATTCCACGTAGTGCCCGTCTCTTTTCTCGTGCTGGCTCCGGAATTCCTCCTTGAATCTCGCGAGTGCGCCATCTTCCCAGTCCGGGCGGTACTTCGAGATTGCCGGCTCGAATTGGCTCACGTGCTTTGATGCGGCCTCAAGCTTCTTTTCAAAGACCAGGTCGATGTTCACGAAACAGTTCGCATCCTGCGGCTTCGCGTAATAGAAGAAAAGGTTGGGAACCTTGTAGGGCTGGAGTCTGTCAACGAGCAGGTGCTCCGGGTAGTAGAGGTGGAATTCCGCTGCCCTGACGGCATCGACGGTGTTGAGCGCCGCCATCCGGTGGTCGCTCTTGTGCCAGCGCTCGTACCACTCGCCCGGGTCTACGCTCAGGACGGCATCCGGCCGGTATTGGCGGATAATCCGCGTTGCCTGGCCACAGAGAAGTCTGGCTGGGACATACTCGAGTTCCCCATCGTCATGGCCCATCCAGACAACGTTCCCCCCAGGGACGCCAAGCACGTCACAGGCTGCCTCTTCTTCCGCCTTACGGATCCGGGCGAGCCTCTCCGATGTCATCGCCTGGTCGTAGCTTCCCTTGTTGTCATTCGTGTAAATGGCGATGATGACCTTGTTCCCATGCGCGGCAATCAGCGCCAGAGTGCCGCCCACCGCGAAGGTATCGTCGTCGGGGTGGGGAGAAAAAACCAGAACCGTCTTGCCCCTGTAATCTTCCAACCGCTCGTTCTGTGCAGCCAGAGGTGTTGCCGTCATCGACGTACTCCATAGCAGAAGCAACAGCTTTTTCATGACAAGTTCGCTCCGATATGCAAACGTCGTCAGGCGGCGCGATCCCGCCGGCTAACCAAAGCTGATGCCGTTGGCCTTCCCCACCCCAAAGATGTGTTGCCGGGCTTTGTCGTACTCCTCGGCACTGGGGAGGTGCTCGATCATCAGCGGAGGCGCCTGGGGCAGCTTCGAAAGGCGAGTGAGGTACACCCCGTAATCGAGCGTGCCCGCCCCAGGACGCACTTCACGGAAGTGGACGTTCGCTTCGGCATCCCAGGTCAGATCCTTCGCGTGGCAGCTGACGATCCACGGTCCGAGCTTGTCGAAGCATTCGTTCAGTAACTCGGTGCTGCGATAAAACCGGGTCGGAGAATTGATCAGGTTGCAGGGATCAAGATGCACTGCAAAGCCCGAACGATCGACTGCTTTGAGCAGTTTGAGCGCGGAGTCCGGGCTGTCAGGAATGGTCCATCCCATCATCTCGTAACTGAACTTCGCACGCTTGGGCTTGACCGCATCGATGATTGATCGCGCACTCTCGACCGCGGCATCGAAGAACCGGTCAGAGAGGTTATCCGGGTGGGGGCCGTCCCACCGTGTGCGGTTGTATGAACCGGCTATGTCGACGCAACAAAGTGCGCCGATGGCCTCGGCCAGCGCAAGACCCTCGGTGACCTGCTTCAGATTCAGACGTCGCTTTTCCGGGTCCGAGTCAAGCAGGTTCACCCACCGTCCCACCTCCGCAATGACCACATCCTGCTTCTTGAAGGCCTCCCTGAGTGCCGAGATCCGGGTTGCATCGTTCAATGAAACATTCGGGCAGTATGCGGCCCGGTAGCCGAGCTTCACGTGAGCCGCTGCCAGTTCATCCGGGTCTTCCGTCCGGACAAAGACCGGCGCGCCCAGTCTGATCTGTGCACTCTGTCCGGCCTGCATCCGCGAGGAGTCTGTGGTATTGGCCACAGCCCGCCGCGCGGCTCCTGCAGCAACCAGCGATCCAGCAACGAATCTCCGTCGACTAACCTCTCTCATGCTCATCTTTCACCTCAAAAATGTTGAACACCTCGTATTGCCGACAGTCTCTGCCTGCTTGGGTCACTCCCTGCATTTAGTCCGTTTTCTGCTCGATCAGAGTCGCGAAGCGCTTGTTGATCGCGAGTGCAGGATCCAGGGGGACCGCGGCCGGCCTGCAATCGGGTGGGATGAAAATCGTCGGCATCGGCCGTATCTCCTTTCCTTCAAACTGCGGCAGCCATTCGCGCTCCTCTTCCAGCATTTCCCGGCACATATCCCTGATCTCCTTGAGTGTGCATACGGCGGCAGTGAGCGGGTCCATCGCCACCGCATGGACAATCGCTTCTGGATCCCCGCTCAGTGCTGCACGGCTGGCGAGAATCTGAACATTCACATTGGAGATGCAGGCTGCCGCACACTGCGCAGGCAACTCCCCGATCCTGGTCGGATGCAGGCCGGACGCGTCAGCAAAGGCCGGAACCTCGACACAGCAGCCGGCCGGCAGATTTGCGATGTAGCCGTCGTTGCGCACGTTTCCCATGAACCGAAACGGCTCGTTGGTTTTGACGGCTTCCATGATGTACGAACAATACTCGACGCTGCGGCTCTGGATCTTCGGCGACTCGAACTCGAGCGGATCATGTCTCGCATACTTGCCTGCGAGGGCCCTGGTGTATTTGTAGTACGCGCCACTTTCGCCGCCGAAGCCTGGCTCATCGCAGTAAAGCTCGAGGGCCTTCCTGTTCTTGCGGAACCAGGGAACGTACTCGCTCAAGTGGCCGGTGCTCTCGGTCATAAAATAGCCGAAGTGCCTGAACACCTCGCCACGTACCTTCTCGTTCTTATAGTATTCCGGTTCTTCAAAGAGTTCGCGCAGTCGCGGGTAAAGGTCCTTCCCTCTGTGCTCAAGAGTGAGGAACCAATCCATGTGGTTGATTCCGCCACAGGTATACACGATCTCGTGCTTGGGCACGCCGCAGTATCCCGCGACGAGATCGAGCGTAGTCTGAACGCCATGACACAGCCCGACGAAGCTCACGTCGGTGGACACCCCTAACGCCAGGCAATTGGCAGCCATGGGGTTGGCATATTGGAGCATGATCGCCCCCGGGCGTGCGACTGCTTTCATATCACGCGCGATATCAACCAGTACGGGTATGGTGCGCAGCCCGCGGAAGATGCCTCCGGGGCCGAGCGAGTCACCGATGCATTGGTCCACGCCATATTTCATCGGGATCTCGTAATCGACGCCAAAGGCTTCGATACCGCCAACCTGAATCATCACCACAATGAAGTCGGCGTCCCTGATCGCCTCGCGTCGAGCTGTCGTCGCCCACACCTCCGTATTCAGCCCGTTCTCACAGATCATCCGCTTCGCGAAGGCTTCCATGCGCCGGAGCTTCGCTTCCGCCGGGCTCATGAGCGCGATATGGCTGTCCGCCAGTACTGGCGTGGCCATAATGTCGCTCATCAGAGTCTTGCAGAAAACCACGCTGCCGGCTCCGATCATCGCGATTCTACTGGGCATCATCTGCTCCTTGTCACTCGCGGCTCGCGGGTCGACCTCCTGGCGTCGGTCCAACCCGGTCTTGCCGTTTGCTGCATCTTAGCATGCGATCCCGCGTAATCGCGAGCGGAGCGGCAACGGGCTTGCTTCTGTTGGCGCGATCAAACGACGCGAGGCTCCCCGGTTCAGGATCAATGCGATGTCCGTGCCTTCCGGGAGGGAACGTCCTATAATTTGCGACACGATTAGAAACGGAGTCCACCATGGTCAAGGCATACTGCGGGACAGTCACTATATTGCTCATGATCGTTGGATCGTATTCTTTCGGCGCACAGGCAATGATCGTCGCCGAGGGC
>Ga0153915_10002163_pt1 | contig 18038 bp, 16 predicted proteins | sample Opewatmetagenome_2_FD_107003 | JGI IMG/M metagenome (GOLD analysis project Ga0153915, IMG submission 107003) | Freshwater wetland microbial communities from Ohio, USA - Open water 3 Core 3 Depth 3 metaG | ecosystem: Environmental > Aquatic > Freshwater > Wetlands | place: USA: Ohio, Lake Erie...
AGACGCTCAATTGTCCTGCCTTCTTTCACGCAGTCAGGTCAAAGGCCTCTTGGGAATTTTGCAGCCCGACCTCTGCTTTAAAGGTATTGTAGAACAGTTCCAATATGCCGGGAAAGGCGTTCAGTCGCGTTTATTCAACTCCGACGAAAGGGGAGTCCAATACGCTGGTTTTAAAGGCTTTCTCCGGTTTGCCCGGGACCTGGATATGGCGATCTTCTCAACTCACTGGGAGAATGACATCCCCCTCTGGATAAAAAGCACAGTGGAGGTCTTACCTAATGATAACCGATGACAATCAAGTTATGAGAGAAGCCTTGCGTATCGACCCTTTGAGTACCTGCCAGCCTCTGGGCGCTATCTATGCGGCCCTGGGTGTGCATGCCTGCTTATCCCTTAGTCATGGTTCTTCCGGATGCGTCCGTTATCAAAAGGACCTGATCGGAAAGCATTTGCAAAAGAATATTCGGGTGGCTTCCTCCATGCTTAGAGAAACGGCGGCAATCTTCGGAGGAAAAGATAACCTTAAAACTGCAGTTAAAAACATCTACGAGAATTATAATCCTGACATTATCGCCGTTCATACCACCTGCCTGAGTGAAACTATCGGCGACGATATACAGGCGATCATCAATGAAATTACACTCCCCAAGGAGAAAAATATTGTTTACGCCAGGACCCCCAGCTATGGCGGTTCCCATATTACAGGATATTCCAACATGGTCGAAGCTTTTCTCAGCCAGCTGACTCGTCCATGTGATATTAAAAGGAATAAAGCTTTTATTATACCTGGATTTATTAATCCGGGTGATGTTAAGGAAATTAAAAGAATAGTCTCTCTTTTTCAGGGGGAAGTCTGCGTCTTTCCTGACATCAGTGATGTATTTGATGTCGCAACCCCGGTTAAAGTCAACCAGTATGCCGCTGGCGGAACCCCGGTCCGTGAGATCATCTCTGCCGCAGAATGCCGGCTGGTAATTTCTCTCGGACGTCTGGCAGCTCAATCAGGAGCCGAGATCCTTTCGGATAAATTCTCTCTGCCATGTGCAAAACTTGACCTTCCGATTGGTGTGGAAGCGACTGATCGGTATATCGACACTCTGAATGGGTTTTATTGTCAACAGCCGCCGTCCCAACTGGTACAGGAACGCCGGCATTTGATAGACCTCATCCTGAATGCCGAACCTTATCTTTATAAAAAGAAAGCGGCTCTATTTTGCGATCCTGATATCTCTTTGCCGCTTTGCGAGTTCCTGGCCGGTTTGGGGATAGATCCGGCCTATGTTTTCACCGGATCGGACTCGAAAGATCTTGCAGACCGGTTAAATTCTATCTTTAAAAAATACGGGATCGAAGGCCTGGTTAAATGTAATACCGATCTATTTGAACTGGAACAGCATCTGCAAAACTCTCCGGTGGATTTGCTTATCGGCGATGTCCACGGCAAACGCCTGGCACGCCGTCTGAATATTCCTCTGGTGCGCCTGGGTTTTCCGGTTACCGATAGGTTTATCACTCAATATCTACCCATTGTAGGATACCAGGGATCCGTTCGGATACTCGAAATGCTGCTCGATGCCATTCTGGAACGGTACGACGGTAATAGCTCGGAGGAAGAACTGAAATTTACTTTATAGTAGCATTATGATTGGAGATTGAATTATGAGACAGATTGCAATTTACGGAAAGGGCGGAATCGGAAAATCGACCGTGGCTCAGAATCTTTGCGCAGCGCTGGCGCTTACCGGAAAGAAAATCATGGTCGTGGGCTGCGACCCTAAAGCCGATTGTACCCGGCTGCTGCTGGGGGGAATGGCCCAAAATACCATTCTCGACACATTAAGAAAAAGTGGAGAAGATATCGATCTTGAATTGGTAATCAAGTCCGGTTATTCTGGTATTAAGTGTGTTGAATCAGGTGGCCCCGAGCCGTGTGTAGGCTGTGCAGGCCGCGGTATTATTACCGCCATTAACCTGCTCGAAAAACGAGGAGCTTACACGCCCGATCTCAACTTTGTATTATACGATGTTTTAGGAGATGTTGTCTGTGGCGGGTTCGCCATGCCCATACGCGAGGGTAAGGCCAAGGAGATCTACATTGTGGTTAGCGGCGAGATGATGGCCTTGTATGCTGCTAACAACATTTCCAGGGGAGTACAGAAATTTGCCAGCACCGGAGATGTGCGCTTAGGCGGTCTTATCTGCAACAGCCGTAAGGTAGATGGTGAAAAAAACCTCGTGGAAAATTTTGCCCGGGAATTGGGAACCAGGGTGATTCATTTCATCCCCAGAGACAATATTGTCCAATATGCTGAAATTAATAAAAAAACAGTCGTAGAATATGACCCTGATTCTCGGCAGGCAGGTGAGTACCAAGCCCTTGCCAAAGCTATTGAAGAAAATACCTCTTTTTCCATTCCTAAACCGTTGGAGCAAAAACGCTTGGAAGAGCTATTTATGCAATTTGGACTGACTAACCAGACCCATTAACTGGTTCTGTTTGAAACTGCAGACTATTATGGTTATTTCCATTATCAAGTAAGAGCCTTGATAGCGGGCAGAATCCCTTTATTCTGAATTGAGTCCTATTATCCCACCTTTCTACGCGTTCGCACTATTCAAGTGTACCACAAAATGCTATTATAATACGTGATATATTCGGTACCGGACAACTTTTACAAACATACAAAATATTAGCAGTAGGTATAAAATCCTTATCATTAAAATATATAAGTAGGAAAGGATATTCCTGTCAGAATTTTGCCATATTCCGTATGCAAGAAGTACAAGCCATGAATACTAAAATAGAGGATAATTCTTACTTCAAATTGTGGTGGTTATTTATTGAAGCGTCTTTTTTTTCGTCTAAGGCCAGGAATAAGGAACTAAGTCAATATGGTATTACTATGGAGCAAGCGGGGATATTGTTCTGCATCAAGGTTCTTGGCGATAATGTGACATCGGCAGAATTAGGCCGCCAGCGGGGAAGAGAACGCAATACCATGTCCGAAGCTTTAAGCGTTATGACCCGCAAGGGATTTATCACCAAAACTCAGGATTCTGTTAATAAAAATCAGATCAGAATCCAATTAACGCCGAAAGGCCGGGATATCATTGAGAAATACGATAGAAAAGAATCCTTGCACGATATATTTTCCTGCTTATCTGAGGATGAATTGCTGCTGCTGGAACAGTTATTAAGGAAAATACATAAAAAAGCCCTCTATCTGAACGAAATGAATGCTCCACTGGAATTTTTAACTAAAGCCTTTAATTAGGGCAATATAACACCGGGCAGACTCCGGAGTCTGTCCGGTGTTAAAAGGATTATTAAAGAGAGAAATGTCAGCTAACAATGGTCGATTTTGCTATTTATAATACAGACATATAAAGAGCAGCTATTCTAAATTAGTTCCTTACATTCTCACGGATAAACTTGATTATATCCGCCATTTGGCTGCCGGGACCGAAGACAGCCTTGACTCCTGCCTTTTTCAGAATCGGGATATCCTCTTCGGGAATTATTCCTCCCAGAATGACTATGATGTCATTAGCGCCTTTATCCGCTAAAAGATTGATGATCTCACTACTGAGAATTTGATGGTTGCCTGTCAGGCAGCTAATACCAATGACATCTACGTCCTCTTCAATCGCCGTCTTAACGATTGATTCCGGAGTTTGTCTGAGACCAGTATAAATAACCTCAAAACCTGCATCTCGAAGAGCCAGAGTCAATACCTTCACGCCACGATCATGTCCGTCAAGTCCAGGTTTGCTCATTAAAACTTTAATAGGTCGTGTCCTCGTCATCGTCATCGTATATTCTCCTTAATTATTACTGGGCCAGCCCTAAATACCCGGTTGCTCGTATCTGCCCCAAATTTCACTGAGCACATTGCATATTTCACCTATGGTGGCATAGGCTTTAACTGCTGCCAAAATCGGCTCCACAAGGTTTTCTCCCTTCAGAGCGGATTCCTTAACCTGCGCTAAACACTTTTGGACCTGGGTGTTATCCCTCTGCCGTCTCAATTCTTGCAGCCGCTGGATTTGTTCTTCTTCCTCTTTTTGGGAAGTTAACTTCATCGGCTTGACAACTTTCTCTTCCTTGACCTGATATTTATTCACACCAATTACCGTGCGGCGGCCGCTTTCAATGTCTCTGAAAGTTTGATAAGCCGATTTGGTAATCTCATTCATATAATAGCGACTCTTAATAGCTTCGATGGATCCACCTTTATCCTGCACCTTCTGGAAAATCTCGGTAGCGCCTTTTTCCAGTTCATCAGTCAATGCTTCTACATAATAAGAGCCAGCCATAGGATCAACCGTACTGGCAATTCCGCTTTCCTCACCAATGATTTGCTGGGTCCTGACAGCCACTCTTAAAGCTTCCTGAGATGGCAGTCCGAGAGCTTCATCATAAGAGGAAACAATAAGCCCATTGGCTCCTCCCAGAACGGCTGCCATAGCGGCAATAGTGCAGCGAACTACGTTATTTAAAGGCTGCTGGGCTGTTAAATTGCTTCCCATGGTATATTCCATGAGAAAGATGCCCAGGACTCTGGGGTTGGTGCAGCCGTATCTCTCTTTTAAGGTCTTGGCCCACATCCGTCTGAAAGCTCTGCGGGCTGCTATCTCTTCAAAGAAGTCTACCCCTCCGGACAGAAAGACCTGGAAGCTGCACTTGAAATCATTCAGATTGATGCCCCTGCTCACCAGTTCATCCAGGAAAGCCACGGCATTCGCCAGGGTAAAAGCCATCGCCTGCTTGATGGTAGCTCCACCTTCCCTGAGATGATAACCGCAATACATCTGGGGAGCTGAGAGATACAGATTTTGCTTATGGCAATACTCGACCGTGTCTACGGCAAATTTAACTGCCGCTTTAGGGGGAAAGATAAAAGCGCCGCGGGAAATAAACTCTTTTAAGGGATCATTCTGGAAAACGAATTTGACCTTTTGCGGTGAAATATGTTGTTTTTCGCATAGCGCCAGCATCATGGCCAGAACAATCGGAGAAATCGCGTTGTTACCACCGGGGGATATAGTTTTCCCTTCAATATTGATTCCATCAAAAATAGTCTCAACATCTTTGAGAGAATCTATGGCTACACCGATCTTTCCGACTTCGCCATGAGCCATAGGATGATCGGAATCATAGCCGCACTGAGTCGGCAAATCAAAGGCAATAACTAAGTTTTGTGCTCCCTGTTCCAGAACATATTTCAGTAATTCATTGGTGCTCTTAGCCGTACCAAAGCCAAAATATTGACCTATGACCCACTTGGTACGTTCAGAAGGCTGGTTTATTCCTCTGGTAAACGGATATTGTGCCGGCTCGCCTAACTTGTTCGCATAGTCCCAGTCAGTTAAGTCAGAAGGATGGTAAACTTCCTTCACGGGTATTCCTGAGCGGGTAGCAAATTTATTTTCGTTTTTATTTATACCAGGTTTCTCCAATTTCTCCATTTTTGTCCTTCCTCAACTCGATTCAAAATACTTTCATAAATTCAGAATGAAACCGTATCCTTTTAATGGTCAGGATGATATTCCAGTCCTGTTTTACGTAACGGATTTTGCCCTTCGCGACTGTAAAATTGTCCTTTGATTTTCAATTACCTTATAGAGCTCTTCGATGCCAATATTATTATTGGATTGAGTCATTATTACAGGAGGCGGTTCTTCGTTTGACTTTAACATAAAAACGTCTTCAATGCCAGTCGCTAATTCTTCAGCCCCCTCACGGTCGGCTTTATTGACGACGATAATGTCTGCAAACTCCAATTGACCGGCTTTCATGAGTTGGATTTCATCGCCATATCCGGGGACCATTACTAAAACAGTCAAGTCTGCAGTATTACTGATATTAACTTCTGTTTGTCCCACTCCTGTGGTCTCTACCAATATTACATTCAAGCCAAAGGCATCCATTAAATTGATGATTCCATCTATGGATTTGGCTAAGCCTCCCAGGCTTCCTCGGCTGGCTATACTCCGGATAAATACCCCATCGTCATCATTATGCCTCTGCATCCGAATCCGGTCGCCTAACAAAGCACCGCCGGTAAAAGCACTGCTGGGATCAATCGCCGCCACACCCACAGTCAAACCTTTATTCCTAATTACGGATATTAACCGATCAATCAGAGAGCTTTTCCCCACTCCTCCTGATCCTGTAATGCCTATTCGTAGGGCACCGGATAAACGACTGGAAACCCAATTTCGGATCTCCGGCGCTGCCGGGTCTTCATTTTCCAATAAGGTTATCAGGCGAGCCAGAGAATATCGATTGCCGGATAAAAAACCTGCTTTCAATTTTTCTATAGTTGGATTATTATTCATAAATATCCTTGAAAGTTAAATCGATCTAAAACATTATATTAAAATATTATTCGTTGACTGTAAATAATTTGGACACGGTTTTCTCCATCCGTAATCCAGTTGCGAGGAAATCAGTTCAAACCCTTGGGCTACGTTGAAAGGTTGAATGTGATTCCACATTCAACCTTTCAATAAATCAGTTTTGTCGACCTAGTTTACGAGTTTTACCGTTAAGGGATAGCGGTTGTCTCCGCCCGTCATATTATCTCCGGGTATCTCCATATATCCCATCTCAACGGTTTTACCAATGATGGAATCGTCGATTTTAGCGGGATCTATGTCAATAATGTCGGCCATAATCCGACAACCCTGTTCCAGTTCAACCATCGCGATCGGTTTGGGCCCGGTGAATCCATTGGGTACCACGATGCAGACCGTATAGGTTAGGATTTTACCTTTCCGGCTGACCTCAACAATATCCATATTCTCACTGGTACAATTAGAGCAAACTTTTCTGGGAGGGAAGGTGATGGTTCCGCAATCCTTGCATTGCAAACCTAAGAATTTTCCGGCCTTTAAACCGTCTTTCCATGCGCTAAATGTTAATTTATATTCCATAATTACCATCCTCTCTTGTAGATAATATTGGCCACAGCGGCTAGAGGCCCGCCCATGGTATCGGTAATCCCGATCTTCGCCCCATCTATTTGCCTGGCATCACAATTGCCCCGGATTTGATTCACAATCTCGAAACCTTGAGCGACACCGGTAGCTCCGACGGGATGCCCTTTGGCTTTCAAACCGCCGGATGGATTGACCGGTATTCTGCCGGTGAGCTGGGTTTCTCCTTTTTCAATAGCATAAGTGGCTTTCCCGTATTCGAATAACCCCAGGCCTTCGGTGGCGACAATCTCAGCAATGGTGAAACAATCATGCAACTCCACTACATCCAGGTCTGCGGGAGTAATGCCCGCCATTTTGTAAGCCATTTTCGCGGATGTTTCCCGGGCAATCGGCCGGCAATAGTCCTTTTGCATAAACAAACTGCCGCAGCTGGCTTGGCCAATACCCACGATCTGGACCGGCTTGTTGGTCAGTTTTTGGGCAGCTTCTTTAGAGCATAAGACTATCGCCGCAGCGCCGTCGGACATCGGGCAGCAATCAAACAGCTGCAAGGGATCCGCCACAACCGCGGCTTCAAAATACTTTTCTCGGAGGAGTTCTTTACGGAATTGCGCTCTGGGATTCATGGTGCCGTTGTGATGGTTTTTCTGGGCTACCATGCACATAATTTCTTTCAATCGAGGCATCGGGATATTATATTCATGCGCATAGTTATGGCACACTAAGCCGAAAACTCCGGGGAAAGTAATCCCAGTCGGTCCTTCATAACGATGATGTGGCCCGGTATTCATCAGACGGGTCGCTACCTCACCCGGTGAGGCGGTATTTCTCTCGGTTCCCGCCGCCAGTACGATATCGGCAAAACCGGACGCAATCCACATGAATGCATTGATGATGGCTGCCGTGCCTGATGAGCAGGCTCCTTCCAGCCTGATCGCTGGAATCTTATTCAGACCGATTTCCCCGGCAGCATGCGAACCTAAAACTGAGATCCCTTCATCAGCCGACCCCTGGGCATTCCCTACAAAAAGCGCCTGAATGTCCTTGGGTTTGAGATTGGATTCATTGATGGCATCCATGGCCGCTTCGCCAAATAATTCTATCTGGCTTTTAAACTCACTGCGACCAAATTTGGTCATCCCCACCCCAGCCACATATACTTCTCGCATTTAAAAGTCTCCTTTCCTTCTATTCCGTTTAATTGTGTATTTCTAACCTGATTTGATTAGAGCTTTAAAGTTAGCCTGCTTGCCTGCACTTGATAACGGCGTTTTGTCCTTAAACTTCTGAATTATTCGAAGGCCGAATCCAGAAGTAAACTGACATATTCCTCTTCCGTCATATGCAGCATCTCTTTACAAACGTATTCAGTATTTTCACCTAGACAGGGGGCGCCTCTCTGCAATTCGTAGGGCGTCTTGGTTAGCAGATCGCTTTGTCCTGGGTATGTCACATTCCCCATTTCTCGATGAGGAAGTGTCCACCAGAAATGGCGGTATTTTAATTGAGGGCATTCTGCTACATATTTACTGGATCTGACCGCCCCTGACGGGACTCCCGCTTTTTGTAAGATCTGCATTGCATCTTCAGGAGTATGCTGCTTCGTCCAGTCTCCCACGATTTTGTCCAGTTCCGCTTCATTCTTCTTGCGGGAAGCCAGGTCCTTAAACCGGGCATCTTTAGCTAGGGCTGCCTGTCCGATCGCCTGACAAAAAGCGGCCCATTCTTTTTCGTTGGTGACATCAATAGCGCACCAGCGATCATCTCCGGCACAGGGATAAATATTATGAGGGGCATCGTATTCAGACTTGTTTCCATTTCGGACGGTAACGTGCCCATTCACGGAATAGTCCATAAAAATGGGGGCTAAATAATGCAAACAGTCCTCATACTCCGAACAATCGATGTATTGACCCTTTCCGGTCCTCTGCCGGTAATCCAAAGCCGCCAGGATGGAAATCGCGCCAAAACGAGGTGCCACAAAATCCGGGTACGATCTGCCTACCAGCACCGGAGTCCGGTCCGGCCATCCGGTGATATAATCGAAACCGGCAAAACCCTGCAATTGAGGACCGTACCCTGGCAGCGCCCGTTTAGGCCCGGTTTGCCCCATCTGGGAGAGACTTATCATGATAATATCCGGTTTGATGGCTTTAACGTCTTGATAGCCTAAACCCCATTTATCGACCACGCCGGGAGCAAAATTTTCAACAACGACATCCGCCCATTCTACCAGCTTTTTCGTTACTTCTTTCATCCGGGGATGTTTCATATTGAGCGCCATGCTGTATCTATCATTATTAAATAAAGCAAAAATACCACTGCGGTTGATATCTGTTTTACCCCCTACAAAGGGAGCCGATACCCGCAGGTTATCAGGATGTTCCATCGATTCGATACGAATTACCTGTGCCCCATATTCTCCTAAGAGCTGACAGGTTGCGTTACCGACTCCAGCATATGTTAGTGCGAAGATTTTTAATCCTTCTAACGGTTTTTTCATAATATTGATCCTCCGGTCTTTATTCTGAAATTAAATTATCTTCTGTGATTTTAAGGCTGCGATTTTTTGGGCATCATAACCCAGTTCTTTCTCGTAGATTTCCTGGTTATTTTCCCCCGGCAATGCGGGTCTGCGGTAGGGCTTAATCGGTGCCTCAGAAAATACGGCAAACGGGCCGGCATAAGCAATCGTGGTCTTGAGTTCATCATGTTCCACATTGACCCAGAAATTTCGCGCCTGGTTCTGGGGTTCCTCAACAACATCTTTGGCATCGGTGACGGTATAGCAGCTAACACGTTTCGCCAGTGTTGCCTCAATAATCTCGGCTTTGGTATGTTTTTTGAAGTATTCACTAAACGGTTTGGTTATCAATTCAAGTTGTTCCGGAGTAGTGCTGTCAAAGTCCCAGGCGGCCCAATCCTTTTGAGCCAGGTAATCGGGGCACATATTATCTTTGATAAGCAGTTCGGTCAGTCCTCGATTGGCTTTCGCTCCCGGGCCGCCTCCCAGCAGCAAGAAACTGATATATCCATCCTTGCATTCCCAGATTACGGGCAATTGAAGTCCGTTAGGACGTACAAAAGCTCTGCCCACTCTTCGTGAATTCACCCCTAAAATATAAAACTCCGGCATCACCTCGGTAGCAGGCCAGATTACACTCTCCATGGCGGAAACATCTACTTGCTGACCTTCCCCGGTTAATTGCCGGTGGTAATGAGCTACCATCGCGCCAACGGCAGCATCCGCCCCCGCATTTCCGTAAGTTTGGGGGAACCCGACCTGTACCGGCGCTCTATCACGTTCGCCGCATTCATTCAGTAAAAGCCCCAGAGCAGTTACCGTTAAATCGGTAGCTTTATAATCGGCAAAAGGACCCTTCTGGCCGAAAGGACTGATAGAAACCATGATAATTCGGGGGTTAATCTTGGAGAGATCTTCATAAGATAACCCTAATTTGGCCAGGTATCCCGGCTGGAAGGATTCGATGATAAAGTCCGCGGTTTTGACCAGGCTCTTCAGAATCTCCAGACCTTCCTTCTTTTCGATGTCCAGGGTAATGCTTTTCTTGTTGTTATTAAAGGCAAACCAGAACAGACTCTCTTGAGGTTTATTGGAATTTTTGTAGAAAGGACCGATGTGACGGGTAGGGTCACCACCCGGCGGTTCGATTTTAATGACATCTGCTCCCATGTCACCTAAAATCTTGCCGCAGAATAACCCCCATTGGTTGGATAAGTCCAGAACTCTATAAGGAAATAAGGATGTCCCATTTGCTTGTGTTTTTTGTACCATTACAGCTACCTCCTTGATAGAAAAATATATTTATCTTTCAGGTTATAACGTTAGCAATCGTACGTATATTCGGTACCGAACATTATTTTTTATAGTATATCATTATTTGGGTGATGTCAACAATAAAAATTTATTGGTTTTTATCAATCCGGGTTGGCGAGACTTCGTCTTTGTGAACTCATATGATACCCGAAGCAATCTCCCGGAATCCATCACCAACCCAGATTAATAAATTTCGACTTTCCTGTTACCTAAAATTTATAGCAATAACCAAGAGCTTTATCATACGGTTATCTATTACTGTTTCAGGACAATTCTGGCGTCAACCGCGACCAGACCATCCTTATAACCGAAAATAGGGTTCAAGTCCAGCTCTTTGACCTGGGGATTGTTCTCAATAAACCGCGAGACCTTCAGAAGTACTTCTTCCAGGGCCGGGATATTGACCGGTTCCTGACCTCGGTATCCCTTCAGAAGGGCAGAGCCTTTGATTTCCTTGACCATCTCCGCGGCATCATAACTGGATAGAGGAATCAGCCGGAAGGAAACATCCTTCAAGATTTCCACCAGTACTCCACCCAGGCCAAACATGATCATGGGGCCGAACTGTGGGTCCTGGTTGACACCAATGATCAACTCGACGCCGGATTTGGCCATCTTTTGTACGGAGACGCCTTCGATCCGGGCGTTGGGCATTTTTTCATGGACAGAAGCCATAATCTCCTGATAGGCTTTTTCGATTTGGGTGGCATTAGTTAACTTGAGCTTGACTCCGCCCATATCACTTTTATGAGAGATATCCTGGGAGACTATTTTCAGGGCGACCGGGAAACCCATCTCCCGAGCGATACTGACGGCTTCTTTCTGGTTGCGGGCCAGGACGGTTTTCACCACGGGAATCCCGGCTTGAGAAAGCATTTCTTTCGCTTCAATCTCGGTCAATAAAGTCCTATTTTCAACTTGTGCCTGTGCAATCATTCCTAGACCTCCTGCATAAGGTTTATTTACTTTTTATGGGCTGCCAGGTATTCCTGATAATCCACCAGAAGTTTTAAGGTTCGGGCGAATCGTCGGATATCGTTAAATTCAGGAACCCGGAAATCCAGGCTGGCTAAACCGTCAGTGATTCCCGGGGCTGGGATATTAAAATAGCATTGCTGCAAGATAAGAGGTTTATCGTACTCTTTGGCCAGATTATGCAAAAACAGCATATACTCGCGATATTTCGTCTGCATCTTGACCAATTGGTCCGGACTGAGGGAGACGGTGGTCAGGGCGTTGGCGGTCACCGGGGGCAAGAGGGAAACGATGGCATCGACATTCTTATCTTCCATAATATATCTCAGGCAGCTGGGAATGATCGGGTCATTATCCATGGATAAGAGGTTGACGATATCTACCGGGTTGCCATGCGACCATTGAGGGGGCAGGATGGCGTTAATTTTTTCAATTGTTTTTGTCTCCAGGGTTGGTATTTGCAGTCCGGCTTTCTCACAGGCCTCCGCGGCCATAACGCCGAATCCACCCCCCACGGTGACGACACAAACCTTGCGACCTTTGGGGAGAGGCATATTCAAGTACGTTAAAGCTACATCACACAGTTCCTCATCATCTTCCACGCGGATTACCCCGGCTTGTTTAAAAGCGGCGGAATAAGCGGCATCCCCGCCTGCTAAAGCTCCGGTATGAGATTTAGCCGCCTTGCTGGAACTCTCTGTAGTGCCGGTTTTAATGACGATGATGGGTTTCTTTAAGGTGATATTCCGGGCTAATTCATAAAACCGCCGGCCTTCTCGCAGCCCCTCAACGTAACCTGCGATAATGCGGGTATCAGGGTCCTGAGCCAGATATTCCATGTAATCTTCAAAATGTAAATTCGTTTCATTACCTGTACTGACGAACTTGCTGAAGCCCAGTCCTTTACCTTTACCTACCTGAATAATTGCGCCACCGAAAGTACCGCTCTGGCTGAGCAGGGCCACGGAGCCTGTCAGACCATCGGCCACATCCGCGGTGCTGCCCATGCGGGTGTGCAAATCAAAATGACCGGCACAGTTCGGCCCTACGAAATGGATTCCACCCTCACGGGCGATTTCCACTACTTCGTTTTGCAGTTTTGCTCCTTCTGCACCCATTTCAGCAAAACCAGCTGATATCAAGACGACGGCTTTGACCCCTTTTTGAACGCATTGACGCATGATTCCGGGGACCACCTCGGCGCGCACTACCACAACCACCAGATCGACCGGGCCGGGAATCTCTAGGAGAGAGGTGTAAGCCTTGGTTCCCTGGACTTCCGGGGTTTTCGCGTTGATGGCATAGGCGTGTTTGCTGCTATCTTTTTTGACGGCATTCAGAGCTGTCAGCATGGTTTTATGACCCCAGGTGCCGGGAGTATTATTGGCTCCCACCACGGCGATTGACTTAGCGTTGAACAGGCTAGACCAGAAATTACTTTCTATCTTTAATTCCACCTTTATCACCTTTATTATCTTTATTTTTTTGTTATAGCTTATCCCAGGATAGTATCAACAATTGCGAGATCACGTAAATATTAATTAATTCCAAGCGACATTAGCTTAAACCAGAGGCAATCCCGCTTGCTTTCTGATATTGTTGACCATATCCTTCATGCCTCGCTCCATCGTCCATTGAGGAACAAAACCAATCTGTTCTTTGATAGGCGTGGTCTCATATTTGGAGCTTATTCCAATTAAACCCGGCTGTAAAGTAATATCTGCTCCGGGTACAATGCTCTTAATGTAGGCGGCTACCTCTCTTAGGGAATGACGGTATCCCCCAACTGTAAAAGCCTTGGTCTTCGTTTTAGGAGAATTAGCGGCCATCATAGTAGCTCGGGCGGCATCATCGACATAAATCCAGTTAACGGTATCATCGCTGAAGGGTACCTTGCCGGGTTTGCCCAGGGCTGGTTTTTCTACCAGTTCCCGGACCACGGAAGCGCTTTCTCCTGACTTCTGTCCGGCGCCGTAGACAAAACAATATCTGAGGCCTATTATATCCATATCATACGCTTCACAATAATGAATCGCCATGCTTTCATTGAATGATTTGCAGGCTCCGTAGACCCCATGAGGATAATGTGGCGCATCGTTGGCAATGTACCCCTCCGGATACCTGTCCTCTGTCCCAAAAACCCCGATGGAGCTTGACCAGACTACCTTACTCAATCCCAAAATTCTGGCCGTTTCAAAGATATTGACGGTCCCTTCGCAATTAATTTTCATCGCTTTATAGGGAATGGCTTTCGAAGCATCACTTAAAAGACCTGCGATATGAATAATCTTGTCCACCTTATTGTCTTGAACGGTGTGGATAAGATGCGGTAAATCGGTAACATCGCCGGTAATAATCTTAACCAGTTCTTTTTCCTTGGAATCCAATAATTGTTCCACCATGGTTCTATCCGGATACAAATCATATGCAATGGCCTGTTTACCTTCGCGAACGATGTCGCGAACAATCCGTGCACCAATAAGCCCTGTACCGCCAGTTACTAAATAAGCCATAACTATTCCTCCTAAATTGTTAACTCTTACTTATTTTGATGTTGTTAACTCTGCCCACATTTAAGGGTGAAAGCTTTACCAATTCAGTACATAATGTACGGTACCGAACATTTATAAACATAGCATATTATTTTGAAATTATCAATAGGTCTCCTTGTCCCCAATCCAGCACCTACCCGGATAGAACCGTAAGTTTACTTTTTTTCGAAGTCCTTCATTTCTCTATATAAAGCCAGCTGGCGCAGCAGTTTGCGGTTCTGACTATCGAGTACATCGGCTCGGGTCTTGCCGGTATAATCGTAATAACCTTTGCCGGTTTTAACTCCCAATTCACCCTTTTTCACTTTATCGATCATATATTGCGGGGCATCGGCATTATTTTTCAGAGTAGAATAAAGTGACTTTGAGACGGCTACCAGGACATCCAGTCCTACCATATCATAACCTTCAATAGAGCCCAGTACAGAAGCTCTGAAACCATAGCAGGCCTTCGCCGCAATATCGATCTCTTCCGGTGTTACGACTCCTTGATCGATTAAGTTTTCTATTTCCCGGCCCATTGCTCCGGCAACACGATTAACGATTAAGCCGGGAAGCACTTTCCTCACAATGATTACCTCTTTGCCTGCACTTTGCAAGAAAGCTTTCGTCGTCGTAATTACTTCTTCCCTGGTCTTGGGGCCATAATGGAGTTCTACCAGAGGCATGATATGGGCAGGGTTAAAATAATGGGTCCCGATAACTCTTTCCGGAGTCTGCATTTTTGCGGTAATCGCTTCAATAGTCAGACTGCCGGTATTGCTGGCCAGTATAATATCCTTACGGCAGGCATCCAATCTGCCAAAGATTTGCTGTTTTAAATCCAATTTTTCGGGGACCGATTCCACCACGTAGTCACATTTATTAACTTCCTGCTCCAGTTTCTCCATTAAAGCAGTTTTAATCCTGAATAATACTGTGGGGACTTCTTCTTTTAGAAGATTATTCTCTTTAAATAATTTTAAATTGGCTTCAACCTGCTTTAAGCAAATCTCCAATTGTTTCTGGTCAATATCAAATACGATGACATTGAATTTACTCTCAGCAAAATTCTGGATTATACCCTGCCCCATCGTACCGCCGCCAATTACACCTATGGTTTTAATATTCTTAACGTTCATTGTTTCTCCTTTTCGCTTTAAATCTCAGGTAATAGTTAGTACCACATATACGCAAAGTGATCTTCTTTAAGGTCTAATAGCGTCCATAATTCAAGTTTTTAACTAGGTATTTGATTGCCTGTAATACAATTGCTCCGGAGAATTATTGAAGAAATACTCAATCCCCCTGAATTAGCCCAGGGAGATTGAGTATCGTAAGTAATTTATTTCTGGTCATTGTGAGCGTGTTTAAAATCTACTTTGCTGCCATCAATGCTCTATCAACTTTCTTGAAGCAGAGTGGTAGAAGAATCGGGGAATAATTGCCAAAACGAGTCAAGTATACCACTGCTTGGGAAAAATTTATTTACCTTTCCAAACTTCTTTAAAGCCTGGGGGAAGTACCTTAGAGTAATTTACACTGGTTAAAGGCGCATTCAGGATTTCTATCATCATGATGGGTCTATCTACTCTCCTGAAGTATAAGGGCATATGCACTAAACCTTTTGGTATAAAAATTAAAGTGGACTCAGTAATCGTGTATTTTTCTGCATCTTTTCCCTCACCAATCCAGAGCTCGAGTTCGCCGCCCAGATCATCCGGATTGTTAGGATCAGTCCCAACCAGCATGAAAACCTCATCGGCATCATGTATCATTGGCAAATCCTCGAATTTTTTGCCGCCAAAAACGCCTTCCGCAGGACTATTTCTGCCCCAGCCGCAGCCAGCCTTATGAATCAATATAGCTTCCACATGGAGAGGCATATCTTTGTAATACCGTGCATCAAATACCAGGGGCGGGGTGGCATGCCCCCAGACTTCCATCACCTTCGGGTCATGATTTACTGCTTTGTTCTCAGTAATCTTAAATAAGTATTTGGCGTATTTTTTGTTTTCCATATCAATTCTCCTTTTATTTATTAGGTTTATTACCTTATCTCTATACAGCTAATATAGACAACTAAGCATCTAGACTAATATCTGCAATGTATTGGGTTAGACTACATCTTTCCGGGCAACCAGGTAACAATCTGCGGGAAAATTATCAGCAAGACCAGCCCTATAAACATAGCTATTATGAAGGGCGGGGTAGCTCGATAAATTTCTCCCATAGTCGCATCTTTCCCCACGATGCTCTTGAGATAAAACATGGCATAGCCAAAGGGTGGGGTAATGAAACCGGTAAGCAGGGAAACTGTGAAAACCACACAAAACCAGAGTGGATCAATGCCCGCTAATTTAACCAGCGGCATAAAAATGGGAATGGTGATCAGCAGGATGGCGCCGGAGTCCATAATGGTTCCCAGTATCAAAGCTATTAAAACGATAATCCCTACTAGGCCGATATTGCTTAAAGACAAACCGGTTACAAAATCCGAAATGATTTTATTAATGCCAAACATGGATAATGAGGCGTTAAAGGTATTCGCCCCGAATATCAACCACATCATCAACCCGGTCACCAAAAAAGTCGAAAGCGAGGCCTTTTTCAGCATCGCCCAATTGAAGGTCCGATTTATCAGAGCGCAGATGATGGCTCCAAAAGCGCCAAAGCCGGCGGCTTCAGTAGGAGTACAAATCCCGGCATAGATGGAACCCAGGACGCATAGAATTAATAGGATTGGTAAGATGAGGCCCCGAAGGGAAATGAATTTGGCCTTCCAACTGATTTTTTCACTGATCGCCGGAGCACTCTCAGGCTTGAGAAAAGCGGCTATTAATACATAGGCGCAGAACAAAATCGTCATCAGGATTCCCGGCACCACACCGCCCATAAAGAGTTTGCCTACTGAAACGCCGCTGTAAACCCCCAGTAGTACAAAATATCCACTGGGCGGGATCAGGGGACCCAGGGTGCCGCCAGCCATAACCGTACCCAGGGATATTGTCTGGCTATAGCGCCGCTTGCGCATTTCAGGATAAGCCAGTAAACCCATTAAGATGATGGCGGTACCGCCGATGCCGCTCATGGCGGCGATAATCGCACTTATTAAGACCGTGCCTACCGCCAGCCCCCCGCGGAGAGGTCCCATCCATTTATACATGGCATCATATAGGCCTACTCCTATCCCTGAACCCTCCAAAAGAAAAGCCATGAACAGATACAGGGGTAAGCATATAAATATATCCTGGTTCATGGCGCCCCACATGGAGGATACCAGTATGTTGAGCGAGCGGTCGCCAATAAAGCTGAAAAGCAAAATCGCACTTATCCCCAGAAGACCAAAAGCGATGGGAATTCCAGCTATTAATACAATGATAAGGCAAACAAAGGCTAATATTCCTGCATATTCAATTGGCATTGTTTTCCGCCTTCACAGTTGATTCCTGGGATGCCTGAGGTTTAATAAGATCAGCAGTATCACGAACAATTGCAGCTATTCCCTGGAGCAAAAGAAGCACAATCCCCAGCAGCATGATTATCTTGACCGGGTATAATGGTACGTTAAAAACGCCGCCTGTCATTTCCAGGGTTGAGACTGAATCCCAGGTAAATCCAATTCCTTTCCATAACAGGGCACCGGCACTAATCACTACAAAGATGTCTGCCACTATTTCAGCGGCTGACCTTTTTCTGCCTTTCATCATATTTAGTAATACATCTACTCTAATATGACCCTTTTGAAG